>JADMIO011276616.1_pt1 | contig 18944 bp, 14 predicted proteins | sample 8958161 | NCBI WGS metagenome assembly JADMIO01 (sample SAMN16585339, study PRJNA669376) | soil metagenome | isolation source: Crop rotation soil | place: USA: Cullars Rotation, Alabama | collected 2011 | reverse complement strand
CCCGCCGCGCCGAGGCGGCCGATACAGCCAGATTGTCGATGGACCTGCCGGCCCACGGCAAGAAGCACGGGGGCAAGAAGCACGAACGCAAGAAGAAATCCAAGAAGGCGGCGAAGCGGTGACGCCGCGCCGGAACAGCAACGGAGGCTCCAATGGCCAAGCAGATTGAAGGCATGTACATGGATGGCGGCTGGACGTCGACCGCCCGGACATTCCCCGACTACAACCCGTCCGATGGCAGCGTCTGGGCCAACATCCCGGATGCCGGAGTGGCCGAAACGCGGGCCGCCATCGAGTCGGCACACGCGGCCTTCCCCGCCTGGGCTGCGATGCCGTTCCAGCAGCGCAGCGCGTTGATGGCCAAGGCCGGGCACATCTTCGAGAGCCGACGCGAAGCCATCGCCGAGGCGATCATGGCCGAGGGCGGCGGCTGGTTCGGCAAGGCGATGTTCGAAACCGGCTATACCGCGGAAATCTTTCCGGCCGCGGCCGCCGCCAACTATGGCTCGATCGGCGAGATCCTCCCCTCCGAGCACGGCAAGCTGTCGCTCGCGGTGCGCCGCCCGATGGGCGTTGTCGCCGTCATCAGCCCTTGGAACTTCCCGCTGATCCTGTCGGCCCGAGGCTTCGCGTTCCCGCTGGTTGCCGGCAACACGATCGTGCTGAAGCCGAGCGAGGACACGCCCTATCTCGGCGGCCTGCTGTTTGCCGAGATCTTCGAGGAAGCAGGCTTCCCGAAGGGCGTGTTCAACGTTGTCACCTGTTCGCGCGCCAACGTCGCCGCGGTGGGTGATGAGCTGATCGAGAACCCGCTGGTCAAGGGCGTTTCGTTCACCGGTTCGACCGCAGTGGGACGCGTCGTGTCGGCAAAAGCCGGCGCGCATCTCAAGAAATGCTGCGTCGAACTGGGTGGCAAGAACGCGATGATCGTCTGCGACGACGCCGAACTCGAGCGTGCGACGCAGGCCGCGAATTTTGGCGCGTTCATGCATCAGGGACAGATCTGCATGTCGATCGAGCGCCTGATCGTGAGCGACAAGATCTACGACAAGTTCGTCGACAAGTTCCTGCCGCGGGTGAAGAAGCTCACCGTGGGACCGACGAGCGACAAGTCCAATGTCCTCGGCCCCGTCATCAACGATCGCGCCGCCGATCGGCTGCGGCGGCATTTCGACGATGCGCGCAGCAAAGGCGCCAAAATTCTCGCGGGCGGCACGATCGAGGGCCGCTTCGTCTCGCCCACTGTGTTCGCCAATGTGACGCCAGACATGCTGCTCTATCAGGAGGAGAGCTTTGGGCCGGTGTGCTCCATCTTCAAGTCGCGCAGCGACGAGGATGCCATCCGCATCGCCAACGACAGCGAGTACGGCCTGACCGCCGGCGTGTTCACCGGCAACGAGGAGCGCGGCCTCTCGATCATCAACCGGCTCGAGACCGGAAACTGCCACCTCAACTGCTCGCCGGTGAACGACGAACCGCACGTGCCGTTCGGCGGCTTCAAGGGTTCGGGCTCAGGCAAACATGGCGGCCGCTGGTCGATGGAAACCTTCACCGAGACCCGCTGGATTACCATGGAGCGCGGCGGCCGGCTCTATCCACCGATGTTCTAAGGGCCGGCAATCTGCGTGGACGTCGGCGAGCGACAGCAATAATGTCGTCGGCGTCCTACCTTGGGGGGTTCGGATGACGGATCAGAAGCCGCCGGCCGCGGCCAATGTCGGCCAGCGCATCATCGTGTGGATCATCGTCGTGATTATCGGCGCGGCTGCCTATTTTGCCGTCGACTGGTTCTTCGGCGGACTCTAGACCGCGGTCACGAACATACCGGCGAGCACCACGATCATCGCGGAAGCGATGAGGGCGCCGACGAGGAACTGCTTGGCCCGGCTCGCCTGCTGGGCGATCTCATAGCGCACCAGCGCGCTCGGCTTCATGTCGGCGATATCGAGATCGATGTGGGCCATTCGAACGCACTCCACTCAGTGAGCGCAGTGTGCCTTCGGCGGCCCGCGTGCGCGAGGCTCGGCTGGATTTGCCGTTAATTTTGTTCAAATGCGACACTCTCGCCATTTTGCCGCCCGGCCGCTGAGGCTATGGTCCGCCGTCCTTTTCTCCGGTTTGCCGATGATCCTCTCCTTTCGCCGCGCCCTGACTGTGGGCGCCGCCCTCCTGCTCAGTGCTTGTGCTTCGATTGGGCCGACCATTGCGCCGCGGGGAGCGACGGCGCCGCCGCAGCTGACGCAGGCCTCGATCCTCACCGCCATCAATGCGACCCGCCAGAGCAACGGCGGGCATCGGCCGCTGACCTACAATGTGGCGCTCGAGGCGGCATGCAAGACGCAACTGGGGCTGATGGTCGAGAAGGACAAGCTCGAGCACAATCTGGGCCTGACGCCACGTCAGCGCACCGACCAGCAGGGGTATCGCGGAGCGATCGGCGAGAACCTTGCGGGCGGGCAGACGACCCTTGAGGGGGCGATCGAGGGCTGGCTCAATTCGCCGGGACACCGGGCGACGCTGCTCAGCGACAAGTTCGTCGAGTTCGGGCTGGCAGTGGCGCCGGTGCCGGCAGAGCGCAACAGCCGCTACGGCATCTACTGGTGCTTCATCGCCGGCGGGCCGGTTTCCAACTGGATACCCACTTAGCCGACGATGCGCCAGATCGCATGTCGGGCGTCACGCTGCAAGAACGCTACTTGGTCAGCGTCCGCTTCACCGCGTCGTTCCAACCTTTGAGCTTTTGCTTGCGCTGATCCGGGGGCATGGAGGGGTTGAACTGGCGGTCGAGGGCCCAGCGCTTGCTGAAGCCCTTCATGTCGGGCCAGACACCGGCCTTCCAGCCGGCGAGCCAGGCGGCACCAAGCGCTGTCGTCTCGAGGATGGTCGGGCGGTCGACGGGGACGTCGAGGATATCGCTCAGGAACTGCATGGTCCAGTCGGAGGCGACCATACCGCCGTCGACGCGGAGGACAGTGTCGCGCGCGCCCTTCCAGTCCTTGCGCATGGCGTTGAGCAGGTCCTGGGTCTGATAGGCGACGGATTCGAGAGCGGCACGCGCCAGGTCCGAAGCGCCAGTGTTGCGGGTGAGGCCATAGATAGCGCCGCGAGCGTCGGCATCCCACCAGGGGGCGCCGAGGCCGACGAAGGCGGGGACGAGGTAGACGGTTGAATCCTCGGCGGCCGCCTTGGCGAGCGTGCCGGTTTCCGATGCGTCCTTGAACAGCCGCAGCTTGTCGCGCAGCCACTGCACTGAGGCGCCGGCCATGAAGATGGCACCCTCGAGGGCGTAGGTGGTCTTGCCGTCGAGACGATAGGCGACCGTGGTCAATAGGCGATTGCGCGAGCGCACCATGTCGGTGCCGGTGTTGAGCAGGGCAAAGCAGCCGGTGCCGTAAGTCGACTTCATCATGCCAGGCTCGAAGCAGGCCTGGCCGATGGTCGCGGCCTGCTGGTCGCCCGCCGCGCCGAGGATCGGGATCGGTGCGCCGAGGATCGACTTCTCGGTGATACCGAAATCGTCGGCGTTGTCCTTGATGGCGGGGAGGACAGCGCGAGGCACCTTGAACAGGGCGAGCAACTCATCGTCCCAGTCGCCGGTCTCGATGTTGTAGAGCAGCGTTCGACACGCGTTGCTCGCGTCGGTCGCGTGCGAGGCGCCGTTGGTCAGCCGCCAGATCAGGTAGGAATCGACGGTACCGAAGGCCAGCTCGCCGCGCTCGGCGCGCTTGCGGGCGCCCGGGACGTTGTCGAGGATCCAGCTGATCTTGGTGGCCGAGAAATAGGGATCGAGCAGCAGGCCGGTCTTGCGGCTCACCAGCTTTTCCTTGCCGGCAGCCTTGAGGCGGTCGGTGATTTTTGAGGTGCGACGGTCCTGCCAGACGATGGCGTTGTGGATCGCCTTGCCGGTAGCACGATCCCACACGATGGTGGTCTCGCGCTGGTTGGTGATGCCGATCGCCGCAACGTCGGACGCGGCAATGCCGGCCTTCTTGAGCGCGGTCTTGGCCGACCAGAGCGAGGTCGCCCAAATCTCCTCGGGCACATGCTCGACCCAGCCGGACGCCGGAAAGTGCTGGGTGAACTCCATCTTGCCCATGCCGACGATCTGCTGGAGATCGTTGAAGACGATCGCCCGGCTCGACGTGGTGCCCTGATCGATCGCCAGTACGCAACCGCTCACTTCTTTCCCCTCGCCGTGCGGATCTCGAACCAGGCTTCGAGCCGCCCCTTGTCGACCATGCCGACTCGCAGACCCAGCTTGGTGCGCCGCCACAGTACATCCTCGGCGGTCCGGGCCCATTCATTGTCGATGAGGTATTCGACTTCGCGCTGCGTCAAATCGGCGCCGAAGCCTTCGCCCAAGTCCTGCATGCGCTTGGCATTGCCGAGCAGCGTAGCGGCGCGCGTGCCGTACTGTCGCGCCAGGCGGCGCAGGAACTTGTCGGCGAGATTGGGATAGAGCTCGTTGAGGTGCTCGACCTGCACCTCGAAGTCCTTGGGACCGAACTCACCACCCGGCAGATGACTGGCTTTCGTCCACGGCTTGCCGCGCTTGCCGAGCACCTTTTCGATGTGCTCGAGCGCTTCCTCGGCGAGGCGCCGATGGGTGGTGAGCTTGCCGCCGAAGACGTTGACGAGGGCTCCGGTCGCCGCATCGCCCTCGGTGGTGAGGACATAGTCGCGCGTCGCTTCCTGGGCTTTGGACTTGTGGTCGTTGAACAGCGGGCGGACGCCGGCATAGGTCCAGACGATATCGGCGGCAGTGACCGGCCGCACGAAATACTCACTCGCGGCAGCGAGGAGATAGGTCGTCTCCTCGTCGGAGATTTTGACGCCGCGGGGGTCGCCGGAGAACTCCTGGTCGGTGGTGCCGATCAGGGTGAAATCGCGCTCATAAGGAATGGCGAAGATGATGCGGCCATCCTTGTTCTGGAAGAAGTACGCCCGGTCGTGGTCGAAGAGTCGCCGCACCACGATGTGGCTGCCTTTGACCAGGCGCACGTGATTGACCTCGTTCTGCCCCAGCGACTCGCGCAGCACCGTGTCGACCCACGGCCCGCCGGCATTGACGAGGAGCTTTGCTTTCACGGTGCCCTTGAGGCCGCTGTCGACGTCCTGCATGCGGATGGTCCAGAGGCCATTCTCGCGCGTCGCGCCGATGACTCGTGTGCGGGTCTGGATGATCGCGCCCTTGTCGGCGGCGTCGCGGGCGGTCAGCGCCACGAGGCGTGCGTCGTCCACCCAGCAGTCGGAATATTCGAAGGCCCTGGCGTAGCCGTCCTTGAGCGGGCGGCCGATCGGGTCGGTCCGCAGGTCGAGGGTGCGGGTCGGCGGCAGCAGCTTACGGGCGCCCAGATGATCGTAGACGAACAGGCCGAGCCGCAGGAACCAGGCAGGCCGCAGGCCCTTGTGATGCGGCAGCACGAAACGCAGCGGCCAGATGATGTGCGGCGCCATCGCCCACAGAATCTCGCGTTCGGCGAGGGCTTCGTGAACGAGGCGGAATTCGTAGTATTCGAGGTAGCGGAGGCCGCCGTGCACCAGCTTGGTCGCTGCCGACGAGGTGCCCGAGGCGAGGTCGCCCATCTCGGCCAGAAACACGGAAAAGCCCCGCCCGACTGCGTCGCGGGCGATGCCGCAGCCGTTGACTCCACCGCCGATCACAAAGACGTCGGTGATGTTGTCGCGCTTGGCCATGAGTGCAGTCGTTTCCCGCCCCGTCGTTACCGCCCGCGCAAGATCGATGCAACTAGGAGGTGAGGCAATTCTGCCCGGCGGAGCTTGACCGCACGATGAACGCGGTTCACCAAGAGCCGACCTTCCCGCCGCCGGCCCGCGATGCTTCAAATCCTCAACGTCGTCATTCCGGTCTTCGCGATCATCGCGCTCGGCTATCTGGCGGTCCGGCTGCGGGTCTATCCGGCCGACGGGGTCAAGGGCCTCGTGGCGTTCGTCAATAATTTTGCGACGCCCTGCCTGCTGTTCGAGGCGATGCTCAAATCCGACTTCAGCGCGGCGTTCAATCCGGCGATCATCCTGCCTTTCTATGCCGGCTCGGTGACCTCGCTGCTCCTGGGCTCGATCATTGCCGTCAAATGGTTCAGGGCGCGGCCGGGCGAGGGTGTAGCATCGGGCTTTTCGGCGATGTTCACCAACACCGTGCTGATCGGTATCCCGATCGTCACGCGGGCTTATGGCGAAGGCGCCCTGCCGACGCTGTTCTCGATCATCGCGTTCCACGCGCCGGTGCTGATCACCATCGGTATGCTGGTGATGGAGCTGGTACGCCGCGATGGTGCGCCGCTGCACAAATCGCTGGCGGTTGCGAGCGTGCGGATCGTCCAGAACCCATTGCTGTGGGGCGTCGCATTGGGGTTTGCGGCAAACCGCTTCGGACTCGTGCTGCCCGAGCCTGGAATGGCGTTCCTCGATATGATGTCGGGCGCGGTGCTGCCGGCGGCGCTGTTCGGTCTGGGCGGCGCGCTCAACGAATATCGCGTGTCGGAAAGCTGGCTGCAGGCGAGCGTGATGAGCGTCTTCCAGCTCATCATTCATCCGCTGATCGCCTATGTGCTGATGATCTTCGTGCTGCATGTGCCGCTCGAGTTCGCCCGTTACGGCATCCTGCTCGCGGCGATGCCGGCGGGCATCAACGTCTACGTGTTCGCGACCTACTACGATCGCGCGGTGAACGTTGCGACCAACACGGTGCTGATCTCGACGGTCGCCTCGGTGCTGACCGTGACGGCATGGCTCTATCTCCTGGGTTAGGTTTCTGACTGCGTTCGTGCGGGCGAGCAAAAGCCCTGGCCGGCTCGTCCGGCCTCTCGGGCAGTGGCTCTTCCCCCCTCTGGGGCAAAGAGCGGCGAGGCGGGACCTTTGGTCCAGCCGGTAGTCCGGCGAGTAATGGGACCTCTAGTCCCGCCTCGCAGTCCGGGGTTTTGGGCTCCAGGCGAACGAGCCGCCTGCCGCTGCATGGACTGGAGCTGGAGGATGCCCCTGCCCCAAGTCCCGCAGACACTGAAATGCGGGTCCCGGCCAACTTCGACCGCGACGTGCGGCGCCGTGCGGGTCGATGGACAGCGAACGATCCGCTCCACAAACCCCAACCGGAGGCCGATCATGGCCCCCGCGGCGCCGGACCCCAGGTGCAGGTTGTCTCACCCACAGGTCCCGCATTCCTCCGCCTGATGTGGAGCGACCCCCACACCACCCGGCTTCCCCCCACAGATCACTCGTCATGACCTCGCTCACTGCGGGGGGATGAGGGCATCATACACCCGGTCGGAGGGTACGGGGATAAGTGGGAGAAATAAGTCTGGAGAGGCCAGGATTCTCAGGGCGTTGCGGGGACAAGTTTTGGTTCGGGAATGATGCCCCACGACCGCCGTCATCCCGGCGGACGCCGGGATCCAGTGCTCGATGATTCAACGGGCATTTGCGCTGCCGGAACTATCACCGAGGATGGACGGGCTCGCTCCACTCTTGGGGCTAGTCCTGAGCCGTGGATCCCGGCGTTCGCCGGGATGACGGTGATGGGTGGGGTCAAGCCCCACCCATCACCGGGTTGAACCCGGGGACCTTCGCCGGTCCCCCCTCCCCGATGGGAGGGATGGGCTCCGACTTTCCGGCTGCCCCCTGCGGGTGGCGTCATTTCGGCACAGAAACGGTGGGGAAAGGCGTGGCGTTAACCGAAAATTATCTAACAGCTTTTTACCTAGGTTAACGAAACGCGATGACTCGTTTGCGGGGAAATTAACATGTCGGACATCACGCTCTCCAAGGCGGTTCGGTCTAACCTATTGAATTTGCAGAACACTGCGGAACTGCTGGGCAAGTCGCAGGAACGACTCGCGAGCGGGCTGCGTGTCAATTCGGCACTCGACAACCCGACCAACTTCTTCACGGCGCAGGGCCTCAACAGCCGCGCGAACGACCTCAGCCAGCTGCTGGATGCGGTGTCCAACGCCGTGCAGACCGTTGCTGCTGCCGACAAGGGCATCACCGCCATCACCAAGCTCGTCGAGTCCGCCCAGGCGACCGCTCGTCAGGCCCTGCAGACTGCGGCCACGATCACTGCCAACACGCCGGCGACGATCTCGGGCAACGTCAACTTCAAGAACAACACCGCAGCGACGACGACGGGGACGCTCAACCTCGGCACCGACATTTCGGCGACCAATACCGGTTCCGTGGCCGTCACAGCCGGTACTGCGACAAGCACCGTCGTTACGGCGGGCGATACCCTCACGATCCAGGTCGGAACCGCGGCTGCGCAGACCTACACGTTCAACAACGGCGGCCTCAACACCGGCAACAACATCAATATCGGCGACCCGCTCAACGACACGGCCGGCGAGTTGGCCGCGGTCATCCAGGGCCGGTTGCAGGCCTCCGGCGGCGACAATGCCACGGCTACGGTGTCCATCACCGGTGGTAACCGGCTGTCGATCACGAGCGGCGTAACGACCAACAAGGCCCTGACGGTCTCGACGACTGGCTCGAACGGGTTCGGCCTCACGGCGGGCACGGTGGAAGACACCAACACCGCCATCAGTGGCCTCGCCGGCCAGACGCTCAGTGTGACCGTCGGTTCTTCGGTCACCAACCTCAACTTCGGGCTTGGCAACGCCGGTGTGTCCAACCGCACGGAACTGACCAACCTGCTCGGCGGCACGTCCTCGATCACCGGCGGCAACCTTCTCAAGATCACGGCGGGCAATACGACCGACGAGATCACCATCAGCGGAACCGCTGCAACCAGCCTCGGTGTCGCTTCGGCCAAGGCGACCAGCACCGCGGTGCAGGCGCTGGTTGGTTCGATCGACGTCAGCATCAACGGCGGCAGTGCGATCAGCGTGGCGCTCGGCTCGCTCAACAGCCAGCAGGACCTCGACGACGCCTTCACCGCCGCCGGCCTCAGCGCCGAGATCGATGGAACGACCGGCTTCCTCAAGCTCACGGCCAACAACGGAAACGATGCGTTCTCGCTGACCAACACGGCCGGCGGCGACGTGCATGGCATTGGCTCCAACCTGGTTTCCGGAACGACGAACTCGCCGATCCTGGGTGCGCCAAACCCGAAGCGCGCTGAACTTGTCGAGACCTACAACGACCTGCTCGGCCAGATCGACGCGCTTGCCAAGGACGCAGGCTTCAACGGCGTCAACCTGATCGATGGCGACAATCTCTCGGTGCTGTTCAACGAGGACGGTACCTCGAGCCTCGACATCCAGGGCATCACCGATACGGCGACCGGGCTCGGATTGACGGCGCTGGGTACCACCGCCTTCGACACCAATGTTTCGATCAATGCCACGCTCGACGATCTCAAGGAGGCGATCGATACGCTCCGCACGCAGGCGTCGCTGTTCGGCTCCAACCTCTCGGTGATCGAGACGCGGCAGGATTTCACCAAGAACATGATCAATGTTCTACAGACCGGTGCATCGAACCTGACGCTCGCCGATACCAACGAGGAAGCGGCGAACGTGCTGGCGCTGCAGACGCGGCAGCAGCTGAGCTCGACCGCGCTCTCGCTGAGCTCGCAGGCCGACCAGAACGTGCTGCGGCTGTTCTCTTAAGCGACGGCCAGCGGGCCGCCGCCTAAGACCTGAGACTGACTTAGCCGCTGACGCGCTGAATATCGGCGCCGCAGCGGCTGAGTTTTTCTTCGAGGCGCTCGAAGCCGCGATCGAGGTGATAGATGCGGTTGACGGTGGTCTCGCCGCGCGCCGCGAGGCCGGCGATCACCAGCGACACCGACGCGCGAAGGTCGGTGGCCATCACCTGCGCGCCCTTGAGCTGGCTGACGCCCCGGACCGTCGCTACCTGACCATCGACGCGGATATCGGCGCCGAAGCGAGCGAGCTCGGAGACATGCATGTAGCGGTTCTCAAAGATCGTCTCGCGAATGGTCGAGGTGCCCTGCGACATGGTCATCAGCGCCATGAACTGGGCCTGCAGATCGGTGGGGAATCCCGGGAAGGGCTGGGTCTCGACGTCGGTCGGTAGAATGCCGTTCCCATTGCGCTGGACGCGGAGGCCATTGGCCTCGGGCGTGATGTGCACGCCGCTGCGGGCGAGGACGCCGAGCGCGGCTTCGAGATGCTCGGGACGGGCATTGCGCAGCAGGATGTCGCCACCGGTCATCGCCGCCGCCATGGCGAAGGTGCCGGTCTCGATGCGGTCGGGAATGACCTCGACCGTCGCGCCGTGGAGTTCAGGCACGCCCTCGATGGTGAGGGTGCGGGTGCCGATGCCGGAAATCTTGGCGCCCATCGCCACGAGGCACTGGGCGACGTTGGTGATTTCGGGCTCCTGCGCCGCGTTCTCGATGATCGTGGTGCCGCGGGCGAGGCTCGCCGCCATCATGATGGTATGAGTGGCGCCGACCGAGACCTTTGGGAAGCTGACAGTGGCGCCGATGAGGCCGCCCGCCGGGGCCTTCGCCACCACATAGCCCTCGTCGATATCGATCTCGGCGCCGAGCGCCTTGAGGCCGAAGAGGAAGAGATCGACCGGCCGGGTGCCGATGGCGCAGCCGCCGGGCAGCGAGACACGCGCCTCATGCGCCCGGGCGAGCAGCGGGCCGATGACCCAGAAGCTCGCGCGCATGGTCGAGACCAGCTCATAGGGCGCGGTGGTGTCGACGATCTCGGCGGCATGGAAGGTCATGCGCTGACCGTCCATGCGGTCGGACCCGGGACGGCGCCCATGTACGGCGATATCGACACCGTGGTTCTCGAGGATGCGCTCGAGCTGCTTGACGTCGGCGAGCCGCGGCACGTTCTCGAGGATCAACGGATCCTTGCTGAGGAGCGAGGCGATCATCAGCGGCAGGGCGGCATTCTTGGCCCCGGAGATGGGGATTTCGCCGCGCAGTTCAGTGCCACCAACGATACGGATGCGGTCCATGAGAGGTATCCCCGAAAACAATGGCCAGAGCCGGCAGCCTCGCTAACCCGAGTCAGCCGGACGGTGCAAGACAGGCTCAGACTGGTAACCGGGGGGCGTTAAGAACCCTTGCCATCCCGGTCGGCGCTGGATGATTTCGGCGCGCCCGCTGCCCTTAGGCGCGCCTGCCCCTTGCGTCGTTTGAGATTCTCACGGAGCTTTGTGGCCAATCTCTGCTCGCGCGCCGCTTTTTCGTCGGCCTTGGACATGTTTTCGCCCGGGTTTTTTCGCCTTGCGTCGCCCCAAGGCCTATGGCATCAACCGCCTCGCCTCAAGGGGGTCACCTCCCCGATTTCCGGGCCAAAAGCTGCAGTAGCTCAGTGGTAGAGCACTCCCTTGGTAAGGGAGAGGTCGAGAGTTCAATCCTCTCTTGCAGCACCATCCTACAGCTTTGAAATTGCTGGACGTCTTGTGATCGGGAGGGGTTCGGCCATCCGTTACGGTGGGAGCTTGAATGTAAATCGGTGAGCGCCGGAACTCACTGTTGAGCTGCCGTCGAACATTGCCCCGTCGATTGTGCCGTTGCTGTATCGCTGAGCCAGCGTGAACGTGGCCGATGCGCCTTCGGGGATGGTGACGTCGTACGTTGCGTCTCGCCCCGCGGTGCGCCATTGCACCTCGATGAGGCCGCGCTCGGTCCGATGGCTCGCGTGAACTGATCCCAGGTCCGGCAGGATTTGCGGTTGCAGCAGGATGTGCTCGAAGCCCGGCCGCTTCGGATCGGGGCGGAAGCCGGCGACGTGCTCGAAGAGGAACTCGCAGACGGCGCCGTAGGAGTAATGGTTGAACGAGTTCATGGCGGGATCGAAGATTGAGCCGTCGGCCTGGATGGCGTCCCAGCGTTCCCAGATCGTCGTCGCGCCACGCTTGACCTGGTAAAGCCAACCCGGGACCTGCTCCTGGAGGAAGACGGCGGACGCGAGGTCGGGCTCGCCGATCTTCATCAAGGCGGGGAGCAACGCCGGCGTGCCGATGAAGCCCGTCCCGATGCGGCCCTGCGTACGCGCGATCGCGGCCTTGAAGTAGCGCGCGGTCGCCGGCACGAGATGCGCGGGCACGAGGTCGTGCAGGATGGCGAGCGCGTAGGAGGTCTGGTCGTCGTAGAGCAGGCGTCCGGTGGGCATGACGAACTCGCGGACGAATGCGTCCTTGATGAGGGCGGCGCGGCGCGTGAATTGCTCGGCACACTCGATGTCGCCAAGCACTGTCGCCGTCTTGGCGATGATGTTGGACGAGATGAACATGTAGATCGTGGCGGCCGCATCGTCGCCGATGGTGGGCAGCGGCTTCTCGCTGCGACCCTTGGGCTGGAGCCAGTCGCCAAAAGTGAAGCCCGGCTCGTCCCAGCTGAGTGCGGGTCTGGCGAGACCATTGTCGCTCAGGCGCCACATGTAGTCCGCCCAGCGCAGCATCGCCGGGAGCGCCTCACGCAGAATGGCCGTATCGCCATAGTGCTCGTAGAGGACCCAGGGGACGACGCAGATCGCATCGCCCCAGCCGGTCGAGCCATAGAAGCGCGGGAGAACGGCCTGATGACCTTGATAGGGGTCCGGGACGACGTGCGAGATGCCGCCATCGGGCCGTTGGTCGGCGATGACGTCGCGGATCCATTTGGTGAGGAAGGCGCGGCTGTCGGCAAGGTAACACGCGGTGCGCGCGAAGACCTGTGCGTCCCCGGTCCAGCCGAAGCGCTCATCGCGCTGCGGGCAATCGGTGGGAACTTCGATGAAGTTGGAGACCTGCGACCACCAGGTGTTTTCGACCAGGCGGTTCACAAGCGGATGGTCGCACGTGAAGGTGCCGGTCCGGGCATGGATCGAGGTGACGGGGATCGATACGATCGAGGTGAGCGTGGCCTTCCCCTCGATGGTGACGCGGGCGTAGCGGTAGCCAAAAAAGCTGAAGGTCGGCTTGTAATGTTCCTCACCCACACCGCTGAGGGTGTATTCGACGCGCGCGGCGGCTGAGCGCAGATTGGCATTGTTGAAATTGCCTGCCCCATCGAGAATTTCGGCGTGCTCGATGATGACGCGCGCACCCGCTTGTCCGCGCACGGTGAAGCTCACATAGCCGGCGCAGTTCTGGCCAAAATCGTAGATCGTCCGCTGCTCCTGGTCCTCGAACTGAGCGAGGACAGGCAAAGGCGGCATCTCGCGGACGCCGTCGATCTCGTGCGGCAGCAGAGTCGACGGGTCGAAGGCTTCAACCACTTCAGTGCCCGATGTTGCGACGAGCTGATCGCGAGCGTCGAAGGTTTCGCCGAAGTAGATGCCGTTCTTGCGGATCGGCAGCAGGCCACTGCGCCACGAGGAGTCCGTCGCGAGCACGACGTCCCCGGTTTCATCGCGGAGCTCGGCGATTGCCGCCACATGCTCGCCCCACACATTCGAGAGCTGCGCGCCCTCCCAACCGAGGGGCGAGCGATACCAGCCGTCGCCGAGCCAAATCTCGATGACGTTTTCGCCCTCGCGCAGGAGGTGGCCGACGTCGTAAGTCTGATAGGACAGCCGTGCGTGATAGCTGGTCCACCCAGGGGTGAGCAGGTCATCGCCAACGCGATGACCGTTGATGAAAGCGCGGTAGAGGCCGAGCGCACTGATGCGCAGCGTGAGACTGCGACCAATGGAGCTCACCGCGAACGTCTTGGTCAGAAACGACGCACGGGTGCCGACGCCGCCGTCGCACAGCGGGCGGATCATTTCGGCCGCGAGCGGCTGGGTCGCGAGGCTGGCTCGGGTGAGGACGTGGACGGTCACTTGGAACTCGCAGGAGAGGCGGGCGTCACGCGCTCGAGTAGGACGGCCTGATAGGGTTTGGCGGGAAACTGGAGGAGCTGTCCGCGTTCGGCGCGCTCGGCGATTACGGTCCTGGTCATTTGCCAGGCATCGAGCAGCGTTGCGCGATATTCTTCGCCGTGCGGAACCGGGACGACAAATTCCGATGGCTGCTGGCCGCCGAAATAGGCGAGATAGACGTCGTGCGGGCGGCCGATCGTATGGAACCACGGCAGCACCATGCGTGTTTCCGCCGGCGCGGCCGCATCGACCCCGGCCGCTTGCAACCGGCTCATTTCGAGATTCTCGGGACCGCCGGCGAGCAGGATCAGCCGCTGCACGCTTGCTTGCGGCTCGAGGTCAGCCGCGCCGATGCGCTTCAGTGTCTCTGCGAGGAAGGCGATGCGCGCGACGCTCTCGCCACGAAGCGTGCCGCCCTTCGACCAGAAGACGATATCTTCGGGATTGCGGAAGGTCTCGCCGTGGGTGACGTAGCCGCCGTTCAGGACGCCGTTCCAGACGCGATGCATCATCTCCTGGCCTGACAGGTTGCCCCAGAGGTCCGAGAGGTCACCCTCGTAGCCGCATTCGTCAACGATGACGGGCTTGCCGTATTTCGCATGCCAGAGCGCGACGTTCGCCGTGTTGTCGCGTTGCACGCTGACGTGGGTCACGAGCGGATTGGAATGGTCGAAGAAGCGGAAGCAATTGTGGACGGAGAGGAGGTGACCGTAGGGATCGGCATTTACGACCGTCTCGATGAGTCGCTGCCAGTCGGCATCGGTCTTGGCCGGCATCACGTCGAACTCGTTGGCCATTGACCACCAGACGTTCGAGTGGGCCGCCAGCCGAGCCACGATGTAACGCAGGTACCCCGCGTCCTCCTCATCACTCATGCGCGAAAAACCCCAGCGGTCGTAGGGATGGAAGAGGATGAGGTCGGCCTCGATGCCGAGCTGGCCAAGGCGGGCGATCAGCTGCTCGAGGTGGCGGAAGAAGGCCGGCTCGAAGCGGGTCTTGTCGAACTCCCAACCTGCATCGGCCTCGAGGTGGGTCGCGTCGGTCGCAGGGTGACCCGCCTTGAGCACCGGGAAGGGATAGAACTCGGGCTCGTTGTGATTGTATTTGAAGTGCTTGGGGAAGACGCAGAGCCGGAGCTTGTTGAACGGCGCGGCGGCGAGCGACTGCATCGTCGTCTCGATCAGGTCCGCGGACTGATGCGGCAGGGCGTAGATCGTCGTTCCCATCGGGATGAAGGGCGTGCCGTCGGCGTGCTTGAAGTGCATCGAGCCGGAGACCCGCACGGGACCATGGGCGTCCGCGGGCTGCACCTCGAACCGGCTCCCATGCCCGTCGAGCTGTGTTGCGTTGCTGGTCGTGCGATAGGCCCACGTGCCGACCTGTGTGGGCATGAAGCGAACAAGGTAGCGGCCGGCTCCATCGTAGAAACCTGGCACGTGGACTTTCGTCTCACCGAGCGTGAAGTCCGCAGCGAACTGCACATCCACGAAGGGATTGCCGTCCTGCGGACCCGCGAACTCGAGCTCGACAACGTCCCATTGCCTATTCGTAGTCATCGAGGCTCCATTCGTCGCGCCAGCGGATGACTGGGCGATCGCCGGAGAAATCCAGTGGGAGCCAGATCTGACCGGCCTTGGATGTATCGACCGCAAGCGTGCCCGCAATCTTGAACGCGGCCGCTTCGTCGGGGTCGAGGTCCTGCTTGGGCCGGCCGAAGCGCTTGTGGAAGGCGCTGCCGGCCAGCCTCGACAGGCGGCCGCTCTCGAAGTCGGCGCCGGACTGATCGCCCATCCAGCGATCGCCGATGGCGATGTAGAGATCGCGCTTCAGCGGATGCTTGAAAATGCAGCAGACCTGCGTGTTGAACGAGGTGCGGCTGCGGTCGTCGGGGTGGAGATCGCCAAGAGTCGTCCACGGACCGTGGAAGCCCGGTGCGCTCGCAATTTCGGACGGGTTGGGGAAGTAGCCCGTGGTCCCGGAGGTGGCGAGATAATGGACGCCCTGCCGATAGAAGTAGGCCGGGGACTCGCGGACCTCGGGCGGTCCGTGACGGTGCATATGAGTGGAGTAGTAGCCGGAGAATCCGGTGTAGGCGACGTCGAGGTCGGCGCAGATGAGCTCGCTGTGGACGCGCTCGAAATACATGTAGGCCTTGCCGTCTTCCTCGCTGACGGCGAGGTCGAAGTCGCCGGCATTCATGCCCAGTGGCTGGATGTTCGAGCCGACGAGCCTATAGGGTCCGAGCAGACTGTCTGCGACGAGCACGGCTCGAGTCTGGAGCGGGTCGGCCATGATTTTGATCCAGCACACATACTGGCCCGTGCGGGCGTTGCGGATGATGTGTGGCCGATCGAGAAGCTGCGCCGGGTGAAGCGGCGACGAGCGGTCCTCGAGGTCGGGTGGGATGACGATGCCGAGGTCTTCCCAGTTGTAGAGGTCGCGCGAGCGGTAGAAGCGGATGCCCCAGTGCCAGACCTCGGTCTGGCCGGTCGTGCGCTCCTTATTCTCGCCATACCAATAGAACCATCCGTCCTCGTGGAGCATGGAGCTGCCATGGATCTGGATGGGCTTTCCATTGGTGTCAAACCAGGGCTGGCCCGGCCGAAAGGTATTGGCTGGTTGGGTCATCGCATCACTGAGGTTGAGCGGGCTAAGGCGGTGGGGGCAGCCGGAGCCGCCCCGCACCTGCTCGGGAGGAAATCAAATCGCGTCGAACGCGGCCTGCATCTTTTCGGCGGCGCTCTTGGGCGTGTCGCTGCCAAGCAGCAGCGACTGGACGCCGTCGTTGAGCTGCTGCTGCACGGTGCTATTGCCGAGGTTGGCGAGCTTGGCGTAGTTGCCGGACGCGACGAGGGCGGCGAAGCCGGCGAGATCGTCGGGTGCGACGAACTTGTCGTTCGGGATGATCGGAACCGACGCGAAGGCATTGGCGTAGAGCACCGAGGAATCGGGCTCGGCCAGTTCGGCGAGGAAGGCCTTGGCCGCCTCGGGGTTCTTGGCCTGCGCGTTCACCGCCACGGTGTAGCCGGGCAGAGCCGTGACATAAGTCTTGCCGTCGTTGGTCGCGGGGATGCCCGTCACGAGGAAGTGCGCGTCGGGCGCAAGGTCCTGCATCAGGCGCTTCTGCCCGCCGACGTCGACCTGGGCGAGGGCAAGACCACTGGCCACGGCCTCGGCGCCCTGCTGGCGGGTGAGGCCAAGCGCACCCTCGCCGAAACAGCCGGCGTCATACATCTGCTTGTAGATCTCGAACTGGCGTTCCCAGCCCGAACCCTGGAACGTCGCGGACTTGTCGTCGAGCTTCTTCTTGAAGTCCGGATCGGGACCGTAGACGAGCGTTGCGGTCTGCGCGAACGAGAGCATCTGCGGGCCCGCCTGGACATCGCCGAGACCCTGCGCGTAGGCATAGACGCCCTTGGCCTTGGCGTCGGTGCAGAGCTGGATCACCGCGTCGAGGGTTTCCGGCACGGCGAGGCCGAGCTTGTCCATCGTGTCCTTGTTGTAGATGGCGGTCAGCGGCTGCACAGCGCCTGGGTAGGCATAGACCTTGCCCTGGTAGGCGACCTCGGACTTCCAGGCGTCGGGGATCTTGCTGGTCCACGCGCCATCGGTCAGGTCCATCAGCTTGCCCTGCGACGCCATGGTGATGACGTTGAGGTCGGCACTGTCGTTGGGCTCGCCACCCGGGTAGCTCACGAGGATGTCCGGTGCAGTGCCGGACTGCAGCAGCGTCGAGAGCAGGCCGTTCATGTCGGCGCCGACATAGTTGATCTCGACTTTGACGTTGGGGTGCTTGGCGTTGAACCGGGCGATGACCTGGTCGAGCATGCCCTTGTAGTTGCTGTCGTAGATTCCCGTGAGCGTGCCGCTCAGGTCTTGCGCCTGTGCCCCGCCCATTGCGACGGCCATGAGAACGACGGTGGATACGCCGAGATAGTGAGTTCGCTTCATCGATTTTTCCAATCTGTGCTTGCGAGTTGCGAGTGAGCCCGACGGATGTGCCGGGCGGTTGATGGTCATCGAAGTCCTCCCTTCGACTTCAGCCTTTGAGCCCTCCCGCGAAGCCCCGGATGACGTAGCGCTGGAACACCAGATACAGCGTCAGGATGGGGACCATCGAGATGAGGAGCGAGGCGAAGATCAGCGGCCAGTTGCTGGCGTAACGGCCGACGAATTGTTGGAGCGCCATGGGAATGGTGAGCTGCCCGCCGCCGGCGAGGTAGATGAGCGGCGTGAAGAAGTCGTTCCAGATGCCGACGCCATTGAGAATAAGGCAGGTGCCCAGCACAGGCCGAAGGAGGGGAACGACAATGTGCCAGAACACCTGCAGGTTGCTGCAGCCGTCGATGCGCGCCGCTTCCTCGAAATCGTGCGGAACGGCGGAACGCAAGAACGACGTTATAAGAAAGATCGAGAACGGCATCTGCGCGCCGGCATAGACGATCACCAGCGACCAGATACTGCCCAGAAGGCCCAAATCGCGCATTTGGATGAAGAGCGGCAGCAGCGCCAGCTGGAACGGCAGCAAGAGCCCGATCAGGAACACGTAGAACGTCAGCGTTGAGAGGCGCGACGTCGATCGCGCCAGCGGATACGACGCCATCGTCGCCAGCGCGGTGACAGCAAGGAGGGAGAGAACTGTCACGATCACGCTGGTGACGATGGCTCCCGGGAGGGAGGACTGGGTCCAGGCGTTGATGAAGTTGTCGAGCGTCGCACGCGAACTGGGGATCAGCGCCGGCGTCAGGTCACCGGTCGGCCGGATCGCAAGATTGATCAGCACATAGACCGGCAGCAGGAAGACCACCGTCGCCCCGTAGGCGGTCGAGTGCATGGCAATGCTGGTCGCCCGCGACGGCTTCACAGCAGCCGCTCCTGCCGCCGCAGCACGGCGAACTGGATGAAGGAGAGGATGCCGACGGCGAGAGCGAGCACCGTCGCCAGCGCCACGGCCTTTCCGTATTGGCCGAACTGCGAATAGTAGCGGTAGAGCAGCGTCGAGATGGTGTGCGTGAGGTTGGCCGGTCCGCCAGCCGTGACGGCAAAGATCTGGTCGAAGATTTTGAGCCCGCCGATCAGCCCCAGCATGAGGTTGACGGTGATGGCGGGGGCGAGCAGCGGGCGCGTCACGTACCAGAAGCGCTGCCAGTAGGTGGCGCCGTCGAGCGCGGCCGCTTCCTGCAGATCGTCGGG
>JADMIO010888935.1_pt1 | contig 18944 bp, 12 predicted proteins | sample 8958161 | NCBI WGS metagenome assembly JADMIO01 (sample SAMN16585339, study PRJNA669376) | soil metagenome | isolation source: Crop rotation soil | place: USA: Cullars Rotation, Alabama | collected 2011 | reverse complement strand
CGCGACAACTTGTCCACGTGGAATTCTAAGCTTAGGATCCCAATGTGCTGGAAAAATAGGTCTGCACGATATGGGTGGCGTTGCGCAGTTCTTCGCGATCATGACTGTTCGTAATGGCAATGACCCTCATTCCCGCGGCCAAACCAGCAGCGATGCCAGGCTTAGAATCCTCGATAACCCAACATTCGCTCGGTGCAACTCCCAAAAGTTCGGCCGCATGGAGAAATATATCGGGAGCAGGTTTTCCCTTCGTTACATCAGAACCGGTTACGATAGCAGAAAAAAACTGCCCCAGTCCTCCGAGAGCGAGGACTTCCTCCACTACGACGCGATCCGAACCGGAGGCCAATCCCAAAGGACAATGCGCAGCAACCTTTTTCACTAGATCTATCAATCCGTCAAACAAAGGCTGTTCGCGGCGGAGGATTTCACACACCCGATCCCGTTTCCTCGCGGCTAAATCGGCCAAACTTTGGTCTGGATTATGCCGTGAGACGAAATCCACCCAGAGATCCTGGTCTGAACGCCCGATGTAATCGGCAAAGCGCAAGCCGTGGTTATCGGCGTAACCAATTTCTCGCATGACCTCAAGAAAAGCCTGCTCGTGTCGTGGTTCGCTGTCCACAATCACGCCATCCATATCAAATATGACCGCTCCGAGCCTCATGCTGCTGCGTTAACTTTTCGGCTTATAATTTGGTTTCAGCCAGCTTCAATAAGCGCTCGAATTCGTTCGCACGGAGCGGCAAAACGGATAGCCGGGAATGCTTAACAAGCGCAATGTCCTGCAGCGTTTTGTCAGCCTTGATTACTTCCAGCGAAACAGGCGTTTTCAGGCCTTTGACGGGCACTAAGTCCATGCAGGACCAATCTCCTTCACTAGCGGTTGGATCCGCATAAGGTTCTTTGTGAACTTGCGCAATTCCCACCACCTTTTTTTCAACACCGGTATGATAATAAAGAACTAAATCGCCTTTCCGCATGCCCCTAATATTGTTCCTGGCCTGGAAATTACGGACACCCGTCCAGGCGGTCTGTCCGTCATTCACAAAGGCAGACCACGAATAGGCCTCCGGCTCTTGTTTAACCAACCAATGATTTTTTGCCATGCACCAAGGATAACTACCCGTTGATCGGGAGGGAAGAATTTATGGCTCTGCGGCTGCAAAGCGTGGCTGAATTTACTACACTGTCCAACTTGTAGACCGGGCGCCAAGCTTCGCTACTCATTTGCCAGGCACCTTGTATTTTCGTACCCTTTGGCGTGGACTTAGAAGCCAATCTCAACTCCATTCAACACCGTATTGCTAATGCTTGCGCACGGTCCGGTCGCGAAATGAATTCTGTCACCTTGCTCGCGGTGACTAAAACCCAGCCTGCGGAAGTAATTGCCGAAGCCGCTCGTCTCGGGCTGAGGTTCTTCGGAGAAAACAAAATTCAGGAAGCAAAAGCCAAAATTCCCCTGTGTCCCTCGCGTTTGCGCTGGCACATGATTGGCCATCTGCAATCCAATAAATGCCGGGATGCAGTCGAGCTTTTTGAGATGATTGAGAGTGTGGATAGCCTTGCTCTCGCCGAGGAGATCAACAAACGCGCGGTTCAAGCCGCTAAAAGTCTGCCAATCCTTTTGGAGGTCAATCCCGTGGGGGAAGCCAGTAAGTTCGGCTATCGGCCGGAACAATTACTCAATGACCTCATCAAAATAAACGCTCTGCCTCGTATTGAAGTCCACGGCTTGATGGCAGTCCCTCCCTGGACACCAGAACCAGAGAAGCTTCGGCCTGTATTCCGTCAAATGCGGGAGTTAAAGGAAAAATGCGAACAGACTCTCGGAGCTCCCCTACCCCATCTAAGTATGGGAATGACTGGCGATTTTGAGGTGGCGATTGAAGAAGGTGCCACGATTGTGCGCATCGGCACAGGCCTATTTGGCACCAGGTCAAAATCAACACCGCTTTAATTTGATTCACAAAACCGGTGCTTTTACCCGGTAATGCGATGGAGTCGGCCGGCATCATTCCCGTCCTCGGAAAGCCGCTATATTAGCAGTGTTTTCCACAGGGTTTACTCACACCGGGGACAGGGAATCCGGGATCTGGTTTTTGTAAGCCTAACACCGACATTAGGACCTCCTGCAACACCTACAGGATTAAAGGTTGTGAGCCGATTTAATACGACCCTCAGAGCGAGCAGTGTAGCCGCACTATGCGAAAGGCAATTAGCGCGGTTGTCTCTTTATTATTGTTGTTGGCAACCGTGCATACGAATCGCGCCAACCAGAGTAGCCAAGATTACGCCGTTCAGGTCAGTGCCCTGGCGCAAACCTCGCCTTCACAACTCACCTTATCCTGGCCCCAGGACAGTTTCCTGGTGCCCAAAGCTTACACAATATTCCGCAAGTCTCCGGGCGCAACGTGGTGGGGCGAAGGCATTTCCCTACCGGGCACATCCACCAATTACGTTGATAGCAATGTGCAGGCAGGCAGCGCTTACGAATATCAAATTGTTAAAACCACCTCCCAATGCACCGGCTACGGATATATCTATGCTGGCATTAACGTCCCGCTGACGGATAACCGAGGGAAGCTGCTGTTGGTTGTTGATAACACCTACGCCGCCCAACTCACCAAAGAGCTCGCACGTCTTCAGCAAGACCTCGTGGGCGACGGCTGGACCGTATGCCGCCTGGACGTAGCACGCACGGATTCCGTCGTGGAGGTGAAGAATCGAATCAAGGGACAATACAATGCCGATCCTGCCAATGTCAAAGCCGTGTTCCTCTTTGGCCATGTCCCCGTTGCCTATTCTGGCAATATTGTCCCGGACGGGCACGCTCCGGATCATCAAGGGGCATGGCCTTGTGACGGCTTTTACGGCGATATGGATGGGGACTGGACTGATAATGTGATCCGCGGTGTCACGGCGACTGATCCCCGTAACCGCAACGTCCCGGGCGATGGCAAATTCGATCAATCTGCCTTTCCGGCTCCACTGAAACTTATGGTTGGCCGTGTGGATTTGGCTAAAATGCCCGGTCGCCTGACCAACGGTGGCGCACCGACATTTGCCAGCGAACTCGAATTGCTCCGCAATTATTTGGAGAAGGACCACAACTTCCGTACCCGCCAATTTGATCTGCCCCGGCGGGGCATTGTCGGTGATCACTTTGGCATCCGCGACGGCGAAGCTTTCGCGGCGAGCGGATTTCGCAATCTCGCAAGCTTTTTCGATCCCAGCCACATCACCACCGTTAACACCGAAGGGGCCTGGATTCCGACATTGCGCACCAATTCGTATCTTTGGGCGTACGGTTGTGGTCCCGGAAGCTTTACCAGTATCGGTGGCCTTGGGAACTCTGACTCGTATCATGATGGTGTTACAACTGAATTGGTCGGCAATGACATTAAGGCCGCGTTCACCATGCTCTACGGTAGCTGGCTGGGGGATTGGGATTCAGAGGATAATTTTCAACGCGCTATTCTTGCCCTGCCAAGTCATGGGTTGGCGTGTGTCAATTCTGGCCGTCCACATTGGTTTCTCCAGCACATGGCCCTGGGCGAACCCATTGGCTTTAGCACTCGCCTCACTCAGAACAACCGGCGTGACGGACTCTATAAGAACCAAATGAACAATTGTGCGGGTCAAATTCACATCGCACTCATGGGCGATCCAACTCTCCGCATGCATATTGTCGCTCCACCCTCCTTTTTAAATGCTGATCACCGGGGACAGGCTTTGACTCTAAGCTGGTCCCCTCCGTGCGACTCGGTAGTTGGCTATCACGTCTACCGAGCCGACAATCCGAACGGGCCCTTCTCCCGTCTCACCCGTTCTCCGATCCTGGAGAGGTCATTCACTGACACTGCCGCGGATTCAGTTCCAAATTCAACTTACATGGTTCGCTCCGTCAAACTCGAGACTTCGGGCAGTGGCACATATTTTAATGCCAGCCAAGGCGTGTTCATAACTCCAGGCGCCCGTCTGCTGGATGCCGTTGCTGCTGCCAGCCAAACTCCGGCAAACGTTAGCGGACTTCCCAAACCAACCGGACGGAACAACAAGCCGATTGAAATTGAACCTGATCCGCCGACACGCAACTCCTCCGCTACCAATACGGTTCGCACGCTTACCCCAACCGGCGCCACGGCACGGTAGACATATCGCCCGGCGGCACCTCCATTTGAGCCGCGCAAGTGACGATGGGCGAAAAGCATGGACAACCCGCCAGGTTTCCCCCGCTAAAATAAAAGCGCCGGAGAAAACCCCGGCGCGTAGCATAGGAGAAATTAACGCGAACTAAAATACGAGCCTTAGCCCGGTGCGAATGAGTAATCGATCGTAAGTTTTCTCATCGTGCCAAATGTAACGGGCATCAGCAAAAATCCCGGTTACGCGGCTAAGGCGGAAATCCAAGCCCACACCGGCATCAGCTAGCCAATCCCAGTCAGGACTTACAGATCGGCCGCCACCGCCAAAAATGTAAGGTGCAATTCTAGCGGACTCAATGGGGATACGAAGGACAAGATTACCCAATACCTGGTCCACAATACGGCCTTCGTGGGCTGACATATTCACATCCGCCTCGATGCCGAGTTCCCGCGTAAAGAAATAATTCAATCCCACACCACCACCCCAGGTGCCGTGGCGAATATTCGTCTCGAAAAGGTCGTTGAACTTCCTCTCCGGGTTGAGATAGCTGCCGAATAGATCCAGCGAAAGCTCATTCGCGTTGAATCTCGGGCCCGCTTCAGTGTCATAATAAAAAACGCTACGAGACCAGCCACCCGGGTCTTCCCAAATGTGTTCCGCTGCGCTGGCAGTTCCGTTTGCGAGTGTTATGACAGCGGCAATTATGAGTGCATTTCTTAATTTCATAGTTGTTTCTATCCTTATTCGTTCCTGCAGGCTATTCGGTGCTGGTGTTTTTCGTGACAGCCCCGAGATAACATTCCCAAGCTCCTCTGACATTTTCCCTCGGTGCTCGCCCGATGGCGAACCCGCCCATTCTCTTGCATGCTTGAGTCTAAGCTCTCAACCCGCCCCTGCTATGGGGTTTTTGCCCCAGCGCTCCTTCAGGGGTTCTTGTCTTCGTGGGCATCCGCTCCGCGATGCTCCGGACCACCGGCAGCTTGCGCTTTTCCGCCCCGCCCGGCTGGACGAATCAAGGTGTGCTGGCGGCTTTTTGAAGCTGATCCTGACGGCGCACTTTTTCCTGATCGCCCGCGCGAACCAGACGTCTTCTTTTGCGATCCCGTACCACTGCGAGGAGAGGCCATAAAATTAATCACGATTTGCTTTTATTGACATCCTGGAAACGTTAACCGCCCAACGCCATCAATACCGACGACTGCCTGCTTCAGCCATACCAGAAGGGCGTCTTCTCAGGGGCAAGGAAACAACGCTGCGAATCATGGGGCCGAATCTCGAATAGGCCTGCCAACCCATGGCAGCGAGGCCGATTAGCCTCGACCATTTTCCTCGCCGCCGATGTCGTCGTCGTCTCATCCACATCGCCACCAAAGGCATCAACAGTTTTAATATGGGAGCGGAACTGGCGAGACCACTTACAATACCGCCATAGGTGCGCTGTTGCCTGGCGGCGTAGAGTCGAAGATTTTGTATTTCCAGGGTTAAAGCCTGCCGGTAAACCTCGCTCTCCGCGGCCAGCGCTCTTCGCCTTGCTTCGAGGTCTGTTACTTTAAAGATTCGAGCCACGTGCGATCCAATTTTACCTGCTGCATGGTTTCTGGAAATGGTTCATTCCGGAGCAGCGACTTCAGACCGAAAAGAGCAACCACCGCTCCAATCAGATAAACCAGCGCGAAGCCAGCGGTGACAAAGAGGCGGGCCTCCGGGCGGCATAATAGAATAATCGTGGCCGTGATCAATCCCAAAGCCATAATTGCGAGGAGAACCAAACCGGCGCCCCAAACGAGCATTTCAACCAGGCGCGCTTTTTCGTCTTCCCATTCCAACGCCAGAAGCTCGGCCCGGTTGCGCAAAACGCCGGCTGCGGTGCTGGCCAGCCGGGATGCGAGCGATGTCAAATCAGGGGGCTGATGAGTGGGTTCAGCCATTTATCTCCGATTGAGGATGATGCCCAGCAGAATTCCGATGCCAAAAGCAACGCCAATCGATTGATACGGCTTCTCCCGAATGAGCTGATCCGTCGCCCGGGCGCTGGCAAGAGCGCGCTGTTCCAATTTTTGCCGAGTTTCCTTCGCGACCTTCAGGGCTGCCGCCAACCGTTCGCGAGCCGCCACACCGCGATCACTTAGCTCATGCGCCCCGGCTCTTAGTAAGGCCTCACCGTCACGCACGACGGCTTTTATATCCTGCAGCAGCCTTTCAGTAGATGCCTCAATTTCTTCGGTTGATCGGGTTTCCATAGTCAATTTTTTAAATGTTCCTGATACTCGCGAAGGACACGCGCTAAAATGGTCAGAAAAATTCTAGTGGTCTTCAAACACACGTGATATGGGGTCTTGTACCCAAGCTGCCGCGGCCATTGTAGCCCGATCCATCACAAGCGTATGAGTCGGCTCAATTTCGAGCCAAAGCGGGCGGAGCAATTGGTGCGAAGATCAAATCCTTGCACGCTCGGCTTGATTCGGTAACTTGCCGCCGCTTGCGCGCAGCATTTGGGGAAGCCTTGGCCACGCCGAGCGGCACAACTATGGAAGAAACGAATTCGTTAATTGAGCAGCGCAAAGCTAAACTGTCAGCTCTCCAAGAGAAGGGCGTAGATCCATTCCGGAACAAATTTGTTCCCACTGAAAAATGCGCTGAGGCCCGCACCAACTATGTCGAAGGCCGGGAGGTCGCGGTCGCTGGCCGCGTCACCGCTCATCGCGATATGGGCAAGAGCATGTTTATCGACATCCGTGACCAATCGGGACGGATCCAGGCCTATGCCCAGAAAAATGTGATTGGGGAGGAGCAATTCGAAGTGTTCCGGCACCTCGATTTGGGAGATTTCATCGGTGCCAAAGGCACCCTGTTCATCACCAAAACGGGTGAAATTTCGATTCGGCTCACCTCATTTGTCATTCTCGCCAAGGCGTTGCGGCCGCCGCCGGAAAAATGGCATGGGCTGGCCGATACCGAAATCCGCTACCGCCAGCGCTACCTGGATCTGATTGCCAACCCCGAGATCAAGGACGTGTTTCTCAAGCGCAGTCAGATCATTCGAGAGATTCGTAATTTTCTAAGCGAACGCGGCTATGTGGAGGTTGAAACTCCCATGATGCAGGCGATCCCAGGCGGCGCCGCTGCCCAGCCTTTCAAAACACATCATAACGCCCTCGGTTGCGATTTTTATCTTCGAATTGCGCTCGAACTTTATCTCAAGCGCTTGCTCGTCGGCGGCATTGACCGGGTATTTGAGATTGGCCGTAATTTCCGCAATGAGGGGCTCTCGCGCAAACACAACCCCGAGTTCACCATGCTGGAGGCCTACCAGGCTTACGGCGATTACGAGAGCATGATGGAACTGGTGCAGTCGATGGTCTGTCAGGTCGCGCAAAAAGTTCTGGGCAGCTATATCGTGGAGCACAAGGATGCGGAAGGCAAAGTAACCAAGACAATTGACCTGACGCCGCCCTGGCGACGAATCACTTATAAAAGTTTGGTGAAGGAACGCGCGGGTGATGACTGGTTCGAGGTGGCTCCGGCGGACCGCCGAGAGCGGGCCGTAAAACTTGGCGCCGAAATCGGCAAGGAATATGCGGACTTCGAAGTAACACAAGCGGTTTTTGAGAAATTGATAGAGCCGACGCTGATTCATCCAACGTTTGTCACGCACGCACCCAAGGAGTTGATTCCGTTAGCCAAACTTTCGCCGGAGGATCCCAGCACCGTCGAAGTGTTTGAGTGCTGCATCAATGGCCAGGAGATTGCGCCGGCTTACACGGAGCAAAACAATCCGATCGAACAACGCGAGCGACTGGAGCATCAGGCGGGGGGTGAGAAACAAAAACTCGATGAGGATTTCCTGATTGCGCTGGAGCATGGCATGCCTCCCGCAGGAGGAATGGGGATGGGCATCGATCGACTTTGCATGATGTTGCTGGGCCAGGAAAGCATCCGCGATGTCATCCTCTTTCCTCAACTCAAGCCAAAATAGGACGGATGGAAAGCCTGGATTGGCCGAGCACGAGGTTATTGCCGATGCTCCGTCGTTAGTTTATTCGCGGCTTGTCCTGCTCCCAAAAGGCGGCAGGCTGGGCAAGTATCCCGAACCCATGAAAGGTGTATTTCTACGGCCCACGATGGTGCTTTTCATAGCCTTGATGTGGGCCGGCTGCCAGCGTTCATTTCAAGTTAAGGTCACGCCCGGGGATGCCACTGGCTGGACGAACCGCCTTAGTAATCCGAAGCTCACGCAAAAGGAGTTCCTGCCGCTGTTCGGCGAAGCGCTTCTTCGCCAACTTGCGGATCGCGGAACGGTTGTACTATCAGGACCGATGGAGGCACGCATCACGCTCACGAACGGACATTGGCTAAAAGCCTTCGCCGGAAACGCCTGGCGCGAGTGTGCTCAAAATATTCCTGACCGCCCTGCCATTTGTCTACGCTATGCAAACATATCAATGGCAACCCTTTTCGAAGTCAGCAATGGGACAGCAAGCGTGGACACGAACCAGGTTTTGGCCGTAGTCCGAGATACAGAGGTCGTCAATAATCTCCGCCGCAATCTTGGCTCAACCAACGCTCCGTTAGTCGAGCTATTAGCGGCCGATCTTTGGATTGTCTACGTTGTGGATCAGGCAAATAGCATCCGTTATCTGACTGCCCTGGAACGAGAAGGACTCCCCAAGGAACCGGCGGCTTTGCGAGCCCTGGCACTCGCAAATTCCAAGCGCTTGTTGCCCAATCCAAAAGTGAGCGTGAGTGAGCCTATCAATGTGGTCACACTCGGTGGCACGTACGAGTCCTCGCTCCTGCTAAATGATGATTTCTGGGAAGGGTATGCCGGGTCCATTGAGGGTGAGATTGTTGCTGTGGTTCCCACTCACGATGCCTTGCTCTTCACCGGATCAAAAACGAGTTATCCGGTGCAAGTCCTCAAGCGACTTGCCGGCCGACTGAGTGAGAACGAGCCTCATCCACTTTCGACCACAGTGCTGGTTCGCCGCGATCACAAATGGGAGGAATGGAAAGAATAACCGCGTTGGTTTTGCCGGTTTCACGGAAAGTCCTTATTATATTTTAGGTTGAGATAGGCTGGGATAGCCTGAGTTGCTTGCTTCTTAGGGCGACTTTGGATCAGGTCAAGGGCACATCGAAATGCAACTACCTGCAATTTGCTGCAGTTTCCTGCAACCCCGTGCAACTGGAGGTCGGGGCGGCGAAGCCAGAAAATGGGGCGAGGTGGAAATTTGTGGAAATAAGTGGAAAATTCCACTTCAACCCCGAGGCAAGTGTAGAGATTCATACAGCGTTGAAGGCTGACCTCTTCCCCCCGCCGTCCGGCGGATTTAAGCCGCTACACCGCTACATTTTTCTGTAAATAGCTCAGGTTCTGCGCATTGTGTATGTTTCGCGAGCCGCTACAAGCCGCTACAAAGCGCTACATTTCCCGGGCGGTGGTCAGGGTAAAGCCAGAGAGCCGTGTGACATGGGATCAAAGAATCGGCGTGATTTGGTTTGATGAACTCTTGAAAAAGCGATCTGGCCGTGGCCCTAAGTGGGCCATCGATCGTTTTATCATTCTTTTGGCGAGGCTCCTCAAGGGGTGCTGGATTTTTCAGTGGCACGGGCTGGGAGGTGGAAATATGTGGAAATATGTGGAAAATTCCACTTAAGGAGTCGAGGCAGTTCCATAGGTCAGAGCCACGCGAGGATTCCGGGGTTTCCTCCGCCGGAGCGGGGATTCTAAGCTGCCAAGCTGGCCAAATGTTGATTGGCAATAGTTTATGCGATTCTACGCTGGCTCCTATGCTGGCCAAGTCGTTCCTAAGCTGGCCAGTGTGGGACCGGAGATCACCCAAGCCAAGCGGTGACCCGAGGACTTTCCCCCGCCACCCGGCGAATTTTGAGCCGCTACAAAGCGCCACGTTGCCAACTGGCGTTGATGGTTTAACCAATAAGTTGGATTTCCGATTCTCGAACCAACAACCACGCGAAATTAGCGACAAGGGAAGGCGTTGCCGGGAAAAAATGGGGTTACAAGCTCGGCCTTTTGGACCGGCTAGTGTGTGCTCGTTTGGATTCAAAGTGCGCCTGGATTTAAAAAGTTAGTCCGATTTAGTCCGATTTACTCAGATGCGGTCAGATCAGTGGGGGGCGGTTCTGGGGTAGTGGTAAAAAGTCTGAGGAACCGGCATTAATTTGGAAGTCCAAAGGCGCCACCTATCTCACGCCTTTCCAGGATAAGCAGAGAGGAGCTAATGGAAAATGCGAGAGGTGGTGGTCTCCCATGGGGTTTGTGGGTTGGGGTTTCTTCATATTGGTTTCGTCTTTCGTTTATTCAGGAGCCGGGCGGCGTTGTGCCGCTGGCCTATGAATACAGAAACACGGTCAAGTTGCGCGAGTGGTGATGGTCACAAATAGATTGTGGATAATCATTTACGATGATTTGACCCGGTCAAGTTGCGGTCAATTTACGGTCAACTTGAGCTGGACCGGAACGGTTGAGCGCGCCGACTGAGCCCATAAGAGCGCCACACGCCTGGTCGGAACAAGACCGGCGAGGACGGCCGCGCTATGACGAGTGCTAGCTGGTTGCCGAGGTGCCCGATGTGGAAATGTGCGGAAGGAGGCGGAAAATTCTCACTTCTGCAAAGCCGAGGGTGGAGCGGGCGACTTCCCGCCCGCCCCCGCCGCTTTGGGGGGGATCCAAGCGTACAAGCGTACATAGCCAATGTTTACGGGCTTTTTTGCATTTCCTAAGCGTACATTTAAACGCCGCCGGTACGCTTAGAGAAGTATGTTTGAGTCAATGTTTACGGGCCTATGTACGCTTGTACGCTTAGCAAAAAGAGGGCTCTTTTTTGAGCCCAAAAAGTGCACATTTAACGTTAAACATTGGGGTTTTTGAAAGAGATGACGCCACGAACCAGGCGACTCATTGCGAAAGGGGGGAACCTAACAAAAGTTCCCAAGGTGGAGGTCGGCATAAAGAACTTGTGCGGCCCTGGATTTAAAAAGTTAGTCCGATTTACTCCGATGCGCCGGTGTTCTGCAGCGCAAGCAAGGGGCCATTTTGAAAGCCGAAGCGAAAAGGGCGCATCTTGAACGAGACGAACTCGCTTCAACGAGGCCGTGCTTAGTTCAGCACGGAAAGCTGCCTGGCCATCGATTCCCTTAATTGATTCTCACTTTCGCCAAGGCAATTCAGCGCTTCCTCTTCCCCGGCGGCGTTCTGTATGTATGAAACTCTGTTCCGTGTGGCGAGCATGAAAATGCGGTTTCTCTGGTTGGTTCAGGGGGGGAACTGTTCGCGGACGGTTCGGGAACGAGTAGGCCGCCTACCAACCCGGCTGTCCATTGAGGACATGATGCTCTTCATTTAAGGGCAACTGCTCCCGTTGGATGAATCAAAGCCGATTGATTTTAGGGAAATTGCCTTGGGAATGCGGAAGCAAGGTGTTCCCCATCTCCCACTGCGGCGTCAGAGAGGGGGCGGTAGAATGCGGGGCGGAGATTTTCTTAGCACGGCCACAGGGGAATATTTGGTCTCTACAGCTCCAACGGCCACGAGCCGCGATCTTTTGCTGCTGGCTGCGGTTTGCTCATTGGTCTCCGGGAGGCTTTGCGGAGTGGCGATCTTGTTCGGTTCGTTCCTCGGCAGCCCACCGGCGAAGGTTCTCATGCCGGCCCGTGGTTCGGCCTTGCCAATAACCAAAGCCGTAGAGGCAGGCTGCTAATGCCAACACAAGCACGATGAGTAGGTCGCTCATACCAAGGGGTTAGTTTTCCGCTCTCCAGTTTGCCGTTGGATTGCCCCGGCGCAAGAGGAATCAATGTGGTTCGTATGCGCCAGGAGCGCTCGGTAAAAGTGGCTTAAATATCGCTAAAGCCGCGTTCGGTTCGTGCCGATTACCACTCTGGCGGCGGCTTCTCTCTTCCGCCGCTGGTTAGTTCGGCGCAGTCTCTTCCCTGGGGGCTGCGCCCTTTTTCTGACCTGGTTGCATCAAAATACAAAAAGAGCCGCGGCGGTAGGGACAGATGCGGCTCTCAACGGAATTACATCGGAAGCAACTTTGGTTGCAGAGAAGCATGTTTGCCTGAGATACCGGCAGACTTCTCCCAAGGCGGTTTAGAGCATGCGAGGAGGAGAGTGCTCGGCTCTTCAAGAGTTATTACGGGCAGAGAGTGAGTGTGGCGGGAACACCAGACACAAGAGGAAGTCGAGTTCTTGAAGGCTCGAATTTCTTTTGGCCCCCTATTTCAGAACGCGAAAATAGCGCTGGGTTTCGCCACGATTAGTCCACTCCAAAGCCTGCACTGAGTTGCTCAGCACACCGGTCCACACGGTGGACCAAGTGCTGGCTGGAGCCAGATTGGTGGTGCTTTGCAGAGTGTAGGTGGTGTCGCTTACCCCTTCTAGGCGCAAGGTGAAGGAGGTAGTCCCGTCAGATCCCACATTCCGTTGGGGAACCACCGCCAGGCTTGGTCCGTAAGGCCAAAGGGTTTCCACAAACCATCCAGAGCCGTTAGCAAAACCTCCGGCTACGTAACCCCGCGTCCGCAGCGTGCCCGTAGAGGGAAGTGACACGTTGGTCAACTGCCACCCGCCGGGAATGCGTGCGCCAGTGCCGAGGATGGACCAGGCAAAACCGTCAACAGAATGTTCAAAGGTGGTGTGCGAGATTTCAGGGCTCGTGCCCCCCCGCAGCCAGGCAATGGCCGAGCCGTCAAGGGTAAGGTTTTGAGTTGCGGCACCCGTGTTGTGCAACCGGGCTATACGGTTGCGCGGCTGCCCAAAAAGAGTGGTAAAACCACCTCCCAAGAGGATTTTCCCATCCGCCTGTAGTGCCAGCGAGTTTACTACGCTGTTCGCCTCAGGATCGAAAGTGCTGTCCAACGTGCCATCACCATTCAACTGAGCCATGTAGTTGCGGGGCTGCCCACCAACCGTGGTAAAAAATCCAGCCATCAGAATTCTCCCATCCGCTTGTAGCGCCAGCGAATACACTGGGCCGTTCGGCTCTGGATCAAAACCGCTGTCCAACGTGCCGTCGCCATTGAGCCGCGCCACACCGTTGCGTGGCTGCCCACCCAGGGAGGTAAAAACACCCCCCAAGAGAATTTTCCCATCCGCCTGCACCGCCAGAGAATACACGATGCTGTTCGCCCCGGGAGTGAAGCCGTTGTCCAGCGTGCCATCGGCATTCAGTCGAGCAATGTAGTTACGCGACTGCGCACTAAAGGAAGTAAAGGCACCTCCCGCCAGAATTTTCCCGTCCGCCTGTATGGCCAGCGAATTCACTATGTTGTTCGCCCCGGGATTGAAGCCGTTGTCCAAACTGCCATCGGCATTCAGCCGCGCCACACGGTTATGCATCTGCCCGCCAAAGGTGGTAAAACCACCTCCCACTAAAATTTTCCCATCCGCCTGTATGGTCAGCGAATTCACTATGTTGTTCGCCCCGGGATTGAAGCCGTTGTCCAAACTGCCATCGGCATTCAGCCGAGCAATGAAGTTGCGCGGCAGCCCGCCGAGCGTGGTGAAAAGACCACCCGCCAGAATTTTCCCGTCTGCTTGTAGCGCCAGCGAATTCAGGTTGCCGTTGGCTCCGGGATTGAAGCCGTTGTCCAAACTGCCATCGGCATTCAGTCGAGCAATGAAGTTGCGCGGCAGCCCGCCGAGCGTGGTGAAAAGACCACCCGCCAGAATTTTCCCGTTCGCTTGTACCGCCAACGAATACACAATGCTGTTTGCCCCGGCATTGACGCCGCTGTCCAAGAAGCTCAGCGTTAGGCTGGCGACGGCACTGGTCACGCTGCCATAGGGGTTGCGGACAATGGCGAAGTAGTCACCTGCATCAGCGCGTTGAAGATTACTCAAGCTCAGAGTGGCGTTGGTGGCACCGGCCAATAGCTCGGCATTGCGCCACCACTGATATTGCAACGGCTGAGTACCCGTAACGCTCACGTTCAACATGACGGATTGGCCCATTTCCTTCGACTGGTTCACTGGCTGCACGGCGATCAAAGGCTCGATCACCGTCAGGTGGGCAACGAGGCTGGCGAGGCTACCCTGGGAGTTGCTTACGATAACACTGTAGCCTCCTTCACTGGCATGCAAGAGATTGCTCAAGACCAGCGTGGGTGAGGCTGCGCCCGTGATGCCGGCCCCGTCCACCAGGGCTACACCATCCTTGAGCCACTGGTAACTCATTGGTTGACTGCCTTCGGCCAATGCTCGAAATGTTCCGGTCTCGGCAGCATTGTTCGTCCGGCTGTCCGGTTGGAACAGGAAGATTAACGAACCGAAGTAGTCTTCCACAAACCAACTCGAGCCGTTTTCGGACCCTGTAGAAATAAAACCCCGCGCCCGCAGTGTCCCGGTAGAGGGAAGTGTCCCTTTCGTCAATTGCCAACCGCCAGAGTTGCGGCCGCCGGTACCAAGCAGGGACCAGGCAAGGCCATCCGCGGAATGTTCAAAGGTGGTGCGCCAAACTTCGGGGCTCGTGCCGCCCCGCAGCCAGGTAATGGTCGAGCCTTCATGGCTTAGGTGGTGCGTGGCTACATCGGTGTTGTGCAACCGAGCAAGGAAACCACCTCCTACGAGAATCTTTCCATCCACCTGTATTCCCAGCGGAAACACAAATCCGTTCGCTCCGGGATTGAAGCCGCTGTCCACAGAGCCATTGGCATTCAGCCGAGCAATGGAGTTGCGCGGCTGCCCGCCGAGGACGGTGAAGTCCCCTCCCACCAGAATCTTTCCATCTGCCTGTAGCGCCAGCGAAGACACAGATCCGTTCGCTCCGGGATTGAAGCCGCTGTCCAAGGTGCCATCGGCATTCAACCGCGCAATGGAGTTGCGCGGTTGCCCGCCGAGGGCAGTAAAGAGCCCTCCCGCCAGAATCTTGCCGTCCGCCTGTAGCGCCAGCGAATTCACGCTGCCGTTCACTCCAGGATTGAAGCCGCTGTCCAAGGCGCCGTCATAATTAAGCCGCGCAATGGAGTTGCGCAACTGCCCGCCAAGGGTGTTGAAGTACCCTCCCACCAGAATCTTGCCGTCCGCTTGCAACGCCAGCGATATCACTGAGTTGTCTGCTCCGGGATTGAAGAAGCTGTCCACAGTGCCATTGGCATTCAGCCGCGCAATGGAGTTGCGCGGCTGCCCGCCGAAGGTAGTAAAAGCACCTCCCGCCAGAATCTTCCCATCTGCCTGTATTGCCAGTGATAATACAGAGCTGTCCGGTTCGGGATTGAAGGCGCTGTCCAATGTGCCATCGGCATTCAGTCGGGCAATGTGGTTGCGCGGTTGCCCACCAAGGGTGGTGAACCACCCTCCCACCAGAATCTTCCCGTCCGCTTGGATCGCCAACAAATCCACATAGCTGCCCGCTCCGGGATTGAAGGCGCTGTCCAACGTGCCATCGGCATTCAGTCGGGCAATGTGGTTACGTGGCTGCCCGCCGAGGGTAGTAAAATCACCTCCCACTAGAATCTTGCCGTCCGCTTGGATCGCCAACGAATACACTGTGCCGTTCGCCCCGGGATTGAGGAAGGCGCTGTCCAAGAGAGCGAGATTCACGATCAGGTGGGCCACGGCACTGGTCACGCTGCCATAGGGATTGTGGACGGTGGCGACATACTCACCCGCATCCGCGCTTTGAAGATTCGTCAGGCTCAGGCTGGCGTTGGTGGCCCCTGCCACCAACAACCCATTGTGCCACCACTGATACTCCAGTGGCGGAGTCCCGCTCGCGCTGAGACTGAAAACCGCGCTTTGAGCGAAGTCCTTGAACTGACTGACTGGCTGCACGGAGATAAATGGGTCAATGACGGTCAACTGAGCCACAAGGCTCGTGATGCTGCCCTGGGAGTTGCTTACCATCACGCTGTAGCCTCCGGCACTGGTATGCAGGAGGTTGCTCAAGGTCAGCGTGGGTGAGGCTGCACCGCTGACGTCACCCCCATCCGGCAGGGCTATGCCGTTCTTGAACCATTGATAAGCAAGGGGTGGGCTACTGCTGGCCAAAGCTTGAAATGTTATGGTCTCGCCGGCATAGTTCGTCTGACTGGCCGGTTGAGATATAAAGACTGAGGAACCCAGATAGTCCTCCACAAACCAACCTGAACCGTCATAGACTCCTCCAGAAACAAAACCCCGCGCCCGCAGGGTTCCCGTAGAGGGAAGTGACACATTGGTCAATTGCCAACCACCCGGGATGCGTGCGCCACCGCCCAGCATGGACCAGGCAAGACCATCGACAGAATGTTCAAAGGTGGTACGCCAGACTTCAGGACTCGTGCCCCCCCGCAGCCAGGTAATGGTTGAGCCCTCATGACTTAAGCTTTGTGTGGCCGCCTCGGTGTTGTTGAGCCGCGCAAGATTATTGCGTGGCTGCCCACCGAGAGTGGTAAAGCCACCTCCCACCAGAATTTTCCCGTCTGCCTGTATTGCCAGCGAAGACACAGATCCGTTCGCTGCGGGATTGAAGCCGCTGTCCAAGGTGCCATCGGCATTCAGCCGCGCCACACCGTTGCGCGGCTGCCCACCGAGGGTGGTAAAGCCACCTACCGCCAGAATTTTCCCGTCTGCCTGTATTGCCAGTGAATACACTGCGTTGTTCGCTCCGGGATTGAAGCCGTTGTCTACAGAGCCGGTAGCATTCAGCCGAGCAATGTAGTTACGTGGCTGCCCACCGAGGGTGGTAAAGCCACCTCCCAGCAGAATCTTCCCGTCTGCCTGTAATGCCAGCGATAACACATGGGTGTCCGCTCCGGGATTGAAGCTGCTGTCCACAGAGCCATCGGCATTCAGTCGGGCAATGTGGTTGCGCGGCTGCCCGCCGACGGCGTAGAAGATCCCTCCGAGCAGAATCTTTCCATCCACCTGTATCGCCAGCGAATCCACCGGGTAGCTCGTTCTAGGATTGAAGCCGCTGTCCAGAGTGCCATCGGCATTTAGCCGACCAATGTGGTCGCGCAACTGCCCGCCGAGGAAAGTGAAATCACCCCCCACTAGAATCTTCCCATCTGCCTGTATTGCCTGCGAATACACTACGCTGTTCGCTCCGGGATTGAAGCCACTGTCCAAGGTGCCATTGGCATTCAGCCGAGCAGTGTAGTCACGTCGCTGGCCACCGAAGACTCTGAAGTTCCCTCCCACCAGAATCTTCCCATCCGCCTGCATTGCCAGCGATCGTACATAGCTGCTCGCCCCGGGATTGAAGCCTTTGTCCAACGTGCCATCGGCATTCAGCCGACCAATGCAATTGCGCGGCTGCCCGCCGAGGCTGGTGAAGTTTCCTCCCGCCAGAATCTTGCCGTCCGGCTGTATTGCCAGTGAATTGACTGTGCCGTCCGCATCGGGATTGAAGCTATCCGCAGTCGGGATTTGAGCCTGAGCACACAGCGCCAAGATACACGTGGCCGTAAGGGTAGAAACCCTGATCCAAAGCCGCCGCGTGGCCGAGGGGTGGAAAGGTCCGGGAATGATGGGCATAGGTGCATGGCGTTAACATTAGTGAAGACTGGTATTGGTTCCAGCTCCGGCCGAGGTGGTGACAGGAGCCCCACTCGCTTTGGAGCTGCGGCCGGTCCGACCGTCTGGGCCACAAGCCGGAGGACAAGTAAGGCACAACTGAATGAGACCTAACGGACGGCAGTAGTTTCGGGAGGTCGGTTCCATGGTCTTGATTGGGTTCTGGTGGCATTTGTTATGCCAAACGGTTTTTGTTCAGATTTTGGAGTCTTTCTGCAAAGTGCCAACCTGGAGGCGCGTGAAGATGGCGCAAAACGCGTGAGGGGTGAGCCTCCTCGAACTCGGGGGAACAACCCCGCTTCCAGGGTTGTGAAAGGAATTTCGGGCGGGGTTTCCGAGAACTCGAACGGGCCAATCCTGGGCTGGGTAAAGCAACCACGTTTAGGTTGAGGGAACAGGGAATGACCCTTTCCGGTTCTTGAAGGGAGGCTCCCAACGCAATTGCATCCGGAGCAGCAAGGATTGCTTAGAAGCGTGGCTGCCTAGCTGACGGCGGAATTGGAACCAGGTCGGTTTAGAGCATGCGGGAAGATTGTGCGGCTGATCAAAACCTATTAAGGCAGGTAGTGAATGTGGCGGGGAGCACAAGAGACAAGAGGAAGTCGAGTTCTTGAAGGCTCGAATTTCTTTTGGCCCCCTATTTCAGAACGCGAAAATAGCGCTGGGTTTCGCCACGATTAGTCCACTCCAAAGCCTGCACTGAGTTGCTCAGCACACCGGTCCACACGGTGGACCAAGTGCTGGCTGGAGCCAGATTGGTGGTGCTTTGCAGAGTGTAGGTGGTGTCGCTTACCCCTTCTAAGAGCAAGGTGAAGGAGGTAGTCCCAGCCGGTCTCACACCCAGCTTGGGAACCGCTTCGAGGTCGGAAGGCCAAAGGGTTTCCACGATCCCACCCGAGCCGTTATAATACCCTCCTGAAACAGCTCCCTGCGCGCGCAGTGTTCCCGTGGAGGGTAGTGACACATTAGTCAACTGCCAACCGCCGGGAATGCGCGCGCCGGTACCAAGCAGGGACCAGGCAAGGCCATCCGCGGAATGATCAAAGGTGGTGCGCCAAACTTCAGGGCTCGTGCCCCCCCGCAGCCAGGTAATGGTCGAGCCATCATGACTTAAGTTTTGTATTGCCACCTCGGTGTTGTGCAGCCGCGCGAGACGATTGTGCGGCTTTCCGTCCAGGTTGGTAAAACTGCCGCCCACCAGAATCTTTCCATCCACCTGTAGCGCTAGCGAATACACTGTGCTGTCGGCTCTGGGATTAAAGCCGCTGTCCAGAGT
>JADMIO012807537.1_pt1 | contig 18945 bp, 14 predicted proteins | sample 8958161 | NCBI WGS metagenome assembly JADMIO01 (sample SAMN16585339, study PRJNA669376) | soil metagenome | isolation source: Crop rotation soil | place: USA: Cullars Rotation, Alabama | collected 2011 | reverse complement strand
CGCGACAACTTGTCCACGTGGAATTCTAAGCTTAGGATCCCAATGTGCTGGAAAGGCCACAATCGACCCCGCTCCGCGAAGGGAAGTGGACGGTCGAAAGACTCCCCTATACGGAGGATTGTCCCGCGAGGGGCTTTCTTCAGTTATGCGCTGACAGGCGATTCCACCGATGTATACAACAGGAGTTTAAAAAGGACGCCGGTCTGAATGCGCGTGAAGATTATTGGATACACGCGGATGCGGGGGGGACGCCGAAGATGGCGGGCGAGAGAGTGACACCGGATTATTGTTATCATCGGAAGGGGGTGCGGTTGATGGGTTGGTCGGCCCACGGAGCTGGGTGCGGAGGGTTTGGGGAGGAGGTGCCGGACCATCTTATCAGGCAGGCGTTGTGTGAAACGATGCAAAAGAACGTAAGAGAGTACCCGCTGGCAAAACACTTCATATATTTCGTGACCGTGTACAAGGAGCAGGGTAAAGAGGAGACGGTAGTGTATCGCATGATAGCTGAACCCGGCGAAGACATCGTATGCACACAGGGTCCGGCTTAGTTCACGTGAGGTTGAGAAGAGGCGCGGAGAGGGAATCCGGATAAGACCGGCGGTTAGCAAGCAGCCGCGGCCTCTCATGAGAGTGACGCGCTCCGCGTGACCCCGCTCCGGCACCGCGGCCTGACAAGCGCACGCACGCGACCCGCGAGATTTCATGTTTCTGCATTGGGGTCGGCGGGCGCGTGGTGCGCGGCGTTGGGCGGCTAGAAGGAATCGACGATACATCGGGAAGGAAGCATTGATGGCGAAAATTACCGGAATCGGCGGAGTCTTCTTCAAGAGTAGACATGACCGTGCCGCGCTCGTCGCGTGGTATGAGAAGCATCTGGGTATGCAAATCGAGAGCTTTGGCGGGGCTGTCCTGAAATGGCCGGACGACCCGGCCGAGGACAAGGGGCTGACCGTCTGGCACGTCGCAGAAAGAGGCAGTGCATGGTTCAGTCCCAGCGACGCTCCGTTCATGATTAATTACCGGGTCGACAACCTCGACGAGATGATAGCGCAACTCAAAGCCGGCGGAGTTGAAGTCCTCGACGGTCCGGAATCGCACGAGAACGGGAAGTTCGCGTGGATTCTGGACCCGGATGGGAACAAGGTGGAGCTGTGGGAGCCCATGAGCTGGGATGAAAAGAACAAGACTGACTGAAGTTCTCATCCACGCCGCCCAACTTGCGGTTGCACCGGAGCGCGCGCGACAGGTCTTCGCGATATGACCGCTTCGTCAGCGCGTGCCCGGTGGACCTGGTTTGTAGGCGGCTTGCTTGCGTATGAATAAGCAGACGTTCCACCAGCACCTCTTAAAAGCCACCGACGTTGTGCTCCCTATTCTCGCGCGAGTTCCTGATTCACCCGCTGCCCTCCGGCTGTCTCTACCTCGTTTTCACGTCCTCGGCCCCGCCCTGCCGCCGCGTTGGGAGAGCGTAGAGGAGTCATGCACGTTGAAGAGGGGCGCGTGTGATGCCGAGCGTGAGACCACTTGAACATAGGAAATGCGTCACCAGGGAAGAATCGCAAAATGGAACGACGAGCGTGGTTTCGGATTTATCTCTCCCTCTGAAAGGCCCTGCAAGCCCCTCTGTTGAAACCAGGCGCCCGCCTGACGAGAGATTCGCTCCTCAGACGGCCCGAACCATACCCGGATTCAACACAGGGCGATTCTGCGCGAAGTTTGCGGGCGTCGACATCAGTTCACGGGCGTCAACAGCTACCTTGCCTGACTCGGTTATTTCAGGTGAGTGGGTAGGAGAACTCATAGTGCGTAGCAAACCTCTCAGGGCGTTGTTGGTCATGGCGGCCTTGCTCGCCAACGACTGTGTGGCCACTCACGCTCAGCAGAGCTCGTTCTTCTCTAAATTCTCCCTCAACCTGTTGATGGGCAAGAGTAGTGCGAGGCCGGTATGCAACTCCGTGGCGGGCGGAGGGGGTGAAGAAAGCTCTCCCGGCGCCGCCGGCGGTTTCCAGGAGCGGAAGTGGGAGTCTTTCCGCTGTGGGATGAAAGCCGATGACGCCAGGCGGTTCGACGAGGCGGCATTTATGAAGTCCCTGAGGGAGAACATTGAAAGGGATATTGAGGCAAGCGGGGCACACATGGATGGCGGCGGAGATGACGACGTCGGTGGCTTTCACATCGAGTACAGCTCGGAGAGTATGCAGGGGCGCATAGATATCACGGGCAAGAAAACCGGCGAAGGTATCTACGAATTAAAGGCGGTCCTGGAAGAAAAGAGCCGGAAGTAGAAAGGATGATTTACGACAAGGTCCAGCCTGACGACGGAGAAGCGTTTGAAGGGTAAGCCGCTGCTGTTCATCACCCTGCTGTCGGTATTCACGTCGCCGGCCTATGGTCAGGCCCCAGCAGGGACCTTTACCAACCCGCTCGTCCGGACGCGGGACTCGGCCGACCCGTGGATGGTCTATCGAGGGGGTTACTACTATTTCACCGCGACGCTCGACCCCGAAGGCGGCATCTGGGTCTGGAAGTCGCGCACTCTCGCGGGCCTGGACTCCGGCCTCAAGGTCAAGGTCCACACGCCCGACGCGCGGGGGCGGGCCAGGCAGGTCTGGGCCCCCGAACTCCACCTCATCAATCAACGCTGGTACATCTATTACACCGCGTCTGACGGGGTGGACGAGAACCACCGCCTCTACGTCCTGGAGAGCCGCGGCCGCGACCCGCTCGGCCCCTACTCGTTCAAGGCGCGCGTCTACGACCCTGCGCACGACGGCTGGGCCATCGACCCGAGCGTCTTCCGCGCGCCCGGCGGCCGGCTCTACCTGCTGTGGGTCGCGCACGTCCCCGGCAACGGCAACGGCATCCGCATCGCGCCCCTGAGCAACCCCTGGACGGTGGCAGGCCCGAGCGCCCTGATCGCGCAGGCGGACTACGACTGGGAGCGTGTGCGCTACCCCATTAACGAGGGCCCCGTCGTGCTGCGGCACGCGGGGCGCCTCTTCCTCGTCTATTCGGCGAGCGACACGGGGACGCCGGACTACGCGCTCGGGATGTTGACCCACGTCGGCGGCGACGTGATGGAGCCGGGGTCGTGGAAGAAATCGCCGGCCCCCGTCTTCAGCCGATACTCGGGGGCGGAGGGGGCGGTCTATGGCCCCGGACACAACGGCTTCTTCAAGTCGCCGGACGGGAGGGAAGACTGGATCATCTATCACGGCAAGGAGGCGGGCGAGTACACGTACCGCGGAAGGAGTGCGCGCGCTCAGCGGTTCGGGTGGCGAGCCGACGGCACACCCGACTTCGGCCGGCCCGTCCCGCGCGGCGTCCCCCTGCGCGTGCCTTCGGGTGAGCGTGCGCCCCCGGTGAGATAGAAGGCGCCCGTTGCGCGCCCGGCGGCGTGCGACACTCAGGCGACCGTTGGATGACCCGTCCGCCCCTTCTTCTACGCGGAGCTGACCATCGAAGAGGGCGGAAATATCCGGCCGGTGTCCGATAACACAGTCCAGACCCGATCCGAATTACGGAGGCGATGGACTTCGAGGTGTGGGGCAGGGTGATCTATTCGATCCACAAGCACTGAACGGCGAAGGGCATCGAGACGGCCCGCCAGCCGATGGATGACGGTGGTCGGCGCGCGCATCGTCGAGGAGCTGCCATGACGAAGGCGGCCGAGAGGCTCCGGCGCTCACGCCTCGCCAGAACGTTTGAGCGGTCGGACGATCTACATGGAGGAGACAGATGATGACCTACGTTCTCTGGTTCATTCAGGTGTTGCTCGCGCTCTTGTTTCTGTTCGCCGGCGGGACCAAGCTGGTGTTGCCGCTCGAAGTGCTGACCTCGATGGGGCCGCCGAACCAGGTCCAGCTCCCGGGTCTGTTCATACGGTTCATCGGCGTGGTCGAAGTCCTCGGCGCGCTCGGTCTGGTCCTGCCCGGGCTGCTGCGCATCAAGCCGTGGCTGACGCCGCTGGCCGCCGCCGGGCTGGCTGTCGTTATGGTCGGCGCGGTGGTGGTGACATTGGCGTCCGGCGACGTCGCCCCGGCGCTTGTCCCCCTGGTGGTCGGGCTACTCGCGGCGTTCGTCGCCTACGGCCGCTGGCGGCTGGTGCCGCACACGGAGCGGCCGGCGGCGACGCGGAGGGGAGCGAGATGACGAAGGCAGGCGCCGACGCAGCCCATCAGGAGGTCCAAGTCTAAGCAATCGCGGACGGAAAGCGATGGTCAGCAGGGTGGTTGTCTTTGAGGCAGGGCCGAGCTTCAACTGCGGAGAAAAGGGTGTAGACAGTCTACATACAAGGGTGTAGAATCTCTACATGCCTCAGGAGACTCGCTACCGCAACCGGATCGAGCTGCTGCAAGGGACGCTCGACCTGCTCGTCCTCCAGACGCTACGGTGGGGGCCGCAGCACGGCTACGGCCTCAGCCAGGCCATCCGGGTCAACTCCGGCGACGTGCTGCGGGTCGACACCGGCTCGCTCTATCCGGCGCTCCACCGGCTGGAACGGCAGGGCTGGGTCTCTGCCGGGTGGGAGGTCTCGGACAACAACCAGAGCGTCAAGGTCTACCGCCTCACGGCCGCGGGGAGAAAGCAGCTCGCGGCGGAGCGCTCGCGCTGGGAGCAGCTCTCGGAGGCCATCGCCCGCGCTCTGAACCCGCGGGGGGAGGAGGGCGAGGCATGAGACTGGGGGGGGGGCGGCGGCGCGAGGAGGAGTTGGCGGAGGAGGTGCGCAGTCACCTGCGGATGGCGGTGCGCGAGCGGGTGGAGCGGGGCGAGAGTCCCGCACAGGCGGAGGCGGCGGCGCTGCGGGAGTTCGGCAACGTGGGGCTGGTCAAGGAGGTCACGCGGGAGATGTGGGGCTGGGCGTGGCTGAGGCACTGCGCGCAGGACCTCAGGTACGGGCTGCGCACGATGCGCCGCGCGCCTTGGTTCACAGCCGCCGCCGTCGTCACGCTGGCCATCGGCGTCGGCGCGAACACGGCGCTCTTCAGCGTGGTGGACGCGGTGCTGTTAAAGAAGCTGCCGGTCAAAGAGCCTGAGCGGCTGGTGCTCTTCAGGTGGACGTCCGGCCGGAACTTCAGCCCCGGCAGTCACCACGGAAATATTACCCGCGACGAGTCGGGGCGGCTCATCAGATCGTCCTTCGCTTATCAAACTTACGCCCGCTTGCGAGAGCAGCCGGGGCCGCTGTCGGACGTCTGCGCCTTCGGTTCCGTGCCGTTGAACGTGAGCGCCGACGGGCGCGCCGATGTCGCCAACGGGCAAGCGGTCTCCGGCAACTACTACGCGGCGCTGGGAGTGCCGGCTCTGGTCGGTCGGGCGCTCACGGACGAGGATGACAGCGCGGCGGCACCGCTAGTCGCCGTGCTCAGCTACCGCTACTGGCAATGGCGTTTCGCGGGCGACCCACGGGTCTTGGGCCGGCAGATCAACCTCAACAACGTCGCGTTTACGGTCGTCGGCATCACGCCGCAGGGCTTTGACGGGACGATGCAGGTCGGCAGTTCGCCGGACGTTTCGATACCTATCGCGTGGGAGCCGCAAGTCCGCGGCGGGCGCCCGCTGATGGCGGGTGCCGGCGCGTGGTGGCTGCGCCTGATGGGCCGGCTCAAACCGGGCGCGACGCCGGAGCAGGCGCGGGCGAGCCTCGAACACATCTTCCAACAGTCCGCACTCGATCACAGAGCGGCGCGCGTGGCCGGAGGTGAGAACACGCTCACGCCGCTCGGCCCCGAGGACTACCCGCGCCTCGTCGCGTACCCGGGAAGCCAGGGCGAGACCTCCACTCGGCAGTACTATCAAAAGCCGCTCTACATTCTGTTGGGGGTGGTCGGCCTGGTGCTCTTGATCGCGTGTGCCAACGTAGCAAACTTACTGCTTGCGCGCGCGGCGGCGCGGCAGAGAGAGATCGCGGTGCGGCTCGCGCTCGGCGCAGGACGCTGGCGGTTGATCCGGCAAATGCTGACCGAGAGTTCGTTGCTCGCCGGCCTGGGCGGCGCGCTCGGCGTGCTGCTCGCCTTCTGGATTAAGGACGGGCTGCTTGCGGTCGGCGAGTGGGGCGGCAACAGTATGGCCGCGCTTGAGCCGCGGCTCGACCTGCGCGTGCTCTCGTTCACGCTCGCGCTGTCGCTGCTCACGGGACTGGTCTTCGGGATGGTGCCGGCCTGGCGCGCGACGCGCATTGACCCGACGCCCGCGCTCAAGGACGGCGCGCGGTCTTCGGGTGCCGCATCGCGCTCGCTCTTCACGAAGGGGCTGGTCGTGGCGCAGGTGGCGATCTCTTTGCTGCTCATGGTCGGCGCGGGGCTGTTCCTGCGCACGCTCGTCAACCTGCAACGGGTCGAACTGGGCTTCGACGCTCGCAACCTGCTGCTCTTCACCGTCGAGCCGGGCCTCATCGGTTACAAGGACGAGCGGCTCGTGAACCTTTACCAGCAGATGTCCGAGCGCATCGAGGGCGTGCCTGGCGTGGACTCGGTCACGTTCTCGGCCGAGCCGCTGCTCGCGCATAGCGAGAGCGACCGCGGCCTTTATCTGCCGAGCGCGCCCGTCTCGTCAGACGGCAGGGCACAAACGAGCGGCAACGTCTACATCCATCAAGTGCGAGAGAACTTCCTCAAGTCGATGGGCATCCCCGTCCTCGCCGGGCGCGATCTCATCCCGCAGGATCACGCCCACGCCCCCAAGGTCGCCGTCGTCAATCAGACCTTCGCACGCCGCTACTTCAAAGGGGAGAATCCCGTAGGCAAGCGGTTCAGTTTCGACGACAGTCCGACGAGCGTCGGCGACGTTGAGATCGTGGGTCTCGCGGGCGACGCGAAGTACACCAGCCAGCGCGACGAGTTCCCGCCGACGGCCTACCTGCCCTGGTCGCAGGAGTTGAGCTCACTCAGCTCCGCGACCTTCGAGGTGCGCACGTCGGGCGACCCCTCTGCCTACGTGGACGCCGTCCGACAGGCGTTGAGCGGGGTTGATTCGGGGCTGCCGCTCAAAGAGGTCAAGACCCAGGTCGAGCAGGCCGACGAGACGCTGGCGTTGGAGCGTCTGTTCGCGAAGCTGCTCAGCCTCTTCGGGCTGCTCGCGCAGACGCTCGCCGCGGTCGGGTTATACAGCGTGTTGGCCTGGTCGGTGGTGCAGCGCACACGCGAGATCGGCATCCGCGTCGCGCTCGGCGCGCAGCGCGGCGACGTGCTGAGGATGGTGCTACGGCAGGGGATGGCGCTGACGCTTCTCGGCGTCGCCGCGGGAATCGCGGGTGCTTACGCGCTGACGAAATATCTGGCGAGCCTGTCGGAGATGATGTACGGCGTTTCTGCGACCGACCCGTTGACGTTCGGCGCGACCGCACTGTTCCTGACGCTGGTGGCGCTGGCCGCCTGCTACCTGCCGGCGCGGCGGGCGACAAAGGTGGACCCGATGGTGGCACTCAGATACGAGTGAAAGCCGACAAGCGGAAGGTCTGTTCGTGCCCGAGTAGTGTAGACCATTCGTCGATATCAATCTGGGCGAAAGGGGGACGTAACGTTGATTATCGGACTTCGTATGCAGAACGCCGCTATTTGAAAACTAGTATAACGTTAGGATTGTTCCGTAACGCAGGGATCACAATTTCTTGTAAGACGCTGCCCGGCGTCACTACGGGCATCTCAATTTTCACCGGCCCTCTGGATACTTTCGCCTGGAAACGTGCGGCCGCTATCCACATCTCCCTCGCCTGCTCGGCCGGGACAAAACTATCAGGTTCGAATAACCTTTGACTTTCAAGCTCTCGCCCGTCTTCCGTAGACTCTATTGTGCTGGGGATGACTTTATCCAGGGTGGGGCCCAGCGTCGAGAGCGTGTACTCCCCCTCTTGCCACATCAAATCGCGGTTCCAGGCAATCGACTGTAACCCCGAGAGAATCTCCGCCCTTCGACGACGGGCCCAGATCGGTGCGTCCTGCATCCAGCCGGCTTCGGCGGGCACGCATACTCGGTCAGCGCCGTCTGCCATAGGCAGAATGGAGAGAGAGAGGCTGGCGTCCCCCTCGATATATGTAACGTAACGCCAACCCATCCGGGCCTGCCAGCCCTCGCCGCCTTCGACCGGGGGCCTATCTTTTATCTCACCCTTGGTGAGGGACTGAGAGAGGTATTTAAGGAATAGCATGCATGTTCTACGCTAAGGGCTGAACAATCAGCCCCGGCCGAGCAGTTTCTTGAGAAGAGAAAACACCCAGTCATCCTCGAACGATAAGATAATCCAGTCATCCTCATAACTGATGACGGCCGTCTTCGCCTTTTTCCTGCGTACCTCCTGGGCGATCCGCTCCAGGATTTCCTGACGCCTGCCTTTGGCCCATCCGGCATCGTTCTTTTCGCAATAGTCGTCCCACCCCTGAGGGGTCGGGACAGAGATGGCGACGCCCTCCGCGCTGAATTGCCACTCGAAGGCCAGCTTACGCCCACCCTCGGTATAGATATCCCAGCCTCCCGGACCCTTCTGGGTTATTGTTACCTGGTACGGCTGCGAGCCCATAAGGATGTGTCCTTTCGGTCAGACGCCCGGGCTGCCACTCTCGGGAAAGACTCGCGACCCCGCAGGGAGGTAACGAGAATGGCTCACTGGGAGCCAGGAACGACCGTCTGAGTGATCGGCTTGCTCACGGCTGGATTGGCCAGGCCCCGACCATACTCAGTGGCCAGGACGCTACCCGCACGGACGGGCCCGGCGGTGTGCATGGTAACGGTGCCGGAGGCCCGCCTCACCATTTCGCCGCACATAAAACAGTATATCGGGTTTTGAAGCTTATAGGGCAAAGGCTCAGCCAGCCGGGTCGTAGCAGCACCGATGGGCGTGTCTGCAAACGTCGTGCGCCCCGCGGCCTGCGCGGCCGCCAAGCCCTCTTCTCCCTGCCACAACCCGAGCGAGCTGGTGGGAGTAAAAAAAGCCTTCGTTAACAAGAAGTCTGCTCCCATGGCCACGGCTCTTGTTAAGGCCAGACCTTCGGCAGTCCCCGAGTATATAGCTAGAAACTGTAAACCCGGGTCTCGCTCGATCTCCCTATTGACTTTCTTGTGTGTCGCATCAAAAAAGTCTGCCAACTCTTCACCGGGTGTGAACAAGGGTGAGCTGTAACCTAACTGCCGGTACCCGGTGGCGCCATTGAAGGCGCCGGCGAAGACGGCAAAGCTTGATAAATAACCGTAATGCCCGGAATTCTTATCGAACCAGACGTACCTTCCGCTACCGTCAGAAGCCGGGTGCATGAAGAACTCCATCTCCTGCCAGTAGTTCTTGTCTGCTTTCTTCCACTCATCATCACTAAACCATTGGGCCGTCCGGGTGCCGTTGCCGTTGTTGTGCATAGCCCAGACCAGACCTGTCGGATCGACGTAGACCAGCGGGCTATTTAAGCAGTAGCTATAGCGGTTCCAACTTTGCGGCAGGGCCGCCCTGGCGCTCCCGATTAAAGGGTCAACGCTCGTAAAGCGACCGTGCGTCGAGGCGTAGTATCTGCCCTGCGCGAAGTTCAGCCCCGTCTCGCCATCCTTCTGGTATCCGGTGAAGCCCTGGCGCAGAGTCTCGGACTGCGTATAACCTTGCTGTGTAGACCTCCCGCCGACACCCGCGCCCAGGCCCTCCCCGAACGGGAAGTAGTCGTGTCGTGAGCCAACCGCCCCGTTCTCGGAATGGGCGTTACCCTGCGCGTCGGTCACGACCCGCGTGCTGCCCAGGTGGTCCTGCGTCAGGTAGCGCGTCCCTTTATACTCGACCCGGTTCGAGTACTCGGCCACGACCCTCCCCGCCGCGTCGTAGACGAAGACGGTCACCTCGCCGCCGGAGGTCGCCTTCTGCACCCTCCGGCCGTCGCCGTCGTAAGTGTAGGTAGTCCCCGCGCTGTCAAAGCCGCCGGCCGCCGTCTTCAGCTTGTTCTCGGCGTCGTAGGCGTAGTAGGGCGTCAACCCCGACGGCCCCTGCGCGCACACACGCCCCGGCTCGCACAAGAGGTTGCCCGCCTCGTCGTAGCGGTAGTCGCCCTGTCCCGGCTCCGTCACCTTGAGCCGGTTGGTTAAGGGGTCGAAGACGGGATTACGCGCCGGGTCGGGCACCGGTTGGTTGGTCGCCGGGTTGACCTGAAGATTAGGGGAGGTCGTCCCGGCCGCGAAGCCGCGGTTGCCGTAACGGTCATAAGCGAAGACCTGCGTCCAGTTCGTCAACGTGCCGGCCTTCTCCTCGGCCGATTGCAGACGGCCCAGCTCGTCGTAGACGTACGTCTGCACGAAGGGCGCGGCCGCGCCGGGCACGTTGATAGTCTGGCTCTGGGGGTTGCCGTTGTTCTTCGCCGTGTCGAGCGTGCCGCCCGCCACCACGCCGTAGGCGTAGTCGAGCCGCAGGACGGAGGAGCCGTCGGTGACAGTCCCCAGGCGAATCCGTGTGTGCTGGAGGCGGGAGTTGAAGTCGGCGCGCTCCCAGAGCCCGTTGCCGAGTCTGAAGGCCGAGGCCGCGCCCCCGGCCGTGTACAGGATGCGGTCGGCCGTGTCCGCCGCCCCCCCGGCGTAATAGAGCCCCGTCGCCTGGTTCTTCACCCCGGCCACTCTGCCCGCCGCGTCATAGTCGGTCTTCACCACCTTGCCCGAAGGGTACTGCTCGGAGACGAGATTCCCGACCAGGTCATACTTGTATGCAGGCATCGTGTAAGGGGTGTAGGTGCCGTCCCCATTCGGCACCAACTGCTCGCTGCCGGTGACCCGTCCCAGCGCGTCGTAGCCCGTGTAGCTGTAAACCGACACGCTACTCCTGACCTGCGTCAGCCGGCCCCTCGCGTTACTCACCTGATGGACCACGTTCTGGTGGTCGGTGTACTCCTTGTCGTAGGAGTACGTGACGTTGGGAGTCCCGTCGTTGTACTTGCGCGTGCTCACGCGGTTGAGGCCGTCGTAGCCGTAGCAGGTGGCGACCTGCGTGCCGGCGTACGGGACCTTGCAGCTCGGCAGGCTGGCGCCGCCCGGGCGCGGGTCCACCTTCAACAACAGGTTCCCGCCCTCGTCATACCAATACTCGGTCCGACCGCCCTCCGGGTGCTGCGCCGAGCTCAGGCGTGAGAGGCTGCTGTAGGTGAAGGTGCGCGTCTGCCCGCCCGTGTACACGCCGCTCTGTAACGTCCCTCCCTGCCTCACCACCTTCAGATTACCCAGCACGTCGTAAGTGTAGGCGGTCGGCTGCGTGGGGCTGTCGTACCCGCCCAGCGTGTTGTTCGCATCCGAGGGCTCGTCCACCCGCACGAGCCGCCCCAGCGCGTCCGCCCTTCTCCTGCGCACCCTCCCGGCCTGGTCCGTGACGGTCACGAACTCGGCGTCGTAGGCGGTCGTCATTCTCCCGGTGCAGCCCGCCGCGGCGTCACAGACCGTGTTGGCGGTGGGCCGCGCCGCCCCGGCGAAGGTGGCGACTTCTTTGACGCGCCCCGCCTCGTCCTTCGTCGTGCGCGTCCACCCGTCGGTCGCGGCCGCGGTCGCGCGCCTCGGGTTCGAGGCGAAGGTGAACTTCCCCCCCTGCTCATAGGCGACGTAGGTCGAGACGGTGTACGTGCTCCCGTCCTCACTCTGCTCCGTGAGCACGGCGCGGCCCAACTGGTCGCCCGTCGTGCGGCTCTTGAGCAGCCCGTCATCCTCCGCCCGCAGGTCCGACTCGACGGTCACGCGCCGCAGACCGTCCTCGTAGGTGTTGAAGACCTTCCGGCGCCGGCTCACCCCGTCCACGTCCACGGCCGGGCCGGTCACCGACCCCGGCCTCCCGAGGGGGTCAACGGCGTTGAGGAGCCGGTTCGTGTAGTCGATGGACGTGGTCTGTGAGTTGGCGTCGGTCGTTGAGGTCACCAACCCCGTCCACTTATCGTAGGTCGCCAGGGTCGTCTGCGCGCCCGTCGCGTTCAAAGGGTCAACCTCGACCTTGGTCGGCAAGGCGTGCGTCGCATCCTCGTAGTAGTAACGCGTGACGTTGCCGTTCGCGTCCGTGCTTGTCTCCAGGTTGCCGTACAGCGGGTCATACGTCCGTTTGGTTATCACCCAGCGGTCGTTCGCCGCGTTCGTATCCCCCTGGTCGTCGAAGCTGCTCACCCCCGTGACGTGGCCCCTGGTGGGCACGAGGCCGTATGCCTGCCCGTCGTAGCTGAACTGCGTGACGCTCAGGCCCACGGCCGTCTCCTGCGGCGCGTTGATTACGGACGGGGTGCCGACCGACAGGTTCCGCTTGGCGTACACGCTCGCCGACGTGTCGGCGGCCGGGCTGTTGTGGTAGCTCGTGCCGGTCGTGCGCAGCAACGTCGCGCCCACGGGAACGCCGTTCGGGATGCCGAGCGCGTCCCTGCCGGACGCGGGGATGGGGTCGAACCAATCGTACTCCTTGACCTCGGTGACGTTCCCGTTGTAGTCGCGCCGGTACTTCTTCGCCGACATCTTCAGCGCGGTGCCCTGCCCGTCCGTCAGCGTCGTGTACTCCTCCGTGGCCACGGGGTTGAAGTTGACGCGGTTGACGGTGGCCGACCCCGTCGGGCGGACGTTCGCCCCCGCGAACGGCATCAGCGCCCAGCGGCGCTCGACGATCACGTTAGCGCTCTGCGAACGGTAGACGAGGCCGGCGAACTCCCCGCTCTGCGTCGAGAAAGCCCCCCGCACGGGGTCGTGCTGGTAGGAGGTCTCGGCCGCGTGCGTCCCGTCGGGGTTGGTCACCGCGCCGCTCGACTGGTCGGGGCTAATGTCGTAGTTCCAGATGTCGAACGTCCCGTCGTGTGTGACCTTCTTGGAAGTAAGGATCTCCCGGGCGATCCCGTCCGCCGCCAGGTAATGGTGCGTCGAGGAGAGCGAGTAGGAGTAGTCGATGGTCGCCCCCGTCGGGGTCACCACCCGGCTGAGCGCGCCCAGGCCGCGCGACGAGGTCGTCGTGTAGCTCTGCGGGCCCTGCCCGCAGCCCACCGTCCGCGGCGTGGTGAAAGGCTCGGTCGAGTCGGAGTTGTAGTCGAAGCTGTAACGCCTGCCCGTCACGCCCGGCTCGGTCGCCGGATAGACGATCTCCCGGAGCACGCCGAATCTCCTGTCGAGCACCTCGTCGACCTGACAGGCGCCGCCGGCCCCGTCCGAGACCTCCGTCTTATAGAGCTGCCCCTGGACGCGGGTCGAGCTGTAGTTGAGGTCGATGTGCGCCCACGTGCCGCCGACCGTCTGGTACGAGACCCGGGTCTGCCCCCACCCGCCGTTGGCCGCCGCGTCTTTCGAGACCTTGATCTCCCGGTCCGGGTTCCGCTCGTCCTGGTAGTGCTCCGTCCCGGAGGCGTCGAAGAAGATCTTGACGGCGTTGCCGTCGGTGTCCGTGATCCGCTGTGTGGCGGCGGCGTCGGCCTCCTCTACCACCTGCGTGCCGTCCGGCATGAAGAGCGCCCAACGCCTGGCCGACCCCTGCGGGTAGATGATCGCCGAGAGATAGGAGCCGTCGAAGGAGTAGTAGCGCAGCGCCGAGCCGGTCGTGTCCGGCGTGTCGCGGTAGTAGTTGCGCAGGTAGTCCCGCCCGCCGGTAATAAAGTTGCCGTAGTAGTTGTTCGAGTCGGTCGGCCGCAGCTCGTGCTCGGCCCCGTCGGGCGTGACGAGGACGGCCTTGTACCAACGGTACTGGAGGGCGACCCAATCGTCGGCCGTGGTCATGCTCTGGTTGGGCGGGACCTGATAGCTGTAATCCGCGGACGCGTCACGGAGGCTGATTCGGTACCTCCCCGTGACGCGCCAGCCGCCGAGATCGCTCAACTCCGGCGTGTCCTCGACGTAGGTGACGAAGCCCGAGACGCCGGAGACGCGCTGCTCGACCCTGCGGACATCCCACAGCTTGCTGTTGTAGACGGCGCTCAGGGTCAGGCCGAGCCGGCCGCCCGGCAGCGTCGGCAGCGAGGCGAGCGGGACGGAGAGGCTGACGTTGCCGTTGGTGAGGCTGACGCTGTCGAGGCCGGAGACCGAGTAGGAGGCGCCGGACAGGACGCCGCGGTCGGGGCGCGCGCCGGTCGCCTGCGCGGCCGCGTGGGCGCCGAGCACCGCCGAGAGCGCGGCCACGAGGATGACCCTGAAGAGCGTCCTCGACGCCGACGTCTTAGCATCCGTTTGCTTCATCACTCCCTCTTACTCCCGGCCGTGCAGCCCGCATCTCTCATCGACCGCCGGAAAGATTCCGGCGCGACGTAGAATCTGTTATCCCCGCCCCGCCGACACCCGTGCCGCGGCGCGGGCCGGTTACGGCAGCGCCTCGACGCTGACGATGAAGCGGAAACTGCCGCCGCGCTGGATTCCCACCGTGAGCTGGACGTTCGCCGACGCGCCCGGCGCTAGCGGCTGCGCGAGCGTCAACGTCAACGTCGAGTTGTAGCCGCCGCCGGCCAGCAGGGTGGGCGGCTCCTCGACGGTCGTCCCCTGCACCGTCACCACCTGCCCGCTCGACAGCATCAACACCTCCGACCCCGAGCTGATGGCGCGCAGGTCGGCCAGCCCGCCCGACGGGTAGGTCGTGATGTCCACCACCCGGAAGCGGATTCGAGTCACCGGCGCCCCCGTATAGTTCGTCACCGTCCGCCGCATCGACATCGTCCCGAAGGTCGCGTAGTTCGGGCTCCCCACCGTGAAGTCGCGCGCGCGGTTCGGCGGCGCGGCCGAGCCCACCGCCGGGTCGAGCAGCGCCGCCACCACGGTCGCGTCGCGCCTGGGCGGGCTCGACAGGTTCTCCGGCCCCGGCGTGCCGAGGGTTGACTGCACGCCGCTGAAGACGCTTCCCAGCGTCGAGACGAGCAGGAAGTCGGTGGCGTTCGAGCCCGTGTCCTTCGGCACGTAGCCGGAGGCCGAGGTCGCCGTCCGGTAGAAGGAGTATTCGCCGTTCTGTGTGCCGACGGGCGTGAGCCCCCCGCCCTCGCGGTAGAGGTCGGCGACGGCGCCCGCCGCCCCGGCGAAGCCGGCCGCGTCGAGGCGATTGGCCGCGTTGAAGTTCGCAGGGTTCGCGGTCTTGAAGAGCGCGATGCCGGAGTCGTCCTCGATATCGGTGTTGTAGGTGAGGTCGCCGGTGGCGGTCGTGCCGCTGCCGGCCGGATGAGCAGACAGGCTGTAGCCGCCCGCGGGACTTGCGTTGACGGCGAGGTAGTGACCGCGGGCCGGGATGACGGTGCCGTTCGGGACGGTGAACACCGGAGAGGCCGAGGCGCCCGAGGCCGTCCGCGCGGCGAGCGTCCAGCCCCCGGAGCCGTCGTTGGTGCAAACGCTGGTCGGCCCGTCCGAGTTGTTGTAAAGCTCTATGAACTCGTCCCTGGCGCCGGCCGCGCCGCGCAAACGGAACTCGCTGACGATGATGGGTGTTGCCTGGGTGCAGGAAGGCGGCCCGCCGTCCCAGTAGCAGTTGAGGATGCTGACGTACTGCTCGTTGGAGTAGGCGGAGTCTCCCAACGCGTTCGTCGCCCGGACGCGGAACAGCTCGAAGTTGCAACGACTCGTGCCGAGAAAATAGGTGGTGAGGTTGGCGCCGAGAGTCGTGAGTGGTGCCCACGCCGCCCACTGCCCGTTGACTAGCTCCCGATGCTCTATCTGATACCCGGCCTCGTTGGTGGCGTTGTCATCCCAGCGCAGGCGGTAGCCGGCGAGGTACTCCCACCCTTTCGGGGTGGTTTCGGTGTACTCCTCCACCCGGAGGTTAGTGGGTGCGGCCGGCGGGGTGAGGGCTGGCTCTTCGGTGGCGACGAGGCGACCTCCGGCGTAGACGTACTCCTTCGAGGGGCTCGTCGGCGAGAGACTGACTGGCGCGAGAGGCGCAGGCAAGGACGGCGCGGCGGTATAACGCGCCCCGAGGCGCCCTAACCCGGCGAGCGTCAGCCCTGAAGCCGTCAGGCAGAGGGCGACGCTCAACAGGATGACCTTGCCCACAGTCCGGCCTCCGGCGCGCTTCCGCATCGAGTGGTGCGTGGCACCTCTCTGAGACATGGCACCGCTTCTCGGAAGCTGAGTCTCGCCGCCCGCTCCGGCAGTCGTAGCCTCTCCGTTGACTCTGCGCTCCTTGAGCTTCTTCGACATGTGTGCACCCCTGCGTGAACGATCCGCGGCCGCCCCTGACGCGCAGACCTATCGAGGACACGCATGCGTGCCGCGGCCGAGCAACGGTGTCAGGACGAGATTAGTTGATGGAAGATGAGGACGGCGATTGGGACGCCACCTGCGTCATCCTTGTGAGCCCGCGCATCCTAATGGCAAGGGCTCGAAGTTGTCAAGCGGGGGGACGTTTCCCTCTGATGGCTAAGTTTCTTGTGTCTCGACACTCCTGTGACTACACGTCGGGGGATCGGGCGCCCGCTTCGCTCGACTTCATGAAATGTTACGGGCGCCGCCTTGGTCCCACGTAGCATGCGCGCGTGAGAAAGACGTGACAGCTAGTTCGGGCGCAACTAAAGACCATAATGACTATTATCCGCCGTGATAATCTCCCCTTCTCCACAGACCACAACATCTGGTGCCCTGAGCGCACTCAAGAAGGGGTTGTTTTAGTACAGGCAGGACCTTTGGCCGGGGTGAGAAGGCGCATTTTGAAAACGCGCGTCCGACCACAATTAGCGGTGGTGCCAAGAGCGACTATCGACGTGCCGATCACTGACGGCTTTGCAGGTAAGCGGTGACGGCCTCGACCGCGCCCTCGTGCATGGTCTCGGGGCGGACGTACATCCAGTGCTTCTCGAACTCCTCGTCCGTCATCTCCGGCCGCGCGGCCCTCTCTTTATCCTTGAGCCATTGCTCGGCCCACCGGCGGAGTTCCGGGTCGCGGTTGAGGGCGGTGCGTGCCGCGTGCGTGTTCAGAGGTGTGCCCATGAAGTGACTCCCCTTCCCTGACGTGCTCGAACTCAAAATCGGTCAGCCACATTATAGCCCTTGCACTGCCGCGCGTCTGTGCGGGGCTCTTTTTTCCGTGTGCGAATGTTCGCACAGACGCCGCCGAGTTTGTGAGGAGCGGGGAGGGACGGGCCGACAGTCGTTGCTCCCCCTTTTCGTTGACACCTGTGGCCACCGTGCATATCTTCCACTGACTCGTCACCGGGCTCTTCCATTATTCAACACATGAGGAGACTGCCGATGTTACTTCGTAGGATGTTGGGAATCGCACTACTCTCGCTCGTCACTACGGCCTGCGGGGGCGGCGCGCCCGAGCCGCCGACGGCCGGCGAGGCGAAAGACTTCGCCTCCGCGTGCGACAAGGCCAACGAGGGCCAGCGAGTCGCCGTCACAGGCTACCTCCGCTTCCCAGAGAAGTTCACAGGCGCGCAGAGCGTCGTGCTCCGGCTTTACGAGGGGGGCGACTATGCCGGCGCGCCCCTCGGCGTGCAGACCCCCCTCGGCCGGCAGGCCAACCAGGCCGAACTGGCGCCGAAGCAGTACACGGACAAGGACCTCAAGGTGCACACCGCCGACGGGCAGGTGGCCGGGTACGGGACGAAGGTCAGGGTCTCGGGCAAGGTCTATTTCCCGCTGGTCGGTCAGGACTTCAAGTGCGCCCTGGAGAACCCGCTGATCGAGTCGGCGCGCTAGGGCGCCCTCCACATGCGAGCCGCCGCGATCACTGGATGCCTCTAAGAGGGCAAGACCGCCGCCCTGATGTCGGTGCGTATGAGCGGCCGCTCGCCACCTCAGGGTTGCGGCCTGTCCACGCGTAACGCGGGCGAGGCGGGACGAAGATTTCCAACCCGGTGCGTCACCAGCTCGAATCTGACCCGCCCCCGCCGAAGTCAGAACCGCCGCTGTAGCTGGAGCCGGAGTCGTAACTGGAGGACGAGCCGGAGTCGTAACTGCTCGAAGACGAATCGTAACTACTCGAACTGCTCGACGACTCGTAGCCGTAGTTCGGCACGCCCGCAGTGCTTCGTCCAGAGCCCTTCCCCTTGCCCTTCGCGCGGCTCCCGGCCCTCTTGAGGCCCCAGCTCTTTCGATTCGCCTTCGGTACCGGTGACGGATCCTTAGCTGCGGCCCAGGCGCGGAATCCGCCCCCGTTTGCGGCCCGCCGCGCGGCCTCCGCTTCCCTCCCCGTCCGCCTCAGGAAGTAGAAGACGAAGCAGATCAGACCGAGTGAAGTGATACCGATGAAGGCGGCGGTGGCGGGCAGCCACCGCGGGGTCGGAGTCAAGTCAGGGGCGGTACGGGCGGCGACAGGTCGCGGTTCATAAACCGTCCGCAGCCTGTCAAGAATCATGTCCATTCCGAAGGATAAACCGCCGCCGAAATCCCCGTTCTTGAAATAAGCGTTCATCCGGCGGCTGATCTCGCCCGTCACGCCGTCCGGGAGCTCGCCCTCGATGTGGCGCGAAGTCCTGAAGGCGGTCTTCCTGTCTTTGACCGCGACGAGAATCAGCAGGCCGCGGACTTCGTTATCCTTCGAGCCGATACCCCAGGAGCGGGCCATGCGCATCGAGTAATCAAAACTCTCCACGCCTTCGAGAGAGTCCACAGTCACGACCGCGGTCTCGGTCTTATATTCGTCCTTCAGCCGTTGCGCCTTCGCCTGAATCTCTGCTCTCTTGTCGTCAGGAATGACGCCGGCGAAGTCGTGGACGAAGGTGCCGGACATCGGCTTAGGGATATCCGCGGCGAGGCAAGCGAGTGTCGCGACGAATATGAAGATCAGTACCGTTATGCCGGTCCGCATGTTCAATCCTGTCCACCCCTCCGACCGCTTCCGCCCACCCCGCTCGTGACGTCCCTCTTTTCGACGCGACCTGCGCCAGCGTCTTGCTCCGGACCGTTGCCCAGTCTACGGGGTGCACGGTCGGAGCGAACCTCGGCTCGACCTCCTCGATGGAACGCCCGTCCCCGAGTAAGTCCGCGACGGTGGCCTTGAAATGCCAAGACGTTAGTTCGCCTTTCCAGCACAGTGGGATCCGAAGCTTGGAATTCACGTGACTTGAAGTCGCGGCC
>JADMIO010703379.1_pt1 | contig 18945 bp, 19 predicted proteins | sample 8958161 | NCBI WGS metagenome assembly JADMIO01 (sample SAMN16585339, study PRJNA669376) | soil metagenome | isolation source: Crop rotation soil | place: USA: Cullars Rotation, Alabama | collected 2011 | reverse complement strand
CGCGACAACTTGTCCACGTGGAATTCTAAGCTTAGGATCCCAATGTGCTGGAAAGGGCGGCCAGTCCATGGAAGCGCAGCAGCATGGCCAGGCAGGCCAGCCCGGTATCGACTTCCTTCCCGTGCACCTGCCCCTCAGCCAAGGATTTAAGGAATTCGCTAGAGTTCAGCTGAATATGCGGAAGAATTCAAGTATTTTGCACGACATACGTTTCATCGATCGGTAGTCCATCAGCGCAAATTCGCGCTTCCCCACCGGCCAATCGCGGAGCCGTCGCGTCACAACGATTCGGATTTTGGATCTGTCTCGCCGGCCGGGACCCGCGGCTTCATCCCTGAATCGAGCTGCGACCTATTCCAGACGGAAACAATGCGCGTGCGTGGGTGATGATGGTAGGCACCATCTCCACCAAATGCGATCGACTCCGAGAACACGGGAGGGCCGGGTGAGCGGCACCGCGCGTCAGATCCTGATCCGTGCCATTCCCGAGGCGGCAATTGCCTTCATCACCCGTTGGGAGGGCCTGCGGCTGGAACCGTATAACCGTATCGCGATTGCGTCGGGTTCTGGACCGTCGGCGTCGGCTACATAGTGACGCGCAACCGCGGTGCGCCGCGGCCGGCGCCGATCACCAGCGAAGGGGCAGATCGTCTGCTCCGCGCTGATCTGATGGTCACCGCCACCAGTCTGCTGCGTTTGATCTATGCGTCGCTGCGTCGCTGAGCCTTTCGCGTTGGTGCGGGCGCTCGACGACGTCGAGGCGGTCGATCTGGCGTTCGGCTTATACGCGTTGCATTGGTCTGGTCCCGAGGCGGCGAATGATCACGAGGGTCCGGTGCTGCCGATCGCAAAGCATCCGATTGCGATTTGCCGCGCGTCTGCCGATCGAGCCCGTGGTCGAGGATCGACCTGACCGAGCGATAGCTCAGCGCGCCGATCTCCAGGGCGCGGGCGGCCGCGGCTTCAAGCCGCTTCGGCCCGAACGGCTTGGCCAGGCGCAGGACGCCGAGGCAGGTGCGGAAGCCCTGCTCGGGATGCGGGATGCGGCCGACGCTTGAGGATCAGCGCGCACAGCGCCGCGGTCGCCGGGCCGACGGCGCCCGCCTCGGCGCGGATGCGCTCCATCGTCCAGCCGGCATGGCGGCGATGGCCGGGAAATACGATGACGTCGAATTGGCTGGCCAGCACCAGTTCCTCTATCAAGTCTCCAAATCAACCGAGCTTCCATCCAGCCTACCACCAAGCGCCGTTCGCAGTGATGAGCACGATCGGTGTCGAGATGTCGCCGGCGTCGCGCGATAAGCTGCTGACCTGGGTTGAGGACATGGCCCGGCACCGGCCCTTCACGCAATGATCGTCACGTCGACAGGCTTCCATGCTCCCCAGTTGGCACCGTTATCAATGGAGCCGCGGACGAATAGTGTGTCGGTGCCAGTTGTGTTCCCCGCCACGAACGTTAGCTCGCTGAGCTGACTAGCCATCAGGTCGACCGGCTGATTGGCTGGGGCCTCGGCACCGTTCCGCAGCAGACGACCGCTGACTGTGGTCGGCGTACCGTCCAAGAACTGGTAGCGATTGGCCCCAGCAATCCCGTTGACTAGGCTGGTCACCGCCGCCGACTGGCCAATACGTATCTGCTTCGTAGTAGCCGTCGGCGAGGCGACTGGGCCGTTGATGGTGACGTGAGCCCACGCGCTCCACACCTGGCCATCGAACGCCCGCACCTCTAGGTCGTCCCCCGTGCTGCCACCCTGGAAGCCAAGGCCGGTCGGGCTCTCCACCTCGAAGCTGTCCAGCGCCGGCTTCGGCACCTCGCCCACCAGGAAGAAGCCGCTGCTGGCGCCAGGCGTGTTATCGCGAAGCTGGTAGCGAGTGATCGTGTGGTTCTCCACGTCGCTGACCGAGAACAGCATCGAGGCCTGCTTCACCGTGCCGGCGGCAATCGCCTCGCTGTTCGCCGTGATGACCGGCGCCTTGTCGGCAACCGCGCTCACCATGAAGCTCACCGCCTGCCGGCGCCAGACGATACCGTCATAAACGTTGAGCAGCAGCTGGTCACTACTGCCGGCCGCACCGGCACGGAAGGTCCCACCACTCAGTGACGACAGCGCCACCTCGCTGTTGGCCAACTGCTCGATCCCGTTCACCCGGATGCTGCCACCACCCGCCGTCAGATCGGTGATGTGGTACCCCGTCGGGTTGTCGCCCTCCGCATCCCAGACCGAGAACAGGCTGGCGAGCGGGACTTCGCTGCCTTGGGTCAGCACAATGTTCGGTGCCGTGATGACGGTCTCGGCGTTGTCCGGCGCCACCACCCGTACCTTCTGCCACGCGGTCCACGACAACCCATTCGAAGCCCGCAGCTCAAAGTCGGTCTGCAGGTACCCTGCCTCGAAGGTCACCCGGCTCAGCTCCGCCTTGGTCAGGCTGATCACCTGTAGTGCCGGCTGCGTCCGACCGTCCAGCACGACCCGCGCCGCCGGCCAGTCATTCAGCGCCCGGAACTCGAATAGCGTCGCGTCCGAGCTGACCGTGAAGATGTTCGCCGCCGACAGCGCGCCCAGGTGCCCGACGGTCGTGTTCTGCACCGTCAGCACCGGCGGCGGCCCGGCCACTGCGGTCACGCTGAAGGTCGTTGATGCCCCCCAGACGATGCCGTCATAGGCCTGGACGCGGATCTGGTCGACGCTCCCGGCCGCGCCCGCCTCGAACGTGAGGCCATTGAGCGAGGTCACCGCGATCAGTTCCCCGGCCGCCCGCTCGACCCCATTCACCCGAATGCTGCTGCCGCCCGGTGACAGGTCCCAGATGTAGATCGCCGCCGGTGTGTCGCCTTCCTGGTCGGTCCAGGAGAACAGGCTGGTCAACGCGATCTCCGCGCCCGCGAGCTGGGTCTGGTCGCTGACCTGGATCACCGTGGCGTGGTTGTCCGGCGCAGTGACGCGCACCTTCTGCCATTCGCTCCAAGTCGTGCCGTTCGAGGCGCGCAGCTCGAAGTCTGTCTGTAGGTAGCCTACCTCGAACGTCAGTCGCGAGAGCTGATCCTTGGTCAGCTGGATCACCGTCAGTGCCGGCTGCTCGCGTCCGTCCAGCACAACCCGGGCAGCCGGCCAACCGTTCAGGGCGCGAAATTCGAATCGGGTCGCGTCTGACCTTGCATTGAACACGTCTGCGGCAGCCAGCGCGCCCAAATGTGCGACGTTGGTATCGGTCACAGTGACTAGTGGCGCGCTGGCGAGCGACGACGGCGCCGCAACGACCGTAGCGTTGATGGTCAGGGTCTGGTCAGGCAGCGCTCCGGCGTAGCCTCCGGCATTTGTCCCAGTGGAGCGCAGGACGATGGTCTCGCTGAAGTCACCAATTGCGGCCGTGCTCAGGGTCACGCCGAACGCGCTGCTCGCCTGCTGTGCCCCGAGATTGCTGAACCCCTGAGGGCCGGTATGGCTGAACGGCCCGGTGCCGCTTGGTACTACCAAGCTACCTGATAGCGAGTCAGAGAGCCCGCTGGCGGCGTTTAGCACAGCAAGACTCAAGCTGACCGATCCAGTGCCCTGCTGCAGCTGCCCCAGGTCGACAGTGATGGCATTGCCGTTCTGCGTCAGCGTCCCAGCACCCGATAGCTTCTGGATCGTCGCCTTGGCGTAGTTGTTGACCGTGGCATTTACCACCACGACCTGCTGACCGAGATTGGTCGAACCTAGCCCTGCTGCCGCACCATCCGACACGAAGCGCAGGGAAACAGTGCCCGACACTACGCCTGGAGCTATGGTTGAAAACCCGATGTGAAGTCCGGTCCCACTGCTTCCGGGGGCAATACCGCCGATCGAGCCTGTGACGGTGATGTCGCCAGATTCACTCACCACTACCCCTGTCAGGGATTCGGAGTAGCCATCCGCGATTGCCGTGTTGCGGATCGTCAGTGACCGCTGTCCAGCATCGCCCACATGCACGATGAGGCTGGTGGGGAACGGGTCTATCGACACATGGGCCAATCGATACACGTCACCGGAAATGTTCACGGTTCGGCTACCGAGTGGCGTGTTACCGAGACCACTAGTGCCGCTGCCGTCCGAGACCAACGTGACGGTCGCGCTTCCCGCCGTATGGCCCGCAGCCTGGGTGGAGATGCCGACAGTCAGCGCCGAGCTGTCTGCCGCGCCCGGCGCCAAGAGGCTGAATGCTCCCGATGCAGAAATCCCGGATGCCGCGGTGTTGATGGTGGCGCCGAGCCTCTCAGAGAACCCGTCTGGTGCGGCGGTATTGCGTATGCTCAGTGCCTTGCTGGCAACATCACCCACGTGGGCAACCAAATGCACCCCGGGCAAGACGGCGTCCGTGCTGGCTACGCGGTAGACAGTCCCAGAAACACCGATCGTCTGGGACAGCAGCGAAGTGATACCTAGTTGGCTCGATCCGGTACCGTCGGAAACGGGATTGACAGTCGCAGTACCCGCTTTGAATCCCACGGTCGATGTATCGATGCCGACAACCAGATGTGTCGAATCGCTTGCTCCTGGAGCCACCAGGCTTGCCGAGCCGGAGATAATCACGCCAGCGGAGGCAATCCCGGCAGCCGCCGTGAGGTATTCAGAAAAGCCATCGGCGGTGGCAATGTTTGTCACCGTTAGTGCCCGGATCGCCGTATCACCGATATGGGCGACAAAATTGTTCGATAACGGACCGACGGCAACGCTTGCCAGTCGGAACACATCCCCTGCGACTGTGATCGAACGACTGCTCAAGGCAGTGACGCCCAGGCCACTAGTACCAGCGCCGTCGGAGCTGAGGACGACTGTTGCCGTACCGCTTTTGCGGCCGGCGGTAGCGGCGTCGATAGCCACGGTTAGACTGGAGCTATCGGTCGCGCCGGCGTTCAGCAAGGCAAACGCACCCGCCCCCAGAACGCCGGGGGAGTTAGCGCTGACCTGGGCGCTGAGCTTTTCCGAAAATCCGTCGCCCGCTGCGATGTTGCGGACCGTGATAGTCTGCGTTGCAGGGGTGCCTACGTGACGATTGGCGAAGGTCACGGAGGTCGGCGTCAGGATGCTTGCCTCGGCCAGGCGGTACACGTTGCCGGAGGCAGATATACGCTGACCTGGCAGGGCCGTCGTGCTGGCAGCACCGTGTGAAGCGAAAGCAAGGTCAAGGAAGCCAGTCTTCGCGCCGGCTGCGCTGGTATCGAGCGAAAGGGTAACGCTGCTAGTGTCGGTCTGACCGGGCGCCAGCTGGGCGATTGAACCGTGCGCCGTAACATTGCCGCCTACGCCACTGATCGCAACATCGAGCGCCTCCGTCGCATTGATGCCATTGCTCGCGCTCAGCGTACGATCGGCGCTCTGACCGACATGCAGATTGCCGAATGAGAGGGACGTCTGGGTGTTGAGCGTCGGCTGCGCAAGCACGGTCGCCGGTATCACGGTACCGGTGATGGTCCAGACTTGATCTGGCAAGGCGCCATTGTAGCCACTGGAGTTCGAGCCGTCGGCGTGGAGCGTGATGGTTTCGCTGAAGGTGCCTGTCGCCGTAGTGCTGAGTGACACCGTCAGTCCGCCGTCAATCTGCTGGGCTCCTGACGGTGCCCCGATTTCTCAGCCGGGCATCAGGTTAGCTTTCCGGCCTCTTGACGGTGCCCCGATTTCTCAGCCGGGCATCAGGTTAGCTTTCCGGCCTCTGACGCGCCCAGCAGGCCGGGGTTAACCCCGGCCTGCTGGGCGAACTCGTTCGGCGTGCGGTCACCGAGCGCCGAGTGAGGTCGGCTCTCGTTGTAGAACACCCGCCACGCCTCGATCTTGCCCCGCGCGTCGGCCAGCGACAAGAACCAGTGCACGTTCAGGCACTCTTCCCGGAAGCGTCCGTTGAACGATTCCACGAAGGCGTTGTCGGTCGGCTTGCCGGCTTGCCAGGCCGGCTGAAGTCCAGCGTGACACCACGCGCGTAGGCCCAGCGGTCCAGCGCGTTCGAGACGAACTCCGGGCCATTGTCGGCCCGAATGCGCCGCGGCACGCCGCGACGGGCAACCACGGCGTCCAGCTCCGCCACCACCTGCTCGCCCTTGATGCCCTGATCGACCGCGATCGCAAGGGCCTCCCGGGTGTACACGTCGAGAAGCGTGAGCGCACGCAGCCGCCGGCCGTCGAACAGCGCGTCGGACACGAAGTCCATCGACCAGACTTCGTTCGGCGCCATGGCCGGGGCACGTTCGGCGCGGTGTGCGGCGCTGACATGCCGGCGCGGCCGCTTGATGCGCAGGTTCAGGCCTTCCTCGCGATACAGCCGGCGCACGCGCTTGTGGTTCACTGGCAGTCCCTCACGGCGGAGCGCAATCCAGATGCGTCGATAGCCGTAGCGCACCCGTGCTGCGGCGATCTCCTTGATGCGATGGCGCAGGAAGGCCTGGTCGTCGCGCTGCGAGCGGTAGCGGTGGCTCGACCGGTCGAAGCGCAGGGCCGCACAGCCCCGCCGCTCGCTCACCTGCCAGGCATCCTGCAGATGCCGGACCAGCGCGCGGCGACGGCCAGGCCTCAGAGCTTTTTTGCAATCACGTCCTGCAGCATCGCCTTGTCCAGCGACAGGTCGGCCACCAGCTGCTTCAGCTTGCGGTTCTCCTCCTCGAGCTGGCGCAGCCGGCGCAGCTCGGCCACGCCCATACCGCCGTACTGCCGCTTCCAGCGGTAGAACGTCTGCTCGCTGATTCCCATCTTGCGGATCACCTCCGCCACCGCCGTCCCGGTCTCCGCCTGATGCAGCGCGTAGGCGATCTGCTCCTCGGTAAAACGCGACTTCTTCACGGCCAGCCCTCCCCCCTTCAAGGGTCAAAACCCAGCCGGAAAACTAACCTTCACCCCGGAGGAGAAAACAGGGAGGACGTCAGCACTTGCAGTGATAGTTGGACTGACGATAGCCACATCGGCGCAGGGCGCGATTCTTGACCTCGGCTCTTACACACGGGACACGGAGACAGGTTTGGATTGGCTGGATCTGAACCAGTCGATCAATCGCACCTATGGGCAACTGCAAACCGCTTTCGGCAGCAGTCAACCATTTGCTGGCCACCGAGTCGCGACCGGAAACGAGGTGATGACATTCCTGAGCCACAATGGCGTTGTACCTGCGGGAACTCAGTTCAACCCTGACAGCTTCTACAATCAAATTGATGCAGTCCCGGCTACGGTCATGAACTCCTACATGGCGAAGACCGGGATCACATCGGCATCCCCGTGCGAAGGTCCGGGGACATGCATCAATCTCCAGACTGCCTTTGCGGCGCCTGCGCCAAAGTCGGGCGTAACCGTCGTTCCCGTGTTCAATCTGATTCAGTATACGCCCCTCTTTGTGCCGCAGGGCTTGATCCAATCGAATGCAGTGCAGGTCGGGACGGAGGATCCGGGGTACGCAGGGCTGAGCAACTTCCAGTCAGGTGCATTCGCCGGCTGGTACGTCGTGCAGAACAGCGGCGCAACGCCAAGCAATCCGATCCTCCCCACACTCTGCCAGCCAGGCACCCTGTGTTTCAACGGACTGCCGGTCCGAGGACGGCGGGCAGTCGGCGGCACACCAATTTATTTCGATCCTGTCGTTGCCACTGGGTACACCTTTGAAAGCCACAACGCGCTCAACTTCCAGACTGTGCTGATTCCCAACGCCTATGGCGACGGGTCGTTCGACCTCTTCCTGTTTGACGGTACGAAGTATGTCGACAGTGGCGTCGACCTAACGGCTGGCACTGAGTTCGATTTCGCAACACTCGGCTTCGTGGATGGCGTATCGCGCTTCTCGCTTCGTGGCATCGAACCCGCGGCAAATGTCGATCCCAACGATCCGATCGGCTTTGTCACCGGCCTCGGATTCTCGGATGACGGCACCAGCGATTTCAGCATGACGCCGATCACCTTCGACACCGACGCGACGGGCGTGCCGGAGCCCGGCACGCTGGCGCTGCTCGCTGCTGGTCTTGTCGGAATTAGCGCGCTGCGCCGCCGCACCCGGAGCTGATCATGCGGTATACCGCCCAGCTCTTCCTTGCCGCGTTGCTGCTCGCTGGCACGCAACAGGGGCACGCCCAACAGGTCACGCCTGAAGCGATCCGCGCCGCTCTCGCCGGCAACTCGACCGTGTCCGTCATCGGCACCCAGCGAGGCGATCCGATCAGGGTGACGGCCTTCTATGCCCCCGACGGCACCATCCGGGCGCGGTTCTCGGCGGCGCGCGAGCGCGATGACAGCGGTACCTGGGAGGTCACGGCGGAGAACAAGATCTGTTATCAATGGAAGGAAACCTTCGGCGGCGTAAAGCGCTGTGGCGTGGTTACCGCAATCCATGCCGACGCCATGGACTACCAGACCTCCGATGGGAATCCGGCAAACTCGCGCATTTTGAAGGGCAATCCGAACGGCTTGTGAGAAAGCCAGATCGTCGCCGTGATGCGACGGACAGTGCTGATCGTCTTGACCAGCGCTCAGGCTGAGAGCAGCCAGGCTTACGGCGCGGCCGCCATCGCGCCGACGGGTTCTAGGTATCGCTGGCGAACCACGCGCGCTGCTCCGCCCAGGCCACCGGAAACGGCGCCGTGAGTCGGGCCAGAGTCAGCGCGCGGCTGTGGGTGCCGTCTAGAATTCGCTCGACCAAGTCCGGAGCCAGCAGCGTCAGCCGCAGCACCCTGCTGACGTAGGATGAGTTGATCTTCTCCGCCACGGCGATCTCCCCGACGGTGGCACCGACTCCGATCTCGGCCTCAACACCAACTGATCGAGATGGTGTTTCGACGCTCGTCGCACACAGCGGCGCTACCATCGTGTAAGACCCGCCGCCATCAGTGTCGGTGCATTTGCCAATCGCCGGCGCACAATCGGCCATCAAAGGAACTAGCTATTGCACAGTTTGCCTATTTTGCCTATTTTGCCAATAGGAGGGTTGCGATGAGCACGGTGAAGCAGGCCAATCCAGCCAAGATCGCGCTGACCAGGGCTATCGAGAGCAAAGTCGAGCGGATGAATATGGCCCGACTGATCGAGCTTGCCGCGGCCTTGAAGGTTGCCGTACCTGCCGCTGCGAAGGCCATGCGCGCACACGAGCGGAAGCCGCTGGCGCGTTCGTCTGCCGGCGAAGCGAGAGTTCTCAAGGGAAGCGGGATCGGCGCTGTGGTTTCGGCATCGGAAGGAAGCAGACTTCTCGATGCAATCACCATCGACGACGATACTGCGGACTGGACCGAGAGCGGTCTGGTGGGGGCCGGCGAGCTGGTTGAACGGCTCAGGATTTCGCGTGGTACGCTCGATAATTGGCGGAAGGCGAACAAGATCGTCGCACTGCGGAAGGGATTGCGGAATTTCCTCTATCCGTTGCGGCAATTCGAACGACGGAGACCGGTTCCAGGTCTGGAGCGCGTGACGCCATTTTTTTCATCGCCTGAAGAAGCTTGGGAGTGGCTGGTCGCGCCCAATCGTATGACCAATGGTAGGCCACCCATTGAGAAGCTCCGTGATGGTGATGTTGCGATGGTGGCAAGCGCGGCGGAAGGCGCGTTTGACTACGCGTGAAAATTGTCACCCCGAAGCTTCGCGAGCGAGTGATCAGCGCTCGGCTCGCGGACTGGCCGCGCATCCTGCCGAGCCGGCATCGGGCGAGTCCTGCCGACGCGGGATTGGGATCGAGCCGCTTCTCAAGCCCAACGCGAGCCTTCAGGGTCCTGTATGCGGCAGACAATTTCCCGACCGCCTTCGCGGAAGCGGTCGTGCGCGATCGCTTCGAAGGCAAGACGAAACGCTTCCTTTATCGGCCGCATCTCGATCAGTTGTGCGTAACTGCGATCAGCTCGAGCCGCGCACTGACGCTGCTCGATCTGACGGGAGCCGCCGCTTACGAGGCAGGCATCGATACAGATGCCAACCGTGCTCGCGTCCATACCTCAGGACAGGCACTGTCCGAGGCGGTGCATACCGAGATGCCGGACGTCGACGGTATCCTTTTCAATTCGCGCCTGACCACGGGAGGCTGCGTCGCCATATACGACCGGGCCTTTTCCGCACTTTCTGGCACACCGCCGATCGCGTTGCTTCGCTCGGTGCTGTTGCCAGCCGAACTTACGCGCCTTGGCGTGACTGTCCGCCGTGCGCGTGGCTTCGCAATCCCATGATGCTCATTGGTCAGTGCGCGTAAGGTTTCCGAGCGGAACAGGCGACTGCAAACCGCGCCACGCCGTCATCGGCCGCCGAGCCCCTGGCCGCTACCTGCTCAGACCACCCCCTCCTTCCGCAACCCCGCCACCGCCGCGCCATCCATCCCAAGCCAATCCCCCAGCACCTCGGCGGTGTGCTCGCCGAGCAGCGGCGCCGGCTTGATCGCGGTTGGCACGCCGTCGAAGCGGACCGGCCAGGTCGGCATGGTCATCGTGCGCTCGCCATGGGTCATGGTCTGCAGGATCTGGCGCTCGCGGAAGCTCGGCTCGTTGATGAGGTCCATCGAATCCAGCACCGCGCCGGCGGGGACGCCGGCCGAGCTCAGCTGGGCCATCGCCTGGTGCTTGGTGCGCCCGCGCGTCCATTCCGAGACGATGGCGTCGACCTCGGCCTCGTGCTCGACGCGCGCTTGCGACGTCGCGTAGCGCGCGTCGCCGATCAGCTCCTCGCGGCCGATCAGCTTGAGCAGGCGTGGCCAATGCTCCGGGTTGGCGCGGCTGGTCAGCAGGTAGACATAGTCATTGGGACCTTCCGGCTTGCACGGATAGATGCCGCTCGGCGGGTTGTTGACGAACGGCCGGCGCGGCGCCGCGGCGCCGGTGCGGGCGTGGGTGACGAACATGCCGCGGGTGTAGTGCATGACGGAGTCCTGCATCGCCACCTCGAGCCGCCGGCCCTTGCCGGTGCGCTGGCGCTCGAACAGCGCGGCTACGATCGAGAACGCCATCAGCATGCCGGTGCCGGTGTCGCCGATGGTGCAGCCGGGCTTCACCGGCCGGCCGTCGCGCTCGCCGGTGACGCTCATGGCGCCGCCGGCGGCTTGCGCGATCGGGTCGAAGGCGAGGCCCTTCTGGTACGGGCTGCCCTCGCCGAAGCCCTTCACCTGGGCGTAGATGATCTTCGGGTTGAGCTTGCTGATCACGTCATAGCCGAGGCCGAGCCGCTCGACCGCGCCGGGGGCGAAGTTCTCGGCGAACACGTCGGCCTGCTTCGCCATCTGCTTGACCAGCTCGAGGCCGCGCTCGGATTTCAGGTTGACGGTGAGCGAGCGCTTGTTGGCGTTGTAGATCATGAAATAGTAGGCGTCGGTGCCGAACGCCATGCGGCCGGCCTCGCCACCGTCCGGATTCTCCACCTTGGCGATGTCGGCGCCCATCCAGGCGAGCGCCTCGGTGCAGGTGGGGCCAGCCTCGAACTGGGTCAGGTCGAGCACACGAATGCCCTGGAGACAGCCGGGGGATGCAGGGGTCACGGTCATGGGACACTCCTTGCCATCGCGATGAAACCGTCAGGCCGCCATACTACCTGATTGCGCGGCGGTAGAGCGCGTCGCTGAAATCCGGCGCCACCTCGCCCAGCATGCGGCGGCGCAGCGTCTCGAGGTCGGCCTGGAACAGGTCGGCGCTGATCCGGCCGACGATCACCGGAATGTCGCGCTTCATGCTGGGCACATCGCCGATCGGCAGGCCGAAGCTCAGGAAGCCGGCCGGATTCTGCACGTGGATGTGGCGCAGCAGCGGCGCGCTGCCCGGCGTTCTCTCCAGCAATTCGTGCCCGGCGCCGAGATAGGGATGCAGGCCGAGCGTCGCGTGGGCTTCCGCCGGCGGCGGGGTGTAGCGGTCACGCCAGAGCAGCGCCTGGCCGGCGAAATCGCCGAGCTCCGGCCGCGACATCAGCTCCGGCGAATAGCCAGTGGCGGCGATGACGAAGTCGAGCCGATACGTCGCGCCGTTGATGCTGGCTTCCACCTGGCCGCCCTGCTCGCGTGCGCCGGTCCAGGGCGCGGCGAGGTGCAGGTGGAAGTTGGGATAGGCGACCGCGCGCTCGATCGCGTCGGTGGTCGGCGTCGAGCCGGAGCGGAAGAAGCGCAGCGCTTGCTGCCAGCGATCGGCGTCCGGCAGCTGGTGGTAGTTGTCATAGGCGCCGGCGAAGCCGCGCGAGCGGGTGATCGGGATCGCCGCGATGGTGCTGCGCCGGGCGAACAGGTGCACCTCAGCCGCGCCATGCTCCAGCGCGACGCCGGCGGCATCGAAGGCCGAGGCGGCGGCGCCGATCACGCCGACGGTCTTGCCGCGGAGCGCGGCGAAGTCGATCGCCTCCTCGGTGTGGGCGTAGCGCTGGGCCGGCAGGTCGCGGCTCAGCTCGGTCGGGATGCAGGTGCCGCCACCGCCCAGGAACCCGGTTGCCAGGATGATGTTGCGCGCGGTTTCCGTCGACCGGTCGAGGTGCAGGCGGAAGTGGTCGCCGGCCGGCTCGATCCGCCGGACCCGCGTGCGGTAGCGCGGCGCGATGCCGAGGAACCGCCGATACCAGGCGAGATAGTCGGCCCAGTCGGTGCGCTTGATGCGGTCGATCGCGGCATAGGCCGCCTCGCCGTGCCGCGCCTCGTACCACGCCTGGAAGCTCAGCGCCGGGATGCCGAGCTCCGGTCCCGGCAGCGTCTTCGGCGTGCGCAGCAGGTTCATCCGCGCCGCGTTCAGCCAGATGCCGGCGCGTTCCTCGTCCACTGCCGCGTCCAGCACCGTCACCTTGCCGATGCCGGCGCGCCGCAGCGCGAAGGCCAGCGCGCAGCCGGTCTGCCCGCCGCCGATGATGGCGACGTTGTGGTCGATGCCGGGCCGGTCCGGCACCCAGTTCGCCGGATCCGGTCCGATCAGGCGGAGCGCGGTGCGCGCAGCGGCGTCCGGATCGCGGGTCTCGCTCATGCCGCGGCGGCTTGCGCCGACGCCGCCGACGCCGTTGACGCTGTAGACGCCGTCGACGCCAGGATCATCCGCGCCGCCTTCTCGCCGATCATGATCGACGGCGCGTTGGTGTTGCCCGAGGTCAGCGTCGGCATGATCGAGGCATCGGCGACGCGCAGGCCGGCGAGGCCGTGCACCCGGAGCTGGTCGTCCACCACCGCCATCGGGTCGGCGCCCATCTTGCAGGTGCCGACCGGGTGATAGGTGGTCTCGGCGTTGTTCTTCACCCAGTCGAGCAGCTCGTCATCGGCGCTGATGTTCACCCCGGGCGCGATCTCGTCGGTGGCGATGCCCTGCATCGCCGGCGCGGTCATGATGCGCCGGGTGATGCGCATCGCTTCCAGCGTCACCTCGCGATCCAGCGGCGCGCTCAGGAAATTGAAGCGGACCGCCGGCGGCACATCGGGCCGGCTCGACGACACATGAATGCTGCCGGTGCTCTCCGAGCGCAGGATGTTCATGATCGCGGTGACGCCGGAGGTCTTCGCCAGCTGGAAGTTCTCTCCCACCAGGAACGGGATCCAGGAGATCGCCGCGTCCGGCGCCTCCAGCCCGGCGCGGGTGCGGATATAGGCGCGGATCGGCGCCGCCGGCAGGCCGAGCAGGCCCTTGCGGTTGAGCGCGTAGCGCAGCGCCTGCGCCACGCGGCCAAGGCCGCGCATCTTGTCGTTGTAGGTCAGCCCAAGCGCCGCCGGCACCGTCCACTTCATCCGCGGCGAATAGTGGTCGCGCAGGTTCTCGCCGACGCCCTTGAGCTCGTGGCGCACCTCGATGCCGACCGCCTTCAGCCGCTCGGGCTGGCCGATGCCGGAAAGCTCCAGGAGCTGCGGCGAGTTGATCGAGCCGGCGCTGACCACCACCTCGCGGGTGGCGCGGGCCTGGCGCGGCTGGCCCTGCACGTTGTAGCGCACGCCGACACAGCGCTTGCCGTCGAACAGCAGGCCCTCGGTCAGCGCGTCGGTGACGATGGTCAGGTTCGCCCGGCTGCGGGCCGGGTCCAGGTAGCAGACCGCGGTGCTCATGCGGCGACCCCCGCGGATGGTCGCCTGGGTCATGCCGATGCCGTCCTGCCTGGCGCCGTTGTAGTCCTTGGTATAGGCGATGCCGACCTCGCCGGCGGCCTTGATCAGCGCGTCGTAGATCGCGCCGGTCTCGTGGCTCTCGGTCACCTTCAGCGGGCCGTTGCGGCCGCGATATTCCTCGTCGGCGTCGCCCTGGAAGCTCTCCATGTCGCGGAAGATCGGCAGCACCTCGCGATAGCTCCAGCCGCGATTGCCGAGCTGCGCCCAGGTGTCGTAGTCCTGCGCCTGGCCGCGCACGAACACCATGCCGTTGATCGCGGACGAGCCGCCGAGCAGCTTGCCGCGCGGGATCGGCACGCGGCGCTGGCCGGTCGCCGCCTCCGGCTCGGACGAATAGAGCCAGTTCGCCTTAGGGTTGGCGATCAGCTTGGCGAAGCCGACCGGGATCCAGGACCAGGGATGGCTCTCGCGCCCGGCTTCCAGCACCAGCACCCGGTGCCGCGGGTCGGCGCTCAGCCGGTTGGCCAGCACCGAGCCGGCCGAGCCGGCGCCGACGACGATGAAGTCATAGGTCTCCATGCTTCCCCCCGCGATTTTTCTGCATCCAGGGGAATGCGGCTGTGTGTCCTGCGTCAAGTGGCCCTTGACGCCCCTCTGCTATGAATCGAGAACGCAGGTCGGAGAAGGGGACGCAAGGCACGCATGGCACAGATAGACACGCTCACCTACTGGAACGACACCTGGCACGAGGGCAACCCGGCGATCCTGGGGCCGCGCGATCACGCCTTCTGGCTGAGCTCGATCGTGTTCGACGGCGGCCGCGCCTTCGAGGGCTGCGGGCCGGACCTCGACCTGCATGCCGAGCGGGTGGTGCGCTCGGCCCGGGCGCTGGGGCTCAAGGCGACGAGGTCGGCCGAGGAGATCCTGGTGCTGATGCACGAGGCGGTGCGCCGCTTCGGGCCCAAGGCCGAGCTCTATGTGCGGCCGATGTTCTGGGCGATGAAGGGCGGCTCGGTGCCGATGTCGGTCGATCCGGAATCGACCCAGTTCCTGCTCTGCGTCTATCGCCAGCCGATGCGCGCCGGCACGCCGCTCACCTTGGGCCTGTGCCGCAGCATCCGCCGGCCGACGCCGGAGAGCGCCACGACGGCGGCCAAGGCCAGCTGCCTCTACCCGAACTCCAGCCGGGGCGTCGCCGAGATGGTGGCGCGCGGCTTCCAGAACGGCATCGTGCTCGACGCGGTCGGCAACGTGGCGGAGACCTGCAGCGCCAACATCTTCCTGGTGCGCGACGGCACCGTGGTGACGCCGATCCCGAACGGCACCTTCCTGGCCGGCGTCACCCGCTTCCGGGTGATCCAGCTGCTGCGCGGCGCCGGGGTCAAGGTCGAGGAGCGCACCGTGCGCGTCGACGAGCTCGACCAGGCCGACGAGCTGTTCACCACCGGCAATGCCGGCAAGGTGCAGCCGGTCAGCCGCTTCGAGAGCCGCGACCTGCAACCGGGCCCGGTCGGGCGCCAGGCGCACGAGCTCTACATGGCCTTCTCGCGGACGCAGCGGGTGATCTGACACGGACGCTGGACCAAGATCGTCTCGGATCGAATCGATCCGAAACGTGAATCTTGGTCCATACGAGCGCGTGCGCACAGGGTGGCGCGTTCACTCAGGGGGTTGCCGGCAGCCCGGCGACCAGCAGCACGACCGCGTCGGCGCCCGCCTTGCGATCCTCGGCGATCGCCCGGTATTCCGGCGAGCGCAGGAAGCGATAGGCCGCGGCCTCGTCGGCAAACGACATCATCACCAGCTTGTCGTGCGGCCAGGCGCCCTCCAGCAGCTTCGGGCGCTCGTCGGCGGCGAGCAGCCGGCCGTCGAACGGCTTGAACACCTCGGCGAACCGCGCCTGGTAACGGTCATAGCGCGCGCGCTCGGTGAATGACAGCTGGGCGATCACGTAGACGGTCATGCCTCGCTCCGGTACCCGTCAGCCTTCGTAGCGGTAGGTCTGCACCGCCGCTTCGTTCCATGCCAGCCCGGTGCCCGGCAGGTCCGGAATCTCCAGCTGGCCGCCGCGCATCGGGTAGGGCTGCTGCAGGATCGGATCGGCCCAATCCTGCCACTCCAGCCAGTGCGCGGTTTCCGTCGCGCGCATGACATGCGCCGCCACCTCGGGATACAGGTGGGACGACATCGGCACGCCATGGGCGCCGGCGATCGCCGCGGCGCGCATCCAGCCGGTGACGCCGCCGATCCGCATGAAGTCCGGCATGACGTAGTCGCACGCGCGGCGCTGCAGCGCGACATGCAGGTCGCGCGGCCCGTAGAAGTTCTCGCCGATCTGCACCGGGGTGCGCAGCTCGGCGGCGAGCTGCACATAGCCGTCGAGGTTGTCGTAGACGATCGGCTCCTCGAGCCAGGCGAGGCCGGCATCGTCCAGCGCATGGCAGCGCTCCAGCGCCTCGCCGAGATGCAGTCCCTGGTTGAAGTCCACCATCAGCGCCATGTCGTCGCCGACCGCGCCGCGCACCGCGTCGAGCGCCGCCAGGTCGTCCTTGAGCCGCGGGCGACCCATGCGCAGCTTGAGCCCGCGGAAGCCGCCCTCGTCGCGCAGCTCGAGCGCCTCGGCGGCGACGGCCTGCGGCTCCTTCAGCCACAGGCCGTTGCTGTTGTAGGCGTTGACCGGGCCGACCGAGCCACCGAGCAGGACGCAGAGCGGCACGCCCGCGGCCTGGGCCAGCGCATCCCAGGCGGCCATGTCGAGGCCGGCGACGGCAATCATCGCCAGGCCCTGGTAGCCGACGAAGTGCAGCGAGCGGCGGGCGGCGTCGTACAGCTCGAGCGGGTGGATCGCCCGGCCCTTCAGCATCTCGCCCAGGTCGTGCAGCGCCGGGACCAGGTATTTCATCGTCTTGACGATGTAGGGCTCCAGGTAGCTGCGCCCGACAATGCCCGCCTCGGTGTGCAGGTCGATCAGGATCAGCGGCCATTCGGCGATGGTGGCGATCCGCGCCACCACCGGCCGCCTGAGCGGCAGCACCACCGGCCGGGCGGTGATGCCGCGCAGCTTGAGCGTTTCCATGCGCATCGATGTCACCTCCAGCGGCTCGCCAGGTCGTGCTCGCGCACCACCAGGTCGCGGTTGATGCCGCGGAGGTCGGCGACGCCGCAGAGCGTCATGGTGTTGCCGATCTCCGCGCGCAAGGTCTCCAGCACGGCCGAGACGCCGGCCGAGCCATTCGTCACCAGCCCCCACAGCGGCAGCCGGCCGATCGCCACCACATCGGCGCCGAGCGCCAGCGCCACCGGCGCGATCAGCAGCGGCATCGACAGCCGCTGGCCGAGGATCGCCGTCGACAGGTCGGGCACCACCGCCGCCCGGAACGCCCGGTGGTACAGGTTGATGCGGGCATACGCCGCTTCGTTGGCCAGCAACGCCCGCTCCTCCAGCGCGCCGCCGGCGAAGTAGTCGAATGCCGCCGGATCGAGCATCTGCCGCGCCGCGCGCTCGAATTTCTCGGGCTGCATGAGCCACTCCGTCCAGATCGCCAGGTTGCCAGGTCGCCAGGTCGCCAGTGACGCTAATGCGGCCGGCCAGGCCGGGAAATACACTCCCCGGTATACCTCCGAGCAACCCTGGTCGAGCAGGATCAGGCCCAGGTAAGCGCGTTGCTCGGCCAGGATGACGTCGGGGACGCGGCAGTGCCTGCATCGGTCAGCGCAGCGGTGCGCCGGCACCGGGCGGATCGCGGCGAGCATCTCTTCCTGCTGCTCTGGCGCGTACCGCAGCGGACCTGGGCGGTGATGTTTCGCCGTTGCATGGCGGCGCGGCAGCGATGAGCGGCACGCCGGAGCTAGAGCTCCAGGTCGGCCCAGACGCCGGCGTGGTCCGACGGCCACAGCGTCGGGTCGTCGGCGCTCGGCTGGTTGAAGCAGACCGCGCTTGCCACCACGCGCAGCTCGGGCGAGACCCAGATGTAGTCGATGCAGCGGTCCATGCGCGGCCAGCAGGGGTGCGAGACCTGGCCGTCGCTGCCGGCGAGCGGCGTGAACGCCGTCGGCTCGGTCTGCGTCGGCCGGAAGCGCGTCGCCATCAGCGCCGCGGAGGCGGCGTCCAGGCTGGCGTTGAAGTCGCCGCAGACGATGCTGGCGCCGACCGGGCGGCGCGTGTCGATCCAGTCGATCAGCTGCTCGACCTGGTGCAGGCGCAGCGCGTCGCGGCCGCGCGACATGTAGAGGTGGGTGACGTAGACGTCGACCGGCGTGCGGTCGACCAGCACGCGCGCCACCAGCGCGACGATGTCGCGGGTCTGGAAGTCGAGGTTGCCGGTCTCGACAATCGGCAAGCGGCTCAGCAGCGCCTCCGCCTCGATCCGCGACAGGGCATTCGCGCGGGTCTGCTGCACCAGGTTGTAGTCGGCGCGGAGCGGGGTCCGCAGCGACTGCTGCAAGCTCCGCGCCGCCTGCAGCGGCAGGCTGACCTCGTTCAGCGCCAGCAGCTCGGGCTGCAGCCGGCCGATTTCCGCCTCGATCAGCGGCCGGCGCGCGTCCCAGCGCTTGTGGTCCTGCTCCAGGTTGAGCGTGGCGACGCGAAATTGCATGCGCTGCACGCCGCCGGCCGTCTTCGTCATCGGCTGTCACTCCCTGTCACCCCCTGGCACCAGCCTGCCAGCCGCAGCATAGTCGTCCCACTCACCAGGCAGTGTACTTCGGACAGCACCATGGGAAGATCATCGGGCGCCACGCGGACGCGCATCCTCGAAGCGGCCTACGAGCTGTTCTACCAGCAGGGCTATGGCCGCGTCGGCATCGACGACATCGCCGAACGGGCAAAGCTCACCAAGCGATCGCTGTACTACCACTTCGAGAGCAAGGACCAGCTGCTGGCGCAGGTGCTGGAGTTCCATCATGGCCTGGCGCTGGAGCGGATCGGCGCCTGGTCGGGCCGGCTCGGCGGCGATGTCGGCGCCGAGGCCTGCGAGTTTTTCGGCGAACGCACGGCCGAGGCCA
>JADMIO011246929.1_pt1 | contig 18947 bp, 19 predicted proteins | sample 8958161 | NCBI WGS metagenome assembly JADMIO01 (sample SAMN16585339, study PRJNA669376) | soil metagenome | isolation source: Crop rotation soil | place: USA: Cullars Rotation, Alabama | collected 2011 | reverse complement strand
GCCGCGACTTCAAGTCACGTGAATTCCAAGCTTCGGATCCCACTGTGCTGGAAAGGTGCGCGTCGGACTCCATGTAGGCCTTCGCCGCCGCCAGCTCGGCGAACGGGAACACCCGGTCGACCAGCGGCGCGATGCGCCCGCTCGCGAAGAACGGCAGGAAATTGTCCGCGAAGCCGCGCGCCGTGACCGCGCGCTGCTCGGCGCTGCGCATCTTGTTCGACACGCCGAAGATGCGCAGCCGCCTGGCGTGCACCGCGTCGAAGTCGACCTCGGCTTTAAGCACGCCGTCGACGTAGCCGACGATCGCCATGCGGCCCTGGTAGCCGAGCGCGCGGATGCACTCGGGCACGACCGAACCGCCGACCGTGTTCACGATCAGGTTGACTCCCTGCCCTCCGGTCGCTTCAAGGAGGTTCTTGGAGAGCGACGGGTCCGCGCCGCGGGTCCGCAGGCCAACATCGAGGCCGAGGTTCTTCAATTTCGAGAGCTTCTCCGCTGAGCCCGACGTGCCGATCACCTTGGCACCGAGCGCCTTGCCTGCCTGCAGGGCGGCGACGCCCACGCCGGAAGAGACTCCGGTGACGAGGAGCCACTCGCCGGCCTCCAGGCCGCCCTGCTCCACCAGCATGTCGTGCACCACCATGAAGGTGAGCGGAATCGAGGCGGCCTGCTCGAAGCCGAGGCCCTGCGGAATCGGGATCGCCTCGCGCCGGTCCATGAGGGCGTACTCGGCGAAGGCGCCCGGCGCGCGGCCCATCACGCGCTCGCCGCTGCCGACCACCTCGCCGGCCGCTTCCTGGCCGGCGGGCTTTGCGGCGCCGGCCGGCGTAAGGCCATGGCCGGCGATGAACTCGCCGCGGTTCAGGCCCGCGGCGCGAACGCGCACCAGGACCTGGTTTTCCTTCGGTTTGGGCTGCTCGACTTCGCGCAGCTCGAGCCGGGTCTGGTTGCCCTTGGACTCGAGGAAGTACGCCTTCATTCGGCTTTGATGTCCGCTTGCTTCACTACCTTGCCCCAGGTCTCGTACTCGCGCTTCATGTACAAGCCGAGCGCCTCCGGCGTGGTGGGCTCGGGGTCGACGCCCTGCTTGTCGAGGAGCGAGACGACGGCCGGGGTGCGCAGGACCTTGACCAGCTCGCGGTTGAGCTGCTCGACGATCGGGCGCGGCGTCTTCGCCGGCGCCAGGTACGCGTACCAGTTCACCGCCTCGTAGCCCGAATAGCCGGACTCGGCGACGGTCGGCACGTTGGGCAGCGCGGTCGAGCGCTTGGCGCCGGTGCTGGCGATGGCGAATACCTTGCCGGCCTGGATGTGCGGCATCGCCGCGACCGGGGTCGAGATGTACGCGTCGATCTCGCCGCGGATCAGGCCGACCATCGCGGGGCCGCCGCCCTTGTAGGGAACGTGCACCAGCTGGATGTTCGCCACCTGCTCGAGCAGCGCGCCGGCGAGGTGCCCGGCGCCGCCCACGCCGGACGAGCCGAAGGTGACGGTGTTCGGCTTTTCCTTCGCGCGCTGGATGAACTCCTTCAGCGTCTTCGCGTTGGCCTTCGGATGCGTGACGATGATGTTCGGGAACACCACCGCCATGGTCACCGGCGCGAGGTCGCGCAGCGGGTCGTAGCCGAGCTTCATGAGGTGCGGGTTGACGGTGAGCGCGCCGACGTTGGCCAGCACGATGGTGTAGCCGTCCGGCGCGCTCTTGATGGTGTAGTCGACGGCGATGTTGCCTCCGGCGCCGGTGCGGTTCTCGACCACCACCTGCTGGCCGATGTTCTCGGCCAGGTACTTGGCGACCACGCGCGCCACCGTGTCGGTGCCGCCGCCGGGCTCGAAGCCCACCACCATGGTGACCGGCTTGGAAGGGAAAGTCTGCGCGTTGCCATGGAAGGCAAGCAGCGCGACCAGCACCGCGAGCAGGTATCTCATTTGCCGTTGAACACCGGTTTGCGTTTTTCCATGAAGGCTTTGCGGCCTTCCTTGTAATCCTCGCTCTCGAAGCACTCCTTCGCCCAAGCCCTGCACTTGGCGGCGTCGTAGTCGAGCTTGCCGAGCTCGCGGATGATGCGCTTCGCGGTGCGCATGGTGAGCGGAGCGTTGCCGCCGATGGCGTCGGTGTACTCCTTCACCGTCTTTTCGAGATCCACCACCGCAACCACTTTGTTCGCGAGGCCCATTTCCTTTGCTTCCTGGGCGGTGAACTGGCGCGCGGTGATCATGATCTCGCGCGCGTAGGCGGCGCCGACGATCTCCACCAGGTTCTTCATCGACGAAGCGCGGTAGCCTAGCCCCATCTTGGCGGCCGGGATGCCGAAGCGCGCGTCGTCGGCGGCGATGCGGATGTCGCACAGCACCGCGATGTTCAGACCTCCGCCCAGGCAGAAGCCGCGGATCATCGCGACCAGCGGCTTGTCGCAGCCCTGCAGCCTCGCCGCCGCGCCCTCGGCCAGCTCCTCGTAGCGCTGCACCGCGTCGGTGCTCGAGCGCTCCTTCTCGAACTGCGAGATGTCGGCGCCCGAAACGAACGCCTTGTCGCCCGCTCCGGCCAGCACGATCACGCGCACCGCGGGATCGGCCTCGTAGTCGGCGAGCACCTTGGGAATAGCCTCCCACATGTCCACCGATACCGCGTTACGGCGCTCGGGATTGTTGAAGATCAGCCAGCCGACCGCGCCATCCTTGCGCGTGATGATCCGTTCAGTCAAACCACGCCTCGCTTCCGGAGATGTTGAATTTCTTCTTTTCCATACTTCAATTCCTGCAGGATTTCGTCCGTGTGCTCGCCGATCTCGGGCGTCGCCGTGGCGATGGCGGCAGGGGTGCGCGACAGCCGAGCGGGCTGCGCGACCAGGCCGACGCGCCCGAGACGCGGATGCGCTGCCTCGCCGGCGGCGCCGATGTGCTTCACCTGCGGGTCGGCGAACACCTCGTTCATCTTGTAGATCGGCCCGCACGGCACGCCGGCTTCGTTCAGCGCATCGACCCAGGCCTGGCTGGTCCGGCCGGCGAAGATCTCGTTGAGCAGCTCGTTCAGGCGCCGGCGGTTGGCGGCGCGCGCCTCGTTGTCCTTGAACTGCGGGTCGGCGAGCAGGTCCTTGCGCTCGAGCAGGGTGCACAGGCGCTTCCACATGCCCTCGCCCGAGCAGGCGACGTTGATGTAGCCGTCCTTCGTCTTGTAGGCGGAAGTCGGCATGCTGGTCGGGTGGTCGTTGCCCATCTGCGGCGCCACTTCGCCCTTCATCAGGTAGCGCGCCGCCTGGAAATCCAGCAGCCCGATGCCGGCGTGCAGGAGCGAAGATTGCACCCACTGCCCTTTTCCGGATGCCTCCCGCTCGAGCAGCGCGGTCATGATTCCGAGCGCGGCATACAAGCCGGCCGCCACGTCGGCGATCGCGGCGCCGGTACGCATCGGCTTGCCGGGATCGCCGGTGACGCCCATCAGGCCGCTCATGCCTTGCGCGATCTGGTCGAACCCCGGCCGGTCGCGGTACGGGCCATCCTGACCGAAGCCGGAGATGCTGGCGAGGATGATGCGCGGGTTGATCTTCTCCAGCGACTCGTAGTCGACGCCCAGCCGGTACTTCACGTCGGGACGGTAGTTCTCCACCACCACATCGGCCGTTTTCGCGAGCCGCGCGAATACCTCGCGCGCCTCGGGCAGCTTGAGGTTGAGCGTCATGGAGCGCTTGTTGCGGTGCAGGTTCTGCATGTCCGGGCCGTCGCGCGGCCCGCCCATGCCCTCGTTCGGGTCGACGCCGGGAGGCGACTCGATCTTGATGACGTCGGCGCCGAAGTCGGCCAGCTGGCGCACGCAGGTCGGGCCGGCCCGCACCCGGGAAAGATCGAGCACGCGGAAGCGCGCAAGAGCGGTAGACGCGGCGATCCGGGGCATGGGAATATTCTAGCCGCACGCGTTGTTCGCTCCTTGTCCCAGGTCAAGTCGTCTAGTTCGAACCCAAACAGAGGAGGTGTTATGTCGAAACTTAAGATGCTGTCAGCGGCTGTCGCCGCGTTCGCGCTCGCTTCGTGCGCGACCTACTCCGACAACATGCCGAGCTGGATGCCCGGCAGCAACGCCATCAGCGTGAAGCTCAGCCCGGCCGAGGAAGTGCCGCCCGCGCAGAGCAGCGGCTCCGGCAGCGGCAGCATCCGCGTAGCCGAGGACGGCTCGGTCAGCGGCAGCGTGACCACCACCGGCGTGCAGGGCACCATGGCGCACATCCACCAGGGCGCGAAGGGCGCCAACGGCCCGGTGATCGTGCCGCTGACGAAGAACGGCGACACCTACACGGTGCCGGCGGGCGCCAAGCTGAACGCGTCGCAGATGTCGGCGCTGAAGTCGGGCGGCCTGTACGTCAACGTGCACAGCGACAAGTACAAGGGCGGCGAGGTGCGCGGCCAGCTGAACCCGTAGCCGGCCGGCATCTCGAGCGAGGGGCGGTAACATGCGCGGCATGTTCCGCCCCTTTCTTTTTCTCCTCGCCGCTGCGGCCGCCGGCGCGGCGGCCGATGCCTTCGCCGAGTATCCCGAGCGGCCGATCCGCCTCGTGGTCCCGCAGGCCGCCGGCAGCGCGACCGACAACATCGCGCGCCTGGTCGCGCCGGAAATGGCGAAGATCCTCGGCCAGCCGGTGATCGTCGACAACCGGCCGGGCGGCGCCCTCACCGTCGGCATCGACGCCGTGGCCAAGGCCGCGCCCGACGGCTACACCATCGGCCAGGGCCCGGTCGGCGCGCTCGCCATCACCCGCCACATGGTGGCGAAGCTGCCCTACGACATCGAGCGCGACCTGCAGCCGGTGGCGCTGGTGAGCACCGGCTACATGCTGCTCGCCGCCTCGCCGAAAGCGCCTTTCACGAACGTGAAGGAGCTGATCGACTACGCGAAGAAGAACCCCGGCCGGCTGTTCAACGCCTCTTCCAGCAACGGCTCGCCCGGGCACGTGAGCGGCGAGCTGTTCAAGTACATGACCGGCACCGACATCGTCCACATCCCGTACAAGGGCGGCGCGCCGGCGATCGCCGACCTGATCTCCGGCCAGGTGCAGCTGATGTTCGAAAGCACCAACTCGATCGCGCCGCACGTCGCCGCCGGCCGCGTGCGCGCGCTGGCGGTGACCGGCGAGCGGCGCTCGCTCAGCCTGCCCGAGGTGCCGACGCTGATCGAGGCGGGCGTGCCCGGCTACGAGGTGAACGCGTGGAGCGGCATCATCACGACGGCGGGCGTGCCGCGCGCGGTGCTCGACAAGCTCAACGCCGCAGTGAACAAGGCGATCGTGGCGCCGGAGACGAAGGAAAGGCTGTTCACGCTCGGCAGCGAAGGCGGCGGCGGCACGCCGGAGGAATTCGCCGCCCTGATCCGCAAGGATTCGGCCAAGTGGGCCGAAGTGATAAAGCGCTCCGGCGCAAAGATCGACTGAATAAATAATAAATGGGGACAGACCCCATTTATATCTGGATGTCTTCCCGGGAAGGACTAAGTGAAAAAAATGGGGTCTGTCCCCATTTATTTCCTCACTTCAAACCGTAGAGCTTCTTCCCCGCGACGGGCATTTCGGCAGTGAGAATCTCGCCGTTCATCGAATCGGTGATGTAGAGCGCCTTGCCTTTGAAGGCGATATTGGTCATCAGGCGATGGTGCTTGCCTGCATGGATCAGGTGAGTGGGCAGGCAGTTGGAGTCGAAGCGCCAGATGCCGACGCCGAGATGGCAGACCACCAGGCCGTCGTCGGCGTCCATCTCGATGCCGTCGGGGCCGGCGTGGCCGCCGGAGAGCTGGATGGCGACGCCGGTCTTCGACGGCGTGCCGCCCGCCATCAGCGGCAGCCGCCAGATCTGCTGCGAGCGCGTGATGGCGACGTAGACCTGCGAATTTTTCGTATTCAGCGTAATGCCGTTCGGCGAGGGCGCGTTGGTGACCAGGCGCTGCAATTCGCCGCTCGCACGCAGCCGGTAGACGCGCCCGCTCGGATCGGCGATGCCGCTCTGCCCCTGATCGGTGAAATAAAGATCGCCGTTGTCGGCGAAGTGCAGGTCGTTCAGGCCCTTGAAGCCTTCGCTGAAGGCGGTGGCGAGGACCGGCTCGATCTTGCCGGACTTCGTGTCGAGCCTGAGCAGGCCCTTCTTGTAATCGCAGATGTAGGCGTCGCCGTCCTTGTGGAACTTGAGCCCGTTGGGCCAGCCGTCGTACTGGACGACGAGCTCCCAGTCTCCCTTGGGACTGATCCTGAATATCCTGCCGTACGGGATGTCGACGCACCACAGGTTGCCTTTGCGGTCGAGGGAAGGCCCTTCCAGGAAGCTGTCGACCGGCGCGCCCTGCCGGTTGGGGTCGGACCAGGCGGTGCGGCCCTTCCTGCGAAACTTCGCCGGCAGCGAGGTGAAACGCCTCACCTCGATCTTTTTTATGTCCTGGAAGGGGTTGAGCATGGAATGCTGCGCAGAATAGGCATGTTAACCGCCTCATACAAGGAGGTTTCGATGAAACAACTGCTCGTCTTACTACTCGCTTTCGCCTGCGGCGCCGCTTTCGCCCAGGCCCCGTCCCGCATCCGCGGCACCATCACCAAGATGGAAGGCAGCGTCATGCACGTCAAGACCCGCGACGGCAAGGATATCCAGGTGAACCTGGCGCCGGACACCGCGGTCGCCACCGCCCAGAAGACCACCCTGGCCGACCTCAAGGACAAGTACGTCGGCGTCACGTCCGAGGAGAAGGACGGCAAGCTGGTGGCGGTGGAAGTGCACGCCATCCCGCCGCAGGCGCCCTCGGGCCACATGCCGTGGGACCTCAAGCCCGGCTCGGGCATGACCAACGCCAACCTCGCCAACCAGGCGAAGGTCACCGGCGGCGACGAGATCACCATGAAGTACAAGGACGGCGAGAAGAAGATCATCGTGCCGCCGGGTACGCCGATCGTCGGCTTCGCGCCGGGCACGATGGCCGACCTCAAGGCGGGCGAGACGATCTTCACCACCGCGAAGATGGAAAGCGAAGGCAAGTATTCGACCGGCCGCGTGGCGGTGAGCAAGGGCGGAGTGAAGCCGCCGCAATGACGAAAGGCTTTCTCGCCGTTGCGCTTCTGGCGATTTCTGTTGTCGCAGAAGCCCAGCAACCGGCCCGCATTCGCGGCGTCGTCGAGTCGTTCGACGGCAAGACGCTGGTGGTGAAGGACGCGGGCAGCGTGCAGGTGGGCGACAAGACGGAGCTCGTCTACACGCAGCCGATCAAGCTCGCCGACATCAAGGCCGGCGACTTCCTCGGCGTGACGTCGACGAAAGGGCCGGGCGGCCAGCTCACCGCTTACGAGGTGCGCCGCTTTCCGAAGCCGCTCAACCCGGGGCACCGCCCGTTCGACGGCGGGCCGAACCAGACGATGACCAACGCCACCGTAGGCACCGTGGCGCAGTCGTCCGACGGCCGGGAGCTGACGCTGACCTACGACGGCGGCTCGCAGAAGATCACGGTGCCGCAGGATGCGTCGGTGTCCGACCTGGTGCCCGGCAAGCCTTCGCAGCTCGTGCCCGGCGCGCGCGTCAATCTGACGCACGGGCCGGACCGGGTCGCGCTAAGGGTTCAGGTCAGCCCGCCGAAGCCGGCTCAGTAGACCAGGCGGCCCGAGCCGCTGATCAGGGACAGCTCGATGAACTGCGAGCCCCAGTGCTTGGTCGGCGAGAAGTCGATGATGTAGCCGCCCAGGTCGTACTTGCTCATCATCTCGAGGCCGCGGCGCACGCCCTCCGGCGAAGCGTCCTTGCTCCGGCGCACCGCCTCGACGATCAGCTTGGCCGAGATGTAGCCTTCGATGTTGAAGAAAGTCGGCACGCCCTTGTCCTTGGCGTACCTGGCCCAGTTGTCCTGGAACTCCTTGACGATGCCGAGCGTCTTGTTGCCGATGTTGGGCATCACCTGCGCGATCGCCACGCCATGCGCGAACTCCTTACCCGCGACCTTGACGATCAGCGGCGCATCGGCATACGAGAAGACGTAGAGCTGCGCCGTCACGCCCGCGGTTTTCACCGCCTTGACTGCCTGGGCAAGGATCGGCGGCGGGCCAAACACGATCACCGCCTGGAAGTCCTGGCCCTGCAGCGCCTTGAGGCCCGGCTCGAGGTCGACCTTCGGGCCGGCAAGCAGGTACACGGCGTTCGCGGCCAGCTTGAGATTGCGCTTGGCGAGGTACCCTTCGGTGAGCTTGGTGAGCTGCTCGCCCGACGGGTTGTTCGGCACCAGCAGCGCGATCTTGGTCAGGCCGATGGTCAGCTGCTGCTCCAGCACGCGCTCCGCCTGCTCGCGGTCGCTGGCGCGGATGTGGAACACGTTCGGGTTCTGCCACTCGCGCACGATGTCCGGCGCGGGGATGGTGCCGACCAGCGGAACGGACAGGTTGTTCGCCTTGACCAGCGCAGCGGCGTTGGCGCTGCCGGTGATCGGCAGCAGCGCGATCGCCCTGCCCTTCATCTCCTCGATCATCCTGACGGTGTTGTCCGGCTTGAACTCGTCGTTTGCGGCGAGCAGCCTGAACTTGCGGCCGTTGAAGCCGCCGCGCTCGTTGACCGCGTCGATCAGCACCTGGGCGCCGGCGCCCATCTGGTTGGCGTCGTTGCTCGCCGGGCCGGTGTAGCCGGAGACGTGGCCGATCGTGATTTCGCCCGAAGCCGGCGCGGCTTTCGCCTTGGCCGCGGGCGCCTGCGCGCCGGCCGGCAGTGCGAGCGCGAACGCCGCGACTGCGAGGATTATTCGTCTGCTGAAAGTCATCTTTTCTCTCCCAATCAAGCCGCCGCCATTGTAGGAAGGGCGGCGTGGCATCCGTCCCAACAATCCGCCCCCATTTGACGTTTGTTTACCGGCATGAACCTTTCTTGACCCCGTTCAGGCGGCCGCCAGTCCGCCGCCGAGGAACAGCTGCCCGACCTTGGGGTCGGCGAGGAGCGCCCGCGCCTCGCCCGCCATGCGGCTGCGGCCGAGCTCGAGGACCACGCCGAAGTCGGAGATCTCGAGCGCCCGCTTGGCATTCTGCTCGACCATCAGTATCGACATGCCCCTGGCGCGCAGGTCCTGCAGGATCCTGAAGGTCTCCTGCACTAGCAGCGGCGACAGGCCGATCGAGGGCTCGTCGATCAGCATCAGCTTCGGCTCGAGCAGCAGGCCGCGCGCGATCTCGAGCAGCTTCTGCTGGCCGCCGGAGAGGGTCGACGCCTGCGCGCCGGCGCGCTCGCGCAGCATCGGAAAGCGCTCCATCACCGCGCCGACGCGCGCGGCGACCTCGGCCCGGTCCGCCACCGACGTCGCGCCGAGCTCGAGGTTGTGGCGCACGCTCAGCTCGGGAAAGATGTTGCGCCCCTGCGGGACGTAGGAGACGCCGAGCTCGAGCAGCCTGCGCGGCGCGAAACGGGTCACGTCGCGGCCGTCGAACACCACGCGCCCGGCGCGCGCCGGCAGCAGCCCGAACACGGTCTTGAACACGGTCGACTTGCCGGCGCCGTTGGGGCCGATGATGGTGGTGATCGCGCCGCGCGCCACGCGGAAAGTGGTTTCGTTCAGGACGGTGAGGCCGCCGTAGCCGGCGACGACTCCCTCGATGGCAAGGATGTCAGTGTCCAAGGTACGCCTCGATCACGCGCGGGTCGGCGCGCACCGCCTCGGGCGCCCCTTCCGCGATGATGTGCCCCTGGTCGAGCACCAGCACGCGCGTGCAGAGCGACATTACGAACTCCATGTTGTGCTCGATGACCACGAAGGTGGCGCGCTGCGCGGCGTTGATCTCGCGCAGCCGCTCGCGCAGGTCGGCGAGCATGGTCGGGTTGACGCCGCCGGCTGGCTCGTCGAGCAGCACCAGGCGCGGCCCGGCCATGAACGCCATCGCCACGTCGAGCAGCTTCTGCTGCCCGTAGCTGAGAGCGCCGGCATTTTCCTCAGAAAGTTTTTCAAGACGAAAAAAAGCGATCATCCGGTCGGCTGCAGCGCCGAGCCCCGCGTCGCGCCGGCCGATCAGCCGCGCCCACATCGACTTCTGGTGCTCCTGGCCGGCGAGGATCAGGTTCTCGCGCACGGTCAGCTGGGGGAACACCTGCAGCAGCTGGAAGGTGCGGCCGACGCCGAGGCGGTTGAGGTCGCATGGCCGCATGCCGGTGATCGAGCGCCCGTCGATGCGCACCTCCCCCGCCGAGGGCGCGAGCTGGCCGAGGATGCAGTTGAACAGCGTCGACTTGCCCGAGCCGTTCGGCCCGATCAGGCCGAGGATCTCGCCTTCGCGCACTTCGAAGGACACGCCGTTCACCGCGCGGATGCCGCCGAACGCTTTCTCCAATCCCTCGACCTGGAGGACGGCCGTCACCGGACCAGCTTTCTCGCGCGCTCCGCGAGCCCGAGCAGTCCCGAGGGGCAGAACGCCATCAGCACCATCACCGCAATCGCGTAGAAGATGAGATACAGGCCCTCGCTGCCGAAGCGCATCCATTCGGGCAGCAGCACCGACACCGCCGCGCCGAGAAACGGGCCGAGGAAATAGCCCGAGCCGCCGACCATCACCATCAGCAGCAGGTTGAGCGACAGGTTGAGGTTGAACGCGGTCGGCTCGATGAACTGCACCAGCGGGGCGTACAGCACGCCCGCGACGCCGCCCAGCGCCGAGCCGATGGCGAACGCCATCAGCGTGTAGCGCCGCGTGTCGACGCCGAGCGAGTCGGCGCGGATGGCGTTCTCGCGCAGCGCGGTGAAGGCGCGTCCCCACGGCGAGCGGACCACCCACCAGGTGCCGGCGGAAACCAGCGCCAGGATCGCGAGGCAGAAGAAGTAGAAGCCGATCGGCGACTTCGCCGGCCAGCCGAGCAGCGTAGGGCGCGGGATGCCGGAGATGCCGTACACGCCCTTGGTGAGCCATTCCTCGTTGCGCAGCACGAGGAACACCAGAGTGGCGAAGGAAAGCGTGACGAAGGCGAGGTAGTGGTGCTGCACGCGCAACGCCGGATACCCGAGCACCCAGCCGATGACCAGCGAGAGCGCGATCGCGATCGCAAACGCGCTCCACAGCGGCCAGCCTTGAGTGGTCAGCAGCGCCGCGGAATAGGCGCCGATCCCGACGAAGGCGCCCTGGGCGAGCGAGATCTGCCCGGCGTAGCCGAGGGTGAGGTTGAGGCCGATGGCCGCGATCGTCATCACCACCCAGAGGCTCAGGAGGTAAATGCCGTAAGGCTTGAGCGCGAACGGCGCCGCAATGAGCAGAAGCAGAAACACGGTCAGAAAAACCTTCCTCACACCGTCCGCTCCTCCGCACGGCCGAGCAAGCCTTGCGGCCGCCAGAGGATCACCACGATCAGGAGGAAGAGCGGGATCGCCGCGCGGTACTGCGCCGACCAGTAGGCGGCGACGAAGTTGTCGGCCAGGCCGAGCAGCACGCCGCCGACGATGGCGCCGCGCACCTGGTTGAAGCCGCCGACGATGGCGGCGACAAACGCGGCCAGGCCGAGCAGCTCGCCGTTGGTGAACTTGGCGAGGTAGATCGGGCTGACCAGGAAGGAAGCGAGCGCCACCAGCGCGGCGTTGACCAGGAACGTGTAGAGGATCATGCGCTCGACCGGAATGCCGAGCACGCGCGCCAGGGTCGGGTTCTGCGCGGCCGCCTGCATCTGCCGGCCGGTTCGCGTGGCGCCCAGGAAATACTGCAGCGACCCGACCGCAGCCACCGCTACGCCGATGATGACCAGGCTCTGCACGGAGATCGCCGCGCCGCCGATGGAGAGGTTGCTGCTGCCCCAGGGCGAGGGAAAGCCCTGCGCCTCGGCGGAGTAGAACTCCTTCACGCCTTCCTTCATGAGGATGGCGAGGCCGAGCGTCGAGATGACCAGCGGCAGCACGCCGTGCCGCAGGATCGGGTCGACGACCAGCTGCTTGAAGAGCAGGCCCAGCACCAGCAGCGCGACGACCAGGCCGACCAGCAGCGCAAGGGGAAACGACAGGCCGCCGAGCTTCATCGCCGCGAGCACGAAAAAGGCGGGCAGCATGACGAACTCGCCCTGCGCGAAGTTGATCGTCTGCGAGGTCTGCCACAGCAGCACGAAGCCGACCGCGACCAGCGCGTAGATGCCGCCGGTCGCGATGCCAGCAACCGCGAGCTGGAGAAAGTCGGCCAGGCTGCTTGCCCGGACTGGCTTATTTTCCGAGCTTCGGCAGGATCTCGACCACCTTCTGCTTGCCGTTCACCACCTCGACCAGGAAGCTGATGCGGTCGATGTCGCCCTTCGCGTCCCAGGTGGTCTCGATCAGGATGCCGGGCTCCTCCTTCGGCGTGATGGTGAGGCCGTGCATCAGCTTGGCCAGCGCCTTGCGGTCGAACTTGCCCATCTTCTCGGTCGCGAACTTCACCGCGTACACCGCGGTGTAGCCCTTGATGCCGTTGTGGTCGGGCAGGTACTTGAAGCGCTTTTCGAACTTGTCGCGGAACTCCTCGACCGCCTTGATCGGCGCGTCGGCGGTCAGGCCGACGTGGCCCTTCACGCCGTTTGCGGTGTCGCCGGCGAGCTCGATCACCTTCTGGCTGATGACGTTGGTCTCGCCGATGATCGGCTGCTTCACGCCCTGCTTGCGCGCCTCGCGCAGCACGCGCGCGCACTCTTCCTCGTTGGTGTAGATGAAGAGCGCGTCCGCGTTCGAGGCCTTGAGCTTGACCACGTCCGCGGCGAAGTCCACCTGACCCGACTCGGTCGAGATGTCGGCGAGCACCTTGATGTTGCGCGCCGCCATCTCCTTCAGGAACACGTCGCGCCCGCCCTTGCCGTAGTCGTTGTTCACCCACAGGAAGGCGATGGTCTTCGCCTTGAGGCCGTTGGCGACGAAGGCGGCCATCTTCGGCATGCTCGCCTGCTGCCCGAACGAGGTGCGGAAGATGTAGTCGTTGCCGAGCTGGGTGATCTCGGCGGCTTCCGCGCCGGTCATCTGCGGGATCTCGGCCTGCTGGGCGAGGACCATGTTGACCTTCACCGAGCCGGAGAACACCGGCCCGAGGATCACGTACGGATCGCCGTCGATCGCCTTCTGCACCTGGGCGCGCGAGATGCCCGGGTTGGTCTGGGTATCGCTTACCGGCGCGTTGATCCTGCGCTTGAGGATGCCGCCCTTCGCGTTGATCTCGTCGATCGCCATCAAGGCGCCGTCGCGGAAGTTCGTCCCCGAAACCGCGCCCGAGCCGGACACCTCGATCACGATCGGCATGAACACCGTTTGCTGGGCATGCACCGTCGCAGCGCCCAATAACAACGCAGCTCCTATCCAGACTTTCATGTCTCCCTCCTCTTAGGGTCCCTCGAATTGCAGGATGTTGAGTCCCACGTTCTGATCGGTCAGGTACATCAGGCCGTTCTTGTCGACATAGCAGTCGCCGGACTGCAGCACCTGCGGCCGGTTCGGCCGCGGATCCACCATCTTCGTGGGGTTCGGCGGCACGTAATAGGCGATCTCGCGCGGTCGGGCCGGGTTTTCGATGTCGAACACCCGCGCGCCGGCGTTGTAGTACGTGGCGAAGATCAGCCTGGAGCTCTGGAATCCGCCCGGCCGGTTCTCGTGCAGATTGTGCGGCCCGAAGAACCCGCCTTTCGCGCAGTAGTCGGCTTCGGCCGGCTCCGGAAACGGCGCGATGACCTTCGGATTGGACGGCTCGCCGATGTCGTACGTCCACACATGGCGATGCCCTTCCTTGCAGTTGGCGAAAGTCGGCTCGTCGGCGAGCACGAGCAGCTTGCGGTCCGGCAAGGGCAGCGGCGAATGCGTGCCGCCGCCGCCCGGCTGCGGCGTGCGGTGCACGAGGATCTTGGGCTTGGTCGGATCGGCTACGCTCATCACCGTAAGGCCGCCGTCGCGCCAGGCGCCGTAGGCGATGTCGCCGTCGACGAGCGCATGGTGAAGCGCGTAGCGCTTGCCGGCCGGCCAGGCCGGCTTCTCGCCGCCGCCGCCCCACATCCCCGGAATCCAGCAGCGACCCACGACCTGCGGCCTGGCGGGATTCGACATGTCGACGACGGCGAGGCAGTGGTCCGTCATGTCGGCGAAGTGGATCGACGCGTACGCGTACTTCCCGCCGACGTACCAGATGCGGTGCGGACCCATGCCGTCCACCGGCATGAAGCCGATCTCGCGCGGCTTTTTCGGCTTGGAGATGTCGTAGACGCGGATGCCGGCGGTAAAGCCGGCGCCCTTCAGCCGGTCGGCCGCGGATCCGCCGAAGTAGTCCTTCTCGGACAACACCTGCATCGTCCACACGCTCGGCGCGTTCACCGCCAGCAGCAGATCTTCGTGCGTCTGCAGATGGAGCGCGCGAGTCCCTTGCGCGCACGCGATGAAGTCGACGACCTTCGGACTCTTCGGGTCGCGCACGTCGAGCGTGGTGATGCCGTTGCTGTATCCGTGGCCGACGTATGCGAAGCCACGGTGCACCATGACCTGCACGCCGTCGCCTTTGCCGTTCATGTCGGAATGGCCGACGAACCTGATGCCTTTGGATGCGACGGGTTTCATGAGCGCTTTCGATTATCGCCCGGTCGCGGCCGCCGCCGCGCTGGCGCCGGCGATTTTTCCGAACACCGCGCCGTTGGTCAGGCCCGAGCCGCCGGGGTAGTTGAACCAGAAAATCCCGCCCACCAGCTCGCCTGCGGCATAGAGGCCGGGAATCAGCCCCCCATCGGAATTGATCACCTGGCCCTGGGTATTGATGCGCAGGCCGCCGAAGCTGAAGGTGATGCCGCAGGTGACCGCGTAGGCCTCGAATGGCGGCGTGTCCAGCGTGTTGGCCCAGTTGCTCTTGTTGATGGCCAGATTCTTCGTACACCTTCCGTCCTTGACGTTCGGGTTGAACGGAATGTGGGTCTGCACGGCGGCGTTGTACTCCTTCAGCGTCTCGAGCGCGGCCTTCTGGTCGGTGTCGTCCATCCTGGAGACGAGCTCCTCCAGCGTGTTACCGGTGATCTTGGTGACCTGGCGGATCTTGTACTCGTCGCGCAGCTGCTGCTTCAGCTTCGCGTCGAAGATCTGCCAGGCGAACTGCTTGGGCTGCTGCAGGATCACGCGGCCGTACTTCGCGTAGGTGTAGTTCCTGAAGTCTGCGCCCTCGTCGACGAAGCGCTTGCCGTCCGCGTTGATGTAGACGCACCACGGGTACGAGTGCTTCTGGAACCCGTCGCCCACCGCGAGGTCGCCGGTTTCCGGCGCGTTGCGGTCCCATGCCACCGCGTGGCAGCCCGACCAGTTGCCGTGCGCCGCGGCGCCGATGTCGAGCGCCATCTGAATCGCGTCGCCCGTGTTAAAGCGCGTGCCGCGCACCTTGGCGAGCTCCCAGCCGGGCCCCATGTATCGGGTGCGCCACTCGGTATTCGCCTGGAATCCCCCGGCCGCCAGGACCACGGCCTTGCCTTGCACCTGAAATGTCCTGCCGTCCTTCTTCACCGTCACGCCGTGGACGCCGGAGTCGTCCGAGACGAGGGACAGGGCGCGGGCGCCGTACCAGATCTCGATGCCCGCCTTCTTCGCGATCTGCGTCTCGGCCTCGATCAGGCCCGGCCCGCCGCCGACCGCCTCGACCGTCAGGCCGCCCCAGAACTTGAACTTGCCGCCGATCTTGAACGCCTGCCGGCCCCAGGCCGCGGTGAAGCGCACGCCGCGCTTGCGCATCCACTGCGCGGTCGGCAGGCTCTTCTTGACCAGGATCTCGGTCAGGTCCGGGTCGCAGCGGAATTCGGTGACCCGCGCCATGTCGTCGAGGAACTGCTCTTCGGTATACGTGCCGAAATCCGTGTTGGCGATCTCCTCCGCCGACAGGTCCGGGATCAGCGTCTTGAGGTCGTCGGGCCCCGTATACGCCAGCCTGAACAGGCCCGCGGTGAAGCGCGAGTTGCCGCCCGCCTCTTCTTCGGGCGCCCGCTCGAGGATAAGGACTTTCTTCGCCGATTCGGAAGCCGACAGCGCCGCGCAGAATGCCGCGTTGCCGCCTCCCACTACGATGACGTCGTACATTCAGTCCGCCTTGATGTGGGCAGTGCGCACGACCTTGCTCCAGCGCTCCTGCTCTTTTTTGATGAAAGCCGCGTACTCCTCCGGCGTCGAGCCGACGGCTTCGGCGTCGTCGACCGCCAGGCGCTCGAGCATGAGCGGGCTCTTCGCCGCTTTCGCCGCCTCGACGGCCAGCCGCTGGATGATCTCCTTCGGCGTCTTCGCCGGCGCGTTCAGGCCGTACCACTGCGAGGTCTGGAAGCCGGGATAGCCCTGCTCGGCGACGGTCGGCACCTCCGGCATCGAGGCAAGGCGCTTCGCGCCGCCGACCGCCACCACGCGCAGCTTGCCGCTCTTCACGTGCGGCATGAGCGGCGGCGTGCCGGCCGAAGCCACCTGCGTGCGGCCGGCGATCAGGTCGGTCACGTTGGGTCCGGTTCCCTTGTAGGGCACGTGCTTCAGGTCGATGCCGGCGGCTTGCTTCAGGTACTCCATCGCCAGGTGCCCCGCCGAGCCGTTGCCGGCGCTGCCGTAGAACAGCTCGCCCGGCTTGCTCTTCGCGAGCGCCACCAGCTCACGCAGGTTCTTCGCCGGCACCTCGTGGTACACCACGAAAATTGCCGGCACGATGGCGAGCAGCGAGACCGCGGCGAAGTCCCGGTCGACGTTGTACGGCAGCTTCTCGTACATGTACGGGTTCACCGCCAGCGAGCCGATGTGGCCGATGATCAGCGTGTAGCCGTCGGGCTCGGCATTGGCGGCCTCCACCATGGCGATGTTGCCGCCGCCGCCGCCCTTGTTCTCGATCACGATCTGCTGGCCGAGCCCCTTCGACATCTCCTCCGCCGCGAGGCGCGCCACGATCGACGAGCTGCCGCCGGGGGCGAAGGGGACCAGGAGGCGGATCGGCTTGCTCGGATACGCCTGGGCGCTGACCAGCCCCGAAAACAGAATCGACAAAACGGAAAAAGCCAGCCTCATCGGTACAAGCCCTGCTTCTCGAGCCAGCCCTGGATCAGCGCCGCGACCTCGGCGTTGTTGCGGTCCATCATCAGCATGTGGGAGTTGCCCCGGATACCGGCCTTGGGCAGGTCGACGACTTCCACCTTGCCGCCGGCCTTCGTCATCGCCTCGCCGAACGCCACGCCGTTCCTGCGGATGGTCGGCCAGCGTGGATCGGTCTCGATTCCGTCGCCGTAGACAAAGAGCGTGGGGATGTCCTTCAGGACCGCGGCGCGCGCCGCGTCGCCCTGCCCGGCCGGCTCGACCGCGATCAGCGCCTTCACCTTGTCGGGCCGCGCCTGCGCCACCTTGAAGCCGAACTGCCCGGCCTGCGAATGGAACAGGACCACGCACGGGCACACCTTGTCGACCAGCGCCGTGTAGGCGGCGATGATGGCCTCATCGGTGCTGGTCCACCGCGGCACCACCTGGCGCACGAAGTTGTCGTAGCTGTCGACCGGGAACTGGCTGCCCTTCATGCGGAAGCGGCCGAACGGCTCGTCCTTCGGCAGGAACAGCGGTTCGGTCTTGAAGATGTCCGGATACATCGCGAAGCCCGCGCGGCCGCGCTCGACCGCGTCGGAGTTGTAGACGTCCCAGCCCTTCTTCACGAACCAGTTGAGCCAGCCGTCGCGGCCGTCGGGAGTGGTCTCGTAGGTGACGCCGGTCAGGCCGCCGCCGTGCCACATGAGGAGCGGCAGCGTGCCGCGCCGGTTCGCCGGCAGGAAGTACTGCACGTACATCGACTCGACCAGGTAGGTGCCGTTCGGGTCGACCTTCGCCGGCACGCCGCCCGGCGTGAAGACCACTTCCTTCACCGGCTTGCCCGACAGCGTGACCTCGCGCCCGCCGACGTGGAACGAGCCCATGTCGCGCAACGCAAGCGGGTTTTGCGCGCATCCCGAGAGGAGCGCCAGCAGAAGAAGCTTTTTCATCAGAACTGATACCTCCTCAGGCCGCCGTCGACCGGAATGACCGTTCCGGTGATGTAGCGCGCGCGCGGCGAGGCGAGGAACGTCACCAGGTTGGCGATGTCCTCGGGCTGGCCGTACTCGCCCACGGGAATGTCGTGCTCGCTCTCGCGCTTCCTGAACTCGGGCGAGTAGTTGCGCCGGATCTGCTCGCTGTCGATGCGCCCCGGCGGCACGGAGTTGACGGTGATGCCGAACTTGCCGACCTCGCGCGACAGGCCCTTCGCCCAGGCGTGCATCGCCGCCTTGGCGGCGAAGGCGCCGTTGATGCCCTCGGGCTCCGACTTGCCGGTGATGTTGATGATGCGCCCCCACTTGCGCTCCATCATCTGCTTGAGGAGCTGGTGCGTGAGCTGGCGCTGGCGCGTGAAGTTGAGCGTGATCGCCTCGTGCCACTGCTCCTCGGTGGTCTCGAGGTTGAAGCGCCGGCTGCCGCCGGCGTTGTTGATGAGGATCTCGACCGAGCCGAGGCCGGAGAGCGCCGCCCTGGCGATCTTCTCCGGCGCGCCTTCCTGCAGGAAGTCCTGCTCGATGATCACCAGCTTTGTTCCCAATTCGCTTTCCAATTGCTCCAGAAGATTTCTGCGGCGGGCCACGACGGCGAGGCGTACGCCCTCTGCCGCAAGCGCTTTTGCAATGCCGTTGCCGATGCCCATGCTGGCGCCCGTGACAAGCGCGGTCTTGCCCTTCAGTTGCAGGTCCAAGTCAGTCCTTCTTGGTCAGTTCGAGAATGTGCAGCCCGGTGTTGGCGCGGTCGACGATATAGACGTAGCCGCGGTCGTCGACGTCGACGTTGTTGGTCTGGATCGCCACCTTGCAGCGCTCGCCGGACGCAGTCTTCACGCAGCGCTTGTCCGTCTTGTCCGTCGTCGCCGGGATGTAATGTCCCACCTCGCGCGGGTTATAGGGGTCGCGGATGTCGATGGCACGCACGCCGGCGTTGAACCAGGCGACGAAGATCGTCTTGCCGGCGTACATCGGCGGCTGGTTCTCGTTCG
>JADMIO010991054.1_pt1 | contig 18947 bp, 16 predicted proteins | sample 8958161 | NCBI WGS metagenome assembly JADMIO01 (sample SAMN16585339, study PRJNA669376) | soil metagenome | isolation source: Crop rotation soil | place: USA: Cullars Rotation, Alabama | collected 2011 | reverse complement strand
GGGGTGGTTGGGGACGAGCCAATATCAGGGCGTGTTCGCCCGGCGGCTGCCGTGGATTCTGTCCGCTGCCGAAACGGGAGTGATCCACCCGGCCTACGCGACACCGGCGGGGAGTGAACTCCTGCGGCTGGCGCAGCAGGCCGGCGTCGACCGTCCGCTACGGCGGTTGCGGGAACAGTGGCAGGCGGAGACGCTGATTCACGGCGACCTGAAGTGGGAGAACTGTCTCGTCACGTTCACCGACGCCGGACGACGAGACGAACGGTTCCCGTCGCTGCGCGTGCTCGATTGGGAGATCGCCGACCTGGGGGATGCGGCGTGGGACGTCGGATCGCTCTTTCAAGCGTATCTCGTCTTCTGGGCCTTCTCGATCCCGGCCCAGGATGGCGTCCCCCCCGCCGAGCTCATCGCGCGCGCGCCGTGGGGTGTGGAGTGGCTGCACCCCGCGATGCGGCTGCTCTGGAGCAGTTACATCACGACCCTCGGCATGTCGAGCAACGCCGCGCTGCTGGAGCGGACGCTCGGCTATACCGCAGCCCGGCTGCTGCAGACGGCGTGCGAATCGCTCTTCATGTCGCAGCACGTCACGCCGCACGCCGTGCTGTTACTGCATCTGGCGACTACCATGCTGCAATCCCATGCCAATGCCGTCACCACCGTTTTCGGCCAGTAGTGTGGCTTCACCCCGGGATGGGAGAACCGGGGTGGGGAGCTCCAATCAAGTGTACGTGCCACACGAGTCGTGGACGATGCAGCCCGGCTATTACTACGTCCTGGGGACGTGAGCGACCGCTCCCCCTGGGGGACGGTACGCCATGGTCTTGCACAAGATCCGCCTGCTGGGCCCGGGCGAAGTGCGGCTGGGGAAGCATGGCGGGACGCGAATCGGCAGCGGTTCATGAATCCCTCTCCGCTTCGCGGAACATCAGCCTAACAGCCGGCGTGCAGCCAAGTTGGCGTACAGCGTCCGCACGCCAAAGCACCATGGCTCGATCTCGGTCGATAGGCGGACGCGGTTGACGAGCGCACCGAGCGCCGGCGTGGCGATCGTGACCCGGTCGCCCAGGTGGTGCGTGAACCCTTCCCCGGCCGCGTCGCGGTCCTCGATCGGGGAGAACATGGTCCCCAGAAAGAGCATCAAGCCGTCTGGGTACTGGTGGTGGGCCCCGCAGGTCTGACGGACCAGGTCGAGCGGGTCGCGGCTGATCTCGCTCATGCGACTCTCCCCTTCCAGCACGAACCCGTCGTCTTCGCCTTCGATCAGGAGGGTGACCCGGGCCGTCCGGACGGCGTCGATGCCGAACCGGTCGTCGAACAGGCGGACGAACGGCCCGATCGCACAGGAGCCGTTGTTGTCCTTGGCCCGGCCGAGCAGGAGGGCGCTGCGCCCCTCGACGTCGCGCAGGTTGACGTCATTGCCGAGCCCGGCGCCGACGACCTCGCCGCGGCTGTTGACCGCGAGCACGATCTCGGGCTCCGGGTTGTTCCAGCGCGACCCCGGGAGCAGCCCGACGTCGGCACCGAATCCGACCGACGACATCGGTTGCGCTTTGGAAAAGACTTCTGCGTCCGGCCCGATGCCCACTTCCATGTACTGGGACCACGCGCCGCGCCGCACGAGTTCCTCCTTGAGCAGCCGGGCGGCGCCGGAGCCGGGCCGGACCTGCGACAGGTCGGTCCCGATCAGTTCCCGGAGCTCCGCGCGGATCTCCGCCGCCCGCGCCGCGTCGCCGCGGGCCTGTTCCTCGACGACGCGCTCGAGCAGGCTGACGGCGAAGGTGACGCCGCACGCCTTGATCGCCTGGACGTCACACGGCGCAAGTACGCGGGGGAGGGGACCGCCGTCCGGGTGCTCCGCGAGACTGTGCTCGAGCAACGCCACGGCCGGGCCGAGCGGCTCGCCCGGCGCGGACCGCGCGAGCTCCACGGCGTCGGGCCGGTCCAGGAGGTCGGCGACCGTCGGGGTGAACCGCGTGACGTCGAAGACCTCGCCGTTCCGGAGGACGACGACACTGGGCCCATCCACGGGGGCGGGGCGCCAGACCCGCCCGACGAGGAGAGCGTCGGCGAGATCGTCAGGGAGGCAGCGGTCGGCGTGTACGGGTCTCACGTGCGTGCTCGGTGCTGAAGTGGCCTGTCCGTGTTCTCGTGATGTCTGTGCCGCCGTGCCAAGGTCGGTCGACTCCGGTCGGGCGCGCGGCTCAGCCGGCGAATGGAGTGGAGGGGAGCCCCTCGACCTCCACGTCCACGGCGAAGAGCCCTCCGGCGAACGGCTGCCGCTCGGACTCCTCGGAGGGGACCAGCAGTGTCCCCGTGGTGATGTAGAGCGTCCGGAGCGACGGGCCGCCGAAGGCGCAGCTGGTGACGGTCGTCGCCGGTACGGCGATGGTGCACAGGGCGCGGCCGGTCCGGTCGTAGCGCACGACCTTGCCCCCGGTGACCTGCGCGAGCCAGAGACACCCTTCGGCGTCCACCGCCATGCCGTCCGGGAGCCCCTCCCCATCCTGTAATTGCAGGAACAGCCGCTTGTTGCGGGGCTCGCCGCGCTCGAGGTCGAAGTCAAAGGCGAAGACCTGCCCCCGGGCGGTCTCGTTGTGGTACATCACGGCGGCGTCGGGCGACCACGCGGGGCCGTTGCTCACGACGTAGCCGGCGTCCATCCCGTCACACCGGAGGTCCGCCGACAACCGGTACAGAGCGCCGGACGGGTCGCGCTGGTCGAAGTCCATGGTCCCGACCCAGAAGCGGCCGAGCGGGTCACACTTACCGTCGTTGAAGCGGTTGTTGGGGCGGTCGGGCTCGGGGTTGAAGAGGGGCTCCAGTGCGCCGGTCTCCGGGTCGAAGAAGGCGAACCGGTTGCGCAGGGTGACGATGAGCCCGCCGCGCGTCCGCTCTGCCAGCGCGCAGATCTCCTCGTCGAACCCCCACGCGTCGCACGTTCCGGTGGCCGGGCGGAAGCGCAGCAGCCGGCGGCCGTAGATGTCGACCCAATACAGAGCCTGCTCGCGGGCGGACCACGTGGCTCCCTCGCCGACGACGGCCCGGGCGTCCCACACACATCTGGGCTCCGAGAGAACGGTCATGCGGTCTCCTGTGTTTGTGGCCGGGGTGGTATCTCCAGTGCGACTTCGGGGCGAAAGCGCCAGGTCGTGCTGAAGGACTCGCCCGTGCGGAGCGGGCGCAGCCCCTGGTGCGTGGGCGACGGGGCGTTGTGCGCGTCGATGGCGTGGCTCACCGGCTCGAAGCAGAAAAACGAAGACTCCGGTGACGGCGAGTAGACGATGTAGTACGGGAGCGCGGGCGCCGTGTCGACGGCGAGGCGCACGCCGCGCGCGGGCCAGTTGATCGTCGCCGACCCCGTCCAGCCGGTGAACAGGTTGTTGATCCAGCGCCGGGGGAGTGGATGCGGCGACCGGAAATCCCAGTCGGGGACGGCGTCGATCGGAAACCAATCAGTGGGCAGGTGGTCGGGGGCTTCGCCGACTACTCCCGTGCACGGCGCGTGCACGAGGACGTCCGGAGTACGCGGGAGCCAGGGGTGCAGCCCCAGGCCGTACGGGGCGGACCGCTCGCCGTAGTGGGCGACGGACATCTCCACCTCCAGCGCGCCGGCGACCAGCGCGCAGCGCATCGTCGCGGCGTAGTCGAACGGGGATTGCCGGGACGACTCCAGGGTCAGGATCGCTTCGGTCGAGGACGCTTCCCGAACGGTCCACTGTCGTTGCCAGCCGTCGCCATGCAGCGGGTACGGCTCGCCCGGGACGTTCCGCTCTAGCGTGAAGCGCTCGCCGTTCCAGAGGAAGCCGGACCGGATCCGGTTGGACCACGGGACAAGCGGGTAACACGCCGTCTCACCGGGGTCGGTCGTGCCGTCCGGCGCCGGGCGGAACACCGGGACCTCCGTGCCGTCCGGCAGGAGCGCGTCGAAGTGGGCGAACGACGCCCCCAGCTCCGGGAGGATGACGAGGCGCAGCCGGTCGTCGCGGAGCGTGACCGCGGGCGTAGTGGGGGAGGAGCGGGTGCTCACCAGCCGCCGTTGATCTCGATGTTCTGTCCCGTCAGGAACGACGTCTCGGGTTGGATCAGGAACAGCACCAGCCGCGCGACGTCGATCGGCTCCCCGCGCCGTTTGACCGACTGGTTCTCGAGCGCCCACCGGTTGTACTCCTCGAGCTTGTCGCCGAAGATGCGTCGCTCGGCGTCGGAGACGATGCAACCGGGACTGACCGCGTTCACGGTGATGCCGTGTGGTCCCAAGGCCCGGGCCAGCGTCTTCGTGAGCCCGAACAGCGCCCCCTTGGACGCGACATACGGGACGTACTGCTCCCAGCGGCCGTTCATCGTGATGCTGCAGAAGTTGACGACGCGCCCGTAGCCGCGCTCCTTCATCGCGGGGGCCACGGCCTGCGTCAGGACGAACCCCGCGCTGCTGTTGACGCGCACGACGTCCTCGTACTCCCCGGTACTGAACTCCTCGAACGGCTTGTGCGTGATGAGCGCCGCGTTGTTGATCAGCACGTGGAAGCCGCCCACCTCGGCCGAGAGATTCTCGACCAGGGCCCGGGCGTCGTCGAGCCGGTTCAGGTCGCACTGGACGAAGCATGCCGCGTCGCGTCCCGCGCTCCGGTTCAGCCCGGCCACGTACGCGGCGCCGCGCGCCTCGTCGAGGTCGAGGACGTACACCGTCGCCCCTTCCTCGGCGAAGAGCTGTGCCTGCGCGGTGCCAAGGCTCCCCAGGCCGCCGGTCAGGAGAATGTTGTGTCCCGCGATGCTCATCGTGTCTTCCTCGCGCTTCGGGTGACGGCGCCCGGGCGGGGGCCCGGCACCGGGAGAGGGGGCCCGGACGGCCTACCAGTCGACGACGGTGCCATCGGGGAGCATCGCCTCGGCGCCGCTCTGCGGCTCGGGGCGGTAGGGGTGCTTGCGCGCTTCGGCTTCGTCGACCTCCACGCCGAGCCCGGGGGCCTCGGGGACCTCCCAGTAGCCGTCGCGTAGCGTGACGGGGGTGCGGACCACGTCGTAGAACCACGGGACCGCACCGACCATGTCCTCCTGGATCACGACGTTCGGCGTGGCCACGTCGAAGTGGAGCGCCACGGTGCTCGCGACCGGCCCGGCCGGGTTGTGCGGGGCGACCCCCATGTACGCCGCCTCGGCGGCGGCCGCGATCTTGCGGCCCGCGAGGATCCCCCCGCAGTGGCAGAGGTCGGGCTGGACGATGTTCACGGCGCGGTGCACGAAGAGCGGCTCGAACTCCTTGAGGCCGACGAGCCGCTCGCCGGTGGCGATCGGGCAATCGACCTTCATCATGACGTCGCGCATGGCCAGCGCGTCGCCGGGCTGGATCGGTTCCTCGACGAAGAGCGGGCGGGACGGCTCGAGCGCCCTGATGTACTGGACCGCCAGGGACAGCGAAGCCGGCCGGCCGTGGAAGTCGACCATGATGTCGACGTCGTCGCCGACCGCCTCGCGCACGGCGGCGATCGTCTCGCCGACCATCTTGACGCTCCCGACCGGGGCGGTGTAGTGGCTGTACGGGACGAACAGGATCTTCACCGCACGATAGCCCCGTTCGACCACTTCCAGAGCCCGCTCGACGAAGGCGTGCTTGTCGAAAGTTTCGTAGACGGCCTTCGCGTTGCCGAGCCCCAGGTGCGTGTACGCCTTGATCCGGTCGTGGGTCTTGCCGCCCAGGAGGCGCCAGACGGGGAGCCCGGCCGACTTCCCGAGGATGTCCCACAGCGCCTGCTCGATGGCACTGACGGCGGTCATCCCGATGACGCCGGCGGGCCAGAAGCCGAACTTCAGCATCTTGCGGACGCCCTGCTCGATGTCGCGGGGGTCGGCACCGAGCAGGAGCGGCTTGACCTCCTCCACGGCGCTCACGACCGCGCGCGTCTTCCACTCGAGCGTTGCCTCGCCCCAGCCGTAGAGGCCGTCCTGGTCGGTGACGACCTTGACGAAGACCCAGTTCCGGAGATCCGCGTTGACGACCAACGTTTGGATGTCGGTGATCTGCATGGCGGCGTGCCGGGCGACACGGGGTGCGAGGGGCGCCGTCCCATGGTTCATGGTCGGGCGGACAGAAAATAATTTAACCCAATCTATTTGCCACCTTCGCAAAAGCACAGGGACCCTTGGCTGCCGGTGCGGTAAAGGCGGCGTACGTCGTCAACTCGTGCGCCCCCGGTTGATGGCCAAGCCGCCGGGGAAGGTATAGAGTTATAGGCACTCGTCGGGTTGGCCGTCTCACCTTCACCCTGGTCCGGTCCGTATGCGCCATGTCGCCGTACTCGCACTGATTCCGCTTGCTTCGCTGGTCGTCACCCCGCTCACCGTCTCGCCGGGGCCTGGCCGGCCGCGGCACGCGCAGCAGCCGGCACCCAAGGTGTGGCCCTCCCGCCCGCCGGTCGGGATCCCGTTCCGGCCGTCGCACAGCATCACCGGCATCGAGTTCAGCGGCGTCTACGCGAACTACGGCGGGGCCGACACGTGGTACCCGAGCTGGGGGGCGGACAACGTGCTGTACTCGCCGTTCACCGATGGGCAGGTGTGGGGACCCGACGGCGATACGGTCCAAGTAAGTAGCGCCTCGGGCGACATTGGCGCTGCCAACGTCGCCACGGGGCGCGCGATCATCCGGGGGGACGACCCGCTCCACCTCACCGTGACGCCGCTGCCGGTCGTCCATGCGTCACCGGTGCCGTACGACGGCCGTTACCCTTCGGCCAACTTGATGTACCACGGTATCTGGTACGTGGGGACGTACTCGCTGGACGGTCTCAAACACCCGTCGTGCAGCAACTATTGCGTCCTGGGGCCGTTCGTGGGATTTCACTGGTCGACGGACAAGGGGAAGACGTGGCACGCGCCGCCGTCGACGGTCACCCCTGCGCACCCGCTGTTCGGGGAGACGGCGAAGGACAGTGCGCGGGTGAAGTTGAGCGCGGCGCACTTCGTGGACTTCGGCAAGGACATGCAGTACTCCCCCGACGGGAAGGCGTACCTCGTCGGCCACGGGGCAACGGCCCCGCACTCGCACAACGGGTGGATCGCGGGGGACCAGATCTACCTGGCGCGGGTGACGCCGACGCCGAAGACGATCAACGACGTACGGGCCTGGGAGTTCTATGCCGGCAAGGACGCGAGAGGGCGGCCGCGCTGGAGCAAGCGCTTCGCCGACATCCGGCCGGTGCTGGAGTGGCGGGATCACCTGGGGAACGTGGCGATCACGTACGACGCGCCGCTGAAGAAGTTCCTGCTGTTCACGACGCACGGCTGGCCGTCGATCGGGCCGTTCGACACGATCGTGCTGGAGGCGGATCAGCTGACCGGGCCGTGGCACCTGGTGACATATATGAAGGACTTCGGCCCGCAAGGATACTTCGTGAACGTCCCCAGCAAGTTCATCAGCAAGGACGGCCGCACCATGTGGCTCGCGTATTCCGCTAACTTCTGGCCTACGCTGTTCAAAGATCACCCCGGGCCGATCGATCCGCCGGGGGGGAAGTACGCGCTCACCTTGCACAAGATCCGGCTGCTCGGGCCGGGCCCCCAGCCAGCAGGAGGGACTAGGTCGCCCGGCCGTTGACGACCCGCCACGGAGTCACGGCAGCCCGTCACCCCTCACCCCGACGGGGGCTGCATACACGTGCGCGCCGGTGTAAGCGCCTTCTGTCCGATTGTCAGCGTCCCTATCTTTGGGAGCGTCAACTACATACGGGAGTAGCCGTATGTCGCGTATACGCTGCTGGCGGTAGCCATTCTGGCACTCGGGCTTGCAGTATTCCGTGTTGTAGAGTGGGCGTGGCTGCCCCGCTGTGTGGCATTGTGCGTCGCGGCATCTACTGTCTATCGGTTCCGGGAGAAAACGATCGCCGCTGAGAGACATTTCGGAGCGCACCTGGCCGGCAACCCGTTTGCGGGGTTGGCCCGTGGACTGGTACACACAGTGCACTTGCAATGGGGCGCGGGAGTTCTCATCGCCGGGGGCGTACTCTTGGTGGCGGGGGCGTGTGTGCCGAGTAGTCTCGTGCCGGCGCGTCGATAAAATTATGGGATCACCCGGTACGTGACCGGGATCGAGACTGCGGACTTCGGGTCTTTCGACGACGTCTTCGCCCAGACCACGAAGTAGTTCACCGGGCTCACCAGCTTCGACGAGCCGGGTCCAGCCGCAAAGGTGACCCACGTGCTCGTGTTCAGCAGTACATAAGATCCGTTTGCGATCTGGGTGTAGACCGAGTCGTTGATCGGCTGGGCCAATTTGACCTGCACCGATTGTGGCCCATTGTGCATAGTCGTGACGGTGCCGGAGACGTACAGGTTCCCAGTCTTCGTCCGGTCTCCGACGCTGAGTGGCGAGACGGCGGTGACTTGTCCGAGGCTGGGGACGACCGCCCGCGTCTGATTCGTACTGACTTTCTGGCCGGCAGCCGGCACTGCCAACGCCGCGCTCGAAAGCACCAGTATTGCCGTCTCTGGAAGGGACCGGCGATGGAGACGCACACACGCACGCGTGCTCAACGCATGGGACACTGTATAAAACATTAGTGTGTCGGGTAAAGGGAATTGAGCTGTCGGGACAGGAATCGACGCACCCCGTGTGCCACGGCCGGGACCGATGATGTTGAGAGAGGACGATGGAAGGCGGGGGTACGTCACGTCACGGTCGGAGGTGTCGTGGTCCCGCCACATTTTGTAGCACGGTTACCGCAAACTGTCGGGATCGGGAGATGGCGCGATCCTCCTGAAACGCTGCTCGTCGTGCTCTTTCTCACCCTGTGACAACAGGGTTGTAACCTGCTGTAGTCATTATACTTACGCTGTTTTTCCACATTGCCTGTGAACACCGCAATGTACGCGGCGGCACGGGGATTTCATAAGGAGGCACCAACCCTGGAGGGCATTCGTTTGAATGTCCTCCCCAACCTCGGCTTATCTATAGCCACGGAGATTTCTGATGAAACGATGCCTTACGGCGGTCACGCTCGGCGTGCTCTCGCTCGGCACCACGTCGGTCGTTGCTGCACAGACGGCCACGGGGAATCCTGCCACAGTGAGTGTCACAGCTAGTGCCACTGTCAACGACATGCTGCAGCTGACGCTCAGCTCGATCACCACCGACCTCGGCACGCCGACGGTGGCCGACTTCAACGCGGGGTATCTGAATGCGGTCGGTCCAACGGCCACGGTGAAATCGAACCGTGCGTGGACCGTCAATGTGAAGGGCCACACGGCCACCTTTACCGGATCAGGCACCGCCAACCCCACCAAGTCGGCGGCCGACCTGCAATGGGGGACCACGGCCGGCACGTACAATCATGATATGAGCACAGTAGCCCCCCTCGCCACGGGGGCCGCCACCGCCAACAGCGGTGCGCTGCCGATCTTTTTCCATACGCTGTGGAATTACGCGACGGACTCGCCGGGCACGTACTCGCTCGTCGTGGACTTCACGCTGTCCGCGCCGTAAGCGTGTCGCACACCATGTCGGGTCCGGGGCGCACGCGCCAGCGGGTGTTCCGGGCCCGCTGGGCGGCGGTGGGCGGCGCGTTACTCTGCGCCGCCCAGACCGTCGTTCCTCACGTTGCTCTCGCGCAGCTCGCCGTCGACCACGTCGAGGTGACCCTCGATCCGCGTCCGGGTGGGGAGCACGTGGCGCTGATCACGGTGCGCAACCAGGGCGCTAAAACGGTGCAGGCCGTCCTCCGCCTGGAAGATTGGGATCGCGCCGAAGACGGGAACAATCGCTGGTATCCGCTGGGGACGCTTCCACGCTCGTGCGGGAAGATCCTGCAGCTGTTCCCGCTCTCAGTGAACCTCGCCGCCGGCGCGTCGCAAACCATGCGCGTCACCCTCGACAGTGCCGCGGCGGTGCATCGCGAGTGCTGGGCCGGCGCGGTCGTCGAAACGGCATCGCCGCAGGTCGTGTCTGGGCGCTCGGTCATGTACTTGCTGCGCACGGCGGTCAAGATTTACGTTCACCCGTCGGGGTTGGCGGCCGGCGGTTCCGTTGCGGACATGCAGATTCATCCCGCGCACGCCCCCGGCGCCGCCGATTCGGTCGCCCGCGTCGAGGTGGTTTTCGAAAATACCGGCGAGCGGCACCTGCTCGCACACGGCAGCGTCGAGTTCCGTCGGGCCGACAACTCGCTCGCCGCGTCGCTCAAAATCCCTGATCTGTACGTCCTCCCCGGCGCACGGCGGCGCGTGGCGCTTCCGCTCCCGGTGCTGTCCCCGGGCCGGTACGTCGCACTGTCTATGGTAGACTATGGCGGCGACGAAATCGCAGCGGCTCAAATCGACTACGAGGTGCATTGAGCATGGTGGTCCTTCGTGGTATTGCATGGCGCGGCACGCCACCCGGACGGCGGGCGCGACGGCCGCTGGTACGTGTCGCCGTACTCCTCTTGACCGCCCTCTCTGCTCGCGGGGCGACCGCACACGCGCAGAGCACGATCACCGTGACGCCGACGTCTCTGAACTTCGGGACCGCGACCGAAACCCAGTACAACGCCGGCGCATCGGCTTCGATGACGCTCTCATGGACGGTCAGCACGTGTAACGGTACACCGAAGTGCATGGTCAAAATCCGGGGGACGGCGTTCAACGGCCGTCCTGTGAGCGATGTCCAATGGTCGACGGACGGAACCACGTGGACCGACATGTCGACCTCGGACGCCATCGTTGACAACAACGTGCAGAAGGGGAAAACGAAAACGGGGACCATCTTCCTGCGCTTCAAGTTGTCGTACGCGACCGATCCGGCGGGGACGTACACGCCGGCCGTCACGGTGTCCGTGACACAATGATGGGTGCCGCCGGCGCGTGTATCCCGCACAAGCGGGCGTTGCTGGCGGCGCTCATTCTCGCGGCCGTAACGGGCCATGCGCAGGCTGTTGCGGACGCACACTCCGTCGATACGGCGGCAGGTCAATTCACTCCGACGACAGTAGCCGCGGCCGGCCGGGTGGTAGGCCTACCGGAGCACGACTCGTCGGACGCACGGCCTGTCATGGGCGGGAACACATCGGTGCCTGCACCTACGGTCGTTGCGCCCGTGACCATCCACGGAGAGCCGCGGACATTTACGGTGGTGTCGGTACCAGTACCTGCCGCCCTCCCCGTCGATCAACCCGTGTCGTATCTAGTGCTCCAAACGGGGGCGGCCCCTCTGCTTGGCCAAACATCGGGCACGATCATCCGGACTTCTGCTCCATCGCAGAGCATCCTCTTGACGATGGCGGTCCCGGCACGCGCCCGCGCGGGAATGGTCACGGTAGGGAGCGTCCGGTTCTTGGTATCCACAGGGCAATCCATCGAGGTTCCGCTCCGGTTGGAGATCGCCTCACTCGAGCGCATCGAGATCTCGGCGGTACAAGGGCTCAGTGGAGTCCGCGCCGGTGACGCCTTCGACCTGAGCTACCGCGTCACCAATCTCGGCAATAATGTGGACACCGTGGACGTCGAGGTAATCCTCCCGCCGGGATGGCGCTCCCCCGACCCTGCGGGGGCACGGCGGGTCACCCTCGACGTCCACGGCGTGTCGCTCCGCACCACGCACATTACAGTACCGAACACCGCCGGTGGTGATGCGGTGGTGCGCCTCATCGCGCGGGCGCACGGACGTCCCGTCGCCACGACGGACGTTCCGGTCGAGGTACTGCCGCCGGCAGCAGAGGCGCCGACGAACACCGGTCCGCTGCTCACCCTGGGGGCTTCGGGGGTCACGGGCCAGGGGGGGAGCCCGCTCAATGGCTACTCCGGCACCCTCGACGGGCAGCTCACTGACGACGTCCACATCTGGGCGCGTGCCACGCACGTCCCACTCCGCGCAGACGGTGGTAGCCTGTACGCATTCTCGCGCGCAGGGTACTTCACCGCACCGCCCGCGCTGCAGCTCACGTCGCCGTGGTGGGCACTCGGCGTGGGGAGTACCGGCGCGAACCTCTCGGAACTCGCCGGGGCGAACGTCTCCGGTCGCGGCGCGTCGCTCTCGGTCCAGCGACCTGACTGGGGCGCCACCGTGTTGCTCGCTCGTCCAGGAGACGGTGGTGTCGATTCTGTCCAAGGGGAACTCACCGGCATCAAGGCCACGACAAAGCTGGGGACTGGCACTGTCTCGACCGCGGTCACGCACCTCGTTGAGACGACGGGGTTCAGCAGCCGGTCGCTCGACGCGCTGACGCTCGGTACCACAGAGCCGACCCTGTTCGACGGGGTCCTGGACGCCGAGGTTGCCCACCGGCGGTACGATGGCGGGGCCGGGTTGGGCTGGACGACGATGTTCGTGCGACGCGAGGCGAACGACAACATCGACGTTCGGTTGACGCACGCGCCGGGGGGGAGCGCCGCTTTCGCGCGCGCCACGGATGACTTTGCCGCCAACATGAGTCGCTCGCTCGGGCCGCTGGCTGTGAGTGGGAGTGTGTGGCGCAGCAGCGACAACGGAAATGTCACGTTCGACGACATCGCGAATCGTGGGTGGACGGCCGGCACGCAGGTACGGCTCACGCGGCAGCTCGGGGTGACGCTCAACGTGCGCCAGACGAGCTCCTCGGCCGCCAGTGCGGTAGGGCGCCTCACCAGTGATGCGTCGATGATCGAGAGCGGAGTCGACGTGCGGTCAGGCATCCTGTACGGTACCGGCATTTTTTCCGTCGGCCATACGGTCCGCGAGACGGGGATCGCATCAGGGGTGACGTTCGTCGAGTCGGCACCAGGGACGGAGTTCCGCGGTGCCTTTGGCGCCACGGGGCGGTACGGCACGGCCGAAGTGACCGGGCGCCTGAGCCAGAGCGGCGGCGTGACCGACGTGCTCCCGCGCCAGAGCGAGCTCGCGCTGCTGTTCGACCACGTCCCGCTGCTTTCGTCTAACGTGGCGAGCATCTACACGACCAGTTCTGCTCGCCGCATGAGCTGGTTCGGGAGCCGCTCGGCGACGACTGTCGTGCAGGCTGGGCTTGTGGCCGACATCCCGCTCGGCCTCTCCGTCGGCATGAGTGCGGAGCAGAACCCGTTCTTCCTCACCATGGGCGGCCGCAGCGGGTGGACGTACGTACTCAGGGTGGAACGCACGACACGCCTCCCGCGACTCGGTCGTGCGGAGACGGAGGCGGTGGTGTTCAAAGACCTGAACGGGAACGGTGTGCGTGACGGCAACGAGCCCGGTTTCCCGGGGATAGTCGTGCGGTGCGGTAACGACGCGGCCGTCGCGGACAAGGACGGTCGCGCGAGATTCCTCGGTGTCCGGACGGACTCGCTTCAGGTCGACGCGCGCTCGCTCCCGTTCGGCTGGGTCGTGTCGCGGGTGCGTACCGGTACCACCGGACAGAACGAGATCGCGGTCGTGGCCCTGGCGGCGGTGAAGGTTCGGCTCGTGCTCGCCGATACGCAGCACGCAACCGCGAATCTCACGCGTGCTGTAGTGATTGCCCATGACACAGCGGGGCAAAGTTGGGTGGCACGCAACACGAGCGACGGCGCGGTGTTCGACGCGCTTCCCCCCGGGTTATACACGACGGAGTTGGATCTGTCCGAGGTCGGCGAACCGTTGAAGCCAACTTCCGCGGCTCCGACGTTCCGTGTGGACGGAACGTCGACTGTCCCCGTGCTGACGATCGTGCTCCGTCCGCGTCCCTTAAAGGTAAACCACTTTCCCGCTTCACAATGAGGGCGCGCGCGATGATGGCCCGAGGGCAGTTCCGGAGTCTGGTCCCTGACGTGGCGGCGGTGATGTCTGCGTTGTTGTCACTCTTGGCATGTTCGGCGTGTGGCGCCACGAGCACGGACGCCTGCACCGCGTCCTCCCAGTCGCTGACCGGCGTCTACACCTACGACGGTGCGCGGGATACGCCGACACAGGCCACGTTTTCCGGAACGCTCAGCTTGACCGGTCAGTCGTGTAACAATTTCACCGGGACGATCGACTTCGTCGAAGTCGATGCCCAAGGGCAGAGTCGCCGGCTGTCGGGGCCGGTGAGCGGAACGTTGCTCTCGGCGACCTCGCTCCAGCTTGATGCCGGGCTGGGAGCCGTAGTGCGGCAGCACATTGCCAAGATCACGCCCGATTCGGTGTACGGGACGTGGGTCGAGATGTCGGGATCAATCACGGGTTCTGGGCGTTTCCGAACGCGCCGAGGAGGAACATCATGAGAAGCACCGTAAAGCACGTGCACCATTTCGTGAGAGCTGTGCTCGCTCTCGTTGGCCTCGTGATCGCGAGCCCTATGGCGCTGCTGGCACAAGGCGGGTGTACGACAGGGAGCGCGAGTGGCGCCTCCTGTGGTGTCCCCGTGAGCCTGTCCATAACGACGCCCTCACTTATGCGGATCACCGTGAGCTCTGGGTCAGCAGCTCTCGGCACCCCGACTGTGACCGATTTCGCCGCAGGGTTCAACACTGCGGCCGGGCCGACGGTGACGGTGTGGGCGAACCAGGCGTTTCACGTATCCGTCGTCGGCGCCGCGTCCACGTTCACTTACGCAGGGTCGCTCACCAACCCGAACAAGCCAGCGTCGGATCTGCAATGGGCGACGGTATCGGGATCGACCTACCCGAATAACATGTCAGCCGCCGCTAACCTCTTTCCGCTCAACAGCGGGCCTGGGGGGCCGCTCAGCCAGCAGCTCTTTTTTAAAACGCTGTGGTCCTTTACGAAGGACGTGCCGGGAACGTACAGCCTGGTCGTGAGTTTGACGGTCTCGGGGCCGTAAGCATTCGGAGGGGTGGCACCGACCACTGATTTCTGGTGGTCCGTCGAACACTATCGCTTCATCGTGAGGCAGAACCGAATCATGCTTGTCGACCCTGATCGTGACAAGCTTCTCGGTGAGATCTCCTGCCTCATGTGCCCCGGCAAGACCGTTACGCCATTGTGACCTCGACATGGGGAGTGCGAAACGCAGCCTGGTGAGCTTCCAACCTTCCAGCCTGTTTCCCTTGTCACCCGAGGTTAGAATGACTGTTCACGGAACTCCTCGTCTTGCCGCTCGAGCCGGATTGCTCCTCGCCGGGTTGGCGCTCTGTGCCTGTGATCGCACTGAATCGGCCACCGCCCCTGATGCCAGTGGTCTGACTGCGGCGACCCGGGCGAACGCACTCGTGTCGCCGATGCATGCGTCCGCCAGTGGCATCACGCACGTGCTCCTTCTGAGTGTCGACGGTTTCCATCAAGTGGACCTCGACCGCTTCATCGCGTCCCACCCGCACTCGGCCCTGGCGCTGCTCGGCAATCATGGGCTCGAGTTCCGGCAGGCCGCGTCGACCAAACCATCTGATTCCTATCCGGGGATGCTGGCTCTCGTGACCGGTGGGACGCCGTTCTCGACGGGGGTCTTCTACGACGTGTCGTACGACCGCACCCTGTCGCCGCCGGGGTCGCATTGCGCTACGGTCGGGACGACGGTCACCTACGACGAGACGGTAGACAGAGATCTCACCAGACTGGACGCCGGTGGCGGGATCGATCCGGCGGCGCTACCGCTCGACCCGAGCCGGGGGTGTACGCCGGTCTATCCGCACAGCTTCTTGCGCGTGAACACAATCTTCGAAGTGGCGAAAGCTGCCGGACTCCGGACGGCGTGGTCGGACAAGCATCCGTCGTATGAGCTCGTGAACGGCCCCTCAGGGCACGGCGTCGACGACCTCTATAATCCAGAGATCGCTGCGACCCTGCCGAACGGCGGGACGGCGACGGACAATGTCACGAACGCCATGTATTACGACGACATCAAAGTCCGGGCGATCCTGAACGAGATCCAGGGGAAGGACCACTCGGGGACACAAATGGTTGGCGTGCCGGCGATCTTCGGGATGAATTTCCAGGCCGTGAGTGTGGGGCAGAAGACGAGCGGCTACACGGATGCCTCGGCCACACCGACGGCGGCGCTCGAACAGGCGCTGGAGCACACGGACCAGTCGATCGGCCAGATGGTCGATGGACTCAAGCGCCAGGGACTCTGGGGGCACACGTTGATCATCGTCTCGGCCAAGCACGGCCAATCCCCGATCAACCGGGCGCTCCGCCACATCGTGGCGGACTCGATTATCCCGACGCAGATCAACACGGTCGCGGCCGGCCTGGTGGCGCAGGCGACCGAGGACGACATCGCGCTGCTCTGGTTGGCGGATCAGAGCAAGACGGCCCGGGCGGTCTCCGCCCTCCAGAGTGGAGAAGCGCAGTCGTTCTTGAGCGAGATCCTGTGGACCGGGAACGGCATCACGTCGCTGTTCCGCGACCCGCGCACGGATGCCCGGACCCCGGACATCGTCGGGGTGTCGCTCCCCGGTGTGATCTACGCTGGCCCGACGTCATCTAAACTGGCTGAGCACGGCGGCTTCAATGATGACGACCACAATGTGCCGATCCTGATTTCGGCGCCACGCCTCGGGAAAGAGGCCGTCGATGCGCCGGTGACGACGACACAGGTCGCCCCGACGATTCTGCAGGCACTGGGGCTCGACTGGCATGCACTCCAGGCTGTTGGGATCGAGGGGACGGCACCACTCCCGGGCGTGCAGGACAGACTCGAGCATGGCAATGGCGGGCAGATGCAATAGTTCGCGCGACGCTGAGACCGATTACGTAATCCCCTGGGCTGTGTCGCCCTTCCGAAAGGCGACACAGCCTATCCCATCTTATACTTAGAGTTAGTCTGTGTCCCATGGTGAGCGTAGTCTCCTATAGCTAGCGTCAATGTGGCGCTGCCCACCTGAGGATTGGGCCGGGGTGGAGGTCACAAGCAGGGTTGGGCTGATCTGAGTTTCCCGGGGAGGGAGTCCGGTGGCGCTTCGGAACGGCGATGACCGAAAAGCAGGTGCAATTTGCCCAAGGGCGCCTGTCGCTCGTGAGTTTCCTCGACCGCACCATGCCGCACGAATACGTGCCGGCCCCCTCCGATGCTCTGGACTTTACGTGGAACGGGCAGCCCGTCGCCCAGTACGGCGCGCCGTGGGTAGAAGTACCGGCCGTCGACTTCACCTATATGAACGGCGCTCCAATGGACGAGTCGCGCTATCACCCGACGACGCTGCCACTCGCCGGCCTCGCGCGCACGTTCGAGGGGACAGGGAACCGACCGTACTCGCCGATCCAGGTTTATCAGAACCGAGAGACACACGCCGGAGTCTTCGTTGGCGACGCAGGGGTCGGCGGCGGAAGGGTATTGGACCAATCGCGGCCGGAGGTCATCGACTGGGAGCGCAAGCTGCTGGAGTCGAAGCAGCGGGCGTGGGGAGACTTCCACCGGTATCACCCCCGGGTTACGGGTGATAGTGCGGATTGGTACTTGCAGCGAATCAGCGGCGACCGCAGGCGCGGTATCGTCGTGCCGGGGCACGCCCTCAAGCGCTCGATCACGATCTACCCCAAAGGCTTGTTGCCCCGGGAGACGTACCACGTCTCGTATCAAGAATCGGCGGCAACCGAGTCTCACCTCGGCGCCGACTTGATGATGCGAGGGATCACGGTCTCGAGCATGCCCGATGGAGAGATTATCTACCTCAACCTACCCTTCCATCCGGGCAACACGGTCGATCGGGTGCCCCCGCAGGCCCCCTCGGATGTGAGACAGGAAGTCGCGACGCACATGGGGTATTCTGGCGGCGAGCTTCGTTGGAAGCCTGGGAAAGACGACCACTGGGTATCGTATTACCAGATCTATCGGAACCGTGTGCCGATCGAGAAAATTGCCAAAGGTACTTATTACTTCGATCACTCCTTGAACGCCGACATGGCCGCCCACTATGCTGTGGCGACCGTCGCCGGGAGTGGCAACCGGTCCGCTCCGACGTCGGCGGCTGGCGGCACATCGCGTCTCCTCGCGCTGATCGTGGATGATACGAGTCGGATGCTGACCTATAGCGGAGCAGGCTGGACGCACTAGACGGGGCAGTGGTCGGTGGCTAACGGCACGCAATCTTGGACCAGTACCGCGGGTGACGCGGTCACGCACGCCTTCACCGGAAGCCGGGTGACTTGGTTCGGGCGCATGGGCCCGGACAATGGGATCGCGGCTGTCTACATCGATGGACAGCTAGATCGACTCGTGGACACCTACTCGGCCGACGAGATGGCTAACATCGCCGTCTATGCTGACGCTTTACTCCGCGGCGACGAGCAACGTCAGGTCCCGTTGTTCACACGGCAATGGCCTACGAGTGGGCATCACGCGCTCCGGTTCGTCATCCGCCCCGACAGTAACATGTGGGCCACCGGCCGCGCCGTTCATATTGATGCGTTGCACCTGGCGCGCTGAGCGATAGCAGCGGCCACTACACGCTCTCTAGTTAGGGCGTGACGTACGTCACCCCGAACGTCACCGCGCGCCCCGGCGATGGCATGATACCCGGGCCGGGGTACTCCACCGAGCGGTCCGTGAAATAATGGACGTTCGCGAGATTGTTGATTGCGAACGTAGTCCGGAACTGACGGGCCAGCAGCAGGGTGACGGACCAGTCGATGACGGTGAAGCTCGGAACGAGGCCGACGTCAGCATCGTCCGGGGACGAGATCGTGTTGTTCGCGTCGGTGTACGAGTGCGACTGCGTGGCCACTTGCAGTGTGGTCGAGCCGAGTCCGGACGCGTACGTGATCCCGGCTCGGTGAATCCACGACGGGGCGCGTTCGACGACATTGCTGCTGAATGAGCCGCTCGTATAGCGAGCGTCGTCGTAAGCGGTGGCATCGAAGAGGGTCCACCCCTCTAGCCCTTTCCGGCCGAACAGCATCGCTGGTACGAGCGACACATACGCCTCGACGCCTTTGGCCACGCTGTTGCCAATATTAGCTTCTTCCGTGAACGTGGATCCTTGTGTAGTATCGATGGCACTGTATAACCCGACACGATTGCCATATACCAAGTAGAAGCCCGTAAGACTACCGGAGACCCCCGGCAGGAACGTGCCGCGGACCCCGAGGTCAACGTCGTACCCATGGCCGTCCG
>JADMIO010987976.1_pt1 | contig 18949 bp, 15 predicted proteins | sample 8958161 | NCBI WGS metagenome assembly JADMIO01 (sample SAMN16585339, study PRJNA669376) | soil metagenome | isolation source: Crop rotation soil | place: USA: Cullars Rotation, Alabama | collected 2011 | reverse complement strand
AGCGCCGCGCGGCCGCGATACTGGCTGGGCGTCGTCTCCCGCCGCCACGTCGAGCGCGGCGTGAACGGCGGCTTCGCGCAGCTCTGTCACGGCAAGCGGGCCCCCCTGGCGCGCATGGAGGTCGGCGACTGGCTGATCTACTACTCGCCGCGGACAGACATGAATGGCGGGGCTCCGCTACAGGCGTTCACCGCCATCGGCCGTGTCACCGGCGCCTCGGTCTACCCGCACGCCGTCAGCGACGACTTCGTGCCCCACCGCCGCGACGTCCGCTACGTCCCGTGCCACCCGGCGCCGATCGTGCCGCTGGTTCCGAAGCTGTCATTCGTCAGGGATCCCCAGCGCTGGGGATTCCCGCTGCGCCGCGGGATCCTGCCGCTGACGGCCCGGGACTTCGCGCTCATCTCGGGTGCCATGAAAGCCGAGATCGACGAAGCTGAGCGCGATGGCTAAGTCCCCGTCCCCGTCTCCGTTCTCCGTCGAGGACGCGAATGACAGCACCGGCTTTCTCCTCTGGCAGGTCACCGCGCTGTGGCAGCGCGAGATCGCGCGGGTCCTGCAGCCCCACGATCTGACCCAGGTGCAGTACGCGTTGCTGGCCAGCCTGCTCTGGCTATCCGGCCGCGGTGAGCACGTGACGCAGTCGCGGCTCGCCAGGCACGCCAAGCTGGACGCGATGATGACCTCGCAGGTCCTGCGCGCGCTGGAGTCGCGCGGGCTGCTCGAGCGGCGCGCCCACCCGACCGACACCCGCGCCAGGGCGCTTCGCCTGACCGCTGCCGGCCGCGCCTTGACCACCCGGGTCGTTCCGATCGTCGAGCGCGCCGACGGCGCGTTCTTCGCCGGCCTCGGCGCGGGGCGCGCAGGCCTCAATCGAAATCTGCTCGCGCTGATCGAGGCGCGGGCGGAAGCGGATTGATCGCGCGCCCGTCGTCTGGCTACATGGCGACCATGTCCGACGCCCAGCTCCCAGACTTCGTCGCGATCCTGACCGAACGGGTCTGGTACCTGACGCAGAGCGGGCGGGACATGTGGTGCCGGCCGCCGCACGGGTTCTTCTTCACGTCGAGCGAGGCGGCGACGGCGTTCGCTGCCGCCGTCGGTACGGAGCTCGACCTGGCGCCGATCGCGATCGCTTCGAAGGAGCTCGTCTCGACCGAGGGCATCGCCGCGATGCGCGACCTCGACGTGACTCGGATCTTCGTGGATCCGAAGCTCGACCCCGAAACCGGCGACGTCTTCGGAACGATCCTGCGGATCGCGCCCACCGCGACCGTCGTCTAACTATCTGTTTTTAAACGGCAGTTCAGGGGTCGTCCCCAGGTGGGGGGCAAGACACTTGCGCTTTTGCTGGCTGGTCCTTACAGTCTCCCGGACTTCAAGACTGAACTGTCAGTCTACTTTTCGGTTTCGAGTCTCTTTCCAAGGGAGCACGAGTGACGGCCGAGGCATCGCAGGTCAATCCGCGCACCGAAGCAGTCGCAATCGGGATCGATGTCGGCTCGACGACCGTGAAGGCGGTCGTCGTCGATCCGATCACCAAGGAGATTCTCTGGAGCGACTACCTCCGCCACCAGACCAAGCAGGCGGAGTTCGTCCTCGCCTTCCTGGAGCGGATCGGCGCCGCGTTCCCGAACCTCCCGAAGGAGAAGATCCGCACCTTCATCACCGGCTCGGGCGGATCGCCGATCGGCCCGCACATCGGGTCGAAGTTCGTCCAGGAAGTGAACGCGGTGACCCTGGCGGTCGAGACGCTTCACCCCGACGTCGGGTCGGTGTGCGAGCTGGGCGGCCAGGACGCGAAGATCATCATCTTCAAGAAGAACGAGGAGACCGGCGGCAAGACCGCGATCACCTCGATGAACGACAAGTGCGCGTCGGGCACCGGCGCCACGATCGACAAGTGCGTGATCAAGGTCGGCCTGCCCAACGAGCAGGTCGTGAAGATCGGCTTCGACGACTCGAAGCTGCACCACGTGGCGGCCAAGTGCGGCGTGTTCGCCGAGACCGACATCGTGAACCTGGTCAAGAGCGGCATCCCGTCGCTGGAGATCATGAACTCGCTGGCCGACGCGATCGTCATGCAGAACCTGTCGGTGCTGACGCGCGGGAACACGCTGCGCCACAAGGTGTTGCTGCTGGGCGGGCCGAACACGTACCTGCCGTTCTTGCGCGACTGCTGGCGCAAGCGCATCCCTGAAACCTGGCGCGATCGCGGCTACGCCTACCCGAAGGACGTGCCGATCGATCAGCTGATCATCGTCCCCGAGAACGCCCAGTACTACGCCGCGTACGGCGCGGTCATGTACGGCCTCTACGAGGCGGCCGAGGTCGGCGTGTACAAGGGGATGGCCGGCCTGCAGGACTTCATCCTCAACGGGCGCGCCGCGCGCCTGGGCGAGACCGCGGGCCCGCCGCTGCTGACCCAGGGCGAGGACCAGGGCAAGGCGGAGCTGGAAGAGTTCCGCAAGCTCTACACGATCCCGAAGTTCACGGACGCGAAGTTCGAGCCGGGACAGGTCGTCAAGGTCGTCATCGGCATGGACGGCGGCTCGACGTCGTCGAAGGCCGTCCTGATCGACTACGACAGCGGCGAGCTGCTGAAGAAGTCGTACATGCTGTCCAAGGGCAACCCGATCGCCGACACGAAGGAGATCCTGGCCGGCCTCAAGAAGTACATCACCGACCAGGGCGCCATCATGGAGGTGAAGGGGTTCGGCGCGACCGGTTACGCGGCCGACGTGCTCAAGGAGTCGGTCAAGTCGGACACCAGCATCGTCGAGACCGTCGCCCACATGATGTCGGCGACGCACTACTTCGGCGACATCGACGTCATCTGCGACATCGGCGGGCAGGACATCAAGGTCCTGTTCATGCAGAACGGCGACATCAAGAACTTCCGCCTGTCGAACCAGTGCTCGGCCGGCAACGGCATGTTGCTGCAGGCCATGGCCGATCAGTTCGGCGTCAAGGTGACCGACTACGCGGACGTCGCGTTCGAGGCCAAGCTGTCGCCCAAGTTCAGCTACGGCTGCGCGGTGTTCCTCGACTCGGATCGCGTCAACTTCCAGAAGGAGGGCTTCTCGAAGGAGGAGCTGCTCGCGGGCCTCGCGCAGGTGCTGCCGAAGAACGTCTGGCAGTACGTCGTGCAGATCCCGCGCATGGCGGAGCTGGGCAAGAAGTTCGTGCTGCAGGGCGGGACGCAGCACAACCTGGCCGCGCTGAAGGCGCAGGTCGACTACATCAAGGCGCGCGTTCCCGGCGCCGAGGTCTACGTCCACCCGCACACCGGCGAGGCGGGCGCGATCGGCGCGGCGATGGAGACCCGCCGCGTCGTCATGCGCAAGGGTCACTCGACGTTCATCGGCATCGACGCCGCGATCGACCTGAAGTTCCAGGCGGTCAACGACGAGTCGACGCGCTGCCACTTCTGCCCCAACAACTGCGCCCGCACGTTCATCGACACCGAGACGCCCGACGGCCGCACGTCGCGATACATCTCGGGCTTCTCCTGCGAGAAGGGCACCGTCGAGTCCGAAGAGGCGATGATCGCGCTCACCAAGGAGCGCAAGAAGCTGATGAAGGAGTTCCCGAACCTGGTCGATTACGAGTCGAAGCAGGTTTTCCGGCACTTCTACGATTCGGAGCCGATGCCCGAGGCGACCGCGACCCTCATCGACATGAAGGTCGAGAAGGCGTTCCTCAACCTCGGCGTCAAGAAGACGGAGATCAAGCGCAACTTCGCGCGGTCATCTACTGAGGCCTGGGCGGCCCGCCGAGCTGTCCGGGTGGGCATCCCCAAGGTGCTCAACAACTGGACGCTGGCGCCGTTCTTCCGCACGTACCTCGAGACGCTGGGCCTGCAGAAGCAGAACGTCGTCTTCTCCGACGAGACGTCCGAGGAGATGTGGCAGAAGGGCGGCAAGTACGGGTCGATCGATCCCTGCTACCCGTCGAAGGTCGCGCAGGCCCACATCCACAACCTGCTCTTCGATCACCACCAGCAGGAAGAGGGCGGGAAGAAGCTGAAGTACCTGTTCTTCCCCTGCGTCACCCACGTGATCCCCGGCCTGAACAAGCTGATGGACACGGCGTCGTGCCCGATCGTGGCCGGCGCGCCCGAGGTCATGAAGGCGGCCTTCACCAAGGAGACCGACTTCTTCGCCGAACGCGGGATCACCTACGTCGATCCGGCGCTGACGTTCACCGAGCCCGCCCTGCTCAAGAGCCAGCTGTTTGCGGCCTGGGGGCCGCTGCTGGGCGTGACCGAGGACGAGAGTGACTTCGCTTGCCAGCAGGGCTGGAAGGCGATGGACATCGTCGACGCCGACCTGCAGAAGAAGGGGCGCGCCATCCTCGAAACTGTCGAGGAGGAGAACCGCGTCGCGGTGCTGATGATCGGGCGCCCGTACCACTCGGACCCGGGTCTGAACCACGGCGTGCTCGAGGAGTTCCAGGTGCTCGGCTACCCGATCCTGTCGATGCGGTCGATCCCGAAGGATCCGGAGTGGCTGCACCGGTTCTTCGAGAGCGACATCAAGGCCGGCCGGATCGAGGGGCCGCTGGAGGTCCAGGACGTGTGGCCGGAGAACTACTCGGCCAACTCGGTGCAGAAGGTCTGGGCCGCCAAGTTCGCGGCGCGACACCCGAACGTCGTCGTTCTGGATCTGTCGTCGTTCAAGTGCGGGCACGACGCGCCGACGTACGGCCTGATCGATTCGATCATCGCGTCGTCGGCGACGCCGTACTCGGCGCTGCATGACATCGACGCCAACAAGCCGGGCGGCTCGATCAAGATCCGGGTCAAGACCTACGCCCACTCGCTGAAGCTCCACGAGGAGCGGCTCGAGGACACGGCCAAGCGCAAAGACGAGCTGAAGTTCCGCATGGAAGAGAAGCGGCTCCAGTTGCTGGAGCTCAAGCGGCAGCAGCTCGAGGCGCGCAAGCAGCAGGACCCGGCGCTGGAAGCGATGATCAACGAGACGAAGGAAAAGGTGGCGGCGTACTCGGCGAAGGTCGAAGCCAACCGCCCGAAGGTGAACCCCGTCCAACAGGCCAAGGACGCGGGCCTGGTGCGGCTCGGAATCATGAAGCGCGTCGACGACCGCGAAATCGTGGCGCGCGTTTAGATCGAATCAACCGGAGGCAATCAACGTGGAAACTGTCGACAGCAAGCAGACCAGTGAAGGCGGCAAGGGCCGCATCAAGCTTCCGATCTTGGGCGAGACGAACGTCGACATCGACGTGGACGCCGAGCTCAAGAAGTTCGAGGTGGAGCAGATGGCGGCGCTCGGCCTCGAGGCCGGCAAGGAACACTGGCGCGACGACAACCCGAACACGTTTACCGGCGAGCAGCGCCCGCACACGACGCTGCTGATCTCCGGCCTGACGATGGCGCACGACCTGTTCCTCCAGGGCGCGCTGCGCGGCATCGGCTACAAGGTCAAGGCGATCGACGTGCCCGACAACTCGGCGCTCACGTTCGGCAAGGAGTTCGGCAACCGCGGGCAGTGCAACCCGACCTATTTCACCGTCGGTAACCTGGTCAAGTACCTGACCTGGCTGCGTGACGAGCAGAAGATCCCGGTCAAGGAGATCGTCGAGAAGCACGTGTTCCTGACGGCGGGCGCCTGTGGTCCCTGCCGCTTCGGCACCTACGTCACCGAGTACCGGAAGGCGCTTCGCGACTCCGGCTTCGAGGGCTTCCGCGTGATGCTGTTCCAGCAGCAGGGCGGCCTCAAGCAGGCGACCGGCCAGGAGCAGGGCCTGAAGATGAACCCGAAATTCTTCATCTCCCTGCTGAAGGCGATCCTGATCGGCGACGCGATCAACATGGTCGGCTATCGCATCCGCCCCTACGAGGTGGTGCCCGGCTCGACGAACGAGGCCCTCGAAGCGTCGAAGAAGTTGATCCACGACGCGTTCGAGAACCCGAAGGAGAAGTCGCTGATGTGGGCGCTGATCCAGACGCGCCGCAACCTGATGAACGTCAAGGTCGACCGCACGATCGTCAAGCCGAAGGTGTCGATCATCGGCGAGTTCTGGGCGATGACGACCGAGGGCGACGGCAACTACGGCCTGCAGAAGTTCCTCGAGGCCGAGGGGGCAGAGTGCGACATCCAGCCGGTCGCGGCCTGGATTCTGTTCATGATCTGGGAACAGACCTGGGACACCCAGCAGCGGATGGTGCTGCGCGGTGAGGACACGGCGCGCAAGGGCCTCGCGGGCAAGGACGTTCGAAAGAAGCTGGCGATGCTGTGGGTCGCCAAGCACGCCATCAAGGGCGTGTTCTACGGCATCGGCCACATCGTGGGCCTGCATGACGTGCACCTGGCCGACATGGACCACGTCGCGCAGGCGGCGGCGCCGTTCTACAACAACCACCTCCGTGGCGGCGAAGGCCACATGGAGGTCGGCAAGCTGATCCTCAACATCGCCAAGGCGAAGGCGACGATGACCCTGTCGGTCAAGCCGTTCGGCTGCATGCCGTCGGCGGGCGTCTCCGACGGCGTCCAGTCGATGATCACGGAGAGGTACCCGCAGGGGATCTACTGCGCGATCGAGACCAACGGCGACGGCGCGGTGAACGTCTACTCACGCGTGCAGATGATGCTGTTCAAGGCACGGCTCGCGGCGAAGGCCGAGTACAAGGCCGTCCTCGAGGAGACCGGGCTGACGGTCGACGAGATGCGCGCCTACCTGGCGAAGAAGCGCTGGCGCGGCTCGTCGCTGTTCTATCCGCGCCACGGGACGGTCGCCAGCATGGCGGCGAACATGGCGCAGCACGTGGCGGACGACATCAAGAAGACGCGCACGGCGAAGATCATCGACTTCGGCAAGCGCGTGCTGGCGCGCCGGTCGGCCAATGTGAATAAGTCCGAGCACGCGCCGGCGGTGACGGAAGTGCGCGCGGCGGCGTCGGCGAACTAGTCGAAGTCGTCATGCTGCAAGCGCTGACCGAGAAGCTGCGGGTGATCGTCCACCGCGGGATGCAGGAGACCGGGAGCGAAGGCCCGGTCTTGAAGCGCGTCCGCGAGGTGGCCAACACCGTCAACGATCTGCTCGGCAAGCCGATTCACGGCGCTGGCGCGGGCGGCGGCCTGTCCGTCGTCCCGGCGGCCGCGGCCCCGGCGGCGCCGGTGCAGGCACCCGTGGTCGTCTACTTCGACGGCAAGGACCACCGGACGAAGACCAAGATCGAAGAGCTGCTCCGCGGGCGCGACATCGTGTTCACGGTGCTCGACGTCGGCAACGACGAGGCCGAGCGGTCTTGGGTCATCACCGCCGCGAAGTCGGAAGAGTTCCCGATCGTCGTCATCGCCGGCACGCCGGTGGGCGGCTTCCACGAGCTCACCCAGCTGGACGTTCAGGGCGAGCTGAAGCGGCGCGTATTCGCCTCGCCGTAGCGGCCCTCCTGCTTTCGGCGTGCGCGTCGTCGGGCTCCCCGTCGGCGCGCGGGCCGGGATCCGATGCCTGCTGGCCGGTGGTCCCGCTGGAGCTGCAGGCGTTGGAGCACGGCCGCGAATGGGAGCCGGTCACGCGCCTGGCCGCCGACGGCACCGTCAGTAATCGACTGGGCCCGCTGGGCCGCATCGACGGCGCCTCGGCGACGTTCAGGATCGGAGGAACCGTTTGGCTCGAAGGCCGATGCACGGGCCGCAGCGCCGAGATGACGTCACCCATCGCCACGGCGATGAAGATGGGCATCACCTACGACGAGCGCGACGCGTTGAATGAGGTCGGCGGGTGGGGCGCGCGGATATACATCGCCGACGACGGCACCGTCGAGATGAGGATGCGCCGCGACCAGCCCGTTTTCGGCTCGCGTGCCGGCGCCGTCCGCGTCGTCGGCGACGTGCGCGCCGCCCGCCGCACCGCCGCGCTGCTCGTGATCGCGACCGTCGCCCTCGGCGCCGGCCGCTGAACGTCACGGCTGGCCGGGGGGGGAGCTGTTCGTCCCTTGCGTCGCGTGTGGCGGCGACGCCACATACAGCGCGATTCCGTCCTGGATCGAGAACGTCAGCGCGTCGTACGAGAACGGCGCCTTGCTCGCGGTGATCGTCTGACGGCCCGCCGGCAGGTTGCCGAAGAACACGCCGCCGTCGACCGAGGTGCTCGTCAGCGTCGCGTCGACCTGTACCTGTTCGTTGAAGTACAGCGGCCCGACCGACAGTGGGAACTGCGCGGGCGGGTCAATCGCGACCTGCACGCCCGGATCGCCGTGAGGCGTGTCCGGGTTGTACATCGACGCCCACGACTTGCCGACCGTCGTGACCAGCACGTTGTTCAGCGTGTACGGTGCGCCGATGATCGCGGTGATCTGCTGCTCGATCGCCGCCTTCGCCAGGCCGTAGTAGGCGGCGGTCGGGACCTGCGCCGCGATGTCGGTGACGCCGTCGCTGCCGATCTCGAACACTTGCGACTTCGTGGTCTGGTAGCCCGCCAGCTCGTAGACGAACGAGGCGTGAGCCGGCTTGCCCTTGACCTTGATCACCTTTACCGCCCACTTGCCGTCAGAATCCGAACGGACGTTCAACAGCTTGGTGACCGGAAGCTCGGCGATCGAGACGCGCGCGCCCGCGATGGTGGACTGGAACGGGAAGAAGGCGGGCGGGTTCTGCGTCAGATCCACCCCGAAGTGAAATACAGTGCCGCCGACGGGAACCACTTCGAGCCCGCAGCGGCACGCCGACTGCGCCTGCGCCATCGTCAGCTTCCCTGTGTAGACCTGCGTGATCGCTTCATCCTCGCTTGTGGTGCCGCCGTTTGGTTCGGCTGCATCGCACCCGAGCTGAGCGACGACCGCGATCGCGATCGCGCACATCGTTGAACGAGATCCGGAAATGAACATTGGCGTCTCCTTGGTTGGGGGTGAACGGACCACCCTCAAAGCAAGACGAACGCCAGCGCCGGCGCGAAAAGCCCAGCGGACACGCTCACCTGGTTGCAGACGGCCGGATCGGGACCACCTTGGGACCCGATGCGGTACCAGGCGCTCGCTTGCGACTATGACGGGACCATCGCCGAACGAGGCGTCGTCACGCCGTCGACGCGCGCGGCGCTGGAGCGCCTCCGCGCCAGTGGACGGCGCGTCGTCCTGGTCACCGGACGCATCCTGCGCGATCTCGCGCGCGTGTGCCCCGACTGGTCGATCTTCGACGCGATCGTCGCCGAGAACGGCGCCGTCTACGCGCGGCCGCCCACGCGCGAGCCGCGCCTGCTGGGGCCGCCCCCGCCCGACGGGCTGCTCGAACGGTTGCGCGCCGCGGGCGCGACGCCGCTGGTGCGGGGCGAGGTGATCGTCGCGACGTCGCAGCCGTACGAGCGCCAGGTGAGCGACGCGATCCGCGTGCTCGGGCTGGAGCTGCACGTGATCCTCAACAAGGGCGCCCTCATGGTGCTGCCGTCGGGGATCGACAAGGCGAGCGGGCTCGAAGCGGCGCTCGCCGATCTGGGACTGTCCGCGCACGACGTCGTCGGCGTCGGAGATGCAGAGAACGACCACGCGTTCCTGGCGCGCTGCGGGCTGTCCGTCGCCGTCGCCGACGCGCTGGCCAGCCTCAAGGCCGAGGCGGACGTCGTCACACGCGGTGGTGCCGGCGCGGGGGTCGTGGAGCTGATCGAGACGCTGCTGGCCGACGACGCGACCCTGGCGGCTCGCCTCTGACGCCGCCTGATCGCGTCGCGATCACGTCTGCCGCCACACGGGGCGGAACATCACGGCCAGCCGGGGCAGCGCCCGCGCGACCTTCGGCACGGCGTGCTGCCACGTGCGCTGGCAGAGGCCGCCCATCACGAACAGATCGCCGCGCCCGAGCGCGAAGCGGATCGAGGGGCCGCCGCCGCGCGGACGCAGCAGAAAGCGGCGCGGCCCGCCCAGCGACACCGTCGCGACCAGAGTGGGCATGTCCATGTCGCGCGCCGTGGTGTCGCCGTGCCAGGCGACGCTGTCCGCGCCGTCGCGGTAGTAGCCCATGCTGACGCGCGTGAACACCGTCGCGTAGTGCGCAGAAAGGAGCTCGCGGATTCGCTCGAGCAACGGATGTCCGGGCCCGTCATCGGGCACGCCGGCGACGAGGCGGGGGACGTCGACGATCCGGTCGTACATGTGGCGCCGTTCGGTCCGCCAGTCGGTCCCCTGAACCAGCACCTCGAGGAGGCCCTCCTCTCCAATGACCCATTCGGGGAGGTGCTCGACCCAGGCGCTGTCGTCGAGCCAGAGGCGGCGCGCGCCGGTCAGGGCAGCGGCGTCGACAGACGGCGGTTCGCGCCCGCGATCGAACAGCGACGGTTGAGCCGGTAAGGCGGCGCGCATCTGGAAAAGAGCCTAGCCGACATTTATTTCGACGCCGGGTGACCACTTCCTCGATGGTCGGTGCCACTCAGGGCAGACCATGAACAAACGCAGCCTTCTGGGCGCGGTTGTGTGGGTGGGCATCGGGTATGGATGCGTCGGCAACATCAGCCAGCCTGGTGGCTTTTCCGGCGGCAACGCGGTGGGTGGTGGCCCCACACCAGCCGACAAGATGATGATGCAAGCGAACGCGGATCTCTTCGCGGTCGCTTCCAACTACTTCCCCAGCACGGCGGCCGCGATGCCGTCGAAACGCATGGCGCGCCTCACGCGCACGCAGCTGGACCTCACGACGAAGACGCTGCTGCCCGCGCACGTCACGACGGCCGCGACGACGGCGCTGCCGCCCGATCCCCTGCAGACGAACTACGAGTACGCCGCGAACCTCGCGTTCACGCCCGCGAACTTCACGCCCTACACGAAGTGGGTCGAGGGGATCACGGCCAGCGTCCGCGCCAACCCGACCAGCGTGATCGACTGCGCCGCCAGCGGCAACGGGACCGCGTGCCTGCAGACCGAGGCGAAGAAGTTCGCGGGGCGCGCCTTCCGCGGGACCATGTCCGACGCGCAGCTCGCGCGCTTCGCCGACATGCTGACGACCGGCGTCAGCCAGGTGGGCCTGCCCGACGCCGTCGCCGACCTCGTCGACGTCACGCTCAACTCGCCGAACTACGTCTACCGCGACGAGGTGCTGACGGACGCGTCGGCGGTGATGCTGCCCGCCGAGCGGCTGCAGGCGATGAGCTACACGCTGGCCGACGCGCCGCCGGAAACCGTCGGCCTCTCGTCGGCGGCGCCGGGCACAGGCCTCGCCACGGCCGACGCGGTCGCGGCGACGGTCGACAAGCTGCTGGCGACGCCCGAGGCGCGCGCGAAGCTGATGCGCTTCTTCATCTCGTGGCTGGAGGTGCGCGAACCGACGGAGTTCACGATCGCGCCGACGGTGTTCCCCGAATTCACGCCGGCGCTCGCCACAGCCATGGTCGACGAGGTGAAGGCGTTCTTGAACGCGCAGCTCTCGAAGGCGGCGCCGACGTTGAAGGACGTGACGCAGTCGACGCAGTCGTTCGTGTCGGACGCGCTCGCCTCGATCTACGGCGTGCCCGCTTCGGGCGCGGGCAAGCTGACGTCGCTGGACCCGAAGCAGCGGCTGGGGATCTTCACGCTGCCGGGGGTGATCACGTCGCATTCGGGGCCCGACACGACGCGCCTCGTGAAGCGCGGCGTGTTCTTCACGCGCAAGGTGATGTGCATGCCGCTCGGGCAGCCGCCGGCCGGCGTCAACACGGCGATCCCCGCCAACGCGACCGGCACCGAACGCCAGAAGGTCGAGAGCGTGACCCAGACGGGGGCGTGTCCGGCCTGCCACCAGGTGATCAACCCGTTCGGCTTCATGCAGGAAAACTTCGACCCGCTCGGGCGGTGGCGCACGCTGGACAACGGGCTGCCGATCGATCCGAGCATCTCCGTGAATTTCCTCGACGAGGGGCCGTTCACCGCCAGCACGCCGGTGGACGCGCTCAAGGGCTTCACCGGCTCGCTCCGCTTCAAGCAGTGCTTCGTCCGCCAGCTGTTCCGGTTCTACACGGGCCGCGACGAGACGGCGGCCGACGATCCGGTGTTGCGGCAGATGTTCTTCGGGTTTGCCAACAACGACGAGCAGGCCGTCGTGACGTTGCTGCGCGTGCTCGCGACGTCGACCAGCTTCTCGCGGCGATCGGAGACGCCATGATCATGAACCGCAGGACCCTGAAGGACGGAATCACCCGTCGCGACTTGATCAAGCGCTTCGGTTTCGTGGCGTTCTTGCTGACGCCGGTCGCGCGCGCGATGGGCTACGTCTCCGGCGGCACGTTCGTCGGCGCGCCGCGCTTCGTGATGTTCTTCAAGGGCGGGTCGTTCTACCCGGCGTCGACGAATCCCTCCTCCATCAGCAACCTGGCGGGGACGCCGCTCGCGCCGCTGCAGCCGTACAGCAGCGACATCATCCTGTTCAAGAGCATGAGCATCCACGGCGGCTCGCCCAAGACCGACGGGTACCAGGAGGAGCATGCCGCCGGTCTGCTCGGCTGCACGACCGGCAACTCGTACCACTACTCGAAGAACGATTCGTACTACGCGTACACGGACTTCGAGTCGATCGACGTCGCGATCGCCAACCACTACGCGGCCACACCGGCGACGGCGAACCTGCCGTTTGCCAGCCTGCACATCGGCGCGGGCGCGCATTCGGATGCGGACAGCGTCGGGCTGGGCCAGCGCTACATCTCGTGGCGCGCGCGCCAGGCGGGCGACGCCCAGTACGGCAACGCGATCGAGCCGATCCAGGACGCCGGGCAGGTCTACGACATGCTGATGGAGCGCGTGAACCTGCTCTGCTCCGGCTCGAGCAACCAGCCGGCGACGGACACCACCAAGGTGCGCGCGGCGCTGGCGCGCAAGAAGAGCCTCATCGACTTCCGCCTCGCCGACATCGCCGAGGCGAAGAAGGTGCTCGGCATGGACTCGGCGCACGCGCACCAGCTGGACGGGCTGGTCGACGGCTGGCGCGAGGTCGAGAAGACGAACAACGCGGAGATCGCCGGATTGGACGCGGGCACATCCGGCGGGGGCGGCGGCGGCGCTGGTACGGCGGCGTGTCCGACGGGCGCGCGTCCGACGGGCAACGGCACCAAGAAGCTGAACTGCGACGATCTGTCGCCCATCCACGATCAGATGATCGGCCTCGTGAAGCTGGCGTTCGAATGGGACCTGACGCGCGTCGTGGCCTACACGCTGTCCGGCGCGTCGAGCGGCCAGTCGATGCCCAGCCGCAGCGTCACCAAGGCGCACCACACGCTGGAGCACAGCAACGACGTGAACGGACTGTTCACGATGGGCACGTTCTACGCCGAGAAGTTCGCGGGCCTGCTGGCGGCGCTCAAGGGCATCAACGACGGCAACGGCCAGACCGCGCTCAACAACAGCGCCGTGATCCTGGGGATGGAATGCTGGAGCAACAGCTCGAGCGGTCACTACCTGACCGACATTCCGTTCATCCTGGCCGGTCAGGGCGCCGGGAAGTTCCAGACCGGCCGGATCGTCGACGCCCAGAAGCGCAACAACAACGACCTCCTGATCTCCGTGCAGAACGCCTGCGGGATCGCGTCGACGACGTTCGGACTGGCGAGCCTCTGCAAGGGCCCGATCGTCTAAAACGAGCGGCCCGCGCCGGTCTCCGCGATCGCGGGCCGACACGGGCCGACGCCTTCCGTCCCGCCGGCGGCTACTGGCAGGTCATCGTGATCGTGTTCGCCACCGCGGGGATCCCGAGCAGGTAGCTCCCGATGTCGATCGCGTCGCTGGTGGTCATGTTCGCCAGCGCGCGCATCCCACAGATCGTCGCGCCGTTCTTGTCCTTGGCCGTGGTGATGGCCGTGGCGATCTGACTGACGTTCCAGGTCATGAGACCGGTGGCGTCCGGCGTGAGGTTCGAGGTCTGCACCATCTTCGACGTGCCGTTCACCGTCGTGGTGACGATCTTCCCGCCCTGGAACGCCTTGGTCGCGTCGATGTGCGTCGGCGTTCCCGTCGCGTTGGCGGTGTGGCAGGTCGCGCAGGCGAGCGTCGCCAGGTATTTTCCGTTCGCCGGGCCGGCGGCCCCGCCGGCCGGCGGCAGCGTCGCCGGATCGACCGGTGCCCATTCGGGGGCGCTCGGCTGCACGTCGAACGGCGCCGTGTTCGCCTGCACCGTGCGCGAGACGCCGGGGACCGTCCGCAGGTACGCGACGATCGCGTTCGCGTCGGCGTCGCTCAGGTTCGCGAACTGGTAGTACGGCATGTTCGCGAACAGGTACTTGGTCGGCTCGTCGGGGTCGATCCCCTTGGTGAACGCGTCCTTGATCTGCTGGTTGGTGAGGTTCATCAACCCGGTGGGATCGTTCGTGAGGTTCGCGCTGCTGAGGCAGCCCGTGGCGCCGCTCTTGGCGAAGCAGTCGGTGCCCGACAGGAAAGCGCCGCCCTGCGGGGTATGGCAACCGGGGCAGCCGAGCACGTTGTTGACCAGGTACTGGCCGCGAGCGGCCACGGGATCCTGGGCTCCGCCGGTGCCGCCGGCCCCCGCGCCGCCGCCCGTACCTGCCGCGCCGCCGCCGGTGCCTGCCGCGCCGCCGCTGCCGCCTGTGGCGCCGCCGCTGCCGCCTGTGGCGCCGCCGCTGCCGCCCGTGCCCGCGCCGCCCGCGCCGGCCGAGCCCGCCTGACCGCCTGCTCCGCCCGTTCCGCCTCGGCCGCCCGATCCAGCCGCGCCGCCTGTTCCACCCGCCCCCCCGGTCGCGCCGCCCGTGCCGGCCGCGCCCGCCTGACCGCCCGTCCCGCCGCCGCCCGCGGCGCCGCCGCGACCGCCCGAACCTGCGCCGCCATTCGAGCCGCCGGTCGCGCCCGCGGCGCCACCGGCCGCACCGCCGCTCCCGCCACCGCCGCCGATCGACCCCCCGGCCCCGCCCGTGGCGCCCCCACTGCCGCCCGTGCCTGCACCGCCGGCGCTGCCGCCCGTACCTCCTTTACCCGCGGACCCCGTCGCGCCGCCGGCCGACCCGGCATGGCCGCCCGTGCCGCCCGTGCCGTTGCTGCTCGGTCCCGAGCCACATCCAGCGGTCAGCATGCACCCCGTCGACAACAACACAGCGGCCACCGTCAGTCTTCGCATCGAATCGCTCCTCGGCGTTTGGGTTTCCCTCGAGCCAGGCGAACGCTCGAGCACAGTGGTATTCCCGTATCGCGCCTGGCGATCACAAAGCAAGTTCGCCGTAGACTTGGCGGCATGGCCTTGTTCAGCCAGCGCGGTTGGGACGAGTGGATCGCCGCTTATGCGCAGAGCCACCAGCACCCCGTGAACCGCGCCTGCCACACGGTGGGCATCCCCCTCATCGCGGTTTCCGTCCTGCTGGCGGTGGCCGCGATCGTCCTGCCGGTCCTGTGGCCGATCGCCGGGATCGCGTTCGCGGTCGGCTGGGTGTTCCAGTTTCTCGGGCACGCGTTCGAGCGCAAGCCGCCCGAGTTCCTCAAGGACTGGCGGTTCCTGTTCGTGGGCCTGCGCTGGTGGCTCGCGAAGCTGCGCGGGCGTGCGTGACCGTCAGGGCGCGAACAGATCGGAGAGATCGGTCGCGCCCGCGACCGCCGGTAAGCTCGGCAGGCCGAGGAGTCTCTCCACCGTCTTCAGCAGCGACCCGTGCGTGTAGGGCACGCTGCCGGCGTAGCCCCGCTTGACGCCCGGTCCGACGGCGATGAACGGCACCGTCGCCGTGTGATTGCCTTCCTCCCAGGTGACGAAGACGACGCCACCGTTCGCGTCGACGAAGTCGATCAGGGCGGGCAGGTTGGCGGCCAGCCAGTCGTCGCCCGCGCGCGTCCGGTTCGAATTCGGACAGCCGGCCGCGCCGTGCATGTCGTTGCACAGGTTGGGCGAGACGAAGACGTAGCTGGCGACGGCGCCGCTCGCGAGATCCGCCCCGAGCGCGGACAGATCGCGGTGGTGAGCGGCGCAGGCCGTGGCGTCCTTCGAGGGCGGGTCACCCGACACGTCACGGAAGAAGACGAACGGGTTGTGCCGGGGCCGGTAGCAGCCTGCGCCCGCCAGCGGGCACGCGCCGGTCGCCTGACCGATCCCTTCCTGGTACGACATCCAGTCGAGCCCGCCGCCCGCCGCGGCGATCTGGGCGACCAGGTGGTCGCCGCTGGCTGTGCTGTTGCTCGCCGACGGACTGTCGTCGGTCGTGAACGTGTGATCGCCGAAGGCGTTCGTGCCGGCCTCCGTCCAGACGTAATGGGGTTCGCTCGGCAGGCCTGGCAGCGCGTCGGCGAAGGCGGTCGCGCGCGCGGCGCGCGGGATCAGCGCGCCGTTGATGTAAGGGGCATCGTCGGAGTTGCCGTAGAGTCGGTCGGCGTCCTGGTTCTCCATGGCGACCACGAAGACGTGTTTCACGCCGGCCGGCTTGTCGGTCGGGGCCACGTTCGTGGCGGCGGGCCCGGCCGCGCCGGGCGCCGCGTCCGCTCCGGACCCTGCGTCCCGCGCTCGCGGCAACGTCAGCTCGGGCCCGGTGGCGGTGCCCCCGCACGCGATGCGAAGCGCGGCGGCGACGGCGATCGCGGCGAACGCGCCCCACGCCCCCTTCCGAAAACGCCGCCAACCGATGCCCCGCATCCCCCCTAATCAAGCTAAGGGCCGCTGGCGAGAGGGGAACCCGTGACGTTGTCGCGAAGCTTCGGCAACGGGCGGCGGCGGTGCTAACCTCCGGCCCCTGCACGTCGTCAGCGGCAATATCACGGGGCTAAAGCCCAGCCAGAAGCACGCGCTGGAACGCGTTTACCGGCGCCGGCTTCGTCCCGGGGAAGTCGCGTCGGCGGAGCTCGCGGCGTACCTGTGCACGATCTCGCGCGAGATCGAGCGGCAGGTCGGGATCCTGGTCGGGCGGCGCGGGGAGATCGAGCACGTGTTCGTGGGCGACGCCTCGCGCATCAACCTGCCCGAGATCGGCCGCATCCGCGCCGGTCGTGGCCGGTTCCGCGGCTTGCGGTTGGTGCACACGCACCTGCGCAACGAGCCGCTGACGCGCGACGACCTCGTCGACCTGGCGCTGCTGCGGCTGGACCTGGTGGCGGCGATCGGGGTGTGGCCCGACGGCCGGCCCGCCGATCTGCACGTCGCCCACCTGTTGCCGCCTGTCGAAGGGGGGGAGCCGTGGCGCGTGCTGCCCAGCGAGCCGTTCTTCCGCAGCGAGCTGGATCCGGCCGCGCTGATCGAGGCGCTGGAGGAGGAGTTCGATCGTGTCGCGCCCGCGGTCATCGCGACCGACAAGCGGGATCGCGCCCTGCTGGTCGTCGTCGACGTCCGGCGGGCGTCGCGGGTGCCGGGCGCGCCGCGTGGACCGGCCACCGGTTCGGAGGGGCGCGTCAACGAGCTGAAGGAGCTGTGCCGCACCGCCGGGGTGCGCGTGATGGGCGTCCTCGAACAGCGCCGGCCCGAGGCAGACCCGAAGTACCTGATCGGCCGCGGCAAGCTGGAAGAGGTGCTGATCCGCGCGATGCAGCTGGACGCGAACGTGCTGATCTTCGATCCCGATCTGACGCCGATCCAGGCGCACGCGATCGCCGACTTCACCGACCTGAAGGTCATCGACCGGACGATGTTGATCCTGGACATCTTCGCGCAGCGGGCGAAGAGCCGCGACGGGAAGCTGCAGGTCGAGCTCGCGCAGCTCCGCTACCGACTGCCGCGGCTGCACGAGAAGAACACGATGATGAGCCGGCTCACCGGCGGCATCGGCGGGCGCGGCCCCGGCGAGACGAAGCTGGAAGAGAACCGGCGGCGCGCCCGCGAGCGCATCCACCGCCTGGAAAAGGAGATCGATCGGTTCGGCGAGCAGAGGGCGGGGCGGCGGGCCGAACGCGTGCGCCGCGGGCTTCCCATCGTCGCGATCGTGGGCTACACGAACGCCGGGAAGTCGACGCTGCTGAACACGCTCACGCGCAGCGACGTCCTCGCGGAGGACCGCCTGTTCGCGACGCTGGACCCGACGACGCGGCGGCTGCGGCTGCCGCGCGAGCGGGAGATCATCATCGCCGACACGGTCGGGTTCATCCGCGATCTGCCGCGCGATCTCGCGCGCGCATTCCGCGCGACGCTGGAAGAGCTGGACGAGGCCGACCTGCTGCTCCACGTCGTCGACGCGGCTGATCCCGCGAACGAGCAGCAGATCGCGGCGGTCGAGACGATCCTGGCGGATCTGGGGCTGGCGGAGACGCGCCGGATCCTCGTGATGAACAAGGTGGACATGCTTCCCGACGAGGAGCGGGCGCGCCTGCCGCGGGGAAACGCCGCGCTGCCCGTGGTCGCGATCTCGGCGCGCGACGGCGGCACGACGGCGCCGCTGCTGGAGGCGGTCGAGGCGGCGCTGGCCAGCGAAGGGTTCGCGGAGGCCGCGGCCCACCGCGACGCCGATGGAGCCGACGGCGTCGATCCCGACCCCGCGAGTCTGCCGTCATGAGCTTGCTCGGGACCGCCGGCGCCGTCCTGGTCTTGCTGGGCGTGCTGGTCCTGGTGCACGAGCTGGGGCACTTCGTCTTCGCGAAGCTGTTCGACGTGAAGGTGATTCGCTTCTCGCTTGGCTTCGGCCCGCGCATCGTCGGGTTCACCTGGGGCGAGACGGAGTACCGGCTGTCGGCGCTGCCGCTGGGCGGCTACGTGCGGCTGCTGGGCGAAGATCCGGGCGAGCCGATTTCGCCCATCGACCGCCCGCGCGCGCTGGCGGCGAAGCCGCTCTGGCAGCGCTACACCGTCGTGGTGGCGGGGCCGGTCTTCAACCTGCTGCTGCCGCTCCTCATCTACTTCGTTCACTTCGCGGGCCAGCGCACGATGCTGCCGCCGACGGTCGGGACGGTGCTGCCCGATCTGCCGGCCGCGAACGCGGGCCTGCTGCCGGGCGATCGCGTCGAGACCGTCGACGGAGAGCCCGTCCGCTACTGGGAAGAGCTGGAGCACAAGATCTCGGTGTCGGCCGGCAAGACGTTGCGCTTCGGCATCCGCCGTGGCCCCGACGCAGAGGAGCGGGACGTCACGCC
>JADMIO010787642.1_pt1 | contig 18949 bp, 20 predicted proteins | sample 8958161 | NCBI WGS metagenome assembly JADMIO01 (sample SAMN16585339, study PRJNA669376) | soil metagenome | isolation source: Crop rotation soil | place: USA: Cullars Rotation, Alabama | collected 2011 | reverse complement strand
GCCGCGACTTCAAGTCACGTGAATTCCAAGCTTCGGATCCCACTGTGCTGGAAAGCCGGACAAGGGAATCATCAAAAATTTCAGCCTAAAATTTTCAGGGGAATTCCTTTGAAGACGTTGGTACAGTTTTTTAAAGGCGAGATTTGTTCACAATGTGAAGCATACTATCCAATTATTTCCCCATCCTATCTACCGGTTTCCCTGTTTTCTTTTTGTTATAGGACATTTCAGAATGGCATGGTATTTACAGTACGTTAAAGTGTTAATCTCTTATGGAGTGATACGATTTACGATCAATTATAAGGTGATGAATCTTATTGCTGAATTAGAATCGGATCTGAGAGCATATCCACACAACTTGATCTGGATAATTCCAGCGAAAGGAGAGAGGCTAACTGAGAGGCTGTCCCAATTTATTCTTGAATAAGTTCGACAGCCTCTTACTTTTTTACCGTCTCCAACATTAAATCAAATATATATGGCACTTGAAAGACACTCGAACTGGCCCATGTTAAGAGGATCAGTCCTCTCGGATTTTTTTGATGACGACCGTTTTTCCAATTCCCCTTGGTTCCGGGCACATAGCTCCCCCGCCGTGAATGTGAAGGAAACCGACAAGGCCTTTGAAGTAGAAGTGGCAGCGCCTGGCTTTAGCAAAAAAGATTTTAATATTTCTGTAGAAGCTGGGTTATTAACGGTCTCAGCCGCAAGTAAACAAGAAAATGAACAAAAGGAAGACAACTACACCAGAAGAGAATTTGGATACAGCTCGTTTTCCCGCTCGTTTAATTTACCGACGAATACCAATGAAGAGGACATAGAGGCAAAATATCAGGAAGGTGTTTTGAAATTAACGATAGCAAAAAAAAATATATCAGCAGCTACGCCGAGGAAATCCATTGAAATCAAGTAAATGAAAGCTGTAAAAGCCCATGCCCACGGCGGGCCTGAGGTGCTAAAATTCGAAGACGCTCCCATTCCATACCCGGGAAAGGGGGAAGTGTTGATTGAAGTACATGCTGCGAGTATCAATGCGATTGATTCCAAACTATTATTGACCGATCCATCGTATGACCATGCAAATGAAAACCCGCTCACCCCGGGTCTTGATTTGGCCGGGTCTGTGGTGGAGATTGGCAAACACGTTAAGCATATTCATATCGGCGATAATGTTTACGGCCAAGCTGCCGTGATTAAAAAAGGTACCGGGGCATTTGCAGAATATGCGGTTACGGCCGAGAATCTGATTGCAAAAATGCCTGGTAATATCACGTTCACGGAGGCCGCCGCCATTCCTCTTGCCGCGTGTAGCGCGTACCAGGCGCTGGTAGAGCACATGAAATTAAAGCGAGGCGAGAAGGTATTAATTCACGGCGGGTCGGGAGGCATCGGAACATTTGCTATTCAACTGGCGAAGCATTGCGGCGCGTTCGTTGCTTCTACCGCCAGCGGAGCGGGTATCCCCTACGTTATCCGCCAGGGGGCCGATCAGGTCGTTGACTATGAGGCTGAACACTTTGAAGATCTCTTAAAGGAATTTGACGCGGTCCTGGACACGGTCGGTGGTGAGACCTACAAGAGATCTTTTCGTGTCCTGAAGCAGGGTGGTCTCTTGGTCTCCATGCTTTCCCTGCCAGATGAAGCGCTTATGAAAAAATACCATGTCAGGGCTGTGCTCGAGATGACCAAAGTTGATTCCAAAAAGTTGGGTAAAATAACCGATCTTATTACCAAGAAAGTGTTGAAAGTAAATATTGCAAACGTCTTTTCGCTGCAACAAACAAAGGAAGCATTCAAAGCAAAGGAAAAAGAAAAAGTGCTGGGCAAAATTGCCATTGAAGTCAAGAAACCGTTCATGTGAATTGGACCAGGTCTTCAAAAATTCAAGGTATTATTACAACAGGCACTTGCATATTTTCCATCAAGTCGTCGAAAGATTCTTTGTTGTTCATCCTGACATTATTATTCACGACGAGGAAATTGATTGGATGATTTTTCGAGTGTTCTTCCACGCGGTCAGCGATGAATCCGACTTCCGTCTTAAAGTCGTATGAAATCTGTTTGTTAAGCAAAAGATCCTTCTCGAGAATCTTGAAGTTCTGATTGGCCTCATCTTCGATTTTTCGCCTGAAGGCTAGAATATTTTCGCCATGTCGTGCTTGTGTTAACCGGTACGGGTATAAAACGGTAAGGTGCGACTGATTACTTCTGGCGTTCTCAACGGCCCACTGCAGCGCCTTTTTTGAAGACTCCGAAAAATCAATTACACAAAGTACGGATAGCGTCATAACTATTTACTCACCTAAATGGTAGGCGAAGCTAGCACGACAAACTTAAACTTCCGGGAAAGCGAAACCCCGAACTTTCATCAAGCCAAAAAATGATTTTTATCATGTATCTGAGATTATTATCTTACACCCTATGGCTTCCAGGACGTCCATTCCCCTTGTAGACAGCGATACGTTTCGAGAGATCTTTCAGAGTATGTCGGAAGGGATTATCATTGTGGACGAAAGCGGGAAAATCGTTATTGCCAACCCGGTCGCTGAACTGATCTTTGGCTATGAAAAAGATGGACTAAGTGGAATGGACCTTGAGGTTCTGTTGCCGCTCCGCTATCGTGAGCGACACATAAGCTTTCGCCACAGCTTTCAAGAGCATCCACAACCGCGACGAATGGGATTCGGCCGCGACCTGCAGGCTCTTCGGAAAGATGGAACCGAATTTCCTGTGGAAATAAGTTTGAGTTTTACCAGAGCTAAGGGCCAGCTGCTTGTCATGGCCTTCATCAGCGATATTTCTCAACGAAAAAAAGCAGAAGAAGCGCTTAAAAGAAGTGAAGAGCAGCTTTTAGTTTATGCCGCCGAATTGGAAAAGAAAGTTGAAGTTCGCACACAGGCATTGAACAACACCATTATTAAGTTGGAGGATGAAGTACGGGAGCGCAAAAAGGCGGAAGAGGAAGTCCGTAAAGCCCTTGAAAAAGAACGGGACCTGAATGAATTGAAATCAAAGTTTGTATCTATCGCTTCCCATGAATTCCGAACCCCGCTAAGCGCAGTTTTGAGTTCAGCAGCCTTAATAAATCAGTACAAAGACAAAGGCGACCGGGACAAAGTCGCGAAACATGTTAACAGGATAAAGTCCACAGTTGATCATCTCACTTCCATTCTAAATGACCTATTGTCGCTGGGGAAACTTGAAGAAGGAAAAGTTGAAATTGCCAAAGAGCCCGTTCGCGTTGATGAATTTTTATCTGAAGTAAGAGAAGAGCTTTTGGAAACTTTGAAGCCCGGACAAGACATTGACGTTTCTTGTGGCCAAGGCATAGAACTGATCACGACGGATGTCAGGATTTTGAGAAATATGTTGTTCAATCTGATCTCAAATGCCAGCAAATATTCTGATGATGGGAAAAGAATAAAGATAAGCTGTGATCAAGAGAATGGCCGGATTCAATTTCACGTTCATGATGAAGGTATTGGTATACCGGCGGAGGACATTAAACATATGTTTGACAGATTTTTTCGGGCGAGGAATGCCGGTAACGTGCAGGGTACGGGCCTGGGATTGAATATTGTGAAACGTTACGCGGAATTACTGAATGGATCTGTTTCGTTTACGAGTACTGTTGGCTTGGGAAGTACCTTTTCAATTTCCTTGCCGCTTTAATAATTTATGATGAAGAAAATCTTATTGATAGAAGACAATTTGGAGGTTCGCGAAAACACTGAGGAAATCCTCGCTTTAGCCAGCTACCAGGTCATAACAGCACCGAATGGAAAAGTTGGTGTTGAACTGGCCCAAAAAGAAAAGCCTGATCTCATCATCTGTGATATCATGATGCCGGAGCTTGATGGGTATGGTGTTTTACATATTTTAAGCAAAAAAGAAGACACCTCGCGGATTCCTTTCATATTTCTAACGGCTAAAACTGAGCGATCGGATATTCGAAAAGGCATGACACTTGGTGCCGATGATTATCTGACGAAACCTTTCGATGATACTGATTTGCTCAACGCCATTGAGGTTCGGCTTAGGAAAAGTGCCATGCAACAACGGCATTACGATGTTACCGCAGCAGGTCTGGATCATTTTATTAAAGATGCACAACACGCGCTCAACTTAAACGACCTTGGAAAAGATAAAAAGTTCAAGGTGTTTAAAAAAAAGATGGAAGTTTTTGCAGCGGGCGATGTACCCCTCAATGTGTATTTTATAAAATCGGGAAACGTGAAAACGTTTAAATCCAATGCGGATGGCAAGGAATTGATTATCAATTTATATACGTCGAACGACTTTTTTGGATTTGAGCCGATCCTCGAAAATACAAACTATGGTGAAACAGCCGTCGCGATGCAGGATACAGAACTAATCGCAATATCCCGTCATGACTTCCTATTGATGATTACAAAACATCCGGATGTTTCGAGAACTTTTATCAGCATGCTATGCAAAAAAGTTGCCGATCGTGAGGCAAAATTGCTTAACCTCGCCTACAACTCCATTCGCCAGCGCACGGCCGAGGCGTTACTGAATGCCGGCAGGTTAAAGGATTCAAATTTCGTGATTGCGATTTCACGCGATGATCTTTCCAAAATGGTCGGCACTGCTGCCGAATCTGTCATCCGCGTTCTATCTGATTTTAAAGATGAGGGCCTCATCGAAACGGAGGGCGGAAAAATAAAAATACTACAACCAACGAAGCTTGAAAAAGTGATTCGGTGGAATTTCGCGCGTTAGTTTCTACTTTCTTGTTCCAAATCAAACCGCCATTCTTTAGCACTTTTCTTCACCACAAAGCTACTGGAGAAGTTTGAGGTTTTCGAAAGTGTTTTCTTTAACGGAGTCAAGTTGATACCCTCCGAGGGGCTAACTGAATGCTGAGGGCTAACCATTACACAAAACGATATCAACCACACCCTGTTGCAGGGAATGCTGATGCGGAAGATGCACGATGAAAACTCGGACGATCAGAAGAATGCCTGATAAAATCAGCATAGCGCTGGTAATGCGTCGAAAGTTAAAATTAAAACGCTTCAGTAATTGTGTTATGACGCTTGTAAACCCAAGCATCACTGGTAATGTTCCAATCCCAAATAAAATCATGAAACTGAACCCTTCCATTGCGGACTGAAGCGTGAAACTGTAGGTCAGGGCGATCCACACCAGGCCGCAGGGCAATATTCCATTAAGAGTGCCCAGCAAAAAGACGGATCCGAAATTTTTTCGATTGAGGAACCTTGTAAAAATGTTTTTCAGCGTGAATGTTAGCGTTCCGATCGCACGGGACAAAATTGGAATATTAACTTTCATTAAACCCGTGCCGGCAAGAAGTAAAATAATTCCTAATAGAATAGAAACAAGATTTTGAAATTTTGAAACAGGAAAGGCAAGTCCGACACCGGCTATCGCCAGCCCAAGCAGACCATATGTAACAATACGCCCTGCATTGTATATTATCCTGTTTAAAAATGTACGCGCACTCATGTTGCCGACCGCCATAGCAAGCGGGCTGCACATGCCCACGCAATGTAGGCTGCCCGTTAGACCCATGATCAACGCGGTCAATACCATATCAGATAAATATTATTTCCTCAAAAAAATATTCTTTTCCCTTCATCGTCCATTGCATTTTTGCACGGTACATGCCCGGGGTTAAATCCATTGTTGGAAATTCCTGTGTTGCCTTTGATGTACGTAGGAGCAAATATTTTTTATCCTTCGATGAATCTGATGGTCTGAATAACCTTAATTCACCGGTCTGGACATCGTCAAAACGGTCAAACGCAATTTGAATGGTCTTATTTTCTAAAACTTTTATTACTGGTTTTGATTCCAGCTGCGAAACATTCTTGAGCCGTGTTAACTGATTTTCATATAACAGTTCTTCTTTGTAATAGTCCTTAGACACGAGACTGATGTCCTCGCGTAAGCAAACTGTGACCAGGGTTCCGATGAATACGGCAAACAGAATAAAAGACAAGACAATCGATTTTCCCCAGTTCATAGTTTTAATAAGTTAATCTCGTTTCGCATCGGATGCTTTCTTTACTGGTCCGATAAATTTCGCATTCACGGTTTCAAGTTGTTTGCCGTTTTGATATACACCTAACGTTACAACAGTTCGGGCCATTAATACTTTCTCCTCTGGAATTTTAATGAAGAAGATGCCTTTTACCATTCCTTCCGCCGGAATCACAATTCCCTTTCCATCTACACGATAAATCTTGGCAAAGGAAGGTGCTTCGACTTTGATTTCGAGGTTCATCTCATTAAACGTTTTATTGACGAACTCTACATTGTAAAGATTTGTAATGATGCCTGGTTCTCGTTGGTATAACGTGCCAGGCACCTTTAATACCGTCGTCTCTACGTCAGACCTCGTGATTAAAGCAAAACCAAGAATGCCGACCACGGCTAGCAGCACGAACGTATAACCAATAACTCTTGGGGTAATGAGCTTCAAGACACCATTCGTAATGGAATTGATGGACGCATATCGTATGAGGCCTTTTGGTTTTCCAATCTTGACCATGACGTCATCGCATGCATCTATACACGCCGTGCAATTCACGCATTCCATTTGTGTTCCATTTCGAATATCGATACCCGTCGGACAAACATGGACGCACAAGTGACAATCGATGCAGTCACCAAGGCCGGCTACAGGCTGATCTTTCTTTAAATGTCCCCGTGGTTCGCCCCGGATCCAATCGTAGGCAACAACAATGGAGTTTTTTCCTAATAGGACGCCTTGTAATCGTCCATAAGGACATACAGCAATACAGGCCTGTTCACGAAATTTCGCAAAAAGTCCATAAAATATTCCCGTGAATGAAACGAGTCCAATGAAACCCGCTATGTTTTCTGAGGGCGGTTTACGGACGATCGCGAAAGTGCGTTCGACGCCGATCAAATAGGCCATCGCCGTGTGCGCTATAAGTATCGAAATAAGAATAAAGATGGTCTGCTTTGAGGTTTTTTTAAAGATTTTTTCTGCATTCCATTTTTCCTTTGACAACCGCCGTTGTGCCGCTGCATCCCCTTCAATCCAATATTCAATTTTCCGGAATACCATTTCCATAAACAAAGTTTGCGGACATAGCCATCCACACCAGACACGGCCAAATACTACTGTAAACAGAATTACGAAAACAAAGAATGCGATCAAGGTGACTGCCAGTAATACAAAGTCCTGTGGCCAAAACGTCTGACCGAAAATGATGAACTTACGCTCAAGCACGTTGAGCAGTAGCAATGGCTGATTGTTAATTTTTATGAATGGTCCTCCAAATAGCAGCGACAATAGGATGATGGTCACTACAATTCGCCACCTGTGGAATTTGCCGGAGGGTTTTTTTGGATAGATCCAAAGACGTTTTCCCGCTTCGTCAACGGTGGCAATACTGTCGCGGAATTCATCCTCGCTGTTTTTGTTTTGCAGCCTTTCTTTTCTGACGTCTATTTTTATATTTGAACCCATTCCATGGATTTACAATGACGCTTGTACTTTTGTACTATCTGACTTCTCCGTAGTTTCTTTAAAAATTTCTCCCTGGGGAGCTTTAGCATTTTGGGGATTTGTGCCTTGTAAACTCATCACAAAAAAAGTCACGTCGCGCACAGCCTCAGGCTTCATGGATTTTCCCCAGGCAGGCATACCCTTTTCTACCACACCATTTTTTATGGTATTGAAAACATTTTTGATACCGCCACCATGCAACCAGTACTCATCGGTTAAATTGGGCCCAATGGTGTTTCCACCACCGTCATTTCGATGACAAGAGCCACAATTATATTCCGTAAATACAGATTTTCCTTTTTCAATGATCGCGACATCCTGGGTAAATGTCAATGCAGCTTCATCAATGGCAACTTGAGGCTGTGAGGCTCTAAGCTGCCGTGCCTTTTCTTCTGCCAGCGCTACTTCGTTCTGATATTCTTCCTCTGAGAGCGGGAGCGAATTTGAAAAGTGGAACACAATGATATAAATCGCTGCCCATCCGATGGTCCCGTAGAATAGCCATTTCCACCACGGAGGTAAATGATTATCAAGTTCTTTGATACCATCGTAGCTGTGATCTAATTCTATATTTTTTTCCTGCTCGACAGGTACAGAAGCATTTACCTTTTGCGTGAAGCGGTCCCACCAATTGGGCGCAGGAACGTAAACTACCCCCAGCTTGGCGGCTTTTTCTTTTGCCGTTTGTGTTGTTATTGTATTGATCGTTCTGAGTAAAGCAAATGCAACGACGACCAACAACATGATGATAACGAGCATAACGGTTGCGATGATGTACAGGGGTAACAAGGGATCTTCAATAGAAGTTTTTACAGCTGCCCCTTGTGCAAAGCCATGTAAAGAAAGCAAAGTTGTAACGAGTAAGATTAGCGGCTTCTTCATACTTTATAAATTCAAATAAGCGTCGTCATTTTCTGATTTTTCCAGGGGAAGATCCTTCATTTTGTCGATGACTTTTTTGTCTGTCGTAAATACCCACCACAATAGGCATATAAAGAACAGAAAGAAAATGACGAACGAGATCACAGGCCAGATCGCGATGTTGTCAATATTCTGAAGAATATTTTTGTACATGACATTTCAATTTTGAATTGTTGGTCTATTTATCAACCACGGCGGTTTTTGCTCCCTTGATATCTTGTCCCAGACGTTGTAGGTAAGCGATGAGCGCAACGATTTCCGCATCATTAGTAACTTCGATGCCATCGGCCTGGAGTGACTTCACGATTTCAGATGACTGTTTTTCGAGGTCTTCATTCGCTGTTGCTTCATAGCCTTCTTCATAAGGAACTCCTATTTTTCTAAGCGCACTGATTTTTCCGGCGGTTAGATCTTTGTCAATGCTTTGTTCGTACAACCACATGTAGGCGGGCATTATGGAACCAGTAGACACGGCATCTGGAGTAAGCATATGATTGTAGTGCCAGGTGTTGGAGTATTTTCCGCCAACTCGGTGAAGGTCTGGCCCGGTTCGTTTCGACCCCCAGAGAAATGGGTGATCGTAGACAAATTCGCCGGCCTTCGAATACTCGCCATAACGTTCGGTCTCTGATCGGAATGGTCGTACCATTTGCGTGTGACAATTCACACAGCCTTCCCGGATATAGATGTCACGACCATGCAATTCTAGTGGCGTATAGGGTAGAACGCTACTAATCGTGGGGACGTTTGATTTGATGAGGAACGTAGGGACCATTTCTATGATACCGCCGATCAAAATAGCGACAAGGGTCAACGCGGTAAAGATCACCGGCTTATGCTCCAAAACTCGATGATGCCATCCAGCATTTCGGGAAGGAACATACTCTTTCACCAATGGGGCGGCTGATGTTTCTTCATTGGCGATGAAATTTCCAGCATATGCCGTTTTGATAAGATTGTAAGTCATTAGAATAGCGCCAGTCAGGTACAACGCTCCGCCTATAGCACGTATGCCGTAAAGCGGAATGATCTGAACAGTTGTTTCTAAAAAGTTTTTGTATACTAAGAAACCTTCCGCATTAAATTCTTTCCACATCAGGCTTTGAACAACGCCCGATACATACATGGGCAGTGCATAGAAAATGATTCCCAATGTTCCCAGCCAAAAGTGTGTATTTGCCAGTGGCGTTGAATAAAGCTTTGTATTCCACATTCTGGGCACAACCCAATAGAGTATGGCAAAAATCAGAAATCCATTCCACCCCAAGCCCCCAACGTGAACGTGTGCCACGATCCAGTCAGTGAAATGGGCAATAGCATTTACGTCCTTGAGCGACAGGAGGGGTCCCTCCAGTGTAGCCATACCATATGCCGTAATGGCAACGACCATTAACTTCAGAACAGGATCTTCACGAACGCGGTCCCAGGCACCTCTCAATGTCATAAGACCATTCAGCATCCCGCCCCAGGAAGGCGCAATCAGCATGATGGAAAAAACCACACCAAGGGATTGGGCCCAATCCGGCAGGGAAGTGTATAAAAGGTGGTGAGGTCCGGCCCAGATATAAATGAAAATCAAAGACCAAAAGTGAATGATTGAAAGGCGATAAGAGTAAACCGGCCTATTTGCAGCTTTCGGAAGAAAGTAATACATCAGCCCGAGAAACGGTGTTGTCAGAAAAAATGCCACGGCATTATGTCCATACCACCATTGTACCAGTGCATCCTGCACTCCTGCGTAGCCGGAGTAACTCTTAAAAAGAGTGACCGGCATTTCAAATGAGTTAACAAGATGCAGTACGGCAACCGTTATAAAGGTTGCTATATAAAACCATATCGCCACATACATATGGCGTTCGCGACGTTTGATGATCGTTCCGATCATATTCCAACCGAATACAACCCAAATAATGGTGATAGCAATATCGATGGGCCATTCGAGTTCGGCGTACTCCTTTGAGGTTGTCATTCCAAGCGGAAGTGTGATGGCTGCAGCAAGAATGATCGACTGCCATCCCCAAAAATGGACCCAGCTTAGCGTATCGCTGAACATCCGTGTCTTTAACAAACGCTGCATGGAATAATAAACTCCGGCAAACATGGCATTGCCGACGAAAGCAAAAATGATAGCGTTGGTGTGAAGCGGACGAATTCGCCCGAAGGTGGTGTATTGAGTATCAAAATTAAAGACGGGGTAGACCAGCTGGATGGCGGCCGTTAATCCTACTAACATCCCGACCAATCCAAAAACAACGGTTGCGATAATAAAGGCTTTGACGATTTTGTTGTCGTAACTGAATCTTTCTAGTTCCATAGATAATTAGGCATGAGCATTTTTGCGCAATAAAAGTAAAAGGGCGACTCAGGTATAAATATGACGGGACTTAGCACGAAAACTGATTTTTATCAGCTGGAGAAAAAGGTTATCGTTCGGGCCGCGAAACCGTCAATATTCTTTGCTTGAGCCAATTTCAATAAAATAAACAAGAATTAATGGACGCAAGCGTGCAGTCAACTCAGCGCTGCATCCTGACTAACTTAATCACAAATCAAAAAACGAAGGCCGGTTCAGCGTACTGAGTCCCATACGGATCAACGATTGCAGCCATGGGTAGATGGGACTTGAAACTGTGAAGAAATAGGAAGTCAGAAACGGACTCACTGCGGATAGGTTTTAGCGCTATTTATATTCTCCTTAAAGTTCCATCGCATGGTTTTATCACAGGTGATGAAAGATTTATACTACTTTATCAAACCCATTTTGAATTGAAAAATTTTAGCGATGGAATCCGCGCGCATCTTTACTTCTTCAGCTTTTTCTCCTTCGAAGTTTTCATCGACAGTCTGTTTAAAAAGCTCAAGCCAGCGGCTAAAATGATTTTTTTCGATGGGAAGTGGCAAGTGCTTCTGTAACGGATTACCGGCGTAGGACTGGTCACCGAAGAGCATGGAAGACCAGAAATTATACATGATGGGCAAATGGTGGGGCCAATCGACGTGACTGAAAACTGCTCCCAATAGATCATCTGAATTTACTTTTTCATAAAACTTGTCAACCAGCGTTTTTACATCCGCTCTTTGTAATATGTCAATCCTCTTCACATTCATCTCTTGAAATTTTTGGGTCACCTTAAGATATATCTTTCGCCATGGCCGGGAAACACATCTTTCTTTTGTCAGAGAAATTATTTTATCAAGTTCTGTCTACGTAATACAAAATCCCGCCGATGATAATGGCGTCGTATTGGCCAGCGTATAGCAATGAGCATGTCTATCCGTCCAAAGGCATGCAATAAGTCGTGGCATGTCAAAATGATTAAATGGAAGTCGAGATATTTTGATCATCAAGGCAATGGGGAAACAATTGGTGAGACGACTAAATTCACTTTGAAGACTAAGTTTCTTTTTTCTTGTTTTGGTTCACATCCTTTTTTTTGTCTTCAAACAGCATTCTTATGGATGGCGTATACGTATCGTCATATTGTCCGCTCTTGATACTCCAGACAAAGATCGCCAGAAATAGCACGGCAATCGATAAGCTTATGAAAATCAAGATGACGATAATACCCATGGCTAAAAAATTGTTCGTTAAAATTCGTACCCTGTGTTAATACTTATGTCTGCGGTTACAATGTCGACATAAACAATCATCCTTACAATCTTTACATTCGAGAGTTCATGTCTTGTTGACAACTTGCTTAGCATACGCTGTGGGGTGCTGCACCCTCACGAAGAAATCCCGAAGATTTGCTTTTGTTGCTTTCAAGGGTTCTTGAGCTGATGTGGGGGTCATGATCCTCAAATGTTAGTTCTAGGTATTCGCTTTGCCGCGAGATCTACCGCCAGGCACGAAATGCTCACAACACTTATGCTGCTTATTGGCATTAAGATCGCTGCAACGAGTGGACTAAGGTGTCCCGTTACCGCAAAGGATAGCGCGATCGCGTTATAAAAAAATGAGATAAAAAACCCCATTCTCAAAATAGCGTTGCCACTTTTGGCAAGCGCAAGATATTTATCGAGAATTATCAGATTTTCCCCCATGAGAATCCCATCGCATGCAGGTGTAAAAACTCCGCTATCATCGTTGATGGCGAGGCCAACGTCACTTTGTTTGAGTGCACCCGCGTCATTGAGTCCGTCCCCAATCATTAGGACTTTCTTCCCGGTTTTTTGAAGGTTCGAGATATAGTTTAACTTGTCATAGGGAGTTTGATTAAATAGGAGTTTTGCTCCCGCGCCAAACAGCTGCTCCATGATTGGTTTGTCTGATTCATTGTCTCCGGAGAGCAAGCACACATTTTTCGACCTCAGACTGGTCAACAAGGATTCGAAGTTTGGACGAATAGAGGTCTTGATGTAAAAATATCCATAAACCTCGTCATTGATCGAGACAAAAACGCAGGTTGCCTGCGGAACGGCCGGTGCACTTGTGCCGACGAAAGAAGCGGAACCGATCTTTATCGAACATCCGTTTATAATTCCCTCCACGCCTTTCCCGGAAATTTCCTTAAAAGCTGTTACAATCTCATCCGACGCTAAGGGAATGGATTGAAAAATTAAATTGCTTAACGGATGAGTTGAATAACCTGCTAACTGTTTGACACGGCCTAGCTGTAGGGCATTTAAGTTTCCGATGAACCTAATTTCTGGTGTGCCACTATGGGTCACCGTCCCCGTTTTGTCAAACACAATAGTATCAATGTTGGCTAGTTTTTCGACGATGTCGGCATTTTTAAGGTAGAGTTTTTTCCTTCCGAATGCCCGAAGCATGCTTCCGAACGTAAAGGGCGCGGCCAATGCCAAAGCACATGGACAGGCTACCATCAGCACTGAGGTCAAAACCAACCACATTTGCGTAGGGTCGTTGATCCACCAGTAAAAAAAAGTTGTACAGGCAATGAACAGAACGATCCACGTAAATCTGCGTGCAGCCAGGTCGATGATTTTCTGGTATCTGCTCTCCGTTATTTTTTTGAATGCTTCATTGTTCCAAAGACTTGTCAGCTGACTTCGAGATGTTTTCTTTTGCACGATCAGGGTTACCGGAGTGCCAATGAGCCTCCCTCCAGCAAAGACCAGTTTTCCCTTTGTGACTTTTATGGGCCTTGCCTCACCTGTGACAAAACTGTAATCGATATAAGCATGTTCATCAATAAGCGTGCTGTCGGCCGGAACGATTTCCATGTTTCTGATTCGAATCCGATCTCCCTTTTTCAATTCATAAATAATTACAGGGGTCCATTTATTTTGATCGAGGCGGTTCACTGCAAGCGGAAAATAGGAGGTGAAATCTCGATCGAAGGCCAGGCTTTCGTAGGTTTTGCTTTGAAACCAGCGTCCGATCAGCAAAAAGAAAACCAGTCCCGTAAAAGAGTCCAAATAACCGGCACCGGTGCCACTTATAATATCGTAACTGCTGCGAAGAAATAATGCTATTAATCCTGCTGCAATTGGAACATCGATATTGATTTGTCGGCGTGTAAAACTTTGCCAGGCCGAACGGATATAATCGAATCCGCTAAAGAAAAAAACGGGAACAGAAAGGAGTAGATTAAGCCAGGAAAAAACACGCATCAGATATCGATCGGCGTGATCCAGACCTAGGTATTCCGGAAAGCTAAATAGCATTACATTTCCGAAGCAGAAGCCGGCGACGGCAAGTTTAAGTATTATTGCTTTATTTACCGGCGGGGTGGAATTTTCCAGACCGCCGAGGTGAATTTGGGGCGTGTAGCCAAGGTTATTTAACGTATCTGCTACGGTGCTGAGACGGACTTTACCGGGATCATATTCAATTGAAACGGTCTTCCTTGCAAAATGCACCTCGGACTTTAATATGCCAGGGTTAACCTTTTGAAGATTTTCTAAGAGCCATACGCAAGAAATACAATGAATGCTTGAGATATAGAATCTTACTTTGGCAAAATTTTCAGATTCAAATTCCAGAATTTTTTTTCGAATATCTTTTTCATCCAGGTAAGCAAAAGTATCGCTGTTAAATGATGTAACTTGATTTCCCGCATTTTTGTCCAGCGCATAGTATTCACAAAGGTCGTTCATTTCCAGGATTTCAAACACAGTTTTACAGCCCTGACAACAAAACGATTTATCGTTTGACCATAAGCTTTCTGCACAATGCTGCCCGCAATGATAACACTTTGTTTTTCGGTCAATTTTAACGTCAACCATACTCGGTTTACAATTCTACTGGTTCTTTTTTCATAGCATAGGTCCAGATGATGCTCTCTGTGTGATTGGCTACGTCCTCGGCTATACTGCCGTTAAGCAAATGCGTGATACCTTTTTTTCCATGGGTTCCCATCGCAATGATGTCTCCCTTTACAAACTTAGTAAACTTGATAACGCCATCCTCTTCATTGTAATGATTAAAGATATTAATTGTATAGTCTTTTAGCGCAAAACGTTTTGCAAAAGCCTCCAGCCGCTGATGGGTGACGTCGTCGGAACTAAAGTTGAGGGGCGTGTTTATCCAAACGAGGTGCAGATGAGCGTTGAAAAATTTTTGAAGCCCTTTTACTTTGGCTACCAGTTCAGCTTGATTCTCTTTGTCAAGTGAATTGGGAAATACAATGTTTCTAATGGGATTGTCATAATAATCCTTAGTAACAAACACTGGTACCGGCGATTTTCGAATGATCTTTTCAGCGGTTGACCCAATAAAATATTCTCGAAGGCCACTGGCGCCATGAGATCCCATAATCACCACGTCGATGGATTGATTTGGGATCATCTCCAGAATTCTTTTAGAGATCGGTCCAAATTCTACATAAGAAAATATTTTGACTCGTTCACGCTTATTTTTTTCTATTATTTTTTTGAATTGAGCCACGGCTTTCGTTTTTAGTTCATTCAATAGTTGCTCTTCAAAAGAGAGTACCGGCATCAAGGTAGTGTCATGCAGCACAGGCAACTCGACAACATGTACCAGAATAACGGTTCCCCCCGAACGTTCAGCAACGTCTAGTGCAAATTTGAAAGCGTTGAGGGCTGGTTTCGAAAAGTCGCAGGGCACGAGTATCTTTTTCATATGGATGTTCTTTACACAGCAAATTTATTATATGATGGCCTGTGTCCTTTTGACGATGGTCAGCTGAAAAGATGATTTATGTCAGACCTTTTTCTATGCATCTCTGAATTGAATGCGAGGGTTTACTTTTTGGAAATACTTGGCGTCAGGTGGCAAAATTTCTCAATGTACGTGAAGCGCTTACAGATCCCGGTGTTTACTCGATCTTCGTGCTATCACTTCTTCTGAATTACGGCCTACTTGTCATCATAGCTGACGTCCGTGATCTCGAGATGCAGCCAGGTAAAATCGCCATCTTTTAATTTCCAGGTGACTTCACATTGAATTCGCCCATCATCTTGCAGGGGACAGATCGGGCGTTTCTTTGGGGACACTAACCAAATACCTCGACGAGCAAAAAAGATGACCATTAGTTTGGTTCAGCCAATTCCAATTTATATTCGGTACCTTGCCTGTGAAGTAAGAGATGGAAATCTCCGGTTCTATCAAGACATTTACGAGAAGGACCTTGTGCTAATGAACGACCTGTATGGTAAGAACGCTCTATAGAAAAGGAACAAACTGAAATAGATATGTTAGGAGATTTAACGCGAGAGCAGTGCGAACATGTACTAAAACGTGAACTCGTGGGACGAATCGGTTGCTCAGGGGGCGAAAAGATTTACATTATCCCCGTCACCTACGCCTTCCACGAGCAATTCATTTATGCCCATTCAAAGGCTGGACTGAAAATTAAATTAATGCGGAAAAATCCAAAGGTCTGTTTTGAAGTTGAAAGTCGTGATACCATGAGAGACTGGAGGACCGTGATTCTTTGGGGTACGTATATTGAACTGACGTCAGCTGTGGAACAGAAAAAAGCATTGAAAATTCTAAACGATCATCTGCATCCGTATTTGTTAAGCGAGTCGCTTCGCCCTGTTGGATATATGAATGCTCCACGGGAGGTGGAACGGGAACGCAAACCTATTCTTTATCGGATTTCCGCAGATGAAATGACTGGACGCTTTGAGCGGAGTGACCTATAAGTTTGGATGTAATCACCCTGTCAAACATATTTGCTTTCACTTTTTTATTATGAAAGCACTGATCTTAAATAAAATTTGTGACTTGCAGCGTGAGAATTCACCGCTTGCATACGTAGAGGTTGATAACCCTATCCCTATTGGCAATGAAATTCTAATTAAAACGTCATGCTGTGGCGTATGCCATACCGAACTCGATGAAATTGAAGGTCGAACACCGCCTTCGCAACTACCCATGATATTAGGCCATCAGGTGATTGGCTACGTGGATGGCATGGGAAACAATGTTGCGAAATTTAAGAAAGGAGATCGCGTGGGTGTTGCCTGGATATTTTCTGCTTGTGGCACCTGCGAATTTTGCAGAAAGGGGCTGGAAAATCTTTGCCCGGAATTCAGGGGAACAGGAAGAGACGCCTACGGAGGATATGCCGAGTACATGAAGGTGCCGGAAAAATTTGCGTATTCGATCCCGGAAATTTTTTCAGATGCTGAGGCCGCTCCCTTGTTATGCGCGGGTGCTATCGGTTATCGTTCTCTGAAATTATCTGAATTGCAAACGGGGCAAACATTAGCACTCACCGGGTTTGGCGCATCGGGACATTTGGTTTTAAAAATGAGTCAGCATCAATTCCCGAAGTCTCCAATTGTTGTTTTCGCGAGAAGCCCGCAAGAGCAGGAGTTTGCACGAGCCTTAGGTGCCGTCTGGTCAGGTGACGTTACCGATACACCTCCTTTCAAGGCGGACGCGATTATCGATACTACTCCTGTATGGAACACGATTGTCAATTCACTGAAACATTTGAAGCCCGGCGGGAGACTAGTCATTAATGCAATACGAAAAGAAAAAGAAGACAAGAACGCATTGCTTAATCTAAGCTATCAGGAACATCTATGGATGGAACGGGAAATAAAAAGCGTGGCCAACATCACGCGTGGTGACGTTGAAGAATTCCTATCGCTTGCGGCACAAATTCCCATCAAACCGGAAGTCGAGATATATCCTTTTGAAAGTGCAAATCTTGCCTTACTGGATTTAAAGCACAAGCATGTTAAAGGCGCCAAGGTTTTGATGTTTGGATCAACCCAATGAATTGACGCTATGAAAAGTAATATATAGAAGTCTAACCCCGGGGAATTTTTCCGTCATCTACAACATAGGCCGTCGACGGTTTTTCTTTTGGAACGGGATACTTTTCCCACCGGCGAATTAAAATAAAGGCAATGAGCAACAGCAGAAGTATGATGATTACCAAAATGTAGGTAAAAAACTGTGTTACGCGTTTCAATTTCATATCCCGTTCCAGACGAGCCATGATATCGCCATAGTTCCTGTGGTGTGCAATTCTTCCGGAACTCATACGATGTCTTCGTAGCCGTATTTCATTCTTTCCCATCGTACTTAATGCGTAAATTGAAATACTTTCGTAGACGGTCCAGGGCGCGGTATGTTCTCATTTTGGCGCCGCTTTCAGTAACGTCGAGGATAAAGGCAATTTCTTTAAAATCCTTGTCCTCAAAAAAACGCAATTCTAATACTTGGAGCATTTCAGTTGGTAATTCTTTTAGATAGTTCATTAAACGATTAATCATTTCTTCGCTGTATTCTTCGTCTGCCTGTTTAATCAGCTCGCGAATCCGCATCTCTTCAATACTAAATACCTTTGTCTGGTTCTTTTTTCGATAGTGTTTGTTTATTTCGTTGCTGGCAATTTTATACAACCACGCCGAAAAAGGCACGCCTCTGAATTGATATCGCGTTACGTTTTTTAACGCAATGAGAAATGTCTGAGACGTTAAATCTGCAGTTAGATCCTCATCATCGGTCTGGCGGTATACGAAATTAAAGATCCGGTCAAAATACTTTTCGTAAAGCTCACCAAAGGCCTGAGGATTTTTCTTAGCTAGGTCTAGGATTGAATACTCTTGGAGTATTTCAGCTTCGGACATGCGATAGATTTACACGTAAATAATGCAAAGGTAGAACGAAAGTCACAATCGGGCCGTTTTTGTATTCTATAGGTAAAGCTGTCATGACGGGTAAATTGCGATCCTTCGATACTTCCGTAAATTATCACGTATTAAGGGGTATTACGTATCTTAGTAAATACGTGAAACTTTGTAGTGTGTATCGTATGACTCGCGTCTCCATCCTAGTCCTTGCAATCAGCCTTTTTTCAACGATTCTTGAGGCGCAAAATCATTTTTATTCCACACGCAACTATACCGTCAAAAATGGACTTCCGCAGTCTCAGGTCTCAACCTTATTGGAAGATAAAAACGGGTACTTGTGGATTGGGACCCATGGGGGCGGGCTAGCCAGGTTCGACGGCCGTGAATTTAAGGTATATACAACCTTGGATGGGCTGTTGAACCTTTCCAGCACATTGGGATCCTAAGCTTAGAATTCCACGTGGACAAGTTGTCGCG
>JADMIO011283452.1_pt1 | contig 18952 bp, 20 predicted proteins | sample 8958161 | NCBI WGS metagenome assembly JADMIO01 (sample SAMN16585339, study PRJNA669376) | soil metagenome | isolation source: Crop rotation soil | place: USA: Cullars Rotation, Alabama | collected 2011 | reverse complement strand
CGCCGGCAGAACCGCCTGCGGGCGGGCGCCCAGCGAGGCCGGCAATCCGGCGTAATTTTCCGGGATGAGATCGAGCGCAGTGCGATTGCCTGCCACCGATGTTGTGATCCGGGCGGATACGCCCAACGTGAAGCGGTAGGTCTTCATGTCGGCGTCACGGCGCACCGACGACACATAGGTCGAAAGGCTCCGCGTCAGCCGGATGATGTCGGCATCGATCGGCTTGTCCATTTTCACGGTCAGCACGCGTCCCGAAATCGCGGCGGTGACGCCGGTTCGGGGAAGGTGACGACGATGCGCGCATAGCCGCCCTGCGTTTCGGCCGTGATCGATTGCGGCGGCGGCGCGGGGACGGGATCGGGGTTCGGGTTGTCGGCGGGCGGCAGCGGCGCGGCAGGTGCCGCAATAGCAACGCCCAGCACCGCGGCGGCAACCGCCGCCTGCAACGCATGACGCAATCCGCGATGTGCGCGCGTACTCATTCGACGCCCCCGGCCAGCATCGTACCGACGCCGGCCTTAATCACCCGTAAACTGTAATTTTCTCTAGCGAAGCCTATTTTTGGGCTTCGATCAATCGCTTCGTTGGGATCACGACGAAGGATCAGTCGTCGCGGTAAACCCGCTCGCGCCGCTCGTGCCGTTCCTGGGCCTCGATCGACAGGGTGGCGATCGGCCGGGCATCCAGCCGCTTCAGCGAAATCGGCTCGCCCGTCTCCTCGCAGAAACCATAGGAGCCGTCTTCCAGGCGCCGGAGCGCCGCATCGATTTTCGAGATCAGCTTGCGCTGGCGGTCGCGGGTGCGGAGCTCAAGCTGACGCTCGGCTTCCGTCGTCGCGCGGTCGGCAAGGTCGGCATTGGGCGTGGGGTCGGTCTGCAGGTTCTGGATGGTCTCGCGCGCTTCACGCAGGATGTCTTCCTTCCACATGACAAGTTTGCGGCGGAAGTACTCGCGCTGCCGTTCATTCATGAAAGGCTCTGCGTCCGTCGGCCGGTAGCCGTTCGGGAGATCATTCCCCATTGCTGTCCTCGTGACTCGCTCACCCCTCGTGCGGCGGGCTTATACATACAAGGGTAGGGGTGGGCAATCGGCGTTTCTCGGCATGGTTGTCGCCAAAGCGCCGTAAATCCTTGGGCTTAAGGATGTCCGGTCACAACGGGATTGGGCGAGCCGTAGCTTGGCCGCGATCAGTGGGCACGGCGTTCGGGTGTCTCCGCCGGCTGTCCACCCGCTTGCGCGCCCCTCTGCTCGATCGCGCGCGTGATTGCTTCCGGCAGACGGCGACGAAGGGCCTCCGCGCGCAGTTTCGGCCCGTCGTGATTGCCGAAGCCGGCAACGATGTCGGGTATCACGCCGCGCGCCTCGTTGGTGCTGTCGGAGCGAAAGCGCGCGCAGTCGGGAAGTTCGAGCACGCCCTTAGAATGTGGCAGCGTCACCGGCGTGCCGCCGTCGGTGTGGCCGCAGCCGCCTTCGGTCGGTTCGCCGATCACGATGGCGGCGTTGTTGTCTTGCAGGATCGCGGTGAACTGGGTCGCTGCCGAGGCGACATCGCGATCGACGAGAACGATCAGCGGGCCGCTCCACACGCCCTCCTCATAGGGAAAGCGGACGGGCGAGAACATGAGCTCCGCCCATGGCTTGCCGCGCAGCTCGGCGGGATCGGCGGCGGGCAGAATGCCGGAGCCGAAAAAGGCATCGACCAACGGTTGGCAGCGGTTGCTTTCGCCGTTCATCAGCGGCGCGGAGTCGCAAACGTTTGCCGCCGCGCGACGGCGCAGCGCAACTTGCTCGGCCCATGACAGAAGATAGGTACGGTCCCTTCCTTGAGCTTCGGCTGCGTAACGGCGCAGGTCGCCTTCGTATTCGGAAAAGATTTTCGCCCAGTGCGGACCGCGCATGCCTTTTCGCACTTCGGAACGCAGGCGCTTTGCCGTCACCATGCGGGCGACAGCCTCGGCCCATTCCGAACCGCCGCCATTGCCGGCGATGTCGACAAGAAGAACGGTCGCGCCCTGCGCCTTCAGATTGCGGACGGTGACGATGAAATCGCGCGTCAGGCGGTCGTTGGCGGCGGTATCGATCTGCGCCGCGCAGGCTTCGTCGCACGGTTTGCCCGCTTCCATGGTCATCGTTGCAAGCGCGGCGCCGCACAGGTCGGGATAGCCCTGCGGCATGAAGATGCCGATCTTGATCACGCCGACGATCGTGTCGCCGACCTTGACCGTGCCTGCGGGAAATTGGGCGACGGTATCCGGCGTTCCATTCGAGTCGTACCCGCGCATGTGCGCAGCCACGGGTTTCGCGGCATAGCGCGCATCGTAGCCAGCACAGGGGTTCGCGATTTCCTGCGGCCCGCCGTTTCCCGGTGGGCTCGGCCAGCGGAACGCGAGATGCCCATCACCCAGCCGCCGGGCGAAACGGTCGAAGGCCGCGCGCGCCTCGGCGTCGTTCTGCGCGCGCTCGATGCGGGCTTTCGTTTCCGCGAACAGTTCGGGGAAATTCACCTCGCGGTCGAAGACGGCCCATTCGATGTTGGCGTACTTGGTCGCGATCGAGTCGCGCACCACGTCAAGATCGGCGAGCCACGGCTTGGGGTCGAACGCGGGCGACGCCGCGACGAAAGCAAGCGCGACGATGGCAAGGAATGCACGGGTGATGAAATGCATGGCTATGCCCGATGATAGGGATGACCCGATAGAATAGCGAAGGCGCGGTAGATCTGCTCGGCCAGCATCGCGCGGACGAGAAGATGCGGCCAGGTCTGCCGCCCGAACGCAGTCTTCCACGCGGCGCTGTCGCGCAACGACGGCGCCAGGCCGTCCGGCCCGCCGATGAGGAAGGCGATATCACGCGCCTGATCGCGCTTGTCGGCGATGAGCTTCGCGAATTCCGAAGACGAAAATGACTTCCCTTGCTCGTCGAGCGCGATCAGGAACGCGCCCTTCGGAATCTTTGCGGACAATGCTTCCGCTTCTTCCGACATCCGCGCGTCGGCGTTTGCCGCGCGCGAGGTATCGACCACGGCAATGTCGACCGCGCCGAAGCCGAGCTTCGGCCCCATGCCGCGCGCACGTTCCAGATAATCTTCCAGCAATGTCTGTTCGGGTGAGGCGCGCGACTTGCCGACGGCGGCGATGATTAATTTCACTTACGCCATGACCGGCTTGCGCACCGCGCGCTCGTCCACCGACCAGATGCCTTCGAGGTCGTAGTACGACCGCACCTCGGGCCGGAAGACGTGCACAATCACGTCGCCTGCATCGATGACGACCCAGTCGCCCTGGCTGAGCCCTTCGATCTTCGCGGTGCCGTGGCCGGCCTCCTTCAGCCGCCGCGCCAGATGTTCCGCCATCGACGAAACATGGCGCGTGCTGGTGCCGCTCGCGATGACGATCGCGTCGGCGAGCGAGGACCGGCCTACAAGGTCGATCGTCACGATGTCGTCCGCTTTGTCGTCGTCGAGGGATTTCACGATGCGCGCGAGCACCTCGTGCTCGGCAGTCTTGGCCTTGGGCGTAACGCTCACAGTGCGGCTCAGGGTCGGCTCCTTCTCAAGCGGGGGCGCGCAACACACGCCGGAACTCCCGAGCGATGTTCATGTGCGTTCGCGCCGCCTTTCTCTCTATGCCTGCGGATATAGTCCGCAAACGCGACATTACCATAACCGGCCTCAAGTAGCGAAGCGGTAGGCCAACGGAAGTCACCCTGCCCCAACTAGCGGCGCTTCCTTAATGCCGTGGCGCTGGCGGGGTTGCGGTGACCTTCGAGCCACGTCCAGGCGGGCGGTGTTTGTGTCGGGAAAAGACGGTTCGCCGCGCGGAAGGCGCCCGAGAACGTCCGCGCCGCCACCCCCATCTGCGCCTGAATGATGGTGCCGCCGCGGGCGACGACGGCGACGGGCACCGCGCGGAAGATCGAGCGCCAGCGCATCCAGCGCGGAATCTGAACCAGGTTGTCGCTGCCCATCAGCCAGACGAACTGGACTTGCGGGAAGTGGCGCTGAAGCAGCGCAATGGTGTCGGCGGTGTAGCGCACGCCTAGTGCCGTCTCGATGTCGGTGACAACGATGCGCGGATGGCGCGCGACGTTGCGCGCGTCCGCGAGGCGCTTCTTCAGTCCGGCCATACCCTCTGTGGGCTTCAACGGATTCTGCGGCGAAACGAGCCACCACACGTAATCGAGGCCTAGCTTCTTCAGCGCGATCTCGCTCGCGTGAACATGCCCTTCGTGCGCCGGATTGAACGAGCCGCCGAGAAGTCCGATGCGAAGACCAGCTGCGATGGGGCCCGGCGCGGTTACAAATACTTCCCGCGCGGGCGCAGGTTTGGCCTTGGCGGTTCGCGGTTTGGCAGCCCGCGCCGCCATCACGGCGCCCAGCTTTGCTTGGGGTCGCGCGCGTGAACACGGGCGCGATTTTTTTCTACCGCGCGCGCGACGTCGTGCATCAGCGCGTCGACGCCTTCGCCTGACACGCCCGAGATCGCATGCACGCGTCCGCCCGCGGCCTTCTCGATCGACTTCATCTTGCGCGTGAGTTCGGATTTGGCGATGGCGTCGATCTTGTTCAGCACCACGAACTCGGTCTTCTTCCCGACGCCGTGACCGTATTCGTCCAGCTCGCGGCGGATGGTGCGGTACGCCTTCACGATCTCCGACTGCGTGCCGTCGATGAGATGCAGGATCACGCCGGTGCGTTCGGCATGGCCGAGGAACCGCGTGCCCAGCCCCGCGCCTTCATGCGCGCCTTCGATCAGGCCGGGCAGATCGGCGAGCACGAAGTCGACCCCGCCCATGCGCACCTGCCCAAGCTGCGGATGCAGCGTGGTGAACGGATAATCGGCGATCTTCGGTTTCGCTTTCGACGTGCGCGCGAGCAGCGTCGACTTGCCCGCATTCGGCAGGCCGACCAGCCCGACATCGGCGATCAGTTTCAATCGCAGCCAGATCGTTTTCTCTTCACCGGGAATGCCCGGATTGGCGTTGCGCGGCGCGCGGTTGGTCGAGCTCTTGAAACGCGCGTTGCCGAAGCCGCCATTCCCGCCCTTGGCCAGCATCGTGCGTTCGCCCGGCACCGCGAGATCGGCGATGAGGGTCTCGTTGTCTTCCTCGTAGATCTCGGTCCCGACCGGCACCTTGATCGTCGCGTCCGCGCCCTTCGCGCCATGCATGTCCTTGCCCATGCCGCCGCCACCGTTCTTGGCATAGATGTGCTGCTGGAAGCGGTAGTCGATCAGCGTGTTCAGGTTCTCGACCGCCTCGGCGTACACGTCGCCGCCGCGGCCGCCGTCGCCGCCATTCGGTCCGCCGTATTCGATGAACTTCTCGCGCCTGAACGAGACGCAGCCATTCCCGCCCGAGCCCGAGCGGATATAGACCTTGGCCTGATCGAGAAATTTCATCGGGCCGAACTTTTCCACATCGCGCGCGTCAGCACGACCCGGTTGCACGATATCGGCCCACCACGCGCCATGCATTCGCGCTCTTCGGTGCCCGACGGCACGCAGCCGAGCTTTTCCAGGACGCGGCCCGAGGCCGGATTGTCGAAGAACCAGCCGGCCACGACATAGTCGGTGTCGAGCTCCTCGAACGCGAACCTGAGCAACCGGCGCGATGCCTCGGTGGCGTACCCGCGGCCCCAGTAGGGCTTCCCGATCCAGTAACCGAATTCCCAGTTGCGCTCCGGATGCACGCCGGCGGCGCCGACATAGGTGCCGTCCTTCAGAGTCATCGCGAAGGGAAAGTCGGCGTTGCGCGCGCGCTTCTCGGCGGCGCGGGCGACGAAGGCGTGCGCCGCATCCTCCGTATACGGATGAGGTACGCTGGAAAGGTTCTTGGCGATGTCGTAGTCGCCGATCAGCGGCAGGAACTGCGGAATGTCCGCGGCCGCGGGCGGCCGCAGGATCAGGCGCTCGGTCTCCAGTATCTCGCTCGGCATCGCAGCCCACCTCGCGGGGAAACAAAAAAGGGAGATGGCGGCCCATCTCCCTCGCTCAACAGGCCGCCCCGATGTGCGGCCTCATGTGATGCCGCTTACTGCGCCGTCTCCGCCGGTACGACCGAAACGTAGGTCTTGCGCTTCAGACCTTTCTTGAACACCACCGTGCCGGCGATACGGGCGAACAAGGTATGGTCCTTGCCCATGGCCACATTGCGGCCGGGATGCCACTGCGTGCCGCGCTGACGCGCGATGATGTTGCCGGGCTCCACGTGTTCGCCGCCGAAGCACTTCACGCCGAGCCTTTGCCCCGCGGAGTCGCGGCCGTTGCGGGATGAACCGCCTGCTTTCTTATGCGCCATCGGCGTGTTCCTTGGAGTCCTTGCTGGCTGATTCCTTGCCGGCGCTGATCGAGACGATCTTCACCGTGGTTTCGTGCTGGCGATGACCGCGCTTGCGGTGCGTGTTCTTGCGCCGCTTCTTCTTGAAGGCGACGACCTTGTCCGCGCGGCCCTGTTTCACGATCTCGGCCGACACCTTGGCGCCGGAAATCAGCGGCGCCCCATGCCTGGGCTTGTCGCCGCCGAGCATCAGCACCTCGCCGAAGGTCACCTTCGCGCCCTCGTCGCCGTCGATCTTGCCGATCACCAGGACGTCGTCCTTGTTGACCGTGTATTGTTTTCCGCCGCTGCGGATGACCGCGAACATATTGAATTCCTTGGTCTTTTCGTAGGTTGGTTGGGCCAAAACGCGGCCCCGCCCGAAAGGCCGCGCAATATAGCCGCGAACCCTTGCCAGTCAACCCTTGGGCGGTTAGGCCCCACGGCCTCAAGCAGCGAAGCGATAGGCCACGACAGAGTCATGCTCCTCGACCGTCTCTACAATTTCCATTGGGTTGCGCCCGGCGTGGCGCGTTCGGCGCAGCCCTATCTCGGCGGCTACGGCGCGTACCTGAAAGCGCACGGCATCCGCAGCATCATCAATCTTCGTGGCGATAACCCGAAGCACCAATGGTGGCACGAGGAACGCGCGCTGGCGGCCAAGCTCGGCATCGCCCATTTCGACGTGAAGCTGGACACGCGCAAGCTGCCGTCGCGCGACCGCGTTCTGGCGCTGTTCGAGGCGTTCCGCTGGGCCGAGAAGCCGATCCTGATGAAATGCTCGGGTGGGCAGGACCGCACCAGTCTCGCGTCGGCGCTGTATCTGCTGCACGAGGGCGCGAAGCTGGAAAAGGCGCAGGCGCAATTCGCCCCGTGGCCGTATCTGCACCGGCCCACGGTGCAGCAGCTCTGGATGTATGCGTTTCCCGCCTACGCGATGCAGGAGGCAAAGGGTGCGCCGCTCGCGCAATGGGCGCAGAGCTATTCGCCCGAGCATTTTGTGCAGTGGCTGAAGTCGAAGCGCATGGGCGGGAGCTACGAGTCCATCCAGCGGCCTCACCCCAATTCCAATCCTAACGCCACGCCCAATCTAACGCCGGCATGAACCGCGTCGATGTTGCGCCCGGCGTGGTGTTGTGGCCGGAGCGTTTTTCACCCGACGAACAGAAGGCGCTGCTTGCGGACCTGCTCGCCGTGGTCGAGCGCGCGCCGTTCTATCGCGCGACCATGCCGAAGACGGGCTATCCGATGTCGGTCGAGATGACGAATTTCGGTCCGCTCGGCTGGGTCAGCGACAAGGAGGGCGGCTATCGCTATCAGGCGCAGCATCCGGTGACCGGCGAAAAGTGGCCCGCGATTTCCGATCGTCTTCTTTCATTGTGGAACGAGACCACGAATTACCGCGCGCCGCCTGAGGCGTGCCTGGTCAACCGTTATCGTGACGATGCGCGCATGGGCCTGCATCAGGACCGCGATGAAGCGGCGACGGACGCACCGGTGCTGTCGGTGTCGCTGGGCGATGAAGCCGTATTCCGCATCGGCGGCACGACGCGAAAGGATCCGACGCGATCGCTGACGCTGCGCTCGGGCGATTTGCTGATGTTCGGCGGCCCGGCGCGCATGGCCTTCCACGGTATCGACAGGATCCGGACGGGTTCGAGCACGCTCATCCCCGGCGGCGGCCGGATAAACCTGACGCTTCGGCGGGTAACGATTCCAACGGCTTAGCGCCGCGCCGGATTTGACCGGTGCGCGGCTCCGCCGCGCGGGGGCCCAAATAAAAAGACGCCCGGTCAGGGGGGCTGACCGGGCGCCAAATGCGCCGTTACGCGCGTGATGCCGGGAGGGGATGACCGGCACCGTGAGCAACATCATCCGATCTGCGAGCGGGGGGGCATGCAAACCGGACTCAAGACATTGCCCGCAGCCAATATATGCACGAAAGCCACAGGCATCAACTTTTTTATCTAGCAAAGTGATTTGTAACGGTTATTTCATGACAGTGGCCTTTCAGCCACAGGTTGTCGCCAACCGGAATCTCCCGCCTTCACGAACGCGTGAAGCGGGCAAGGTGTTGGTCCGAGAGCACTTTCGCACACAACACCTGCCCCGACTCAGCCTCGGACCCAACGTCGCATTCGAGTCCGCGCGGCCACACGCCGCCGATCACATTTTGCCGAGCTCCTTGGCTGTCAAATCGACGCACACCCTAGCCAGCGCGACCATCTCGTCCACTTCGGCCTCGGTGATGGTCAGCGGCGGCGACAGAACCATGGTGTCGCGGATCGCCCGCATGATCAGGCCGCGGCTGAAACAGTGGTTGCGGCACTGGGTGCCGATGTCCTGCGACCGCGGGAACGTCCGGCGCTCTTTCTTGTCGTCGACCAGTTCGATCGCCGCCAGCAGGCCCACGCCGCGCACCTCGCCGACCAAGGGATGGTCGGCGAAGGCTTCTTTCAGCTTGCGCTGGAGGTACGGTCCGATTTTCGTCTTGACGCGCTCGGGCAGTTTCTCGCGCTCGATCACTTCGAGGTTCTTCAGCGCCACGGCCGACGCCACCGGATGCCCGGAATAGGTATAGCCGTGCACCAGTTCCTCGTTCGCGTTGGCGATGACCTCGCCCATGCGCTCGCCGAGGCTGGTTGCCGAAATCGGTTGGTAGCCGGACGACAGGCCCTTCGCCATCGTCATCACATCGGGCTCGAGCTTGAAGGTCTGCGAACCGAACCACTCGCCGGTGCGGCCGAAGCCGGTGATGACTTCATCGGCATGCAGCAGGATGTCGTACTTGCGGCAGATGCGGACTACTTCTGGCCAATACGTATCCGGCGCCACGATCAACCCGCCCGCGCCCTGCACGGGCTCGGCCGAGAACGAGGCAATACGATCCGGCCCGATGTCGAGGATGATCTCCTCCATCTTGCGCGCGACGAGGACGCCGAATTCCTCCGGCGTGACGTCGCCGTATCCCGCCTGCTTGGCGCCGTACCAGTACGGCACCGGCACCTTTTCGAAACCGGGCAGCGGCAGATCGAACTGCGGATGCAGGAAGGTGATGCCCGACAGCGACGCGGCCGCCATGGTGACCCCGTGGTAGCCGAGATCGCGCGAGAGATGGATCTTCTTTTCGGGCCGGTCCTTCAGGTTCCAGTAGTAGCGGATCAGCTTCAGCGCCGTGTCGTTCGCCTCCGACCCCGAGTTCGCGAACAGGATGCGCTGATGCCCCTTGGGCAGAAGCGACGACAGTTTCGCCGCGAGCTCGGTGGTCCACGGGTTCGTGGTCTTGAAGAAGTGATTGTAGAACGGAAGCGTGTTCAACGCCTCGCATCCGGCATCGGCCAGTTCCTTGTTGCCGTAACCGACATTCACGCACCACAGGCCGGCCATGCCGTCGATGAGGCGCTTGCCCTCGGAATCCCACAGATACACGCCATCGCCTTTGACGATGACACGCACGCCTTCCTTGTTCAGAAGATTGGTCTGCGTGAACGGGTGGATGTGATGCGCGGCATCAAGCTCGCGCCAATGCTTTGTCTGGTTGTGTGTTGTGCTCGCGCTGGTCATGGCGCGGTTCCTTCTCGCAATGTGAAATGGGAACGAACAGGCCGGCCAAGCCGAAAAACAGGGGGCCGGCGAACGGCGTCAGCCGCGATTTATCCGCGCGGCGGGTTGAAGCCGATGCGGGCGCAGAGAAGCAGAAGGTAAAGCTTGGCGCTCATAGGAATGACTTTACCAACGGCGGAGCTTTCCGTCACCCCCCACGCCGCACGACTGCCATGATGCTGGCGTCTATGCGCGCCATGACATCAACCCTCAGAACAGCGATTGCCGCCGCGTTTGCGGTGGCCGTGTTGACCATGACGGCGGCGGCCGGCGCCGCACCGATGCGCAGCTTCAAAGGCTGGCACGACGGCGACCTCATCTTCCAGCAATCGACCGGCGGCCAGTCGGCGGCCGTGCTCGCCGCCACCGGCAGCCGCTACACCCACATGGGCGTCGTCAGGCTGAACGACGGCAAGCCCGTGGTGATCGAGGCGGCGGGCAGGGTTGGCGAAATTCCGCTCGAGCGCTTCATCGCGCGCGGCAAGGGCGGGCGTTTTGCCGTGTACCGCGTGCGCGATCTTCCCGTGATCAAGTGGGCGGTGGCGCAGATGTATATGCGCATGATGTGGGGCCGGCCGTACGACGTCTTCTTTCGCCTCGGCAACGATGCGTTCTATTGCAGCGAGCTTCCATACCTCGCGTTCAAGTCAGCCAATATGGAACTCGGCAAAGAGCAGCGGCTGGGCGATCTGGCGCTGAACAACCCAGCGGTCGCCGCGCTGTTCGTGCGCCGTTGGCAACAGCATCCCGACTGCAAGGGGCTCGATCGCGGTGCGTGCTGGCGCAAGATCCAGGATCAACGGATCGTCACGCCGGCTTCCATCGCGCGCGATCCGCAGGTGCGGCTGGTCTATTCGAATTTCTGACTACGCCCAGCACCGCTCGAGGAAACCGCGGACCGCTTCGTCGACTTCGGCGTCCTCCGGCGATGAGCCGCCGAAGCCGCCATGCGGCATCGCCTCCCACACATGCAGCTCGGCGCGGATGCCCGCCTTCAGCATCTTCCGGTGAAGAAGCGCGCAGTTCGACAGGAACAGATCGCGCGTGCCCGACTGGATGAACACCGGCGGGAAATCCACCGTGTACTCGGCGAAGATCGGCGACAGATACGGATCGGTCAGCGGCCGTCCGCCCGCGTACAGTTCATTGCATTCAGGCAGGCCACCCTTCAGCACCACGTCCACATATTCATGCGTCTGGAACGTGTCGCCGGTTTCGGTGAGATCGGTTTCCGGCGTCAGGAGCACGACGCCGGCGGGCGCGGGCAGGCCGCGGTCGCGGATCATCAACGCCGTGACCAACGCGAGGTTGCCGCCAGCAGACGAGCCGCCGATGGCGGTGGCCTTGGGCGCGTGCGTCTTGATCACTTCGCGATAGACAGCGAGGCAATCCTCCGGCGCCTGCGGAAATGGATGCGCGGGCGCCATGCGGTATTCGACCGAATACACGGTGCATCCGAGCGCGTCGGCCGCGGCCGCGGCGCCGGCCTTGGGCCAATCGCCGCCGCCGAACACAAAGCCGCCGCCGTGGAAATAGACATAGGCGCGCTTGGCCGCGTCTGCGTTCATCCCCTTCGGCGTTGCCACCTGCACGGTGATGCCCGCCATGGTGCGGGTCTCGATTGCGCATTGCGCCGCGCCCAGCATCGCGTCGCAGCGGGGCGCAAACATCGCCTCGAACTCGGCGATGGATTTGGTCCAGCCGTCTCGGTCGTTCACGGCGGGGCGAGCGCGGCGCGGCATCGCCGCCATCATGGCGAGGAATTCGCGCGCCTCGCGGCTGATCGTGGTGGGCGCAGTCTTCAACCGCGCAGACGCAAGTAGTTGGTCTTCCGTTTGGTCGGCCATGTCTTCCCCCGGGGCGCGGTCTAGGGCGCGTATTGCCTCTGCAATTCAGCAGCCTTGGCCCATCCGGGCAGCGATTTCAGGTCGGCGTGCCAGCGCTGGATGCCGCGATACTGTTCCATCGGATATTGCGCGATGTCGGCGGCGATCAGCGCCGCGCCGAGCGAGATGTCCGCGACCGACAAATGGTCACCCGCGATGTAGCGCGTCTTCTGCAACTGGCCGTCGATCACCGGCGCATTACGCGCCCACAATGTTTCACCGCGCGCGATTTCGGCAGGGTCGGCGTCGCCGCGGCCAAGCGCTGGCTTCACCATGCGCTCGAACACGAAGGTCGCGCAGGTCGGATCCCAGTGATTGGAATCGAAGTACTGCCACTTCTCGAGGGCGAGGCGCTCCTTCGCGTCCGCAGGCAGCTTGCCCGCCTGCGCCGCGAGGTAGTTCACGATCGCGTTCGATTCCCACAGCACGTAGTCGCCGTCTTCCATCGTGGGCATGCGGCCCGAAGGATTCAGCGCGCGGTACTCGGGTGTGTTCTGCTCGCCCTTGAACAGATTGATGAACTTTAGTTCGTAATTGACGCCCATCTGATGCGCCGCGAACAGCACCTTGAAGGCGCGCGGGCTCGCAGGAAACACATGCAGCTTGATGGCCATCGGGTCCTCCGTCCGGTCGGAACCGGACCCTACCCGATATCGAAGGCCGCTCTAAACGCCGATAGTCCCGCTCGCGCGGCGGTGCAGCATGTTCTAGTTTCGGACCATCTTCGGGTGTGGGCATGCTGGCAATCATCGGGCGGCAGACGGCGCGTTTTGGCGCCGGGATCATCGGAGCGGTCGTGTTCGCCGCGGCGCTCGCCGCGTTGGGCGCGGCCGGGTTCACCGATGCCTTCGTCGACCGCGTGGCCGGTATCGTCTCGCTCGATTTCGGGCGCAGCACGATCACCGGCACCGACAGCTTCGCCTCCATCATCCCGGCGCTACATGACAGCATGATCCTGCTGGTGCCGGGGCTGGGACTCGCGCTCCTTCTCGGTGTGCCGCTGGGCGTTCTCCTGGCCGAAAAGCGCACGCAGACGGTCACCGGGCCGCTGACCCAACTCGCGCGCGCGGTGACGGTGTTCTGCGGGGCGCTGCTGTTTGGCGTCATCGCGGCGGCGTTCATTCCCGGCACGGAAACCGGCCGGGGCATCAGCGTGCAGGACGCGATTGCCACGCACAATCTCGATACGATCATGGCGGCCCTCGCCGCCATGGCGCCACTGGTGCTGCCCATCGCGTTCGCGGGCGCGGGTGCCATTGCGTCGATCGTCTGCGGCGCGATGGAAGAGGCGCTGGGTGAAAACTATCGCCGGTCTTTGCAGGAACTCGGTATCAGCCCGCGCGAGATTCTGCGCACCTATGTGGCGCGGCGCGCGCTGGCGCTGTCGCTGGCCGCCATCGGCGATGTGCTGCTGGTGACCGTGGGCGCGCTTGCGATTGTCGAGCGCCTGTTCGACTGGCCCGGCGCGGGGGCACAGTTCATCCACGCGGCCGCATTGCACGACTGGCCGGTGGTTGGTGCGCTGGTGTTCGTGATCGCAGTGGCGCGCATCGTCGCCGATTTCGTCGGCGGGCTGATGTCGACCGCGCTGACGGGGTCGGCGCAATGACGATGCCGGCGACAATGACGGCGCCTCGGTTCGCCTGGCGGCGCGGCGCCGGCTCGGTGGGCCTCGTGCTGCTGACGATATTGCTGCTCGCGGCAATCCTGCATGACGCGGTCGCGCCGTATCCACGCGGCGTGTCGCTGAACGAACCCGCGCTGCAAGCGCCGAACCTTCAACATGCGCTTGGCACCGACGTCCTCAGCCGCGATCTGATGAGCGAATCCCTGCATGCGCTCAGCGTCAGCATGGCGGACGCGGGTATGGGCTTCGCGGTCGCGCTCGCCTTCGGGACGCTCGCGGGATTGCTGGCGGCACATCTTTTGGGTGCACTCGGAACCGGATTGCGATTGTTCGCGGGCGTTGTCGCCGCGGTGCCGGCGATCCTGCTGGCGATACTGCTCGCCGTATTGCTGGGCTATGCGCAGGCGGCGTTCGCTGCGGGCCTTGCCGTCGCCCCCGCGCAATTCGTGCGCAGCTTCGATCGAACCCGCGCGCTTTTGTCGGGGCGGCAGGCGGACTACGCGCGCGCATCGGGCATTACGTCGATCGCGCTTCTCAGGCGCGACATCAACTACACCTTCGTCGCTTCGCTGATCTCGCTGGCCGCGCGCGCGTTCGCCGCGGTCACCGTTGCGCTCGCCACCATGAGCTTCTTCGGTTTCGGCGCGCTGCCGCCGGCGCGCGACCTCGGCCTGATGATCGCGAGCGCGCGCCCGGTGATGGACACCGCGTGGTGGACCATCGCCGCGCCGATGGGGTTGTTGGTGCTGGTCGTGCTGGCGGCGCATCTCGCCGCCGGGTTCTCGGAAAGCGAGCGGCCATGACCGCGATCTTTTCCGACACCGGCCCGCGCACCATCTTCGAGGCCGAAGGATTCACCACCGGTGCAGGCGGGGACGCGCCGCCGTTGTTAGACCGCGTGTCGTTGCGCGTGAGCGAAGGCGAGATCGTCACCGTGCTCGGCCGCGAGCATTCCGGCGTGGAGACATTGAAGTCGCTGTGCGCCGGGTTCACGCCGACCGCACGCACGCTCGAAGGTGTCTTCCGCATCGGCACGCTGGAGGGCGGCGCCAATCCGCGCATCGCCTATTGGGCGGCGACCGATACGTTGGCGCCCCATGCGAGTGCGGCGGGTCAACTCGCGCGCGCCTTGGCGCGGCAGCAGAATATTCCGCTCGGCAGTGCGCGCGAGGAGCTGCGTCTGCAACTGTCGCGGCTCAATGGCGCACCGGCACTCGACAAATTGCGCGCGCGCCCGGCGCAGGTGCCGCCGCAGGATTTGGCGATCGCGCTTCTCGCCGTCGCGCTGGCGCAACAGCCGAATGCGGTGATCGCCGCCGATCCAGTGCGCGCGCTCGATCCCAAAGAAGCGGCGGCAGTGATCGACCTCCTGATCAAGCAGCAGACGGAATCGAAATTCACGCTCGTGTACTTCACAGGCGACGCCGGCATTCCGGTGCGTCTCGGCGGGCGCGTCGCGGTGTTGCGCGACGGAAAGATGATCGAGGAAGGGCCGGTGACGAAACTCGCCACGGAGTTTTCGCACCCCTACACGCAGTCCTTGTTCCGCGCCGTGCCCCGCGCCGACGTGGCAGGGCCCGAACGGTCCGCTCCGCGCTCCGAACCGCTAATCCAGATGAAAAGCTTCGCCTTCACCAAGCAGCGCCGCTTCGATCCGGCGAAGGGGATCACCTTCGATCTGCGGCGCGGCGCCGGGCTTGCGCTGGTGGGCGAGCGCAAGTCGGGGCGGCGCTCGCTCGCACGAGCGGTGCTCGGCCTCGCGCCGCTTCGTCAGGGCCGTATCGTCTTCGACGCCGTCGACATTGGACCGCTGTCGTCGACCATGCGCGGGCATCTGCGCCGCCGCGTCGTGTTCATCACCGGCGAGGACGATGTGCTCGATCCGCGCATGAGCGTGCGCGACATCGTGGGTGAACCCCTTCGCACGCATCTGAACCTCGGCGCGCAACAGAACGAACGCACGACCATCGCCGCCCTGCATCGCGTCGGCCTCGGCGAGATCCCGCGTTCGCGCCGGCCGGGCGAGCTCGACGTGCTCGACCGCCGCCGTTTGCAGATCGCGCGTGCCATCGCGGCTACCGCCAGTCTTGCCGTGCTGTACGAGCCACTCGCCGGCCTCGACTCGCTTTCCGGTTCGCTGATCCTCGATCTGTTGCGCGATTACCGCGCGCGCTCCGGCGTTGCGTTCCTGCTGGTGACCGCGAACTTCGCCGTCGCCCAGGCGCTGGCCGAAGAGGTGCTGGTGATCCGGGACCGCGCCATCGTCGAACGCGGACTCGTCTGGGAAGTACTGCGAAAGCCCAAGGACGCCTACACAAAAGCGCTGATTGCCGCGGTCGCGCCGATGAAGCCGCGCGCCCTTCCGCAGCCCACGCCCGCGGGCTAGAACGACCCTATATAGATGGCGTCCCCTGCGAGGCTTCCGATGCTCAAGCTCACCGATTCCGCGCTTCTCCGCGACAAGATGTATGTCGGCGGCAAATGGACCGCGGCCACCTCCGGCGCGACCTTTCCCGTCACCAATCCGGCGACCGGCGAAACGCTCGCCGACGTTCCCGACTGTCTCGAGGGCGAAACCAAGGGCGCGATCGAATCCGCGCACGCGGCATTCGCCGTGTGGCGTCAGAAGACCGCGAAGGAACGCCACGCACTGATGCGGAAGTGGTACGAGCTGATCATGGCGGCGCAGGAAGACCTCGCGCGCATCATGACGGCCGAGCAGGGCAAGCCGCTCGCCGAAAGCCGCGGCGAGGTCGCCTACGGCGCCAGCTTTATCGAGTGGTTCGGCGAAGAGGGCAAGCGCGTCTATGGCGACGTCATTCCGCACAACCAGAAAGGCCGCCGCATCATCGTGCTGAAGGAGCCAGTGGGCGTGGTCGGCGCCATCACGCCGTGGAATTTTCCCAACGCCATGATCACGCGCAAATGTGCGCCGGCGCTGGCCGCCGGATGCACGGTGGTGATCAAGCCCGCGTCCGAGACGCCGTTGTCGGCGCTTGCGTTGTGCGAGCTCGCGCACCGCGCGGGCATCCCCGAGGGCGTGTTCAACGTGGTGACGTCGAAACACGCCTCGCGCGTTGGCAAGGAGCTGACCGAGAGTCCGCTTGTGCGCGCGTTCTCGTTCACAGGCTCGACCGAGATCGGCAAGATCCTGATGCGTCAGTGCGCGTCGACTGTGAAGAAGATGGGCATGGAGTTGGGCGGCAACGCGCCGTTCATCGTTTTCGACGACGCCGATCTGGACGCGGCGGTGAAGGGCGCGATGATCTCCAAGTTCCGCAACATGGGCCAGACCTGCGTCTGCGCGAACCGTATCCTTGTTCAGGACGGCGTGTACGACGCCTTCACCGAGAAGTTCACCAAGGCGGTCGCGGCGCTGAAGGTCGGCAACGGCATGGACGACGGCGTCGAGCAGGGGCCGCTGATCACCGAATCTGCGGTGACCAAGGTGGAGGAGCTGCTCGGCGATGCGGTGAAGAAGGGCGCGCGCGTGGTGCTGGGTGGCAACCGGGTCAAGGGCTCCGGCACGTTCTTCGAGCCGACGGTGGTGCGCGACGTGACGCCGGCGATGACCGTGGCGCGCGAGGAAATCTTCGGGCCGGTGGCGACGCTGTTCCGCTTCAAAACCGACGACGACGCCATCCGCATGGCCAACGACACCGAGTTCGGGCTGGCGGCGTATTTCTATGCCCGCGATATCGGCCGCATCTGGAAGGTGGCGGAGGCGCTAGAGTACGGGATTCTCGGCATCAACGAAGGCATCATTTCCACGGAAGTCGCGCCGTTCGGCGGCATGAAGGAATCGGGCCTCGGCCGCGAGGGCTCGAAGTACGGCATCGAGGAATTCGTGGAGATCAAGTATCTGGCGCTTGGAGGATTGGGTAACATCTAAGGAATGATTCCCCGCTACGCACGCCCGGAAATGACCGCCATCTGGTCGGCGGAAACCCGATACCGCATCTGGTTCGAGATCGAGGCACACGCCGCCGACGCCATGGCGGAGGCGGGCGTGATCCCGAAGGCGTCGGCCAAGGCGATCTGGGACAAGGGCGGTAAGGCGAAGTTCGACGTCGCGCGCATCGACGAGATCGAGCGCGAGGTCAAGCACGACGTTATCGCGTTCCTCACGCACCTTGCCGAGTTCATCGGCGACGATGCGCGCTTCGTTCATCAGGGCATGACGTCATCGGACGTTCTCGATACGACGCTGGCGGTGCAGCTTTCGCGCGCGGCCGATCTGCTGATCAAGGATGTCGATGCGCTTTTGGCGGCGCTGAAAAAGCGAGCCCTCGAGCACAAGCTCACGCCGATCATGGGCCGCAGCCATGGCATCCACGCCGAGCCGACCACGTTCGGGTTGAAGCTCGCCGGCTTCCACGCCGAGTTCCAGCGCGCGCGCGAACGCCTTGTCGCAGCGCGCAAGGATATCGCCACCTGCGCCATCTCCGGTCCCGTCGGCACGTTTGGCAGCGTCGATCCGCGCGTCGAAGCGCACGTCGCCAAGGCGATGGGGCTCACCGTCGAGCCGGTCTCGACCCAGGTCATTCCACGCGACCGCCACGCGATGTTCTTCGCGACCCTCGCGGTCGTGGCGAGTTCGCTTGAACGACTCGCGGTCGAAATCCGCCATCTCCAGCGCACCGAAGTGGCAGAGGCCGAGGAATATTTTTCCGCCGGGCAAAAGGGCTCGTCCTCGATGCCGCACAAGCGCAACCCGGTGCTGACCGAGAACATCGTCGGCCTCGCGCGCATGGTGCGCGCCTACGCGATGCCGGCGATGGAGAACGTCGCGCTCTGGCACGAACGCGACATCTCGCACTCGTCGGTCGAGCGTTTCATCGGGCCGGACGCCACCATCACGCTCGACTTCGCGCTCGCGCGCGCGGCCGGCGTGGTCGACAAGCTGGTGGTCTACCCGGAACGCATGAAGGCCAATCTCGACTCGTCGCGCGGGCTTGTGCACTCCGGCCGCGTGCTCAACGCGCTCACGCAAAAGGGCATGTCGCGCGAAGACTCGTATGCGCTGGTGCAGAAGCACGCGATGCGCGCCTTCGCGGGCGAAGGCGATCTGTTCTCGCACCTCAAGAAGGACACGGCGGTGACAAAGCTGATCCCGTCGGCGGAGCTCGAGGCGCTGTTTGACCTCGGTCACCATTTCAAGGAAGTCGATACGATCTTCGCCCGCGTCTTCGGCGGCTGACTGACCGAAAATCCCAGCCCAGGCGCCTCCCTCCGTTTGGAGAGATGCCGGCATACCGCCGGCCTTGTTACGAAACCGCTCGACAGGATTTGCGGGGCGGCACGGCCATGGCAGGTATCAATCTGACCGAAGGCGACGACACCTACACGGCGACCGGGGTGGGCGACGTCATCTCGGGGCTTGGCGGCAACGACACCATCACCGCGTCCGACGGCGGCAACGATCTGCGCGGGAATCTGGGCGACGACACGCTGAACGGCGGCATCGCTTTCCAGCACATTGGGATCCTAAGCTTAGAATTCCACGTGGACAAGTTGTCGC
>JADMIO010823503.1_pt1 | contig 18953 bp, 11 predicted proteins | sample 8958161 | NCBI WGS metagenome assembly JADMIO01 (sample SAMN16585339, study PRJNA669376) | soil metagenome | isolation source: Crop rotation soil | place: USA: Cullars Rotation, Alabama | collected 2011 | reverse complement strand
CCGCGACAACTTGTCCACGTGGAATTCTAAGCTTAGGATCCCAATGTGCTGGAAAGCGAACTGGTGGCCGGCATAGTCGGTCGGAGACAAAGAGACACACAGCATGTCAGGATCGCTGCCCTGCCCTAAGTTGTTGGCTGCTATACAGCGCCTGGCAAATTGCAGCGTCAACCAGAGCCCTTGGGGAAGCTTGCGGACTGAATTGTACCTGAAGATGCCTGAGCCCTTAAAGAACTGGGCGCTATGGGGGAATGAAGTGTTCGGCTCGTCTTTAGAAAACTTGCCTTCATATCGTGCATTGTCGTCTGCACTTTGCGTATAGGTATCGCGAAGGTCTGCCGCCTTCCAGTCTTGAATAAGAATCGAATCTGCCCAGTGCTTTTCATTGAACTGCTTTACCCAGCCCGGCAGCTCATTATCATAATAGGAAGAGGTCGAGAACGTCCCGGTGCTATCGTCAAACCAGAATGCCTTCCCCATATGTCCCGCAGGCAGAATGCTGCTGCGGTCCTTTAATGAAACACCGAAGACCTGCGAGCGCTTATTGGTCGCCAGACGCAGCTCATCGCCAATGGTTGTGGTCAGCAGGTTGCGCGGGCTCATTTGTCCCCATTGCTTGCTACCGCCCAGTGGCAGCACCGACTTATCATCTGTACAGTAGATGAACTTGCCATCCTCATACCAATCATTACCAGCAATGCCGTGTATAGCTGGCACCGATCCGGTATAAACGCAGGTATGCCCCGGCGCAGTAAACGACGGCAGGTAACTGATCATCGCCTGCTCACAACGGAAGCCGTCGCGCATCAGCCGCTTAAATCCATCCTGACCATAGTGGTCGTAGTACCGGTACAGGTAATCCCAGCGCATCTGATCGACCACGATGCCCACCACGAGCTTTGGTCTCGCCAACTTTTTGGCTATTGTAGATGGGAGGCAGCAGATGGATAAAAGGGAAAAAAGTAGGATGCGCTTCATGCTGCAATAGTAAAGGCTACGCCAAAATTGAACCTTCTAAAAGGAGGCAGGCCCTATCTTTTCTTTATTTTCGCGCCACTTTTGACTGGGATTACCAGGATTTCTAATAGACTTTCAGGATTTCCAGACAGTTAAACGAATTAACCACTCAACTATTCAACGTTTATAATGGCAGACATCTTTGCAAAGTTTGAAAAGCGACTTGGTCCTATCGGTGATTATGCAGAAAAGGCTCCCGGCTATTTTGCCTTCCCTAAGCTAGAGGGTGAGATAGGCAACCGCATGAAGTTTCGCGGCGTGGAGAAGATCGTATGGAGCCTGAACAACTACCTGGGTCTGGCTAATCACCCCGAGGTGCGCAAAGCGGACACAGAAGCTACTGCAAAGTATGGCCTGGCTGCCCCGATGGGCGCCCGCATGATGAGCGGGAACTCTACAAACCACGAGGAGCTTGAGCGCCAATTGGCTGAGTTTATAGGGAAGGAAGACGCAATGCTTTTCAACTATGGTTATCAGGGTATGGTGAGCGCCATTGATGCCCTTTGCGGTCGCCACGACGTAATCGTATACGATGCTGAAAGCCATGCATGTATTATCGATGGTCTGCGCCTACACCCCGGTCACCGCTATGTATACAAGCACAATGACGTAGCCGACTGCGAGAAGCAACTGCAGCGTGCTACTGAAATGATCAAGGGCACGAGCGGTGGTATTCTGCTAATTACTGAAGGCGTATTTGGTATGAGCGGCAACCAGGGTAAAGTAGCTGAGATCGCTGCCTTGAAGAAGGATTATGAGTTCCGTCTGTTTGTTGATGATGCACACGGCTTTGGTACTATGGGCAAGACAGGTGCCGGCATTGGTGAAGAGCAGAATTGCACAGACGATATAGATATTTACTTCTCTACGTTCGCCAAGAGCATGGCTTCTATTGGTGGTTTCCTGGCTGCTGATAAGAAGATCCTTACCTATCTGCGCTACAACATGCGCTCCCAGGTATTCGCTAAGAGCCTGCCCATGCCGATCGTCGTTGGCAACCTAAAGCGCCTGGAATTGCTTCGCTCTAAGCCTGAGCTTAGGGAGAAGCTATGGCACAATGTAAACCGCCTGCAGAATGGTCTGCGTGAGCGCGGTTTCAACATCGGCACTACTAACACTCCTGTGACTCCTGTATTTATGGAAGGCGGCTTGTTTGACGCGACGCAGCTTATTCATGATATGCGGGAGAATTACAACATCTTCTGCTCGGTAGTGGTGTATCCGGTAATTCCGAAGGGGCAGATCATGCTGCGTCTTATCCCTACTGCCGCTCACACGGATCAGGATATAGATGAGACATTGGCTGCTTTCAGCGCACTTAACCAAAAGCTGAAGAATAAGGAGTACCCTCAGGAAATGCCGGTTCTGGTGTAGGCGTTAAAGCGTTGAGACGTTGAAGCGTTAAGACGTATGTTGATATAATTCTTGGTAGCGACTATGTCTTATCAACATTTCTATGAGTTGGACGCATGGAAGCGAGCGCGTCAATGCAAGACTCGTATCTATCCTCTGTTGAAGCGCTTTCCTCCATATGAACAATATGAGTTGACCAGCCAGCTTCGTCGGGCAGTCCGTTCTATTCCCGCCAATATTTCTGAAGGTCACGGCAGAAGAACAATAAAGGATGAGCTCAACTTCTGTATAATTGCCCGCGGCTCTCTTTCTGAAGTACTCAATCATCTTATCGACGCTAGAGATTCAGGCTATATAAGCAAAGAAGAACTACTTGAGTACAAAAAGCAGTGGGACGAAATTCGAAAGGTATTGAATGGCTATATCAGCTACTTACAATCGAGAATACCTATACCAAAAAACGCTTCAGCAACTAGAGGCGTTCAGGAAACAGAGGTTATCTATAATGAGCATTTGCCTGGAGACATAGAAGAAGACGACCTATTTCACCATTTAGGCGACTCAACTGACTAGCAACGACGAAGCCACACCTTCAACGTCTCAACGCTTTAACGTCTCAACGCTTCAACGAAATGAAAATCTTCATAGTAGGTGCATCAGGCTTGGTAGGCAGCAACTGCCTGCATTATTTCACTACCCAAGGGTGGGATGTAATGGGCTCGTACTTCTCTTACGCCCAGGAAGGATTAGTCTATTACAATACCCTTGATCCCGGGCACTCGTTGAACTTCGACATCTGTGGCTGGAAGCCTGATGTGATAGTCCATTGCGGCGCTCTGACACATGTAGATTATTGTGAGACGCACGAGGAGGAGAGCTATACACAAACAGTCCAGAGCACGAAGAATATCATTAAAGTCGCGAACGATTGCGGCGCTAGGATGGTATATCTGAGCACGGACTATGTATTTGACGGAACAGCCGGCCCTTACCTGGAAAACGCTCCTGTAAATCCGCTTAGCGTTTACGGACATCACAAGCTACTGGCTGAGCAAAGTGTATTGAGCGAAGTCGCTAGCCCGTTAGTATTGAGGGTAACAAATGTGTACGGTGACGAAGCACGCGGTAAGAACTTTATCGCCCGCATCGTTCAGCAGTGCAAGGACGGTGCTACGCTTACATTGAAGTTGCCTTACGACCAGTATGCGAATCCAACCAATGCTGCCGATATAGCACGGGCTATGTACCTACTGCTCCGGGATAATCATGATAACATATTCCATATTGGTGGCAGCGATTACATGAATCGCGTATCACTGGCGCTGCGTGTGTTGAAGTATTTCCCTGGAACCGGTTACGATTTGCAACCGTTGTCTACAGAAGCTTTACAGCAACCTGCGAAGCGGCCTTTGCTTGGTGGCTTCATCAATTTGAAGTTTGCTACGCTGTATCCCGACTTTCTTTTCTCGACTGTGGATGATTACTTATCTGCGCAGAGCGCATAGTTGAGCAATTAATGAAAAAACAAAAGCTCCGACTAATGGTCGGAGCTTTTTGTTGGGATTGTGCCTACTAGACCCGAATGAGTTCGGTGGGCAAGACAAATATCGGACGTTTACCGGAAGTCCGCCATAAATTTTTGGCAAGCATTTGTCGTCAATGGCATAGCATTCCTAATGATTTGACTAGCAATTCGGACAAATAGGCAGCGAATGTGCAGCACAACTGACAAAACAGGTAATAATTATTAGGTGGAATGTGGTTTGCCAAGGTAAAGGCGTACACCTAACCACCAAAATCTACTAAAAATGATCACCATGTACGGCAAAAACCAAGTAATGCCCCGCGCACTGGGCAACATGCTGGAAGACATCTTCTCTAACAGCATCAACAAAGTATTCGGCGATGAGGGTCTCGCCGGCACGCAGCACGCTCCCGTCAACATTCAGGAAACCGACAAGGGTTATGAGCTTCAGCTCGTCGCTCCCGGTCTGAAGAAGGAGGAATTTAAGCTCAGCGTTGACCGCGATATCCTCACTATCTCCTTCGACCATAAGGAAGAAGAAACCGAGCAAGCTCCTAAGTGGCTGCGTAAGGAGTACAAGCTGAAAAGCTTCAAGCGCTCCTTCACCCTGAACGAGAAGATAGATACCGCTGGTATCGCAGCTCGTTACGCCGACGGCATCCTCCATGTTACCCTTCCTAAGAAGGAACAACAAGAGATCAAGGTTCAGGAAATCACAGTAGGCTAATAAGAAGATTCCCTTTCATGTAAAGCGACCCTGTTTGGGTCGCTTTTTTGTTTCCAACAAGCGCCCCCTTGAAGACTATCCATGTTCCGCTCCATATGATCCGCTTCGTCCTGATACCTTCCCCAATCTTCCTTCGGTTCTTCTATCTCGCTGCCTATGGCTTTCGCCTAACTAACAATATATAAAGCCCAACTCGCTTCTAACTCAACTCCAGGTCAACTCCAACCTCGATCAAACACTGGCGGCTTTCAGTTTACACAAATGGTACCCGATCAGGTAGTCCATCCATAGTTTCCGGCCTGTTATTTGCTGTCTTTTGTGCCTTACTGGCTCTATTCTTATACAGGCCAACTGCATGCGCAATACCTATACTTCCTTATTCAGGCTCATCATCTTGCTGGCACTGGCCAGCTGTCCGTTGAGCGCTATTGCACAAACCTTTTCCGTCAGTGGATCTATCAAGGATAGCAAGGATGGCCAGCCACTGACTGGTGTAATTCTATCCCTGTTCCCGAAAGATGATACCACCAAAGTTCAGAACGGAATAACCGATATAGACGGACTATTCAGCATCACGGATGTAGCACCAGGCAGCTATATACTTAAGACCAATTATATAGGATATGCAGTGCGTACTCAAACGGTTACGGTTGTAAATGCCGATGTGGCTCTTGGGAATATCTCAATCTCGGCAGGCGCGAATACACTGAGTGGTGTAACGGTCACTGCGGAACAACTTCGGGCGCAGCAAAGTGGTGATACATCTTCCTTTAATGCCAATTCTTACAAGACAAACCCCGACGCTAATGCCGAGGATCTGATAACGAAGATGCCGGGGGTGACCAGTGAAAACGGAACCGTGAAAGTGAATGGGGAGCAGGTGCAGAAAGTACTAGTGGATGGCAAGGAGTTCTTTGGCGACGACCCTAATGCCGCTATCAAAAACCTGCCTGCCGAGATCATAGACAAGATCCAGATTTTCGACCAGGCCAGTGAGCAAGCGCAGTTTACTGGCTTTGATGATGGGAATACTTCGAAGACGATCAACATCGTTACAAAGCGCAGCAAGGCGAATGGATCCTTTGGAAAGATATCAGCCGGGTACGGCGTAGACGATGATTCTAAGGATAGCCGCTACACTGTGGGTAGCAACATCAACTTCTTTAATGGCGATCGCCGCATTTCTATAGTAGCACTAGCCAATAATGTGAACCAGCAAAACTTCAGCTCAGAAGATCTTCTGGGGGTAACCAGTGCTTCTGCGGGACGGGGAGGTGGATTTGGCGGCAATGGAGGTGGCGGCAGAGGTCGCGCCGGTGGTGGAGGTGGAGGTGGCGGCAACAGCAGCTACGGAAGCTACGGCGGAGGGAATCCTGCATCCAACTTTCTCGTTTCTCAACAGGGAGGCGTCACAACTACCCAATCGGGCGGCATCAACTATAGCGACCAGTGGGGGCCGAAGCTGAAGGTGACTGCCAGCTATTTCTTCAACAAGGCTGACAATGAGAACACTACCTCGCTTACCAGGAACTACATCGTCAATAATCCTGATAGCGGGTTGGTATATCGTGAGAATGGCCTGAACAGCAGCATCAATTACAATCACCGGGCTAGCGCAAGGCTGGAATGGACGATCGATAGTATGAACTCTATCATCCTGCAGCCGCGGCTTAGTTATCAGGATAATAGTACCAATCGCAACCTCTTCGGCCAGACGACACTAGGCGCGAATACTGACCAGAGTAGTGTGAACAACCGCAATAATGCAACTAATACCGGATATACGTTCAACAATCAGCTGACCCTACGGCATCGCTTTGCGAAGCGCGGGCGTACGCTCTCTCTCGGCGTCGGCACTGCTTACAACGAAAAGGGAGGAAATGGCATTCTGTATTCGCAGAACCGCTTTAGCACAACGGATACGGAGACCACCGATCAGCATTATGATCTCAATGCGAATGGGCTTACGTTGTCGGGAAATTTGAGTTATACAGAACCGCTGTCGCGTAGTAGCCAGGTTTTAGTCACTTACTCGCCGTCCTATAACCACAATGTATCTGACCGTGAGACTTACGACCGGGCCGGAGGCGAATACACTTTGCTGGATACCGGGCTGACCAATAAGTACAACAATAATTACTACTACCAGAGAGGAGGAATTGGCTACCGGTACAATGATCAAAAGGTAAGCTTCAATGCCAGCCTTAATGCCCAATATGCAACGCTGACGGGTGATCAGACATTCCCCAGGTCATTCCAGATAGACCGGTCTTTTACGGATCTGCTGCCTCAGGCTATGCTGAACTATAAGTTCTCGCGGAATGAGAACATACGCTTCATGTACCGCACTTCTACCAATGCTCCGAACATCTCTCAGCTACAGAACATAGTGGACAACAGCAACCCCTTGCTCCTGCGCACGGGTAATCCTGATCTGAGGCAAGACTATAATCACTCAGTTATTATCCGCTATGGAAAGACAACTACCGGAAAGGGCAACGGCCTGTTCATTTTTGCTAATGGCAGTTATGTAAACAACTACATAGGCAACAACACCGTGATAGCTGTGAACGACACCACGGTAAGAGGCGTCGCGCTGGCAAGGGGAAGTCAATTAAGCTATCCTGTAAATCTTGATGGTGACTGGTCGGCACGCAGCTTCATTACATATGCAATGCCCGTGAAGAGCATTAAGACGAACCTGAATCTAAATGCTGGCTTCAACTACAACCGCATTCCTGCCATCATCAATAACCTGAACAATTTTGCAAGCAACTACACTATTAATGGAGGAGTAGTTGCAGGTAGCAATATCAGCGAGAATATAGACTTTACCTTGTCTACGAATGGGGCGTACAACATTGCAAAGAATACCCTTCAGACTCAACAGAATTACGACTACTATTCGCAAACTAGCAGCTTAAGACTGAATTGGATTTTCCTCGATGGCTTCGTCTTTCATACCGATCTCAACCATACAATTTATTCTGGCCTGGGCCCAAGCTATGATCAGGCGTTCTTACTGTGGAATGCTTCGCTGGGGTATAAATTCCTGAAGAATAAGGCGCTGATGGCTGACATCTATGCTTTTGATATCCTGAAGCAGAACCGATCTATCTCGCGGACTATTACAGACACCTATATAGAAGATGCGACAACGCAGGTGTTGCAGCGCTACTTTATGGTACGCCTCACCTATACGTTGCGCTCTTTTAAGAGCATTGGAGGAGCGGAGTCGTCTGACTCACCTCGTGGTGGCGAAGGAGGCTTTAGAGGTAGAACGGGTGGAGAAGATCGGCAGGGTGGTTCAGGCGGAGGACGAATGGATTAACTTACAGATACCCCTACTTGATATACCCCAGTATTTTCAACATACTCTGAGCGCTTTGCTCTTTGGCATATAGCCAATCTTCGAGGTTTCCGTTCTTGTCGTACTCTACTACTACATGTTTGGGTGAGGGTATCATGCAGTGCTTGATGCCGCCGTATCCTGCTAGTTGGTCCTGGTAGGCGCCGGTGTGGAAGAAGCCTATGTATAGAGGTTCTGCGTTGGGGCCTTTATCGTTTTTGGGGAGGAATACTGCGTTGATGTGCTCCTCTGAGGTGTAGAAGTCATGGCTGTCGCAGGTTAGGCCGCCGAGATGTACTTCCTGGTATTCGCGGTCCCAGCCGTTGATGGGTAGGAGGAGGAACTTCTCTCCTATTCCCCAGGTATCAGGTAGCGTGGTAATGAAAGACGAGTCGATCATGTACCATATTTCCCGGTCGTTTTGCTGCTTCTCATTGAGGATGCCATAGATCACGGCTCCGGACTCACCAACTGTGTAGGAACCGAACTCTGTGTAAATATCTGGGACGGGGACACCTGCTTTCTTGCAAACCTTCTTAATGGTGCTGACGATCTCATTCACCATGTAGGAATAGTCGTAATCAAAGCCCAGTGAATGCTTGATGGGGAAGCCGCCACCTATGTTCAGGCCAGTGAGCTCTGGGCAGATCTTCTTGAGTTGGCAATAAAGGTTGAGCACCTTATTAAGCTCGCTCCAGTAATAGATATCATCCTTAATGCCCTTGTTCATGAAGAAGTGGAGCATCTTCAGGGAAAAGCGCTTATTGCCTTTGATCTTGTCTACATAAAACTCGAGTACATCCCTGCTCCTGATGCCAAGGCGCGATGTATAAAAGTCGAACGTAGGCTCTTCTTCCGTCGCAATGCGGATACCTATGTTTACTGGGTCTTTAGAGCGAATGCTTTTTTTGTAGTCTTCAAACTCCGGGATATTATCCAGTACGGGAATTACATTCCTGAAGCCCGTATTGATAAGGCCTGCAATGTTCCTGGTGTATTGGCGTGTCTTAAAGCCGTTGCATATGATGGTAATGTCCTTATTGATCTTGCGGCGCTTGTACAGTGCCTTGATCAACTCTATATCGTAGGCGAAAGAAGTCTCGAGGTGGACGTTCTGTCTGAGTGTCTCTTCAACGATAAAAGAGAAATGGGAGCTCTTTGTGCAGTAGCAATAAAAGTATTTGCCATCGTAACGATGCTTTTTTATTGCATCATTGAAGAGCTTTTTTGCCTTGGCTACCTGCATACCGATCTTGGGCAGGAACGTTAGCTTGAATGGGGTCCCGTATTTATCTATTAGCTTTTGGATGTCCAGCCCATTGAAGAGAAGATTGTTGTCTTCATTCACGTCAAAGCCTTCTTGGGGGAAGTCAAATGTCTGCTTGACGAGGTCGGTATAAGTATTATTCATGGCGCGCTAGGCGGCTGGCTGGGGCTATGAGTATAAAAATGGTGCGCACCAAAAGTAACTTGAATTCAGATTTCAGAGTTCGGAATTCGGATTGTGGAATATGTGGGCTAAAATGGTGGCATCTTCGCGTGGCATATGAAGCGAGCACTCATTGCTATGCATACTGCCATCCTTCTTTGGGGATTTACCGGTGTGTTGGGTAGGGCTATAAGTCTGGACTTTCCAATATTGGTATGGTGGAGAATGCTGCTTACTGCGCTAATTATTGCTGTTATTATTACTTATCGTAAAGGCTGGGTTCCGGTATCAAAGAAGGATCTTGGGAGGTTAGTTCTTGTGGGGATACTGATGGGGTTGCACTGGGTAGCGTTTTATGGTGCGATCAAGTTTGCTAATGCTTCTGTGGCGCTGGTGTGCCTTTCTACGGCGTCCATATTTGCCTCTTTGCTGGACCCCTTGGTGAATAAGAGTGCATGGGATGCCAGTGAACTTGGGGTTGGACTCCTGGCTATTGCTGGGGTTACTGTTATCTATCTATTGGATGAGAAAGGACAGGCTCAGGGGACACTGAGAAGTATAGGTATTGTTCTGGGTGTCGTAGCAGCTGTTCTTAGTGCTGTTTTTACGGTTCTTAATAAGTCTATTGCTGCTAAATATCCGGCGAGGACTATGGTGTTCTGGGAGATGGGTAGTGGTTGGATGTTTATTACTATGGCTGTGGGTGTAGCACTTGCTGCCGGCTGGAAAAGCTATCTTCTTAATCCTACACATAACGACATACTGTTTATGCCGGGGGGTTATGACTGGTTGTGGCTTATTGTACTGTCGCTGTGCTGTACTGTGTGGGCACAAAGCCTTGCTCTGACTGCACTAAAGCAGCTTAGTTCCTTTACTGTGACGCTTTCTGTGAACCTGGAACCGGTGTATGGTATCCTGCTTGCCTTCCTGTTTTTCCAGGAGAATCGGGAGCTTGGAAGAGGCTTTTATATTGGGGTTGGTATGATCATCCTTTCTGTAGCGTTGCAGATGCTGCGGATGCTGCGGCAGAAGGAGTTTGTTGCGGAGCGGGGTGGGATTGATTAGAGTCCAACAGCGACTGTTGGATACTCAAAGCCTGTGGTTTCTTCTTTCATCTTTATGGGGCGCACTTCTATACAGGTGCCGGTGTTGTAGATAAACTCTGGATTCTCCTGGGCAATGCTGATGGCTTCATCAAGGTTTTCTGCGCGTATATGATAGTAGCCGCTTATTATCTGTCCGCTTTCATCGAAGGGGGACACATCCCAGTCTCCGGGCTTACCTGAGATGATATTTCCCTACCAGTCGATGGGCTGGGCGGATATGAGACGGCCCTGTGCCTTTAGCTTGCCTATATAAGTTTCGCAGCCTTTGAGGAATTGCTGGTGGACATCTTCGGCGAGGGTGTCGTTGCTGTTACGCTGCTTGCGAATGAAGAACATGTATTCTTTCATAGCATGATGGATATAGTGGACATAAAGCCGGCTGTTCTTTGGGGTATAGGAATTCAACGAGGGGCATTGCTAGTCCTATTCGACGACCGAATGTAACCTTCATGTCGTGTACCGGACACATAACTGCCATAGTACTTTAATACACGTCAAGTGCGCTGTATATGCGCTATATGTGCGTTTTATGTGCACTCTATGAACGCTTTAAGTTTTCAGTTTGGAAGCAACATGACAATTGCATACTGGCAAGCGTGCACACCAGCATCTAACTGATTATCATATGGGTAGACCTTTCGCCTTCAATTGGACTCCGCTCAGTGGAGTCCGCTCAGGGACCGGGCTATGCTGCATGGGCCGTGCCCCTCTTCGACTCTGCCCAGCGGCTATCACTGGAAGATGATTTTGAGTAGCATCAGGCAGGGATGCGGTAATACTGCCAAGGAGGCTGTGCTTTATATTTGCTGTATGCTGCCACAGACCCCTGCATCGCGCCTGTCATTTGAAGAGTTTAAGGGTGAAGCCCTTGCTGATTACCGTCTTGCTGTGGCATCGCGAGAGGCCTCGCTGATCGGGCGGAGGGAAGTGCTGACCGGGAAGGCCAAGTTTGGCATTTTTGGCGATGGGAAGGAGTTGGCGCAGATTGCTGCTGCTAAGTGTATGCAGCCAGGGGATGTTCGCAGCGGGTATTACAGGGATCAGACGCTGATGTTTGCTACGGGGATGAGTGATATTGAGAAGTTCTTTTCTCAGCTATATGCCAACCCCGATGTTGATAATGAGCCTGCTACTGCCGGACGGATGATGAATGGTCACTATGGGACGCGCTGGCTGGATGATGACGGTGAATGGAAAGATCTGACCAAGGCACCACAATCCTCTTCTGATATTTCACCTACAGCGGGACAAATGGTGCGGGCTCTTGGGCTGGCGCAGGCTAGTAAGATGTATCGTAATGTAGATGTGCTGCGTGAGGGGTTTGAGAAGTTTAGCAGGGGTGGGAATGAGGTAGTGTTTTGCACTATTGGTGATGCTTCTACCAGTGAGGGGCATTTCTGGGAGACCGTGAATGCTGCCGGAGTATTGAAAGTACCGCTAGCCATATTCATCTGGGATGATGGATATGGGATCTCTGTTCCGCGGCATTTCCAGACTACCAAGAATTCTATCTCCGAAGCGCTCGCCGGTATGCAGTGGAATGAGGAGGATGGGGGTATCAATATCTATCGTGTGAAGGGTTGGGATTATGCAGGGCTGGTGAGCACATTCCAGCAGGGCATTCAGCGCGTGCGGCAGACGCATACGCCGGCGATATTTCACGTACAGGAAGTGACGCAGCCGCAGGGGCACTCGACCTCGGGCAGCCATGAACGCTATAAGAGTAAGGAGCGGCTGGAATGGGAAAAGGACTATGACTGCATATCCAAGATGCGGGAATTCCTGTTGCAAAATGCTATAGCAAATGAAGAGGAGCTTACGCAGATAGAGAGCGATGCTAAGGATGAAGCCCGTGCTGCAAAGGGCAGGGCGTGGGACGGTTTTATCAATCCGATAAAGGAGCAGGTCCAGAAAGTGGCTAGCCTGGTACAGCAGGTAGTTTATGAGGGTGGTGATAATGCACAACAGGTAGCGCAGTTGTCGCAGCAGCTTTCTGCTATTAAGGAGCCGATACGCAAGGATGTCATGCAGACTTTGCAGAAAGTGATTGCTCTTGGTGGCAACACTCCAGCACTACGCGCTGTCAGGAACTATTACGATTCGCTGGTAGAAGAGAACAAGGAAAAGTTTAACTCTCACCTCTACTCTACTTCTGCGAAGAGCGCTATGAAGGTGCGCGAGGTGCCTGCACAGTTTGACGGGGATGTGCAGCTTAATGGGTATGAGATACTCAACAAGTATTTTGATCAGCTTTTTGCGAGCAATCCTGCCGTAGTGGCTTTTGGGGAAGACCTGGGCAAGATCGGGGACGTGAATCAGGGGTTTGCGGGATTACAGGAGAAGTATGGCGAGCTGCGGATATCTGATGTAGGTATTCGTGAGGCAACGATTATAGGACAGGGACTTGGCATGGCTATGCGTGGGTTGCGACCTATTGCTGAGATACAGTATCTGGACTATCTGCTGTATGGACTGCAGCCATTGAGTGATGATGTTAGCACTTTGCAATATCGCACGCGTGGTGGGCAGAAGTGTCCGCTGATCGTGCGTACGCGTGGGCATAGACTCGAGGGAATATGGCATAGCGGATCGCCGATCGGCATGATCATAAATGCTATTCGCGGGATGTATCTGTGTGTGCCCCGGAATATGACTCAGGCGGCTGGTATGTACAATACGCTGCTGCAAAGTGATGAACCGGGCATTGTGATAGAATGCCTGAATGGATATCGCCTGAAGGAACGGGTTCCGACTAATCTTGGGGAGTACACTGTGCCATTTGGTGTACCTGAAATTATTCGCGAGGGAGAGGATATTACGATCGTTTCTTACGGCTCTACGTTGCGTGTGATAGAAGAGGCGATCACCCATTACCTGACTCCGCAGGGTATCGATGTGGAGCTAGTTGATGTGCGTACGCTGCTTCCGTTTGATATCAACAATATGATCTTAGATAGCCTGAAGAAGACAGGACGTATATTGTTTGTGGATGAGGATGTGCCGGGTGGTGCAAGTGCTTATATGTTCCAGCAGGTGATAGAAGGCCAGGGCGGGTATCGCTGGCTGGATGCTGCGCCGCGTACGCTTGCTGCTAAGGCGCATAGGCCTGCTTATGCAACTGATGGGGATTACTTTAGTAAGCCTAATGCGGAGGAGATTGCTGCGCTTGTTCAAGAGATGATGGCGGAGTAATACCGTTTAGACATCTAATTGCGTCAATGCTAGCATTTGCATAGCACAGCTGGCATGTGGTTTCTGGCATAGAAGCATACGGGTCCCTCATTGCGGCCGCTCCGCGAGCCTTTATTCGGGATGACATGAAGATTGGGCGAGCAGCACATGCCTCTGGTATGTAGATTGTCAATGGAACATGATTGTGGTCAATCGCATAAAACCTCGCAATGACGTATCCATAGTTTGAGTGTCTGAATGGTATTAGTCATTGCACGCATAATCTGTTCGTAACTATGAGATTCCCTTCGGGAATGACAAAGTTTGGGCGAGCCTTCTTCAGCTGTCCTGCTTGCGTTAGCGGGGGTAATGCCGGCACCTGACACAACTTAGAGTACTATCGGGAGGGATATCTTGAAGGTGCTGCCTTTTCCTTCTTCGCTGAAGGCGGTGATGTGACCATCGTGTTTATCAATGATCTTCTTGGTGATGGCCAGGCCTATACCTGAGCCTTCGTATTGATCTTTGGTATTGAGGCGGTGGAATAGGGCAAAGACCTTTTCATGATATTGCTGGTCGAAGCCTATGCCGTTGTCTACGACACTAATGGTACAGCTGGTACCGTCGTGTGCGTATACGCAACTAACTTTTATGCGGGGCGGCACATCTGGCCTGGAGAATTTCAGCGCATTTGATAAGAGGTTCTGAAATGCCTGACGCATCTGTCCATGACTGCCCCTTATTAAGGGCAGCTTATCTACTTCGATAACAGCTCTTTTCTCGGCAATGAGAATCTCGAAGTCGTCAATGATCTCGTCCAGTACTTTATTCAGATCCACCAGCTCTATAGCTATGCTATCCCTGGAAAGACGTGAGTAGGCCAGGATATCAGAGATCATGGACTTCATGCGCTGGGATGAGACTGCAATCTTATTAATGATCAAGGCCGTCTCATCTGCGGACTCGGGAGGCAATTTCTTTGCAAGCATGCCTGAGAATACCATGATCTTGCGCAGTGGCTCCTGGAGGTCGTGCGATGCTACTGAAGCAAATTGCAACAAGTCGTAGTTGCTTTTCTCAAGCGCACCGATGGCTGCCTTTAACTGCTCGTTGTTAGTCCTAAGCATCGCCTGAGCCTCCTTCTGATAAGAAAGGTCTGTAACAATCACACTCAGGGAAATGCCCTCGTCCAGCTGAAGCGTAGTAGCTGATAACTGGCAGGGGATAGACTTTCCATCGCCGAGAATCGACATCTCTTCTTTTGTATCACCTTGCCAACCGCGCCTGAAAAGTTCCTCGAAGCTCGCCCGATACTCCTCTGTTACAAACTGAATAAAAGGAACGCCAAGAACATGCGCCAAAGGCTGATTAACCATGCGGGCAAACCTGGAATTGCAATAGAGGATGACGCCTTTCTCATCCAGGGTCAGCGCCCCCTCATTCATCTTTTCAATAAATACCCGGTATGTCTGATCGGCCGTCTTAAGTGAGTAAAGCTGCGGGCCATCACCTGACTGCACAATCAGTGCATCTACCTGACCTGTGCGTATAGCATGTATGGTATCGTTGGCCTCCTCCAGTTGCCAACGCATAGCTTCTATCTCAGCAACGAGTTCTTCGTATGTTCTGTTTCTTATCTTCTCCATACCTCACAGCGTTAGTCCAAGTCCTCTGAGCACTCTAGAAGAGTCACTCATGTCGCCGATAAGCCGACGTTCAGGCAACGGATGTGTGCGTATAAGCATTGGCAATGCAATGATCTGCTCCTGCTTAGCGCTCAACTGATCCTGATGCACATCTATTATAGTCAGCTCATAGCGCCCCGATAAATGTGCCTCACAAATAGACTTCAGATTAGCTATAGCACGCATAGAATTGGACGAAGCTCCCGCTACAAACAAGCGCAATATGTAAGTCACTTCTCCTGCCTCATCAATATCGTTCCAATCACCGGTGGTCCTTTTCATGGCGTTACTAAGACCTCGGTCGGATGTCAAGGCCTACGAGCACCTTTTCTTCATTAGATAAATCGCCGATTATCTTGCGAATGGGCTCCGGCACTTTCTTTACCAATGTAGGTATCGCCAGAATCTGATCGCCTTCAGCAAGCTGAGGATGGAGGAGGAGGTCTACCACTTCAAGCGTGTATTTACCCTTAGATGTTCTTCACAATATCTCTTCAAGTTAGCCAGCGCGGCCACAGACTTAGCTGTCTTGCCGGCGACATAGAGCCTGAGCTCATAGAAGCCTTCGTCCGTTTCTTTCATCGTGCTGCTTTTTCGCATATGGCTGTTAATTTGAGCTACCGCTCTGACGGGTACGCGTCATCTGTTTTCTGTTGCGCTCCTTTATCTCTTTCTTTAGCTCTTCCTCTACATACGCATTGTTAAGCTCTTCCTGAATTGATTCAAACTCTTCCTTCAAGCTGGAAATGCGCGCTTCAAGAACCGTGCGCCTACGGCCAATTTCACGATCCTTACGACTGATGGCATGTTCGCGAAGCGCTACATCAGTTTGCGCCTCCAATTGTTGTGCCAAGCGGGCTGATCCTATCAGCACACCTTTATCGCCCGGATAAACATCAATAAGGTTCAGGCCATCATCTGAGATTACAAATTCCCGCACCTGATTGGAATGTTTCATACCTCTGCTTTTCATGACATAGAGAGCGCGGTTCCTTTCGCCTCCACTTTCAATATCCCGCACTAATAACCATGTATCAACAAGCGATGATATGCCTTCGTCCGTCTGCTCATTGACGATCGTGTTCAGGGTCAATGCGGTGAACATTGCCGTGATGCCCTCACCTTGCAGAAAATCGATAAGGCGTATGAGCATATTCTTTACTTCACCGACGGAGCCTACGGAAATCAAATTGCTGATCGGGTCGAGTATGACAACCTTTGGCTTAAAGGATTTTACCATCTTGTGGATGCTGACGAGATGCATCTCCAATCCGCTGAGCGTGGGGCGGCCTGCATGAAAGCGTAGCAATCCTGCATCTACATAGCTTTGAAGATCAAGACCTATGGAGCGCATATTTCGTATGATCTGCTGCGGCGATTCTTCAAATGCGAAATACAGCGCACGTTCCTTTCGTTTACAAACCTGACCGGCGAATAAGGCAGCTATGCTTGTCTTGCCGGTGCCGGCAGTGCCTGATAAAAGAATACTGCTCCCCTGATAATAACCCTTACCACCGAGCATATCGTCCAAAGAAGGAATGCCCGTAGAGACACGCTTATTGCTCACATTCGCTGAGAGCGTAAGGGAAGTGACGGGCAGTACGGAAATACCATCTTCATCAATGAGGAAGGGATACTCGTTGGTACCATGCATTGAACCACGATACTTAACCACTCGTAACAGGCGTGTGGAGATCTGATTTACTATGCGGTGCTCAAGCAGTATCACGCAGTCGCTTACATACTCTTCGAGGCCGTGACGGGTGAGGGCACCTTCGCCACGCTCAGCAGTGATAATGGCTGTAACACCTTTTTTCTTGAGCCACTGAAACAGGCGCCGAAGCTCTGCACGTAAGGTGCCCTGATCCTGAAGGTTGCCGAAGAGATTCTCTATCGTATCCAGTACCACGCGCTTTGCGCCTATGCTGTCGATAGCGTATCCTATACGTATGAATAAGCCTTCCAGATCATAAGTGCCAGTCTCTTCTATTTCATGACTGTCTATATGCACATAGTCGAGCCTCAGAAGCTGATCTTTTTGCAGTCTGGCAAGGTCGAAGCCAAGGGATGCTACGTTGAGGGTGAGCTCTTCTGCCTTTTCCTCAAAGGTTATGATTACACCCGGCTCGCCATACTGTACCGCTCCACGAACGATAAACTCACTTGCAAGGAGCGTTTTACCGCAACCGGCCCCACCGCATACAAGCGTCGGACGATCTTTAGGAAGGCCACCTCCTGTAATTTCATCAAGGCCAGCTATGCCGGTCGGCGTTTTAGGGAATGAGGGTAGAACAGCAGGTTTCTTAGTCGCTCTTGGACTCATGTGTGTGCTAGAATTTGCGGCCGTGAATTTACGGTAGTTACACGCTATTTTATGCTTTGTCGATCATCAGTATTGTTCCTATTCGTGATTCATATTCCATACTGAAGGAAGAGAGTGAATGTATTTATTTTAAAGTGGTGTGCCATAACTTGCCCGTATTGATTTTAGAGCTTCTGTTACGATTATTTCGGTGATCTAAAGCGAAAAGTTGCTCCCTTCTTATGCTAAGAAATAATCACGTAATAATAGGATCGCGACGGCTTAAGAATGAAAAAGGTGGGGTATAAACTCCGGCTTTCTTTTTTTGAAAATCCCCAACCTTATTCGAATGGTTGTCGTCTCTCTAATTACAACAAAACCAGTCAGGCTTTCGTAAAAAACGGAGCTTGAACATCCACAGGATCAGAAAGTTCTGATATGGATGTTTGAGCCGTACTAACCTTCTTTTGCCATGAAAAATCTGAAAAATGACGTGCAATGCACGCAGGCTTTCCTGTGCCTTTTCTTTAGCATTTTCCTGTTATGCTTTTATAGCCCGGGAAGTCGCGCGCAAACTGCTGTGCCCTGTCCGCAAAACATTGACTTTAGCTTTGGCAACTTCAACAACTGGCAGTGTTATACATGGGTCATGACCCCTACGCCGTATTCCTGGCCAACTTCCGCGACATCAATTCCGTGGACGCTGTCAGGGCCTGTGGGAGGCACTGCACCTACCGGCAGCCCTGCTCCTTTTGGCTCCGGCGCTTCGCGACACGCGCTGACTACGGGTCCAGGCACTGATCCTTATGGCGGCTTTCCTATCGTTGCGCCGGGTGGTGGACTGTTCTCCTTAAGAGTTGGCAACGAGGAATACGGTTACGGCGCTGAGATGGTACGCTATTATATTCACGTACCCGTTGGCTTCAATAACTATTCTTTCAACTTTAAGTATGCGGTAGTTTTTGAAAATCCGACCGGACACGGCAGCACCGAGCAGCCACGCTTCCTTGTAAATGGTTATGATTCCGCAACCAACCTACCGCTGCCAGGAGGATGCGCTACCGAAACCTTCGTAGCGGATGATCCTGCACTGGCCGGCCTCGGTTTCCAGTCCATTACGGTTAATGGAGAAACCGTAAAATATCTTCCCTGGACTACAGGCAGCCTTAATCTTTCTGGCTCTGGCGGTAAGACCATCTGCGTGGAAGTGATTACTGCAGACTGTGGTTTAGGGGGTCACTTCGGTTATGGATACTTTGACGTCACCTCCTGCGGACAGTTCAATACTA
>JADMIO010690433.1_pt1 | contig 18958 bp, 17 predicted proteins | sample 8958161 | NCBI WGS metagenome assembly JADMIO01 (sample SAMN16585339, study PRJNA669376) | soil metagenome | isolation source: Crop rotation soil | place: USA: Cullars Rotation, Alabama | collected 2011 | reverse complement strand
GCCGCGACTTCAAGTCACGTGAATTCCAAGCTTCGGATCCCACTGTGCTGGAAAGCACCTTCAGCATTTTGATAATTTTCGGGTGATAAGAGGTTTTACTTAGCTGCACTTATAGTGTATTAGCATGCGCCTGGGATGATTCACTAAAAGTTATGCATGTGCATGCAGAACTACTTTTTTTGAGTTAACGGGATTACATCATATCACTGAAAATAACGATGTTTAAATGAGGTTGATTCTACGAGGGGATATCACCTGCATAAGTGATTTTTTCTTTTCATTCTCATCTCCTTTGAATTTGCGCTTTTATTGACGATATTTGCGCAAATTTTTTTAATGAAGTTATTTGTTGGAGGGTTGCCGCTGGACATGGACGACCAGGAATTACATGCGATTTTCAGTGATCACGGAAAGGTTAGATCGGCAAAGATCATTATGGATCGCAACACACAGGTGAGCCGGGGATTTGGCTTTGTTGAAATGGTGAACCATGCTGAGGCGCTCGCGGTAATAAATGCCCTCGACCGTGCCACTATCGAAGGAAAAGCAATTACAGTGAGGCAGGCGAATGACAAGAAGAAGGTGTCGGCGTTTTAGATCCTTCGCTTCGCTCAGGATGACAATCATCGAAGATGAAGATTCTTCGATCCGTCTTCAGTTGCAGATCCTTCGCTTCGCTCAGGATGACAATCATCGAAGATGAAGATTCTTCGATCCGTCTTCAGTTGCAGATCCTTCGCTTCGCTCAGGATGACAATCATCGAAGATGAAGATTCTTCGATCCGTCTTCAGTTGCAGATCCTTCGCTTCGCTCAGGATGACAATCATCGAAGATGAAGATTCTTCGATCCGTCTTCAGTTGCAGATCCTTCGCTTCGCTCAGGATGACAATCATCTTCGATGATTGTCACTTAAATTTCTTCTTCAGCTCCGCAAGTTTTGACTGAAAATCTTTAGCAGCCTCGTCTTTCCTCGCCGCAGGCCCGGGAGTGGATATTTTCTTCGCAGGCGCCGAAACAGCCTCTTTCATCGACAATGAAATTCGCTTCCGCGCAACGTCTACTTCAGTTACGCTCACCATCAAGCGCTGCTGCAATTTCACCACCTGGCTTGGATCGGATATGTAAGTATTGCTCATCTGCGATATATGCAACAAACCATCCTGCTTCACACCAATATCCACAAAGGCGCCGAAATTTGTGATGTTCGTCACTATGCCTGGCACCTTCATCCCCGGTTTCACATCCTCAATAGATTTTATCGTTTCATCAAAACGGAATTCCTCCGCCACAGCGCGCGGATCGCGGCCCGGCTTCTCAAGCTCTTTCAGAATGTCGTTGACGGTAAACTCGCCGGCCTGCTCAGACACATATTTCTTAGGAACAATTTTTTTGCGAAGAGTAGCATCCTTTATCAGATCGTTTACGGTGCATTGCAGATCCTTTGCCATCGCCTCAACAACTTGATAGCTCTCCGGATGCACCGCACTATTGTCGAGGGGATTCACTGAGCCCGGAATTCTCATGAACCCGGCACTCTGTTCGAAACTTTTCGGTCCCATCAACGCCACCTTCTTTATTTCATCGCGCGACGTGTAGGGCCCCTTCTTCTGGCGATATTCAACAATATTCCTTGCAAGCGTATCGCTCAATCCTGAAATGTAACCTAAGAGATGCCGGCTCGCCGTGTTAACATCCACGCCAACATGGTTCACGCAGCTCTCGACAACCTTATCCAGCTGCTCTTTCAAACGAGTTTGATTAACATCATGCTGGTATTGACCAACACCTATTGATTTCGCATCGATTTTTACAAGCTCACTTAAAGGATCCAGCAAGCGTCGACCGATGCTGATGGCTCCGCGTACGGTTACATCCTCGTTAGGAAATTCTTCACGTGCCACTTCAGACGCTGAATAAATAGATGCACCGCTCTCGTTCACCATAAAAACGCTTACCTGCTTCCCAAAATCGATGCCACGCACAAGCTGTTCCGTCTCGCGGCCCGCGGTTCCGTTTCCAATTCCGATTGCTTCGATACCAAATTTATCTGCCAGCTTTTTTAATTCACTCGTTGCTTTCTCAACTTCCATCTGCGGCTGATGCGGATATATCGTTGAATAATGTTTAAAATTTCCCTGCTCATCAAGGCACACCACTTTACAACCCGTTCTGAAGCCGGGATCGATAGCCATTACCTTTTTTGAACCGAGCGGTGACGCGAGCAATAACTGACGTAAATTCTCGGCAAAAACCCGGATCGCTTCTTCATCGGCCGCATTTTTTGCCTGCAGGCGAAATTCATTTTCTATTGAAGACTTCAACAGGCGGTCGTATGAGTCGTCAATAGCCGTCGAAAGTTCTGCAGTTGCCTGGTTGTGCTTCTTCAGAAAAATTTTCTTCAATTCTGCCTTGGCTTTCGTTTCGTCGATCGTAATATCCATCGATAAAAAGCCTTCCTTTTCGCCTCTCCTGATAGCAAGCATCCGATGCGACGGACAGGCACGCAAGGGTTCGCTGAAGTCGAAATAGTCCCTGTATTTCTGAGCTTCTTCCGTGTCCTTTTTAGATTTTAATACTTTCGAGCTTACCATTGCGCCGGCCGTGAATAAGTGACGCACCGCATTACGCGCCTGTTCGTTTTCTGCGATCCATTCAGCAACAATGTCACGTGCTCCCTGCAATGCTTCTTCTTCATTCGCAACCTGGCCGTTTATAAACTTTGCCGATTCCGCATGCACATCCAAATCGTTCTGAGCAAATATTATTGATGCGAGCGGCTCGAGCCCTTTTTCGATAGCAGTTGTTGCTTTCGTTTTTCTTTTTGGTTTGAATGGAAGATAAATGTCTTCCACTTCCGTCGCCTCGAAGCTGTTCTCGATTCTGCTTCTTAATTCCGGTGTGAGTTTTCCTGCCGCATCGATTGTTTTAATAACTGTTTCCTTTCTTTTCTGCAGTTCATCGAAGTACTTTATTTTTTCGACAACGTCATTGATCTGCACTTCATCGAGGTTGCTCGTCGCTTCTTTTCGGTAACGAGCCATGAATGGCACGGTCGCTCCTTCCACATGAAGCTGATATACATTTTCTGCCTGCCTCACACTCACCTTTATCAGCTCCGCTATCTTATGTAAATATCTTTTTTCCATCGAGCGCGAATGTACAAACTTCAACTATTTGTTTTCACTAAATTGCACCAATGGATATTAAGGACAGCATACTCGAAACCATTGGCAATACTCCATTAATAAAACTTCACAAGGTTACATCAGCGCTTCCCTGTACAGTTGCAGCAAAGGTTGAATATTTTAATCCGGGACATTCGGCAAAAGACAGGATGGCCATTAAAATGGTTGAAGTTGCCGAAAAGGAAGGAAAGCTGAAACCAGGCGGAACGATTATAGAATGCACTTCAGGAAATACAGGCATGGGCCTCGCTCTTGCAGCATGTGTTAAAGGATACAAATGCATATTTACGACAACCGACAAGCAATCAAAAGAAAAGTTAGATATTCTTCGAGCCATGGGAGCGGAAGTGATCGTGTGCCCGACAAACGTTGACCCCAAAGATCCGAGATCATATTATTCTGTAGCACGGAAGCTGGCCGCAGAAATTCCCAATTCATTTCACGCAAATCAGTACGACAATCTTTCCAACAGGCTGGCACATTATGAAACAACAGGTCCCGAAATCTGGAAACAAACAGATGGGAAAGTGACCCACCTTGTTGTAGCAACAGGAACAGGTGGAACGATCACGGGAACCGCCCAATATCTTAAAGAAAAAAACTCATCAATAAAAGCGTGGGCGATGGATCCATACGGGTCATTGCTTACAAAATATTTTAAAACAGGTGAAGTGGATATGACTGAAGTTCATCCATACATCACTGAAGGAATCGGTGAAGATTTCGTTCCGGAGAATTATAACATGAAATACATTGATGCATTTGAACAGGTAACAGACAAAGATGCTGCATTGATGACACGCCGGCTTGCAAAGGAAGAAGGATTGTTCTGCGGATACAGTGCAGGCACTGCAATACAAGGATTGTTGCAGAAAAAAAATGAATTGAAGAAAGATGATCTTGTAGTGGTCATACTTCACGATCACGGCAGCAGGTATGTTGCGAAAGTCTACAACGACGAGTGGCTTGTGGATAAAGGATTCATTGAAAATAAAAAAACAGCAAAAACTTCCTGATTTTCGTAGTACTACGATGGTTTTTTGCGACAGTTCCCGGTAGTATATGACCTTTCTACGTTTTCTCCAGTAAATACCGAACAAAAATAATAGAGCAATTGTGCTCTTGTTAACACTCCGTTGTGGATATACATTTGTACCAGAAGTTGATTGATATTATATCAATCTTTAGTCCACTATCCGTCCGAAAATCCTTTTACGTCCAATATCCAAGGAATTTCCAAAAGTCCAGTATCAGTCAACTTCTTTTTTTGCTTCCTCATCGAGTTTCTAACATATCCTAAGAAAAAATAATAAGTCTCGATATCCTGTGAGAACAAGGCAATCTGAATAACACCGTTTTTAAATCCACCGTCCAAGAACCCATTATTATCCGTGTCCTGAAAGACCCTTATTAACCTCCAATGCCCTCCTGCCAAATGAAACCTTTTTGGCAGGGGGCTAAACGGAACAACCGTTTCACGCAAAGGCGCAGGGGTTTCACGCAAAGGCGCAAAGATTGGCAAAGGCGCAAAGGTTCACGAAGGCGCAAAGGAGAAAAGGTTCGTAATTTGAATCATGAATCTTAACGACAAGCCTTCCCGTAAAAAGGACATCTACCCCGTCAACGAAGATTTCAGAAATTATTTAAAGATCCACGGCAGAGAAGTGAAGCTTCCTGTTTCGTACCGCGACCTCTTAAGAATTACTTACAGCGTTCCCCTCCTTGATAAGTCAGGTAAAGACACTCTCTGGGAGAAAGTTACCTACGACATGAAGGAATGGGAATTTATAAGGGATGGCCTGGTGAAAATTTACGCCATTCTTAAAACGGAGGGTGACCTGTCGTTCAGCAAACACCTTGATGTGGCGCGAATTGATTACTGCACATTCGGCAACTCCCATCCTTTCCGGATACGGATTGTAAATAAGTTCAATGATAATTACGACTACTATTATGTGAAGCAGGCCGATGCATCCCGAATCTATGGCCTCGAACTGGAACACATCCTTTCACCTAACAGGATCACTTTTTTAACGAACAAAGCCACACTTGTAGAAGAACATATTCCCGGGATACCAGGCGATCTTTTCATTAAAAGTCATTTGCGCGAACCCACCACCAACCAGATCCGCTTTGCAAAAGAGTTTGTGAAATTCAATGAAAGAAGTTTCGTGCGGTTGCTGGGTGACATGCGTTCATACAATTTTGTGGTGGACATTACTCCGGACGTTGAAGATTTTCAATACAGGATAAGGGCAATTGATTTCGACCAGCAGTCGTATGAGGGAAGAAAAAATCTTTACCTGCCACAATTCTTTAAAGAGAACATAGAGCTGGTGGAGTTAACCAAAAAGATCCTTAATAAAGATTCGATAGAACAGTACCAGGCGGAAGAACGCACGATGATCGCCTTCAGGATGGCGTCGTCGAGACGAAGAACAATGGATCTGTTGAATATTATGTCCAGGGATTACATTTCAAAACCGGAAAAAGTGGAGCAGTTAAAGGCGGAGCTCGGTGAGTTTTTTAAAACCTCTGCGTTCAAAAGGACGTCGTCGATGGGACAGGTTGTGAAGGCCCATTTGAAACAAAATCTTTCCAAGCATTTTAAATTGATTCAGAAGTCGCTTGGCAAATGGGAGGATTGACCCATTGCAGGCGACAATCATCTGCCGAGCGGCGCGCCGCAAGTGCATCTATTTAGACGAAATCATGCGGAGGAAAACGTACCTTAGCGGCTCCTCAAACCGAGGTGATACCATTGTTAAATAAATATCAACCCGCACATGAAAAAATACAAAGCCGGTGTTCTACACGGAGAAGAATTAGAAGCACTTTATGTAGATGCAAAAGAAAATCAGTTCGCACTTCCGGCTGTTAATTGCACAGGATCAAACACTATAAACGCAACGCTCGAAGCCGCCGCGAAAGTGAACTCGCCGGTCATCATACAATTCTCAAATGGCGGCGCCCAATTCATGGCAGGAAAGGGAATGCCGAACGATCACCTCCAGGCAAACATTTCGGGAGGCGTTTCAGGTGCACTTCACATCCACAACGTAGCTAAACATTACGGTGTTGCGGTTATCCTGCACACTGACCATGCTTCCAAAAAATGGCTGCCCTGGATCAGTGGCCTGATAGATGCCGGTAAGCAATATTATAAAGAACACAAGCGCCCGCTTTTCAGTTCTCACATGCTCGACCTTTCTGAAGAACCGCTGGAAGAAAATATTGAGACATCAGTAGAATTCTTCAAAAGGATGCAGCCCCTCGGCATGGCGATCGAAATAGAACTTGGCGTAACAGGTGGTGAAGAAGATGGCGTTGATAATAGCGGAATTGAAAATGATAAGTTATATACTCAGCCACAGCACGTGGCATACGCCTACAAAGAATTGAGTAAGGTGGGAAAATTATTTAGCGTGGCTGCAGCTTTTGGCAATGTACACGGTGTATATAGCCCCGGTAACGTTGAACTCCGCCCGGAGATTTTAAGGAACAGCCAGACCTACATCGAAACCGAATTGAAGACCGCAACCAAGCCTGTATACTTTGTATTTCACGGTGGAAGCGGATCGCCTCAGCAGCAGATACGGGAAGCGATTGGTTATGGAGCTATCAAAATGAACATCGACACCGATCTGCAGTGGGCATTTTGGGAAGGTGTACATGATTACTATAACAAGAACGCAGATTATCTCCAGGGACAGCTAGGGAACCCAGGTGGTGCCAGCAAGCCCAACAAAAAATATTACGACCCTCGCGTATGGCTGCGAAAAGGCGAAGAAACGTTTATAAAGAGACTTGAAATTGCCTTTGAGGATTTGAATTGCATCAACAGGAATGCATAGCAGGCGTGAAATCGCGTGAGGCTTAAGCGATCGTGAACGCATAAAAATATCATTCTATGGCTTCGAAGAAGATCCACGAATTGCTGGGTGACAAAGCATCGTATTTGCTCGAACACACCAGCAAAACGGTTGATAAGTCTTCATTAACCCTTCCTTCTCCAAATCACGTCGAAGAAATATGGGTGCATTCGAATAGAAATAACCAGGTGCTGCGCAGCCTGCAGGTGTTGATAGGAAGTGGCACGCTTGCCAACACCGGGTACATTTCAATATTTCCCGTGGACCAGGGTATCGAACACAGTGCAGGATCCGCATTTTCACCGAACCCGATTTATTTTGATCCGGAAAATATCGTCAAGCTCGCGATCGCGTCGGGTTGTAATGCAGTCGCATCAACGTTTGGTGTTCTCGGGTTGTTAAGCCGCAAGTATGCTCACAGGATACCATTTGTCGTTAAGATCAACCACAATGAATTTTTAAGTTATCCCAATAAATACGACCAGACGATGTTTGGCACAGTGAAGAGTGCGTGGAACATGGGTGCTGTGGCCGTTGGCGCAACGATCTACTGGGGTTCACCGGAGAGTTCAAGGCAGTTGAAGGAAGTTGCGGAAGCGTTTGAACTTGCACATGAACTGGGCATGGCGACGATACTCTGGTGTTACACGAGGAATAATGCATTTAAAGTTGAGGGCGTTGACTACCATACCTCAGCCGACCTCACAGGGCAGGCGAATCATCTTGGCGTTACCATTCAGGCTGATATCATCAAACAAAAAATTCCTACCAATAATGGTGGATATCTCGCCACCAAACACGGAAAGACCTCAAAGCTTGTGTATGACAAATTAACGAGCGATCATCCGATCGATCTATGCAGGTACCAGGTGCTTAATTGTTATAGCGGCCGCGTTGGATTGATCAATAGTGGTGGTGAAAGCCAGGGCGCGTCAGACCTTGTGGAAGCAGTTACCACTGCGGTGATCAATAAGCGGGCAGGCGGAATGGGGCTGATCCTTGGAAGAAAAGCATTTCAACGGCCCTTTAAAGAAGGGATTGAGTTGCTGACTGCTACGCAGGAGGTGTACTTGGATAAAAGTATTACGATTGCGTGAGGGTGTTCTGAGGGCGAAGGGCTGATTGTGCCGGTTCCTCGGCGTAATCATTGATGGTGCCGGTTCCTCGCGGAGTTTACCCCGCACTTGTGCGGGGCTCGAATGACAGGTATTTTTGTGCCGGTTTCTCGCCAAGTCAATTGTCATTCCGAACGGAGCCGGAGGCGAAGTGAGGAAACGGCGGAGGGCTGATTGTGCCGGTTCCTCGCTGCGCTCGGAATGACAGCATGGTGAGACTTCGCTCGAAATCACACATGCGGCATGGCACAAAATTTTTACCTTCTCTTCTATGGCAAATAAGTCATCCAAATCCCCCAGCGGGGAAGACAGGGAACAACCTAATGAGCATATTCGAGAGCAGGAGGTTGAAAAGCAGGATATTACGGCCAATTCCGGTATCAAAGGGTCCAAACCCAATGCAAGGCAGGAAAACCTTGAAAACAGAGGATACGAGGAAGATCAGCCAGGAAATCCGGTTCGCAGCTCAGGCTCCATGAAAAAAGAACAAGAAAGTCCCCCAACGGGGGAGCCAGATGCTCATGGACGCTAATTATTCATTCTAAAAACATTGATCATGGCAAAGAAAGATAATATAAATCAACGCGGTACCGACAGGGACGTTCGTCCACAACAAGGCCAGCAGAGCAATGAAAACTGGGACGAAAATAATGATAGCCGTTCGTCTGGTACCACTTCCGGCAGAGGAAACAGTGCCCGAAAAACAGATGATGAAACTAATACGACAGGAGCAGGCTCAGCGCAGAGAAATAAACAAGACAACGTTGGGCCTCTCGAATCCGACCTCGAACAACTACCTAGTGAAAAAAGAAGGGATCGGGGCGAAAACCTTACAGGTCCTGGTTTAGGGTAAAGGGTCTCTATGATTATGCCTATCCCCCGTTTGATTAGCTAATTGAGCGGGGGATTTGTTTTGTTTCACGCAAAGGCGCAAAGTGGGTTTCACGCAAAGGCGCAAAGTGGGTTTCACGCAAAGGCGCAAAGTGGGTTTAACGCAAAGGCGCAAAGTGGGTTTCACGCAAAGTCGCGAAGGTTATTTAAACACCTCTTCTATTACTTCTCCAACGCACCCGCTCGGCATCTGAATCTCCAACATCGCAGCGAGCGTTGCGGATACGTCGGTCATATGGGTTTCACGATTGATTTTTCCTGGCTTAACATTCCAGCCATACCACAGCAACGGTATGTGCGCATCATAAGGATTCCACGCACCATGTGTAGTACCGGAAGTACCGCCACTCATATAACCCGGACTAAAATAATAGAAAATATCTCCGCTCCTTAACCGGTTGTAACCGTTAATTACCTGAGTTCTTACATGTTCAGGCAATGAAACTTTCATCAAGTCTTCCATTGCAAATGCATTTTCTACGTATGGCTGCTTAAGAAGATAGTCGACCACTACTTTGTACATATCAGATTTGCTCAGCTTTAGTGAATCGATCAGCTGCTGGTCAAGGTAAAGCTGCGAGTTATCGGACGCCGCGAGAAATTTATAATTTCCGAACTGTTTTTTCAACACGGAGTCGACCCCTCTCTCAAGAAGTCCATATTGAACGTATCCACCAGGCACTTTGAAATTTTGAGAAAAGCCGCCCGCATGTGCCGCACCATGATCGGCGGACAGAAATACGAGGTACTGATTCTTTCCAACGTTTTTATCGAGGTAATTGAACAGGTCTCCGAGATCTTTGTCAAGCCTTAGAAATCCATCTTCAGCTTCGATTGAATTCGGGCCGAAAGCATGGCCAATGTAGTCGGCTGTTGAAAAGCTTACCGCAAGAAAATCAGTAACAGTGTCTTTCCCTAATTGTTCTCCTTCAATCGCTGCTATCGCCATTTGCTTTGTGAACGTGTTGCCGTACGGAGTGCTGATGAGCGCACCATAATTCGTTGATCCGATGAACTTGTCGAGTTTATACGGAAATCCCTTTTGATCTTCACCCAAAGGCTTTCCTTCCCACGGTTGTTCATCACCAGTGCTTTGCACGTAAGTGTTAATCGGGTAAAGTGTATTCCATCCTTTCTTAAAATACTGATCAGGATATTTTTTGTTGTTAAAATCGGTTACCCATTGGGGTAAGCTTTGCATGTAATACGTTGATGTGATCAGGTTTCCTGTGGTACCATCGTACCAGTATGCCGCGTTCGCTGCATGTCCCGCAGGCAAAATGGCTCCCCTATCTTTAAAAGAAACGCCAATTACTTTGCCTCTGAAATTTGTTGCAAGACGCAGCTCATCCGTAATTGTTGTTGTGAGCATATTGCGGGGGCTCATTTTTCCAGCTGCAGAACTGGTGCCTACGCCACTCACGGAATTGTCGGACGCGCAATAGACGATCTGTTCTGTTTTAGCGTCGTACCACTCGTTGCCAGCGATACCGTGAATAGCAGGAACGGATCCAGTGTACAGGCACGTGTGACCGCACGCTGTAACTGTAGGAACGTAGTTGATAAGTGTATTGTCACAGCTAAAGCCGCGGTTGATCATCCTTTTAAATCCGCCATCAGCGACGTAGCGGTCGTAATAGCGGTAAAGGTAGTCCCACCGCATCTGGTCTATTACGATACCTACAACGAGCTTTGGTCTTTTTACTGAATTTCTAACTGGATTGCTTACCTGCGAAAAAAGAGAACCGGATACGAATAACAGCAACAATAAAAAACGCATCAATCATTATTTTGTGAGGATTATCAATAGCTTAAAAGTAAACATTTAACCAATTCAGCATTGAAAAGCTGATGCCGTTTACAAATTTTAATGGTACCTTTGCGGCATTTAAAATTGAACATTTTTATGGCAGATATCTTTGAACGGCTATTGAAAAATTATGGACCCATCGGTCAGCACCGCGAAAGGGCGCATGGCTACTTCGCCTTTCCAAAGCTGGAAGGTGAAATTTCGAGCCGAATGAAGTTTCGTGGCAAGGAGATGATCGTTTGGAGCCTTAATAATTACCTGGGTCTTGCCAATCACCCCGAGGTGCGAAAGGCAGATGCAGAAGCCGCGAAAGAATTTGGGTTAGCACTTCCAATGGGCGCGCGTATGATGAGCGGCAATAGTAATCATCACGAACAACTGGAAGTCGAGCTCGCAGAATTTGAAAGCAAGGAAGACGCTATACTCGTAAATTATGGTTACCAGGGAATGGTAAGCCTCATTGACGTGCTGTGCGGCCGACACGATGTGATTGTTTACGACGCCGAAAGCCATGCATGTATTATAGACGGTTTGCGGCTTCACCCCGGACACAGATATGTGTTTAAGCATAATGACATCGACGACTTTGAAAAACAACTTCAACGCGCAAGTGCGCTGATCAACAAACAGAAGACAGGCGGCATACTTGTTATTACAGAAGGGGTGTTCGGCATGGCTGGTGATCAGGGAAAACTGAAGGAAATTGCTGCATTAAAAGATAAATATGAGTTCAGGTTGCTCGTAGACGATGCACATGGTTTCGGAACGCTTGGTAAAACAGGCGCCGGTGCCGGAGAAGAGCAGGGCGTACAGGATAAAATAGATCTGTATTTTTCGACGTTCGCAAAATCGATGGCTTCTATCGGTGCCTTCATTGCGGGCGACAAAAATATCATTGACTACGTCCGTTACAATATCCGCAGCCAGATCTTCGCGAAGAGTTTGCCGATGCCGCTTGTGATCGGAAACCTGAAGAGATTGGAATTGTTGAGAACACAACCCGAACTAAAAAACAAGCTGTGGGAAAATGCAAAAAAGCTGCAGAGCGGATTAAGGCAACGAGGATTCGACATCGGAAAAACTGATTCCGTTGTTACTCCGGTTTATATGAAAGGAGGTGTTGAGGAGGCGACTGCAATGGTCATGGACATACGCGAAAATTATCACATTTTCTGCTCAATCGTTGTGTATCCCGTTATTCCCAAGGGACACATCATCTACCGGCTAATACCAACCGCAGCCCATAATGATGAGGATATCCAGAGAACGCTGGAGGCGTTTTCCGCCACAAAGAAAAAACTTGATGCCGGCGATTATAAAGTGGATGCTATCCCTCACATGGCTAACGCATAAAAAAAAGAGTGCCTCCGGGGAGGAGGCACATTCTAATCGAATACCGTTAACCATTAAACCTTATCCTATGAAAGGAGCAAAGTTAGGTGGTTGAACGGATATATAGAGTTTTCGCTAATTTGTTTTTTAAATTATTATAAAGTTTTGACGGCTATCAATATACAATTAAACGAATTCATTATTTATTTAAAATCCACGGATGAATAAGGTTGTTCTGGCCATTACTGGTGCAAGCGGCTCCATGTACGCCAAGTTGTTGCTGGAAAAACTTACCCGAATTCAAGGTCAGTGGGAGGAGCTGTCCGTGGTTATGACCGAGAATGCTAAAACCGTTTGGCAAACTGAACTTGAAGACCGTTCTTTCGAAAACTTTCCCGTAAAATTTTTTTCCACACAAGACTTTATGGCCCCCTTCGCGTCCGGGTCGGGGCAGTATAATATCATGATAATTGCGCCCTGCTCCATGGGCACACTTGGACGGATAGCCTCGGGCGTTTCCAGCGACCTGATCACACGGGCCGCCGATGTGGTGTTGAAAGAGCGCCGAAAACTTATCTGCGTGGTTAGAGATACTCCTTATAACCTGGTTCACATCCGGAATATGGAAACAGTGACCATCGCCGGCGGCATCATTTGTCCCGCTACACCATCATTTTACAGTAAGCCAAAAACGATAGAAGAAGTAGCCGCAACGGTCGTGGACCGGGTTATCGACCTTGCAGGATTTGACAGCAAGTCGTTTAGATGGGGTAAGTAGGCACACGCGTCTAATGTCAGGGAAAGGGAAATGGTTTTTTTCATAACCAGCTTTAACACAACTTATTCCTGACGCCTGCAAACCTTCCACAACAAATCGCGGTCTAAGGATTGCTGCATTACGATATCTTTGCGGCTTTCAGAAAAACCGAAAAGGCTTTGCTAACTAATTAAATAACAAATGAAAAAAATCAGCTTATTGTTGGGACTGGTAATCACCATCTTAACGGCTTTCTCCCAAACCAGCAACGATCCCGCAGCAAAAAAGGTGCTTGATGCGGTAAGTAACAAATTCAAATCCTATAAGGCGGTTCAATCGAACTTCACCCTACAGGTTGAAGACGGGCATGGTAAGGTTCAGGGTACGAAGAAAGGTACAGTGTTCATGAAAGGTCAGAAATACCGTGTAAACATCACCGGCCAGGAAATATATAGCGACGGCAAGAGCGTGTGGACATACGACAATGCTGCTAACGAAGTCACCATAACGGCGCTTGATGCGTCCGGTTCCGGCATCACTCCCCAAAAGCTGTTTACCTCATTTTACGACAATGATTTTCTTTATAAGATGAATGGTGAAAAAACGGTCGGTGGAAAAGTTATACAGGAAATTGAGATGACACCGGTCGATAAGACGAAGTCTTTTCATAAAGTGTATCTACTGGTAGATAAGAAAACGCAATCTGTATACTCGACCAGGGTGCTGGAAAAAAACGGCAACAAGTATTCTTACACCGTTAATTCATTGAATGGCAAAGCGTCCATTCCGGATGCGACATTCGTGTTTCAGTCGAGCAAGCACCCCGGCGTTGAAGAGGTTGATCTGAGATAACCTTGTCATTATAGGATCACTTTCAGGTGGTTGTCCAGTTCCGATTCCGTCTTTATCAAAACATCCCGTGCCTTAGAACCCTGGTTCATCCCAACGACACCTGCGGCTTCCAGCTGGTCCATTAATCGTCCCGCGCGGTTATATCCAAGCTTCATTCTCCTTTGGATGAGAGAAGTTGAGCCTACCTGGTTTTGCACGATCAATCGCGCAGCTTCTTCAAACAGCGGATCTCTGTCGAGCAAAGCAAAATCTTTTCCTTCCATGTCTTTCTCATCGATGTACTCAGGCAGATAAAACGCCTGCGGGTACCCTCGCTGTTCACCAATGAATTCGCAAATGCTGTCAACTTCGGGCGTGTCGACGAATGCACACTGGAGCCTCGTGATCTCTCCATTGTAGGAAACAAGCATGTCTCCTTTTCCTATCAGCTGTTCTGCGCCACCGGTATCGAGAATGGTACGTGAGTCTATCTTCGATGAAACTTTGAAAGCAATTCGTGCAGGGAAATTAGCTTTAATGGTTCCTGTAATAATATTTACTGAAGGTCTCTGCGTGGCGATGATCAAGTGTATTCCAACAGCGCGTGCGAGCTGCGCAAGACGAGCGATAGGCATTTCAATTTCCTTTCCTGCAGTCATGATGAGATCTGCAAACTCATCTATTACCAGAACAATGAATGGAAGGAACTGATGGCCTTTCTGCGGATTGAGTCGCCGCTTGATGAATTTTTCATTGTATTCCCTGATGTTTCTCGCGCCCGCCTCTTTGAGAAGGTCATACCGGTTGTCCATTTCGATGCAGAGCGCATTAAGTGTGTTGATCACTTTTTTTGTATCGGTAATGATCGCTTCTTCTTCACCCGGCAGCTTTGCAAGAAAATGTTTCTCGATAGTTCTGTAAAGACTAAGCTCAACCTTTTTCGGGTCGACCAGCACAAGCTTTAATTGAGAAGGATGCTTTTTGTACAGCAAAGAAACGAGGATAGCATTCACTCCAACAGATTTACCCTGGCCTGTGGCACCCGCCATAAGAAGGTGTGGCATCGTCGTCAGGTCGACAATAAAATTTTCGTTGTCTATTTTTTTACCGATGGCAATGGGAAGGCTGTAGTTGTTATGCTGGAACTTATCAGATGCCAGCAATGTGCGCATGCTGACAACAGTTTTCTTTACGTTTGGCACTTCAATACCAATGGTACCTTTTCCAGGTATGGGTGCGATAATACGGATGCCCAGCGCTGCGAGGCTTAATGCGATGTCGTCCTCGAGATTTTTTATTCTTGAAATACGCACTCCGGCTGCTGGTACGATTTCATACAGTGTAACGGTGGGGCCCACAGTTGCACTGATCTTCTGAATGAGTATGTCGTAGTTCTTAAGCGTGTTAATGATCTGGTTTTTGTTTGCCTCCAGTTCATTCGGATCCTGGATTATTCTTTCGCTGCCATGCACCTCAAGCAGATCGAGCTGGGGATATTTGTAATCGCGAAGGTCGAGCGTTGGTTCATAAGGTTCCATCTCAACGGACGGCACTTCCGTTTCCTCTTCCTCAATATCTTCTTCAGCCTGAACTTCATTGATCACGAGCTCAGGATCGGGAATACTGTTTTTAGATTTTTTAGGTTCCGGCATTGGTTCTTCAATCACATTCAAGCCCGCAGTGGTAATAGGATCGAGCACCGGGATGACAGTTTCAGGCGCTGTTTCCTTTTCAACAATTGAAAAGTCAAATGGAATATCTTCCGGCTCAACAGGGGGAACGATCATTGTTCCATTTTTCTTCAACCTGTTCTTCTTCGGCTCTTCCACAATAGCGTCATCAATCATGGGTTGATCCTGCGAGATAATCTCCTTCACTGCAGCTTTTCTCTCCGGCATTCTAACAGCAGGATTGTAACGCCAGATAATATAAGCCACGCCGGCTACAAGCAACACAGCCGCCGTGCCCAACCACCCAATAAGACTGTTGAGCCAGTTTACGCTCATGTTTCCGAATGCGCCGCCCCACGGAAAAGCGCTTGTCTTACCAATAAATGCAAGCAACACGCTGAAGTAAATCAGGCCGGCGACCACATAGCGCAGGTGCCTTTTGAACCGAAAAACTTTTTTGCCGGTTAGAATATTTACTCCAGCTACGAAAACAAGTATACAAAGGAGATATGAAGAAAGACCGAATCCATTGAAGAAAAACTGGTGAGAAGTCCATGCCCCAAGCATACCAAGAATGTTGGCGATCCTGACGTCTTTGTCGGGAAAAAATAGCGAGCCGTTCTTAACGGCACTTTGATCTTCCGCCCAGGTAAAAAGGTAAGATGAAAAGCAGGTGAACAAAAAAACGCAGGTGAGCAATAACAGTACTCCAACAATTTTATGGGTACGTTCATCCTTAACGAGTTCCTTTACGCTGACCTTTTCTACTTTTTCCGGCCGCAATTTGTTCGTATCGGATTTCTGGCTTCGGGAAGATTTTAAGCGGTTCGCCATGGCGACAAAGATAAGGCGATTGCCAGAGCTATCCATCCAGCGATAAAAAACAATCCGCCGAATGGTGTAACAATTCCCAGTTTGCTGAGACCCACAGTTTCCGTTGCCTTAATGATCGTTAACAGATAAAGAGACCCTGAAAAAAGAATGATGCCGAGAATGAAAGAGACGCCCGCAAATTTCATCCAGCTTTTTTTCCCTTTGTCGTACAGCATGCCGGTAAAGATCAATGCGAACGAATGATAGAAATGGTATCTCACACCCGTTTCGAAAGTGGACACTGTTTCAGGTGGCACGATTTGTTTCAGGCCATGTGCGCCGAAGGCACCTAGTATGACAGCCAGCCCTGCAAGCACGCAGGCTGTTACGATGTATCTCTTATGCATGCAAAACCGTCTGGATAAATTCGTTTACAGAAATACTGTCTTCATTGTCTATGATCACATGCGCCTGTTCATAGTAAATACGGCGCTCGTTCAATTTTCTAACAATGTATGTGCGCATGTCGCCGTCCGGAACGTTCTTAATTAGCGGCCTGGATGCCTTTTCATTTTTCAATCGCAGCAATAGAACTTCAACATGTGTATTCAGCCACACCACGACGCCATATTTTTTCATCCGTTCAATGTTGTTGAAAAAACAGGGTGTTCCTCCACCGCACGACAACACCATTGTTTCATTTTCATCTATCAGTGATTCCAGCACTTCCCTTTCTTTTACCCTGAACGCTTCTTCACCGGATTCAGCGAAGATCTGCGAGACAGATTTTTTTTCCTTGTCAGCTATCACGTCATCGAGATCGTAATACGGTATCTTCAACTGCGTTGCCAGCTGCTTTCCCCAGTGTGTTTTACCCGATCCCATGAAACCAATAAGAAAAATTCTCATTTACTTGAATGCGTTTATTCCAGTAATATCCATCCCTGTTATCAATAGGTGCACATCGTGTGTTCCTTCATATGTTATTACACTTTCAATGTTCATCATGTGACGCATCACTGGATATTCACCGGTAATACCCATGGCTCCCAGAATCTGCCTGGCCTCCCGCGCAACATTGGCGGCTACTTCACAGCCATTGCGTTTTGCCATCGACACCTGTTGCGGAGTGGCTTTCTTTTCATTCATCAGTACGCCGAGACGCCAGTTAAGCAGTTGTGCTTTTGTGATCTCCGTTATCATTTCGGCGAGCTTTTTCTGTTGCAGCTGAAAGCTTGCGACAGGTCTGTCGAATTGCTGTCTTTCGAGACTATAGCGAAGCGCAGTGTCATAGCAATCCATCGCCGCGCCGATGGTGCCCCAGGCGATGCCGTAGCGGGCCTTTGTAAGGCAGCTTAGCGGAGCTTTCAGTCCTTTCGCCTTCGGCAGTATATTTTCTTTGGGAACTTTTACATTGTCGAATACGAGCTCTCCCGTGGCGCTTGCACGAAGGCTCCACTTATTGTGCGTGATTGGAGCAGAAAATCCTTCCATTCCTTTTTCAACAACGAGGCCGCGTACTTCGTTCTGTTCATCCTTGGCCCAAACCACAGCGACCTGTGCGAATGGCGCATTGCTGATCCACATTTTTGCTCCGTTCAGCACAACATGGTCGCCGTCCTCTTTGAAGTTGGTTGACATACTTCCGGGATCGGAACCATGATCAGGTTCAGTTAAACCAAAACATCCGAGCCATTCCCCGGAACCCAGTTTCGGTAGAAACTTGTTACGCTGTTCTTCGCTGCCGTATTCATAAATGGGAAACATTACGAGAGATCCCTGAACGGATGCAGTTGAACGAACACCGCTGTCACCTCTTTCGAGTTCCTGCATCATCAGGCCATAAGAAATGTAATCGAGGCCGCCGCCGCCGTATTTAGCGGGAATCGTCGGGCCATAACAGCCGAGGTCCCCTAATTGCTTTATGATCTGTGTCGGAAATTCTGAACGCTGCGCGTAATCTTCGATGATCGGAGAAATTTCTTTCTTCACATATGCGCGCACGGCATCTCTTACCAGCTTTTGTTCTTCCGAAAATAATTCATCCGTTAAATAATAGTCAGGCGCGGTAAATAGATCGCTTCGTACAGCCATGTGTACAAAAATAAGGATTCCTTATAACGCCACATTCCGTTTGTAGAAACTGATGATATTCCAGGATGTGCCGTCACTTTTGACAGTCATCGCGCCTCTTGCGGGAATGATGCTTTCATCGCTTGCAGAGACACCTATCACCTGAACGGTGTATTTCGACATCAGGTTTTTGATAACGATCACTCTTCCGGGCCAGGCTGCAGCGGAAGGCAATGTGCAGGATGAATTCTCATAAGGGTTGTTCACATAGTGCGTTTCAATGCCTTCCGAAATCGAATATGTTTTGCCGCCCTGCGTGAAAGTTCTGAACTCGGCGCCGATCTTTGATACTTTATACATGTCGTTTACCCAAATACACCTGTAAGTTCCTCCTGAAGGAAAGTTAGACGAAGCAATAACTACAGCACTATTGTCTGATCTGGTGAAGGTGATAGGATATTGCGGCGTGAGATATTCTACAATAAAACTTTCGCCGTACTTCGCAAGGTCACCAGCGTCGATCTTGTAAGTTTTTGCCTGTGTCGCTTCAATTCTTTCCAGCACATTGGGATCCTAAGCTTAGAATTCCACGTGGACAAGTTGTCGC
>JADMIO011356726.1_pt1 | contig 18961 bp, 12 predicted proteins | sample 8958161 | NCBI WGS metagenome assembly JADMIO01 (sample SAMN16585339, study PRJNA669376) | soil metagenome | isolation source: Crop rotation soil | place: USA: Cullars Rotation, Alabama | collected 2011 | reverse complement strand
GCCGCGACTTCAAGTCACGTGAATTCCAAGCTTCGGATCCCACTGTGCTGGAAAGCGGCCCCGAGCCCCTTGTCGCGCCACCACATCAGCAGCCGCCGCAGGCATTTTTTCACCGGCTCGATCAGCCGCGTCAGCATCTCCGCCGTGAGCTTTCCCTGGCGAAAGTCCCGCCACAGTCCGAAGACCTGGCGACAGACCGAAAGTCCCGTCCTGCCCAGCCCCATGCCCCGCTCGCGCCAGCGTGTGAAGTCGCGCTTGAGGTGCGCCCAGCAGAGCTGCCGCCGCGAGGTTGGCCAGTGCGAGTAGGCGCCGTGGCGGTCGGTGACGATCGTGCCGACGCGCTTGTCGCCCAGCAGACGCCGCAGCGCCTTGGCGGTTCGGCGGCGGTGGACGCGGTACAGCGCGGCCTTGTCCGTGGCCGCCACCCACAGCCAGCGGAGTTGCCCGCAACTGGCCCAGGTCGTCTCGTCCACGTGCTTGACGGCGGCGCGGCGCACCTGACGCTGGGCCTGGGCGTAAGGGCGGTGCAGGGCCTTGCGCACCTCCTGCTCCTTGGCCGTGACCGAGCCCAGCGCGATGGGCACGCCCAGGACATCGGCCAGGACTTCCTGGATCACGCGCTTGGAGTCGTGGCAGCGGGCCGAGAGGTAGGCGATCAACGCCGTGAGCCGCGGGCCGAAGCAGTGCCGCCTCACCAGCGCCGGGATCGAGCCGTAGGTGATCTGGCCGCAGGGGCAGAGCCGGCCGTGGGCCTGGTGCTCGGTGAGCACCGCGGCCAGCGGCGCCACCTCGGCGACCTGGTGCCAGCGCGGCGGCGGGTCGCAGGGGCGAGCCTGCGACGGCAGGGGCGCGCGGCAGGCGGAGCAGGTCCCGGGCAGGTGGTGCACGAAGTGGTCGACCCGCTGGGCGGGCAGGCGCCGGCGGTGGTGGCCCGGGTGGCCCTTCTGCCCCCCGCGTCTGCGGCCGCTCCGCGCCTTGGGCCGGGGCTGCTTGAAGTAGTCGGAGCTGGGCGGACGCGAGGAGTTGTTGGAGTTGGAGTCGAGCCGGTCGGTAAGCCGATCGACTTGAAGGCGCAGCGCCCGGAGTTGTTTCTGCTGCTCCGCGACCTGAACCTGGAGTGCGGCCACGAGGGACCGGGCGGCGGCCAGTTCCCGTTCGAGAACGGCACACCGGGGGCAATCCGATTGCTCCACAGGCGCGTCCATGCAACAGCATTACGCCTGCGGGGGGGCGGAGGTGCGGAGGGGACTGAACGGTTACAGATGCACACGCACAGTTTTGTTGCGCGGATTGCTCGAGTGGATCGAAGAGCTGTCGCCGAATCGGATCTGATCGTGTGGCGGATTGTCCCTGCATTAACCCCCCTTCAACGAGCTTATGCCCACCTGATAGCAGTACGAACAAACAGGGTCGAGGTTGGTGGAATTCCGGGGCAATCTGCGCAACGCAGAAAGAAGATGATCGGGTGGCGTTACAGTGCCGGCGAGGTGGTTCGACTTCGCTCACCGCAGACGGCCGGGGCTCGAATGGAACGTGCGGTTAAGCGCTCCACCGTGCTGTCGCCTGCGTGGGCCCCGACGGGGCGTTGGCGTTGGTACGTGCGGTCGCTGGTGAGAATCGGCTTGTGGGCAGATTCGAAGGACGCCGGCTGCGCCGGCGGACTTCGACTGCCGGCCCGTGAGAGTGAAGGATTCGACCAATAGCACCATTCGCCGTGGTTGACGATTCGTTCCTGACCCGCCAGCAGGTTGCTTGCGCGCTGCGGGATGGGGATGGGGGCGGCTTGAGAAAACGATGGGATCGCCGATGATGCGGCGGGCGGTGAGGGGAAGAACAAGGATAGAGGAGACGCGCATGTCAGCGGAAGCGAACTGGTATTACGTGAGGGCGGGGCAGCAGGTGGGGCCGATGAGCCTGGACGAGCTGGCGCGGCAGATCCCGGCAGTGGATGGTGAGAAGACGTTTGTGTTCGGGCCGGGGATGGCGACGTGGACGGAGGCGCGGCACGTGCAGATGGTGCGGGAGCGGCTGAACCGGCCGGGGACGCCGGGTGGGCCGGGGATGCCGCCGCCGCCGCCGACGCGGAGGTCGGACGAGATCGATTACGAGATCTTTGGGGAGGAGATGCAGTACGTGGAAGTGACGCTCGATCCGGGGGAGATGGTGATCGCCGAGGCCGGGTCGATGATGTACATGGACCCGTCGATCAAGATGGAAACGGTCTTTGGCGACCCGTCGGCGCAGCAGCAGCAGGGGTTCTTCGGGAAGCTGATGACGGCGGGGAAGCGCGTGATGACGGGCGAGTCGCTGTTCATGACGACGTTCACGAACGCGGCGCATTCTGGGCGGGAGAAGATCGGGTTCGCGTCGCCTTACCCGGGGAAGATCCTGCCGATGGACTTGAAGCAGCTGGGTGGGGAGCTGATCTGTCAGAAGGATTCATTCCTGTGCGCGGCGCGGGGGGTGCAGGTGGGGATCGCGTTCCAGAAGAAGATCGGCGTCGGGCTCTTCGGCGGCGAGGGGTTCATCATGCAGCGGCTCACCGGCGACGGGCTGGCGTTCGTGCACGCGGGCGGGACGCTGATGAAGCGGACGCTGCGGCCGGGGGAGATGCTGAAGGTGGATACGGGGTGTTTGGTGGGGATGACGCCGTCGGTGCAATATGACATTCAGTTCGTCGGGGGGTTTAAGAACACCCTGTTCGGTGGCGAAGGGCTGTTCTTCGCGACGGTGGCAGGGCCAGGGGATGTGTGGCTTCAGTCGCTGCCGTTCTCGCGGCTGGCGGGACGGATCATGGCCGCCGCGGGGAAGCCGGGTGGCAAGGAAGAAGGATCGCTCCTCGGCGGCCTGGGCAATCTGCTCGATGGCGACAACTCCTGAGGACTGGGTTTACTTGCCGACGAGCCAATCGAGCTTTTCTTTGGACGGCGGATTGGTCTCTACGCTCAGGCCCTGGGTTTTGGCGATGATCGCGGGCCGCTCCGTGGCCGGAGCGTTGAACACGACGGTCTCGCCCTTCGTGCACAGCGCGGCGAAGGACCAGATGCCGCCGTACTTGCGGGCCATCGGGAGCATCATCTCGTCGGTGGCTTCCTTGACCTGATCGAAGTCGAACTCGTGCAGGTCGATGGCGGCGCGGGTCACCGCGTCGCCGGCGGCGGCGCGGGCCAGGAGTGCCCACGGGCCGGCCTTGTTCATGCCGACGAGGTGAACCTGCTTGGTTCCCTCCCAGTTCTTCACCAGCGAGATCAACGAGAGCAAATCGCGCGAGCGGTTGGCGAAGGTGCTGTGGTTGTAGCCGTAGAGGAAGCCGGCGTAGTTCTGGCCGGAATACTTGCCGCCGCCCTGCTCGAACGCGGGGAACTCGCCGGTCGCGAATAGATCCGCCGACGCGACGGCGGCGCCCTTGGCGAGGATGTCCTTGACGATATTTTTCAGTTCGCCCGAATCGTCGTAGAGACACGCCTTGCCCTTCGCGTCGGCGGCCACGACGACCGTCCCGGACCAGTTGGCGGGGATGATCGCGACATAGGGGACTTGCTCGCCGGTCCCGCGGCGGCCCAGCAGGCCCTTCTCGACTCGCATCGAGTCGCCGACGGTCGGCCCCGTCGGACGCGACACGACGACCTCGCCCTTGGCTGGCAGGTCGCCGATCATGACGCGCAGTGCGCGGCTGATGGTCTTGCGGAACTCTTCGGGGCTCTCGGCGAGGCGCTTGAGCTGAGCGTCGGATGATTCGGTCATCGTCTTGCGCAGCGCGGGGGCCTCGGCCGCGTCGGAGGGGCGCGGATGCTGGTCGTCGAAGACGGACAGGTCCTTGATCGGGATCGGCTTGAAGGGCTTCTCGGTCACCGGCGTCTTCTGCGCGAGCTTGAGGTGCTGGTTGAACCAGTTGTACATCATCTCGCGCGAGGTCTGGTTATAGTTGTGGTCGTAGGAGAAGTACTTCGCGTTCACCGCGTTTTCGGCGCCGTAGAGCTTATAGATGGTCTTGAGCTCGGGCAGGCCGCGGGTCTGGATGTCGCGGGTCCAGTCGTTGGCGCCGGTCATGGCCTGGGGCTTGGGGGCGAAGACGGAGGCGAATTCGATGTTGTTGGTGTCGACGCGGAGGTGCGACGCGTTTTCGCAGATGCAGCCGCCCTGCATGTTGGCCGAGACCATGACGGCGGGGAAATCGGCGGTGACGCGGTCGTCGACGACGCCGAGGATCATGGTCTGGGTGCCGCCGCCCGAGGCGCCGGTGACGCCGATGCGGTTGGGGTCGACTTCGGGGAGGCTGAGGAGGAAATCGAGGGCGCGGATGGAGTTCCAGGTCTGGAGTCCCATGAAGCTCTGGCCGCGGAGCTCGGCGTCGGCGTCGGTGAAACCCTTGCGGTGCTCGATGGGCTTGGAATCGGCGTAGCCGACCATGTCGTAGAAGAGAACGACGCAGCCCATGCGGGCGAGCATGGCGGGGCGGGCCTGGAGGGGATATCTCGCCCCCTCGATCGTCTTCTCGCCGCCGCCTTCGATTTCCTTGCGGGCTTCGGCCTCGGTGCGTTCGTAGAAGCGGCCGTTGGGCCAGTGTCCGTGGGGGCAGAGCACGCCGGCGAGCTTGGTGCCCGCGGGAACGTTCTTGGGGCGGTAGAGGTTGCCGCTGACGTAGTGGCCGGGCATGGAAGCGAAGAAGACTTTTTCGACGGTGTAATCGTCGCGGTCGATCTTGCCGTGGATGACGGGGTTGAGGGGGGTCTTTTCGGGCAAGGGAAGGAGGCCGTTGGCCAGGAGGACCTGGTCGCGGACGACCTCGCGGCGTTTTTCCCAGGCGGCGCGGTCGGCGAAATCGGGGGCGAAATCGTGGGGGTGATCGACGTCGTGGATTTTGGAGAGGCGCGAATCCTTGAGGGATTGGCCCTCGGGAAGGACGCGCGAGGCGGAGGCCGCGTCGCCGTAGGCGGGGGCAACGATGACACTGATAGCGCCGAACACGAAGGCCCTGATGATCTGCCGCATCTGTGTTCCCTCGGAAAGAGATGCCCGACTTGAACTCACCGTAATCCTAACCCGCGGGCGGCGGGGATGTACAGGAGGGCAACCGGGGCGCCGGCTCGCATCCAGGCACGCCCGCGGCGGCGAGGTCATTGAACGCTTGGAGGTACATGGGCACGACGCTCTTGATCGGGTTGAGAAGGTCCTCGGGGAAGCGGTGGTCGATGGCGTGAAGGTGGTGGACGGGCCACGTGCCGAGGTGCTGGCCCCAGACGGCGCTGGAGGCGGAGACCATCGCGTCGTTGTCGCCTTGCTTGTTGCGGACGATCCAGTAGCCGGGTTGGAGGACCAGCGGGACGCGGGACGCGGGGCAGGCAGTGCTGACGGAGAAGTAGCGGACGTCGGGGTGATCGGGGACGGTCTCGTTGAATTTGGACATCCCGGCGGTGGTCAGGTCGAGGATGCCCTTGGCGTTGAGTCCGAGCAGGTCGATCAGGGGCAAGGCGACGTGGCGGGCGGCGAGGTTGTCGGCCCAGAAATCGGCCTGTGGCGTGCCGTGGTGCGGGGTGGCGACGGTGAGCAGGGCGGCGACGTGGCGGGCCATGTCGAGGCGGGAGATCATGTAGCGAGCGTCGAGGCCGCCCATGGAGTGGGCGACGAGCAGGACGCGGGCGTCGGGTTGGTCGATGGTCTTGAGCCAGGCGAGGAGCTGCTCGCGGAGTTGCTCGGCGCGGTGGGCGATGGAGGCGATGGGATGGCAGTTGGTGGCGGTGACGGGATGGCCACGGTCGGCGATGGCGCGCTCGATGCCGCCGAAGTAACGCAGCTCCTTGCCGAGGAGGCTGAGGCTGCCGAAGCCGCAGAAGCCATGGGCGAGCACGACGGGGAGCATATGGCGGGAGTGTGACAGAGGGCTGGCGGGTGTACAACGCCTGTGCCGGGACCGCCGGAGAGGGGATATGATGTCGCGGAAGTGATGGCCATGGAACGGATCCAATTCGCGGTGGTTTCCAGTGCTCTCTCGGATGATCCCCGGCAGGCGCCGCGGTTTTCGCGGCGGGCGGGGTTCGAGGGGGTGCAGTTCGATGTGTTTTCGGCGGGGTTCAATCTGCCTGACCTGTCGGCGTCGGGGCTGCGGGATTTCAGGCATGCGCTATCGGCGCAGGATCAGCAATTGGCAGGGCTGCGTGTGGATGTTGGCGCTCGGGGTCTTGGATCCAGTGGGGACGTGGATCGAGTGATCGCGCGGCTCGATCGGGCGATGGAGACGTGCGCTGCGTTGGGGCAGCGGCTCTTGTGCGTGGATGTCGGGCCACTGCCGGAAGCGCCGGCCCCGGAGCGGTCGGCGGCGAAAATGGTCGATCCGGGGGCGGCGGGCTTGATCCTGTTGCCGACGGCCGAGGAGGTGCGCAAGGCGACGGCGAAGGAAGCGCCGGTTATGCCGAGTGCGCCGGCCGATCCGGCACTGGTGGCACAGGTGGACGGGGCGCTGGCGGAGCTGGGCCGGCGGGCGGATCGGTATGGGGTGACGGTCGCGCTTCGCAGTGAGCTGTCGTCATCGGCAGCGCTGGAGCGGGCGGTTCGGGCGGCGGCGTGTCCGTGGTTCAGCGTGGATTACGACCCGGTGGCGGTGCTGCGCGACGCGTGGGACGTGGATGAGACGTTTTCGCGGATGGGGGCGCTGATCCGGCACGTGCGGGGACGCGACGCGCTGGCCGGGACAGACCGACGGACCAAGACGGCGGTGATCGGGCAGGGCGGGGTGGATTGGCAGGAATTGCTGGCGAACCTGGATCAGGCGGGGTATCGGGGGTGGGTCACGGTGGATTCATTGGAGCTGGCGGATCGGGCAGGGGCCGCGACGGCGGGGCTCGAGTTCCTGAGGAAGATTTCCGGTTAGAGGTTCGCCCGGCCCGATAAGACTTGCATGATGTCCATGAAGGTCGTGATCGTCGGCGCGGGCGGGCACGGGAGGGTGGTGCTCGATGCGCTGCGGCAGGCAGGGAAACATACGCCGGTGGGGTTCATTGACGCGGACACGAGCCGGGCGGGGGCCAGCGTGGGTGGCTTGCCGGTCTTGGGCGCGATCAATCTGCTGGGGAAGCTCAGGAAGCAGGACATCCGCGGGGCGATTGTGGCGATCGGGGACAACCGGGTGCGGCAGAGTTATGCGGAGGAAGTCGCACAGGCGGGGCTGGAGCTGATCAACGTCGTGCATCCCGCGGCGACAGTGTCGCCGTCCGTGAAGCTTGGGAAGAACATTTTGCTGGCGGCCGGGGCGGTGCTCAGTCCCGAAGTCCAGGTCGAGGACGGGGTGATCGTCAACACGGGGGCGATTGTGGACCATGAGTGCCGGCTCGGGGCGGGGTCTCACGTGTGCCCGGGGGTGGTGCTTGCGGGAAGAGTTACGGTGGGAGAGGGGGCGCTGGTCGGGCTGGGGGCGCGGGTATTGCCGTGTCTGACGATCGGCGCGCGGGCGGTGGTCGGGGCAGGGGCTGTGGTGCTGGAGGATGTGGCGGCGGGAACGACTGTAGCGGGCGTGCCGGCAAGGGTGATCCGCAAGAGCGGCGGAGAAGAGGGGTGAGCGTCGAAATAGAGTGCGGGCAGGGGTTTGTGAAAGGTTTCCCAATTGCTCACGCGTAAATCGAGTGATAGAGTGAAGCAATCAGTGAGGGTAAATGCGACACTGGAACCGGGGTGAGCGATGAGCACGGTGTACAATCCTGAGGCCGACCTGATTGCCGAGATCGAGAAGCTGGAGATTGACGCGAGGAATCTTCGCCGGAGCGTGGAGAAGGCGACGCATGCGGAGGATAAGCGCGTGCTGGAGCGCCAGTTGAGGGAGGTCGAGGCACGGGTGGACGTGCTTCGGAAGCGGCTCCCCTAAGCGAGACTTGGATCAGACAATGAACGAGGCGGCCGGTTTTGCGGAACCGGCCGCCTCTTTTTGTATGGCAGCGATGCCCGGAATAGGGCAATTGGACGGGGCAGTAACTGGCGATTACAATAGTTTGCACACGACTCGGCCTTCGTAGTAGCCGCCCGACCCACGTTTGTATTTCGGACATTTAAGGAGGCCCGCGATGCTTGGATTTTTTTGGCATCCGCGGGGGGTGTTCCGCGCTGGCGTAGATGAACGGCGGTGGGAGGGCGTGATCGAGAGCCTCGAGCAGCGATTGCTGCTCCAAGGGGGCTCTGGGCAGTCGCCTGGCGGGGGGATTTCGGCGGCGGGCGCGGGGACGCGGACGCTGATGTTCGTCGTCGGAAAGGGGGCCTCCGGGAATTCGCCCAAGTATGTGAACGTGCTCGATCCCGACAGCGGCGGGGCGGTGCTGGCGAGCACGGAGCTGCGCGACGAGACTGGCGCGCGGTTCAATACCCAGCCGCTGGGCGTGGCGTATTACGATTCGCCGGGGTGTCTGTACGTTTCGTTCGACGACGCGTCGCTGTACGCGTATCGGTTCAACTATCCCTTCGACAACCCGAAGTTTTCGTTCAAGATGAACCTCGGGCAGGCGGCGAATCGGATCGATGTTTCGGGGCAGGGGCTGGCGTATACGACGGCGGGGTCGGGGACGATCCATTTCCGCGAAATGCAATTCCCGCTCGGGCCATTCGGGTGCAGCCAATTCCCGGGCGCGCCGCAGACGCTCGACGCGAGCCGGCCGTCGGTCGCGCCGGCGGCGGGGTACAACTTCAGCGGCGTGAGCCTGTGGCAGCTCAACAGCCTGGTTCCGAATTTCATCTCCGAGTCCGTGGACGGCGTGAAGACGGTGTACCACCCGTACCTGTATCAGCCGGGCGCGCCGGGGGCGCCGATCTACCAGGTGACTTCGCCAAACATCGGCAGCATGTCGGTGTTTCGGGATGACCGGGAGGACATGCCCAGCGATCGCTCGCCTCTCTATCGCGAAGCGCCGTTCAAGTTCGGGACGCCTGACGCCCTGGACACGATCGCGCAGCCGGCCAAGGCGCGGGTGGTCAACACGTCGGCGTCGGGGACGAACTCCGTGATGCAGACCGGTATGGAGAACCAGTCCTACGTCCGCGTCGGCAACAAGATCGTCAAGCTGCGCGAGATCAAGGCGTACGACGCATACGAAGCGCCGACGGGGGAGCAGCTCGGGCAGGTGGGGTGTCCGTGGAAGCCGGGGACGCGGACAGAAGGCGAAGTGCAGCCAGCATGGGGGACGATTTTCCGCCAGCGGTGGTGGGCATGCGACGGGCAGGCGGTGGCGACGCTGCACACGCTGGAGCGGCAGTCGTTCAACGCGACGTTCAAGTCGGGCGTGACGGCGACGGCGCCGTACAACGTTTTCTACGACAACGTCGAAGCCTACGGGTGGTTCGACAACGACCCGGGCGCCGAGCAGCCGCCGTTTTCGGCGCGGCTCTCGACGAACGAGACGCTGGATAACGGCACGACGGGGTGGAAATCGATCCAGGCGACGGACGGGAAGATCAAGCTCCAGATTAACGAGCCGGGGTCGGCGCTGGAGCTGGGGAGGAATTTCTGGAGTCAGGCCGTGATGAAGGATTGGGGGGCGGTGATGGCAAGCGACGCGGGGTCGTCGGCGCTGTGGCTGCACGGGCTGAACTACCAGAAGCTGGGCGAGTTCACGCTGACGGCGTCGATCAGCTCGCCGGAGGACATTGACGTTTCGCTGGTGTCGATCCCGGGGCCGCGGCTGACGGGGAAGATTTACGTGGACCTGACGCGGCCGGCTGGGACGAAGAAACGGCAGCCGGGGTTGTACGCGGGGCAACTGCCGCTGAGGCACGTGAACGTGCGGCTGGAGGACGGGTCGGGGGCGATCGCCGAGACATTTACGGATGACGACGGGAATTACGAGTTCACGTTGCCGGCAGCGGGGAATTACCGGCTGCGGGTGACGCTGTATGACAAGGAGGAGCTGGTCCGCGTATATGACGACAGCACGGACGCGGCGAACATCGCTTTCGCGCGCACGGCGGAGTTCGCGGCGGATGACGGGACGGTGAAGGACTTCAAGATCCAGATCGCCGCCGACAGCTCGCCGACGTACACGCCGAACCTGGACGGGGCGAACCCGGGCAACAGCAACGCGGCGCATTTCGGGAACCTGGCGTACACGTACCAGAACATGAAGGCGGCGATGACGTTCGCGGAGACGTTGAACGTGCAGAAGCGCGAGGACGTGCACGTGTATCCGGCGGGGGCGACGTCGATGAACTACACATGCTCGACGCATGTGGTGCAGATCCCGCCGGGGCGCGCTCCGGCCAACGCGGAAGCGCGGCCGTTCGCGGACTGGCACGAGTCGGGGCATCACATCATGTGTGCCTCGCCCGTGGCCGGCGTGGACAACCTGCCGCCTTCGGGCGATGCCGGGAACCACCGGGGCATCGCCAACAGCACCTCGTCCGATTCGTGGAGCGAGGGGTTCGCCAGCTACATGGCCGCGCTGGTCCAGGAGGCCGGCGGCGACCCGCGGCCGCAACAGTTGGAGATCCGCGGCGGCACGCTCGACCTGTCCTCCGACGGCGCGCTGCTCGATGACCCGCGCAAGGTGGGCTTTAACCCGACCTACGGCTCGCTGGCGGAGGAGCTGGCCATTGCCAGCCTGATGTGGGACCTGGACCGGCGGATCGGGACGGCGGCGGTGTGGTCGGTGCTCAGCGCTAACACGCCGAACATGGTAACGTTCAAGGCGGCTTATGACGGGTTCAAGACGTTCGAGACGGGGGACGCGGGGGCGCTGGCGGGGCTGAGCTGCTCATTCCCCACGGGCGCGACAAAAGCGGGGTTGGATTGTCTCTTCATCAACCGGGGGTTCTACCGAGACGCCAACGACAACGGCGAATACGACACCGGCGAAAAGGTCGGCGTCACCCGCTGGACCCGCCCCGCCGCGGTGGAGCGGGGGGAACTCCCGGACATTCCGGGCGCTTCGGCGAAGCTCAACGTCGTGGACAGCGTCACCGGCGCTGCGCTGGGCGGCATCGAGCTGGAGATGCGCACGGAGTACGACGGCGCTCTGGCGTCCAACAATTCCACGAGCACGATCACGCTCGGCGGGCCGGGCCCGTTCACGCTGCCGGTTCTCGTGCCGGGGGTCCCGTCGCGGCTGGTGCTGATCGCTCACAAGGCCGGGTACAACGATAGCGCGCCGGTGGTGATCACCTCTGACTTTTTCCACGACGCGATCAACCCGTTCCGCGCGGGCGGGGTCAACGCACTGCTGCTGACGCAGACGATGACGCTCGTGAAACAGGCGTCGCTGGCCGGCCGGGCGTTCAACGATCTCAATGGCAACGGGGTGTATGAGCCGGGGTCAGGCGAAACGCTGCTGGCGGGACGGACCGTGTACCTGGACACCAACGGCGATGGCAGATTCGGCGGCTCGACGAGCAAATCTTCGACCGACGTCCCCAAGGCGATCCTCGACTTCACGACGTCCACTTCGGCGATCAACTTCGGCGGGTTGAGCGGGACGATCGGCGACGTGGATGTGACGGTCAGTCTTACCCATACGTTCGATTCGGACCTGACGCTCACGCTGGTGGGTCCCGGCGGGCAACGCGTTGCTCTGGCGTCGGGCGTCGGCGGGGACGGGGATGACTTCATCAATACCGTGTTCGATGATCAGGCCGCCGGTGGGATCGGGAGTGGGACGGCGCCGTTCACGGGCCATTTCCGGCCGCAATCCCCGCTCGCGGGGCTCGCGGGCATCGACCCGAACGGCACGTGGGCCTTGGAAGTGCGCGACGGCGGCAACGGGGATACGGGGACGTTGCAGGGCTGGTCGCTCGCATTTCAATTGGCGGAACCCAACGTGACGACCGACGGGCAAGGCCAATACGCTTTCACGCCGTTGACGCCGGGCGCGTATACGGTGCGTACGGTCCTGCCGGCGTCGTGGGTGCTCACGGGCGCCGCCGCGCCTTCGGGCGGTTATGCGGTGAATCTCGCCGCGGGGCAGCAGGTTACGGGGCTGGATTTCGGCCAGCGCGACGTCGCGCCTTCTGTCATTGCGGCGAGACTGCTCAGCGGCAGCAAGCCGCACCGGCTGCGGCTGATCTTCAGCGAGGACGTTCTCGCGACGCTCCAGTCCGGCGATCTGACGATCCGTAACGCGTCCACGAATGCACAGATCACCCCCACGTCGTTCGATTACAACGCCGACACGCGCACGGGGATCTGGACGTTTGCGGCGGCGCTGCCGGAAGCCGCGTACCGGGCCACTATTGTGGCTGCCGACGTCAAAGACCCGACGAATCACTCGTTCGATGGGAACGGCGACGGGACCGGAGGCGACGATTTCGTCTTCAACTTCCGTTTCCTGATCGGTGACGCGGATGCGGACGGCAAGATCACGACCGACGATTACTTCGCGATCGATCTCGGTTTCGCCAACCACCTCGCCGGGTTCGATCACGGAGATTTCGACTACAACGGCACGATCAATGGCGAGGATTATTTCCTGATCGACAGCCGGTTCGTCTCGGGGGTGCCCGCGGCGTCGGGCGGGCCGCGACCGCTGGGCGCGGTCCCCGGGCCTGCGCTCTTCCCCGATGCCTCGCTCGCCCCGGACGTGCTCGGATCGGATGACGACGACTTGCTGGGAACCGTTACTCCGGCGTGCCTTTGCTGAGGTCATAGACCCAGCCTTGCGCGGCCGGCGACCATTCGATCAGCTCTTCGGGCTTGAAGAAGAGGCCCAGCTCGCGCTTGGCGGCTTCGGGCGAGTCCGAGCCGTGGATGAGGTTGAAGGAGTTGCTCACGCCGAAGTCGCCGCGGATGGTGCCGGGCTCGGCCTTGGAGCCGAAGGTCGCGCCCATCATCTTGCGCGCGATGTTGATCGCGTCCTTGCCCGCCAGCGCGATCACGATCACCGGAGAACTGGTCATGAACCTTACCAGGCCGGGGTAAAAGGGCTTGCCCTTGTGGGACTCGTAATGCGTCTCGGCGAGTTGCGGCGAAATCCGCATGAGCTTCAGGCCGACGATCTGGAGGCCTTTGAGCTCGAAGCGGGTGATGATCTGCCCGGCGAGGTTGCGCTGGATGGCGTCGGGCTTGAGGATGATGAGCGTGCGGTCCATGGGGGCTCCTTCGTTGGAGGGGTGTTTATAGCGAAGGCCGGGCGCGCGGACAACTTGAGGTTTGCGCCGGCAACGGGAAGGCGGCGCGACATGCCTATGCACCCCCGTGCCCCTTCCCTATAATGCCTCCGTCCCGGACCGCGGTCCGCTCTCGTGAAGGAGCACGGCGTGCCCAAGCGATCCCCCCTCGCCGAAAACCTCGACCAGGTCAAAGACCGCGTCGCCTCCGCCTGCGCCAAGGCCAACCGCGAGGTCTCCGAGGTGACGCTCGTGGCCGTGACCAAGACGGCGGCGCCGGAGCAGATGCGCGAGATCCTTCAACTGGGCGTCGGCGATTTGGCCGAGAGCCGGGTGCAGGTACTCACGCAGCGGGTCGCGCAGATCAACGAGTTTTACCAGCGCAACACGGCCCGCGGCGACATGCCCATGCCCGCGCGGTTGCGGTGGCACATGATCGGTCACCTCCAGCGCAACAAGGTGAAGCAGGTCCTGCCGCTGGTGGACGTGATCCACAGCATTGACAGTCTGCGCCTGGCGGAGGAGCTGGACTCGCAGGCGGCCAAGCTGGAGAAGCGGCAGCCGGTCATGCTCCAGGTGAACGCGAGCGAGGAGCCGCAGAAGTTCGGCGTGGCGGTCGGCGCGTCGGTGCATCTGGCCGAGCAGATCGACACGATGCCGAACCTCCAGCTCGTCGGGCTGATGTCGATGGCCCGGATCGAGGCGAGCCCGGACGAGGCGCGCAAGACCTTCGCCCGCACGCGCGAGATCTTCGAGGAGATGCGCTGGCACAAGATCGGGGGTTCACATCTCCGACACCTTAGCATGGGGATGTCGCATGACTTCGAGCCGGCCATCCTCGAAGGGGCGACGATGCTGCGGATCGGCACGGCGCTGTTCGGCGGGCAGCTACAGGAAGACAACGCGGGCGACGACGCGGCTGAGGAGTAACCGGGCGAAAGGCGCCATAGCTCATTTTCGGCCGGAGAATTGCCCCGGATTTCAAGCCTCCCGTCCCATCGAATAAAGAAAAAATAAAAAAGAATTCACCCGCGCTGCGCATGGCAATTGAGTCGGGAGCTCCCGCTATACCTGCCCAACATGGATGTCGGGCGTATTCGGAAGAAACACAACCAAGTCAGTGACCGAGCGGCCAAGCCCGCGGGAGCGTTGAACGCCGTCGAGCGGCTCGAAGAGCGCTTGCTGCTCTCGGTCACGCGCGACTCTGACGGGTGGACAGTCGTTGCCCCGTCGAGCGATTCGCGCCTGGTTTACGTCTCGGATTCCCAGGGGTCCGACGGTAACTCTGGGCTCTCCGCGAATGCGCCAGTCAAGAGCCTTGAAAGGGCCGAAGCCCTCCTGCGCGACGGCATGCCGGACCAGTTGCTACTCAAGCGCGGCGACACGTGGACCAATCAATCGTTCGAATACTGGGCCGGCGGTGGCGGGCGCTCGGCTCAGGAGCCGAAGGTCATCGGCAGCTATGGCAGTGGCGCGAGGCCGAAGATCGTGACCGGGGGCGCGCCCGGCTGGTCCGCGCGCGCCGTGGACGTCATCAACCACCTTTTCATCCTGGGCGTCGACTTTGTCGGTGCTCGCCAGTCGCCCGGCATCGACCGCGTCTCGCCGGGCACGGACATGCTGGTCGAAAACGTGAGCCTCACGCGTTTCGGCACGGGCGTGGCGGTCGTGGGCTGGTACTCGACGCTGACCGATTTCACGCTCCGCCGCTCGGTCATCGCCGACAACTACAGCCCCAACGGCGGCAACAGCCAGGGGATGTACCTCGACCAGACGCGCCGTACGCTGATCGAGGAGAACGTCTTTTACAAGAACGGCTGGATGGCGTCGGATCGGTCCGACGCGTCGATGCACAACCATGGCATCTATTTTTCGGCGGCGAATGATGACGCGGTGGTGCGGAAGAACATCATCGCCGACAGCTCGTCGCACGGGCTACAGATGCGCGGCGGGGGGAACGTCCAGGACAACCTGTTCGTCAACAACCCCATCGGCCTGAGCTTCGGACTCGTCAACGGCGCCTCACTCAAGGTTGGCGGCGTCACGGGAGACGTCGGCGGGAACGTCTTCCTCCAATCCAACGACATGAACTTCGCCAACCAGCGGGGCTGGGCGATCGAGGTCGGCAACACCAAAGCCGGTGCCCGGATCCACGACAACGTCATGGCCCACAACCAGTCACTGGGCGATTTCCCCGCGATCATCCTCCAGATGCCGATGGGGCCGAATAACCCGGACCAGTCGCCTGGCATCCGTGACCTGGTCATCGAGAACAACATCGTCTACGACTGGAAGCGTGCCATCGGCATCGAATCGGGTTACAAATTCGGCGGGAGCGGCATCGCGTCGATCAACGGGCTGGTGGTCCGCAACAACGAGTTTCAGATGTCGCAGCGCAACGGGCTGGTCAATCACCCGCAGGCGCTGGCGCCGGGGTACGAGACCTGGTCGGGGAACAAGTACTTCGACACGCGCGACCAGGGGACGTGGTATTCGGTGCAGCGCAACGACCAGTCATTCGGCCAATGGAAGAACGCGATCGAACCATCCGCCCAGGCGGTGAGACAGCCTTACGCGGACCCGAACCGCACGATACAGAGCTACGACGGGAGCTATTCCCATTTCGCCGCGGCGATGACGGCCCAGTCGAAGGACAATTGGAACCCCAGGTACACCGCGGCGGGGGTGATCGACTATATCCGCAGAGGCTTCGCGGCAGGCGGTTCGACGCCGGGGAACACTCCGCCGCCGCCTCCGATTCCCCCGCCGCCACCTCCCACTAATAATCCACCCCCGCCTACTGCCCCAAAGCCGCCGAGCACGCCGCCTCCGACGAGCAGCAGCAGCTCGGCAATCAATGGCACCAGCGGCAACGACACGATTCTGGTGGAACTCGTTAAAGGGCAGGTGCGCGTCACGGTCAACGGCGCGGCGCGCACGTTCAATTCCGCAAAGGTGATCGAAGTCTACGGCAACGGCGGCAACGACACGATCAAGGCCGGCGCCGGCATCCGAAACGTCCTCTTCGACGGCGGGGCTGGGAATGACACGCTCACCGGCGGGAACGATAACGACCGGCTCAACGGTGGGGACGGGAACGACGTCTTGCGCGCCGGCCGCGGGAACGACATTCTCGACGGCGGCGCGGGGAGCGATCAGCTTTTCGGGGATGATGGCAATGACAAGCTCGTTGGCGCCGCCGGCGCGGATGTATTCAACGGCGGCGCGGGCACGGACACCGCTGACTATTCCAAGTACAAAGCTTCCCTGACCATCACGATCGACAACATCGCGAATGACGGCATAGCCAAAGAAGCGGACAACGTCCGTACCGACGTCGAGAACGTCCTCGGCGGCTCCGGGGCAGACAAAATCACCGGCTCGTCTTCGAACAACGTTCTGACGGGTAACAGTGGGAACGACCAGCTCTTCGGCGGGGCCGGTAACGACCTGCTCTCCGGCGGCCTGGGGACGGATCAGCTCTTCGGCAAGGACGGCGCAATGGACACCCTCGACGGCGGCGCCGGCGTCGACCGCGCGGACGGCGACGCGATCCCCAAGAGCTGGTCGGACAAGAAAATCAATATCTGATCGATCTCCGACTCATTCGCCGCGCCAGAGGTACATCAGCCGCGGCGTATTGAGCTCCTCGATGGCCTGCGGGTCGAGCTTGAGGTTAACGTTGACCCCCCCACCGCCCGAGGCGCGTCCCGGGGCGACGTTCGAGCTCGCCGCCAGGGAATCCAGGAAAGACATACGCCGTTGATACCGAATGTACGTCGGGTTGCTCAGCCCGGCGGCGGTTTTGGCGTGAGCGTAGGCGTCGTCCGCGTAGCCGATCGCGTCGATCAGCCCGTTCGCCTTGGCCTCTGTCGCGGTGTACACCTGGCCGTTGCAGATGTCCTCCACCTTTCCGTTGAGCTTGCCCTGCCGGCCGCTCTTCACGATGCCGGCGAAGCGCTGATACATCTGGTCGATCAGCCGCTGGAGGTAAACGCGGTCCTTCTCACTTTCCGGCTGGAACATCGAGCCGCTGTTCTTGTACCCGCCCGCCGGCGCGGTGATCGTGCTCTCGGTCACGCCGTAGTTCTTGGCGAGCTGGCTGAGGTTGTAGCGCGGCATCAGCACACCGATGTTGCCCGTGAGGGTGGTCTCCTGGGCGAAGATGTAATCCGCGGGCGCCGAGACGTAGTAGCCGCCGCTGGTCGCGAGGCTCCCCATGGTGACGACGATCGGGATGTTGCGCTGCGCCTTGAGGTGCGCGAGCTGGTGGTAGATCTCGTCCGAGGCGGTTACGCCGCCGCCGGGCGTGTCCACCTCGAGCACGAGTGCCTTCACGCTCTGGTCGTTTTCCACCATCTTGAGCCAGTGATTCACCAGCCCCGCCGTCTGGTCCGTGATCATTCCCTGCACCGGGATCACGGCGATCTTCTGGTCCGAATCGCCGTGCGTGAGGGTGGTCTGCACGGTCCGGTCGTCGCTGGCCGCGCCCATCATGCTGCCGGCCAGCGCCAGGAACAGCACGACGTTGAGCCCGATCGACCCGACCAGGAACAACACCGCGAGCACCTTGATGAAGGTGCGCCCGCCACCCTTGCGCGGCGGCTGCGGCCCGAACGGCGCAAACCCCGGCATCATTCCCGGCGGCGGGGGCAGCATTCCCGGCGGCGCCATCCCGGGACCACCCGGCCCGAACGGGGAAAACGGTTGGAACGGCATTCCCGAGCCGCTCATCTGCCCGGGATCGACCGGGCCCTGACCCGAAGGGGGTTGAGGATTCATAGTGGCTTCGATTCGCTGAATTAAATGACCCTGACCGACGACAACTGCCGGCGCATCCCTGCGATGCGCGCCAACGAGCTCATTATATCGCCCGCCTCTGCCGCGACCATCGGCTCCGCATGATCGGGTGTGATTTTGCCTTCCTCTTCCGCCGTGAACCTTTGCTCCGCGTACCTCACTGCATCGACAGTGGACCAACCGGCCGCACGTCCTGTCCAGCGGAGCACGTCATGAAAACTCTCATTCTGATCGTCGTCGTCCTGCTCATCACGGTTGCCCCGAATGCCGGGTGTATGTCCATGGGCGTCGGTGCCGCAACTCTCGAAACCGCCACCAATCCGATGGAGCGGGGCGGCCCGCCGGCCGCGCCTCTGCGATACGAACTCACCGGGCCGTACCAGACCAGCAATCTCGCCGTCTTCCTCATCCACAGTCCGCCGGGTGTACTACCCGCCCCACGTCCCGCCATGACGCTTCAGGAAGCGATCGCCCGACATGAAGTGACCGTCCACGAGACCGGCAGCGTCAACGAGCTGGCGATCAGCAACAGTTCCGATTCCGACGTCTTTGTCCAGTCGGGCGACATTGTCAAAGGCGGTCAGCAGGACCGCGCCATCGCGTTCGACTTCATCGTGCCCGCGGGCGCGCGCAGAATGCCTGTCGCTTCGTTCTGCGTCGAGCACGGCCGCTGGACCGGGCGCGCCGGGGAGTCCTCCGGCAACTTCGCCAGCTCTTCGGACGCCCTCGTCTCCAAGGACCTCAAGCTCGCCGCCAAGTATCAGGCCAACCAAGGCGCCGTATGGAACGCCGTCAGCAGAACCCAGGAGTGGCTGGGCAGCACGCTGGGCCGGCCCGTCGCCGACCAATCATCACCCACGAGCCTTCAGTTGACGCTCGAAGACACCGAGCTCCGCAAATGGGCCGACGAATACGTCACCGGCCTCGCCCCTACTATCGATGGCAAGAACGACGTTATCGGGTACGCATTGCTCATCAACGGCAAGCTCAACAGCGCGGAGGTCTACGCCTCCCCGGCCGTGTTCCGCAAGATCTGGCCGAGACTGCTCCGCTCCAATGGCATCGAAGCCATCGCCGAAATGCGCCGCCCGCG
>JADMIO010809384.1_pt1 | contig 18962 bp, 19 predicted proteins | sample 8958161 | NCBI WGS metagenome assembly JADMIO01 (sample SAMN16585339, study PRJNA669376) | soil metagenome | isolation source: Crop rotation soil | place: USA: Cullars Rotation, Alabama | collected 2011 | reverse complement strand
GGCCGCGACTTCAAGTCACGTGAATTCCAAGCTTCGGATCCCACTGTGCTGGAAAGGAAATGTCCGAAGCAACGGATGCGCCGCATAGAGCTCGGCGATGCGAATCGACTCGAGGTCCGCATGCATGCGCGCGAGCGTGATCTCGGACAGGAGCTGGCCGAGGTAGTCACCGAGGTTAGGCATTCAGGCTTCGCTACGCCGGCGTCGAGGTGATCGCGCTTTCAAGAATGCCGAGCAGTCGTTCCATGCCTGCAGGCATCTCGTCCTGAACGGCCTTCACGTGAACTGCCATCGAGTACGTCCGGTCAACGGTGTTTCCTTGCTGCGTCGTTCGTTGAAACGACGTCGACACCTTCAGCTTCGCGCTTCCCCAAAGCCAGCCCGCGCTGGCTTCAAGGGATCCGTCGATCTTGAGATTCGTGTCCGTCTTTCGGTACTCGACAGAGTTGATCTTCGCGTTGAAGTCAATCGTCGTCAGATCAATCCGAATGAACGGAATGGGGAGCATCGTGAGAATCGGCACCTGCAACTGTTGAGTCTCGTACACAGCGGGAACCGCAGGAACCGCCGCAACTGCGGGCACAGCTGGCTGTGGAGGGACGGCAGCCGGGTTGGCGGGAATCGCTGCGACCGCTGGCACTGCGGGCACGTAAGGGCTGAGTTCCTTCGGATACTTAAACGTTACGTAGATCGGTTCTTGTGTCGACGTGTCGCCGCCCGCAGCTTCCTCAGCCGACTTCTTGAATCCGACCGCCTTGATGAAGTTCACTGTCGACATCGCGGCCTGCGCTTGCGCGTTAATCACCGCGACGAGCGGACCGCCGATCATGGATTCGAAATCGATGCTTGATAGTTCTTGTCCAGGCGTTGGCATTGTCTTCCCCCGTATTGATCACTGTGTGCGATGAAACGTACCGAGAGTCTGAGGCGCCGTGTACTGCAACAGAACGAGCAGTTGCGCGTGAGCAATTCACCTCAGCAATCCGTTGCTCGAACTTCAAGACGGCACGTTCATGCGCAACGGGAATTCGAGGGCGCCCCTGCACCACTCGTCGACGTTGTCACCGTGCGCTCGACGAGCGCTGCGCGAGATCCGCCGCGGCGCAATCGAGTTGAAACTCCTGGGCGGCGCAACACGACCGCAAACGCGAGGATGAGAACGCGCACGTGGTCCCGCGAGCGCTGCTGAACAGCGCGTCCCGTCACGCGCGGATGCGCGCGCTCGACGCGTCGGAGCACGCGGAGAACGACGACGGCACACCGCTCATCTCTGAACCACGCGCGACGTCGTCGTTCGGAGCGTGTGGAGACGCGTCGAGCGCGCGCATCCGCGCGTGACCGGACGACGTGAGCTTTGTTTTCGAATTACCCGTGACGCCGCAAGGCGCCACGTGTTCGCGCGCGAAGCGCGCATTGCGAGGATCTCTCCGCGTGCGCGCCCGCCGTTGATATTGTCGCGGCTCGGATGGGCGACCGAGCCTCCTACGCGATTCGTTCCAAGCGTGTCGACGTGCGCTACGCGCACTTCGGCTCGCCGTTCCTGTTCGCGGACATCTTCTGGGGCCCGGACGATGCGCGCACGTTCATCGAGTCGCTGGAGAAAGGCGGGTGGCTCGACGACGTGTACGGCGAAGCGGCCGCAGCGCTCTGCTTCCGCACGAAAGTCGCAGGCATCTACACGTACCAGCTCGATGAAGTCGACGCGTCCATCGCCGCACGCCTGATGCACGCGCTGTGGCCGGGCTGGCAGATTCGCTTCGGCCGCCGCCTCACGGACATCACGCACGTCGTGGGCGTCGACCTCGCGGCGAACGCGATCCGCGCTTCCCTGAAGAACGCGCCGAAGCGCCGCGCGATGGAGCGCAAAGGAAACGCGCTCGAGCGCCTCGGCGCGCGCTTTCGCAGCGAGCCGTACGATTTGTATTTCTCGTTCGACGGTGTCCTCACGATCGACGCCACCGATCGCCTCGTCGACGTGAGCCTCGAGCAACTGCTGTTCGAAGGGCCCGCGTTGTTGAAGCACGTCGCGAACGCGCCGACGCTCGACGAAGCGCATCCCGTCCTGCGCTCGATGCGCTACGCGTGGAGCCGCGTGCCCGGCGAAGAGCTCACGCACGGTAGCTGCCATGCGTCCATCGACACGCAAGCGAAGCGCCTCGTGGTCACCGTCGCGGCGAATCGTCTGCAAGAGGTCGAGCGCATCGCTTCAGCGCACGCGATCGGGGTCGCTTGGCCGGGCTGGACGTTCGAGGTGCAGACCGGCGGCCTCGCGGCGCACTTCGGCGCGCGCGGCGTGCCTGCCGTCCTCGATACGCCGCGCGAAACGCCGAACGTGTTCGCGCGCCACACGCGCAAGGACGTCGTCGCGAGCTTGCGCCACATCCGCACTCTTCTGTTCGGCGCGGACGAAGAGAAGGACAAGGGCGCGGCGTTCCTCGCCAACGCCTCCGCGGCGATCGCGCAGATCGTGAGCGACGCGGGCGACGCGCACGTGGAGATCGCCGACGGCTTCAGCGACGACGTCACGCCGAAGACCGCGCTCCCTCTCGAGGAACGCAAGCGCCGCTACGAGCGCGCGGTGCGCGAAGCGGGTTGGACCAACGAGGACGCGGCAACGCCGATCGCACACGACGCGCCGAGCGAGAGCGCCGCCTCTCTCGTCCGCACCGCGTACTACGCGTGGGCGCGCGACAACCACGACGATGCGTGGACTGCGATCGAGAAGGCACTCGCGCTCGACGCCACCGTCGCGAACGCGCTCGCGGGCCGCATCTGCTACTCGCTCGATCACATCGACGACGCCGAGCGCTTCAGCAAAGCGGCGCTCGCGCTCCACGACGACGACGCAGAAGCCTGGGCGACCCTCGGCCTGGTCGCGAGCAAGCGCGGCGACGTCGTCGAAAAGCTCCGCTGCTATCGACGCGCGGCGGAGCTGGCGCCGAAGCCATGGATCGCGAACAACCTCGCGTGCGCGCTGCTCGGCCAAGCGGAGCACGCGACGGGCTCGGCGCGCCGCTCGTTGTGCGAGCAAGCGCTCGCGGCATCCGCGTTGTCGGTGGAGCGCTCGTCGAACCTGCACTGGGCGGACGCATGCGCGTACTCGATGCAAGAAGACGCCGAGCGCGCCTACGCCTGCATCAAGCTCGCGCGCGCGACCGATGAGAGCCGCGATAGAGCGGCGCGTGGCCAGCGCATGCTCGACGACACGCAGCTCGAGTTTCTCTGGCGCGTGAAGGGCAAGAAGCTGCCGCCGTGATTGGCGGGCTGGATGCCCGCCCCACACGCGGCAGTGCGCGTCCGTTGAAACTCACTCAGCGTTTCGTGGCGGGCAGGATGCCCGCCCCACACGCGGCAGTGCGCGTCCGTTGAAACTCACTCGGCGTTTCGTGGCGGGCAGGATGCCCGCCCCACACGCGGTGGCGAGCGCGCGTTGAAACTCACTCGGAAGCTGCGCCGCGTGTCGACGTCAGCGGCTGCTGAATCCGATCCTGAAGGACACTCGCTGCGCTGGTTGACGCTCGAAGGATCGTGAGGCTGCGCGGCGCAGCGAGTGTCCTTCAGGATTGGATTCAGCAGCCCGCCCCAGATTCCCAACACCGTCTCAGCGCGCCAGCGCCCACGCATCGGTGGCCCGCAGAACCACCAACGTCGAGGGCGACAGCCCCCACGGCGTGATCAGCTCTTGACGGAAAACGGCGTGCCGGAGGAGCCGCCGAGGCCGCCTTCGATCGGCCACGAGGTCTCTTGCGGCTTCACGAGCTTGGCGTACTCGGCGATCGCTGCGGCGGCCATCGCTTGTCCCATGGGGATGGTGACGAACATGCCGACGTAGCAGGCGAGAGCGCCGAGCTGGCCGACCATGCCGGCGACGAGGAAGGCGACGAAGAGCAAGAGATACTGAACGCCGCCCGCGCGCATGGTCTCCCAGATGCGACGGAACTGAAACGACGCCCACGGCTCGCCTTCGACGATGTGCAAAAACACAATCGCGGGGCCGACGATGCTCATGCCGAGCGCGAGCACGAGGATGCCCGCGTACATGACGAGCGCGATGCCGAGCGCGATGTCTTCACCACCGCGACCGCCGGCGGCCACGGCGACCGCGGCTGCGACGCCGCCGATCATCATGACGCCGAAGACGATCAGCATGACGGGCAGGTACGCGAGGAACATGCGCCAGCCCGCGCCCATGTAATTGAGGTTCGCCTCGGGGAGGATCTCGGCGTCCGGGCCGCCGGCCATGCGCTTGTCGGCGATGGCCCTCATCCAGCCGGACAAGTTGAGCGCACCCGCGATGGGGATGAGCATCATGAGCCCGATGACGGCGCACTTCTTCAGCCACTCCTTGTCTTTGAAAGGAGCACCGATGGCGATGCCGATGTCGAGTTGTCCTTTGGCGCCGACCCTGTCGTTCATGCTTGGCATATGCGCGCACGCTGCCGCCTCACGGTGGTGGGGTCAACGGTGAACGCAGTGACCGTCCGCACGGCGTAGCCTCGCCCGCATGCTCTTCCTCCTCCTCGCGCTCCCCGCCGACCTGCCCTACGACCTGCGCGTCGACGCGCCGCTCACGCTCACCGCGACCACCGTGTGGCTCGGCAGCGAAGCGATGAAGGGCTCGCTCGTCGACGAGTGCCGCTGGTGCGACGGCAACGACGTCGACGACGCCGCGCGCGACGCGCTGCGCTGGGACGACACGGGCACCGCGGACCTCGCGAGCAACATCGCGCTCGTCGCCACGCTGCCCGCCACCGTCGGCGTGCTCGCGAGCGAAGGGCGCTTTCACGAGCTGCCCGTCGACGTCCTCGTCATTGCCGAAGCCACCACGCTCGCCGCCGCAGTGAATCAGGTCGTCAAGCTCAGCCTCGCGCGGCAGCGTCCGTTCGCACACCACACCCTCCATCGCGCGCACGAAGCCGACGACGATCTGTCGTTCTACTCGGGCCACACGAGCCTCGCGTTCGCGCTGCTCACGTCCACTGCGACGGTCGCCTCGATGCGCGGCTACGCGATCGCGCCGTGGATTTGGGCGGCGGGCGCGCCGCTCGCGGCCGCCACTGCGTACTTCCGCGTCGCGGCCGACAAGCACTGGCTGTCCGACGTCGTCGTGGGCGCGGCCGCGGGCGCCGCCATCGGCGTCGCCGTGCCGTTGCTCCTCCACCATCCACGCACCGCGAACGCTGCGCGCGGCGAGACGGTGGTGATGCTCGCGTTCGCCATCCCGTGAGTCACCTGCTGACTCACGGCGCGGCGCAGAGCGCAGTGAACACGCCGCTGAGCACGCGCTCCACCGCTTCGTTGTCCTCGTCGAGGGCCACGGTCGCGTCGCAGTCGCCCCACGTGACCGTCGCGCCGCCGAGCTGGTCGACGAACAAGCTGCTGCCGGCGAGCGGGCACGCGCACGCTTGATCTTTCGCGAATGAGATGTCGCCGCGCACGGCGATGTTCTCGTCGCTCGTCGCGCGCATGCCGTCGAACACGATGCCGCCGCCGGTCGAATCGATGTCGATCGCGAGCGCGTTGATCGCCAACGTCGCGCCGCACTCGAGGCCGCTGTCGATGCCGCCGTGCTCGAGGAACTGAAAGCCCTGCTGCGCGAGCGCCGCGGAGAACGCGCCGTCTTCCGCGATGTCCACGCGCGCTTCGCCGTCGATCACTTTCGTCTCGTCGATCGAGAAGCTCGTGAACGATAGCGCCGCATGCGTCTCGTCCTTCGGCAGGCGCGAGAACGTCACGGCGCCGTCGAGGACCACGCCGTGAATGGTGCAGCGATCGAACGACTCTTCGATGGACACCACTTCGTGCCGCCGCAGATCGCAGTGCACCACCGTCGTGCCCGTCCCGCCGACGCAGCCGACGTCGACGTCCTCGCCGCACTGCACGCCGTCCCAGCCGCCATCGAGGAGCTCGTCGACTGCGCCGGATGACACGATCATGTCGATGTTGTGAGCGGCGGCGAGCATCGCCTCCACTTCGGCGCCCGCGAAAGAGACGACGGTCGCGAGGTCCGCGGGATCCGTCACGATCGCGCCGAAGGTGTCCGGCGACGGCGCGTCGAGCGCGGCGCGCACGCGCGCGAGCGTCGACGGGCGCGCGATGTCCTCGCACTCGAGGCCCGCGAAGATCTCGTCCTCCACGGAGTCGCGCACCTCCTCGGGCGTGGGCAGCGCGCAGCCAGCGAATATCGGCGCCGCTGTCGCCAACACGATCGTCACGAGCGCAAACGGTGTGTTCATTCTCATGCACATGGGTTGGCTCGCACGCCCCTGATCCGTGTTGTGACTGGTGGTTTTGATCACTGCGCAACGCAATTCGCACCGTCGCCACTCGCGCGCCGCACATCGCGCCGCATTCACACGCCAGATGCGCGCGCGCCTCTCGCAGTGCGAATTGACGTCGTCACGCGTGCGAAGAGACCCGCTGTCTCGTGCGACATCTTCAAGTTCGTGTCGCTTAAGGTCTCGTCGTGATGCTGAACCACACAACCCTCCTCGCCGCGCTCACGAGCGCGATCGTCGTCGTCACCACCGGCTGCGATCCGTCGCCGACCGCCGACAACCGCGTCCCGCCGTGGAGCAACAAGACTGAAGTGGAAGGTCCCGTGGCCGGCGATGACGACGACACACCCGGCGGCGACGATGACGATGACGACGACGACGACGATGACGCGCCGGGCGACAACGGCCCCGGCGACGGCACCGGCGACGAGCTCGCGCCGCCCGCCGATCCGCCGCCGCCGCTCACCGAGACCGGCACGCCCACCGCGCCGCTGCGCCGGCTCACCGAGGAAGAGCTCAACCACACGCTGCGCGATCTCTTCACGGGCATCGCCGTGCCGCACGTGACCGCGCAAGACGGCGAAGACGCCAGCAACCGCGGCGGCTTCGAAGGCGACGTCACGCGGCAGACGCCGTCCGACTTTGCCGTCGATCAGCTGCGCGTGGGCGCGCTCGCGGTCGCCGCCGAGGTCGTTCTTCACAAAAGCCAGCTCTTGCCGCGCGTGCCGTCGAGCGACGTGAACGACGAGCGCAACGCCGGCCACGAGTTCCTCGCGGTGTTCGGCCCGCGCGCGCTGCGCCGTCCCTTGGACTCGCGCGAGCTCGGCGTCTACGGCGGACTGTTCGACGCCGCGTTCGACGACGCGGGCTTCGACGTCGCTCTGCAGATCGTCATCGGCGCGTTCTTGCAAGCGCCCGCGTTCCTGTATCGCGTCGAGGTCGGCGACGAGTCGAGCGCCACCGACGACGAAGCGGTCGCGCTCACGTCGTACGAGATGGCGTCGCGCCTCTCATACTTGCTGTGGACGTCCATGCCCGACGAGCAGCTCTTCGACGCGGCCGCCGCCGACGCACTGCGCGATCCCGATGACATCGAGGCGCAAGCGCGCCGCATGCTCGACGATCCGCGCGCGAAGGACGCCGTGCTCTCCTTCCACCGCCAATGGCTCGACTTCGATCGCGTGCTCACGCAGCAGCGCGACCCCGCGACGTATCCGCAGTGGAGCGACTCGCTCGTCGCTGCGATGCGCACCGAAGCCGACGAGATGGTGGAGCACGCCATCTTCGAGGACGACGGCAAGCTGCGCACTCTGCTCACCACCCACACCACGCGCGTGAACGGGCCGCTCGCGAACCTCTACGGCGTGCCCGCGCCCACCCACGACTGGGACCTCGTCGAGCTGCCCGGCGCTCAGCGCGCCGGCGTCCTCACGCAAGCTGCGTTCCTCGCCACGCGCGCTCACGCCGTGAACCCCTCGCCCGTTCTGCGCGGCGTCTTCATCCTCGATCGCTTCTTGTGCATGCCGCCGCCGCCGCCCGCGAGCGTCGTCAACACCACTCCGCCTGAGAGCGATCCCAACATCGCGACCACCAATCGCCAGCGCTACGCGCAGCACACCTTCGACACCGTCTGCCAGGACTGCCACGCCGGCATCGACGGCATCGGCATGGGCCTCGAAAACTACGACGCCATCGGCGCGTATCGCACGACGGACAACGGCTTCCCCGTCGACGCGAGCGGCTCCCTCGACGCCGTCGGCGAAGGCGGCTCCTTCGAAGGCGGCCCCGCTCTCGCACAGTTGTTGGCCGACAGCACCACCGTCGAAGAGTGCGTCGCCCGCCAGTGGCTCGCGTGGTCGAAGGGCCGCGCCGAAGATCAAATCGACTGGCCCCACATCGACGAGATCGCCTCGCGCTTTCACGCCAACGACGGCGACGTGCGCGAGCTCCTCGTCGCCATCGCCACCAGCCCCACGTTCCGTCTCTTGCCCAAGGTGTCGCCGTGAAGAAGCTCACTCGCCGCAACATGCTCGCCGCCACCGGCCTCCTCGCGGGGTCGCTCTTTCTCCCCTCGCGTCGCGCGCGCGCTCAGTCCAACGACGGACCGCCCAAGCGCCTCGTCATCTTCTTCACGCAGCACGGCACCGTCTATGACAACTGGAAGATGCGGCCCGCGGGCAACATCGGCGCGCAGAGCTTCACCGCCGATCTCTCTTCGCTCAGCGTCGGTGAGTTCTCCACGATCTTGAGCCCTCTGCACGCTCATCGCCAAAAGCTCACCGTCGTCGACGGCCTCGCCATGGCGTGCGCCGAAGCCGACGCTCTCGTCAACGGTCACGACCTCGGCACGCGCGCCGCTCTCACCGGCGCTCTCTTGAACAACGGCGGCGCCGGCGGCGCGTCCATCGATCAGATCGTCGCGGGTCACGTGCGCGTCGACGGACGCATCGACTCCCTCGAGCTCGCCGTGCGATCCACGCGCAACGGCGGCGCCGTGTGGCGCGGTGCGAACCAATCGATCGCCGCCGACACCTCGCCGTCGAGTGTGTACTCACGCTTGTTCCCCGAGTCCTTCGTCGGCACCTCCGCGCCCACCGCCGCGCAACGCCTCGCCGCGCTGCAGAGCTCCGCCCTCGACGTCGTGAAGAACGAGTACGGCGTCGTGTCACAACAGCTCTCCGGCAGCGATCGACAGAAGCTCGAGCTTCATCGCGATCTCGTGCGCGACATCGAGACCCGTCTCACCGTCGCGCCCTCCGCGCAGTGTGCTCGCCCCGGCGCGCCCTCGTCGGGTGGCTACGAGAACGACGCGTCGTCCATGTTCTCTCTCGTGTCCGCCGCCCTCGCCTGCGATCTCACGCGCGTCGTCACCATTCAGATGGACCAGCTCGACAACGAGCAGATCGGCGCGCCGCCCGGCGATGTTCACGTCGACTTCGCTCATCAACAAGAAGGCAACGGGCCCGCGCGGCAATACATGACCAACTATGGCGTGCGGCACGCGACGCAATTCGCCGCGCTGCTGTCCGCGCTCGACGCCATCCCCGAAGGCAACGGCACCCTCCTCGACAACTGCGCCGTCGTCTGGTGCAGCGAGCTCGCCAACGGCGTTCACGCCTATCGCCCCTGGCCCGTCGTCATCGGCGGCGGCGCGATCAACCCCGGGCGCTACGTGTACTGCAACCCGAGCACTCCCAATCCGTCGCCGTACGACAACTTCCCCAACTGGGTGCCCACCATCGGCCCGCCGCACCAGAAGATGTGGGTCAGCGTCGCGAACGCCGTCGGCGCGCCCATCAACTCCCTCGGCACCACGTCGCTCACGTGCCTCGACGGCAGCACCGTCGACTGCACCGGCCCGCTCGGAGCGCTCGCGTGACGGCGCAGGCCCCCGGCCGCTTCGCGGCCACCCCAACTTTTGGGGCCGCCCTCGTCGCGATCGCGTGCGCCCTCGCGTGCGGCGACCCGCCGCCAGGCGTCGACGCGCGTGACGACGTCGCTGCCTCCGGTGACGACGTCGTCGAACACTCGCGCCCCAAAGGTTGGGGTGGCCGCGAAGCGGCCGGGGCCCCTGACGAGGGCGAAGGCGACGACGACGTCACCGTGAGCGAAGGCGAAGGCGAAGGCGACGACGTCATCGTGAGCGAGGGTGAAGGCGAAGGCGAGGGCGACGGCGACGTCGTTGCCGGCGAAGGCGAAGGCGAAGGCGAGGGCGATGGCGAGGGCGAGGGCGACAGTGACGTCATCGATCCGCCGCCGCCACCGCCGCCCCCACCGCCACCGTCGTACTTCTTCGCCGTCGGCTACGGCGGTAGGCGCATGACGTCGCTCGACGGCGTCACGTGGTCGCACGACATCGAGGACGCCGCCAACGGCGTCGACGACGACAACTTGCTGCGCGACGCGTGCTTCGGCGGCGGCACCACCATGGCCGTCGGCGGCTCGTCGCATGGACGCGTCGTCACGACGACCAACGGCGTCGACTACGCCACGTTCACCGACGACCTCGGGTGGCTCGGCGGCTGCGCATACGGCAACGGTGTGTTCGTCGCCGTCGGCTCCGCTCGCTCCATCCGCAGCGTCGACGGCGGCGCGACCTGGATCGATCCCGCGACGCATTTCGAGACCGGCTCTTCGTGGCAGATGCGCGATGTCGCGTTCGGCGGCGGCCGCTTCGTCGCCGCGGGCGACGCCGGCGTGTCGACGAGCGTCGACGGCGTCAGCTGGACGTCACCCACGGGCCCGTCGATGAATCACGTCGTCTACGGCGCCACCTCGCAGGGCGGCGTGTGGCTCGCGGTCGGCGACGGCCACCTCGCTCGCTCCACGGACGGCATCGCGTGGACGCAATCGTCGACGAGCGCGAGCGACATCGCGTTCGACGGCACGCGCTTCGTCGGCATCGGCGCCGGCGTGACGACGTCGAGCGACGGCGTCACGTGGCAATCGAATGCGGCGCCCGGCGCGAGCCGCATCGCGTTCGGCGTGGTCGACGGCGTCGGCCGCTATGTGACGACGACGTGGAAGAACGATCGGCGCATGTCGCTCGATCTCGTCACGTGGACCGACGTGCAGGGCGACGACGGCAACGCGCTCGAAGCGATCGTGTTCGCGCCGTAGTCGCATCTGCGAGATGCGCGCGCTCAGAGAGACGACGAGACGAACACTTCGATCTGGTTCGTCCCGTTGAATTCCACGACGGCGATGTCGCCGCGGCCGTCGCCGTTGAAGTCGCCCACCGTCGGCGTGCCGGGCGCGAGAAGGTCGAAGAACGTGACCGGTTGCAACGCTCGGCCCGCGCTCGGCCGCTCGATGCGCAGCTTCTGATCGGGGGTGACGACGATGATGTCGTCGCGCCCGTCGTCGTTCAAATCGGACAACACGATCGGCCCCGGGCCGACGCCGAGCGGCAGGTTCTGCGCCGCATCGAAAGTGCCGTCGCCGTTGCCGAAGTGCAGACCCAACGAGTTGTCGTCGATGTTGCCGGTCACGAAGTCGTCGTTGCCGTCGCCGTCGAGGTCGCCGGTGGCCACGTCGCCCACGCCGCCCACGCCCGACGCGATGAGCGTCGTCGGCTCGCCGTCGCCGTTGCCGCTGCCGGTGTTCATGAACAGCAGCGTCCCCTGCCCTTGCGAGCAGCCCGCGACGAAGTCGGCCGCGCCGTCGTTGTCGAAGTCCGCGGTCGCCAACGTCGCCGCGAAGAAGTTCGGATCGTAGGTGGTGCCGAACAGCACGGGCGGATCGCGCAGCGTGCCGTCGCCGTTGCCGAAGTGGATCAGCAGCGCGTTGCTCTGCAGCGCGATCACTGCGACGTCGAGGAATGCGTCGTCGTCAACGAACGCCACCGCGATGTCGCGCGTGTCGTTCAGTCCGCTGCCGACGGGCGGATCGAGGCCCGCGCCGAGCACGCCACCGCTGGTGATCACGACGCCGATCTGGTTCGACGGTCCCGTGCCGACCGCGTCGAGCTCGCCGTCGTTGTTCAAGTCGCCGATCGACACGACGTTCGCGCCCGCGACGCTGCCCGTCGACAACGCGCCGAGCCCGAACGTGCCGTCGCCGTTCCCTTTGATCAGCTCGAACGCATCGGTCGCGCCGGGATGCGCGACGACGAGGTCGATGGTGCCGTCGTCGTCCACATCGCCCGCTTCGATGTCCGCCGGCAGCACCGCCGTCGGCACCGTCGTTCCTTGCGCGAGGCACAGCTCGCCGAGGTCGACGAAGCCGTCGCCACACACGCTCGGCGTGCATGTGGGATCGACGATGCCGTCGCCGCAGATGCGCACGGTGCACTCGAGAGGATCGCCGGGCGCTCGACAGTTGAAGCCGCCGTCGCACTCCTCGGCGAGGTTGACGATGAGGTCGCCGCACTCGGACCGCGTGCAATCGGCGTTGCAATCCGGCGCGCCATCGCACGCCTCGCCGTTGTCGACGATGTTGTCGCCGCAAATCTGCAGCGTGCATTCGCCGTTGATGTCGCCGGGGCCGCGGCAGTTGAGGCCGCCGTCGCACTGCTCGCCGTCGCCGACCACCGCGTCGCCGCACACGTCGCCTTCGCCTTCGCCCTCGCCCTCGCCTTCGTCACCCTCGCCTTCGCCCTCGTCACCTTCGCCTTCGCCTTCACCTTCGTCGCCCTCGCCCTCGTCGCCTTCGCCTTCGCCCTCGTCGCCTTCGCCCTCGCCCTCCGCGACGGTGACGACGCAGACGCCGTCGAGGTTGCACGCTGCGCCTTCGGGGCACGTGCGCGGATCGTTGGGATCGCAGGCGGCGCCCTCGACGAAGAGGCGACAGCTCGCGAGCGAGGACACGGCCATCAGTGCGAGGAGCGCGATGCGCGACCACGTGAGCGAATGCATGAGGTCACTCCATGAACGAAAGAACCACGAGCGCGACGCCGCCGCCGAGCGCGAGCACGCCGAGCGACGTCGCCGTCACGCCGATGCGTCCGTCGTTGTATGCGCTGCCCTTGTCGATGTCGGCGGGATCGCCGAGGCGCGCGTCGGCGCCCAGCGACGTCGCCACGCCGTAGATGCCGCCGCCGATGCCCGCCAGCGCGAGCACGCCGCCGCCGATCATGAGCGGCGAGATGGAGAAGCCGGCCTCGGGCAAGCTGAACAGCGCGCGCGCCGCTCGCTTCGCCGCGCCGCGCAGCTCGGGCGTGCTGCTCACCACCTCTTCGGCGCGCTGCTCGACGACGGAGTTCTCGATGTCGACGAGCCGCAGCGCGAGCACGTAGTCGTCGCCGAGCTTGCCGATGGAGCCTGCCACGATGCGCTGCACGCCGAGCGCGGCGCCGATGCCCGCGAGGCAGCTCGCGTCGCCTTCGCCGCACGACTGCTTCGTCGCTTCGAAGTCGACCATGCTGCGCACGTCGGCCTGCCCGATGACGCGACAGCCGCTCGCGCTCGCGACCTCCGCGGTCATCATCTCGGCGAGGAACTGCGGCAAGTTGCTGTCGGCCGCGGGCAACCCGCGCGGCACGAGGTCGAGCACCGCGATCTGGCACTGCGCCGCGGTCACCGCGGGCGCGGGCGCCGCGACGGGAGTCTCGGTCACCGCGGGCGCCGGCTCTTGCGCGCGCGCCGGCCACGCCACCGCGACGGTGAGCACCAGCGACGCGACGCGAGCGTGGGCCATCGCACAATCCTCCCTCGGAACGACTGTCATCTCAAGTTTGCCCACTGCTACAATCGGCCGCGTGAAAACCGATCGCATGCGCAACATCGCCGCCGGCAAAGTCCTCGAGACGCTCGGCAAGGACGCCAAGGTCGACTCCATCAAGGTCGACGGCAAAGACGTCGACCTCGACGCGGCCAAGGCCGCGCTCGCCGACGCCGAACGCGTGACCGCGTCCGAGGACGGCGGCATCGTCGCGAAGCTCGACAAGTTCACCGACAAGCTGCAGAGCAAAGTCGACGACATGCAAGCGTCGCTCGCGAAGTCCAAGCCGGGCCGCGCCATCAACAGAGTCCTGCAAAGCGATCCCGAGAAGGTCACTTCGCGCGCCGTCGTCGACGTCACGTTGGCCAACGGCACCTCCTTCTCGGTGCGCGTCGACGTCGTCGATCCGCGCTGGACCGGCTTCCTGCAGAAGTGCTCGCTCACCGCCGAGCTCGGCTCGCTCGTCCCCATCGTCGGCACGCTCGGCCTCGCGAGCGCGTCGGTCGCGTCGTTCATCGGCTCGCTCGTCGCGTACACGCTCGGCGACAAAGCGCTCGGCTCCGCGATGCTGAAGACCTCCGCGAAGCACTTGATCCTCGCGGGCGCCGACGTCATTCCGTTCCTCGGCGACGCCGCGGCCGCCATCGCCGCCGTCATCGATTCGAGCAACCTCAAGAACGCGCGCGCCGCTCCGTCGGTCGCGCAGATCGTAGACCTCGCGTCGCTCGTCGACGCTCACACGGCGTCCGCGCCCTCGACTTGAAGTGACGACATGAGCACCGTGCGCCATGGCGGCCTCGCCATCGACATCCCCGACGGGTGGGCCGATCAGTCCACGCTCCTCTTCGTCGCTCCTCGCCTCGAGCCGAACCCGCGCGCGCTGCACACGGAGCTCCGCCCCACCGAGACCGTGAGCGTGCGCTTCGTGCTCGGCGAAAACCTCGACGCGAAAGAGCTGCTCGCCGCGCAGATCGACGCGATGAAGGTCACCGATCCCGACTTCGCCGTCGTCGCGTCCGGCGCTTTCTCCTCGGGCCTCGGCGCCGGGTGGCAGCAAACGCAGCGCATCACCGTCGGCGGCGTCGCGTTGAAGCAGCTCGCGACCGCGACGGTCATTGGCCCCGTCGCCGTCCTCGCGACCGCGACTTCTTCGGAGGCGCGCTTCCCTTTGGTGGAGAGCGCTTTGCTCGCGACGCTTTCTTCGATGAAGGCCGTGCGCTCTTAGATTTCTTGCGCGCGAGCAACGCGTGGCTGTCCACGATGCAGCGCTTCACGAGCGCCCAATCGACGCCGCGGCCGAGGTGCATCCCGACGACGTGCGACGTCCAGCGCACGCCCCACGGCGGCGCGAAGAACGGCGCACCGGCTTCGGCGAGCGCGTCGTAGAGCGGACCCGCCGCGCGGAACGTCAGCACGACGCCGTCGCGCCCCGCAGCGCGCGCGTACTGCGGCGGCCAACGATCCTTTACGACGAGCACGTGGGCGAAGTTGCGCTTGCGCGTGACCCAGCGCGTTCCCGCCCACGCGAGCTCCTCGACGACGTCGTCGAGCGCCATGCAGATCGCACGCACCTTCTGGATGATCGCCGGCGGAGCGTCGCTCTTGCGCATGCGCATTGGGCGCCTTTGTACAATTGCGCGACGAAACTTGTGTCGACCGATTGGCCGGCTATGGTCGACGTCGTCATGGCCGATCATTGTCCCAACACGTCGTCGTGCGCGCTGTTCCCGCTCATCTCCAAGCCCGGCTTCTTGCGCGTCTGGCAAATCAACTACTGCGAAGGCGACTACGCCCGCTGCGAACGCTTCAAGCGCTCGTGCGGCGGCAGCGACGTGCCCGCGACGTTGTTGCCCAACGGCGAAGATCTCACCGCCAACTTGCCGAAGAAGTAGCTGCCCATGCCCACGCTGCTCACCGAACCCTGGCCGTGGTGGCTCGGCGCGCTCGGCCTCGCCGCCGCCGCGCTCTCGTACCTGCTCGTGAACCGGCGCGCCCTCGGCGTCTCGGGTGTGCTCGGCATCGCGTTGTCGTCCACCGCGCGCCGCACCGAAGCGCAGCTCGCGAACGTCGATGACGCAGCGCTCGAGCGCGCGCTCATGGAAGCCACGCGCGCGCAATTCGGTGACGCCGCCGTCGTCGACGCCACACCGACGTCCGCGCCAACCTCCAACGCGGCGCCGCCGCTCACGTGGAGCCGCGCGGTGTTGTTCCTCGTCGGCATCGTCCTCGGCGGCGCGGTGTTCGCGGCCATCACTCACCCCGCGATCGAGCTCGAGCCCACCGGCCTCTTCGTGCGCATCTACGGGTCGCTCACGTGGCCCGCGCTCTTCGTCGGCGGCGCGCTCGTCGGCGCGGGCACGGCGATGGCCGGAGGGTGCACGTCGGGGCACGGCCTCGTCGGCTGCGGCCGCTTGCAGATCCCTTCGCTCATCTCCACCGCGTGCTTCTTCGGCACGGGCATCGCGCTCGCGTTCCTCACGCAAGCGCTCGTCCTCGGTGGTGCACCATGAGAGGCAACTTCGCGGTGCTCGCGCTCGGCGCGTTGCTCGGCTTCGTCATCTCGTCGATCGGCTTCGGCTCGTACGACGAGCTCTTCGCGATGTTCACCTTCGCGTCGCTGCGCATGTTCCTCGCGTTCGCGGGCGCCGTCGCGATCTCGGTCGTTTCCTATCGCGTGCTCGCCAAGTCGCGCCCGCTCCCCAAGCGCCGCATGCACGTGGGCGTCGTCGTCGGCGGGCTCCTCTTCGGCGCCGGTTGGTTCCTGTGCGGCGCATGCCCGGGCATCGCGTTCGCGCAAGTCGGCCAGGGCAAGCTGTGGGCGCTCGTGACCCTCGCCGGCGTCGTCGTCGGCACGCTCGCGTACAAATCGGCGAACGCGCGCCTGTTCAAGATCGGCGGCGACAGCTGCTGAGGGCGCTTCAGCGCCGCTCGCTCTCGAGCAGCGTCGCTTTCCTCTCGACGCCCCAGCGATACCCGCTCACGTCGCCGTTGCCGCGCACGACGCGGTGACACGGAATCGCGACGGCGATGGTGTTCGCGCCGCACGCGCTCGCCACCGCGCGCACGCTCTTCGGCGCGCCGATGCTCTTGGCCACGTCGGCGTACGTCGTCACGGCGCCCGCGGGCACGTCGCGCAGCGCACGCCAGACGCGCTGCTGAAACGCGGTGCCGCGCACGTCGAGCGGCAAGTCGAGGCCCAGGCGCGGCTGCTCGACGAAGGCGATCACGCGCACGATGGTCGTGGCGAACGCCGCGTCGTCGCCGACGAGCCGCGCGCGCGGGAAGCGCTCCTCGAGCTCGCGCACCAACGCACCCGGATGGTCGCCGAGCGAGATCGCGCAGACGCCGCGCACGCTCATCGCAACGAGGACCGCGCCCAGCGAGCACTCGCCCACCGCGAAGCGAATGACGACGTCAACCGCGCCGCGCTTCGCTTCGCGCGGCGTCATGCCGAGCAGCGCGCTCGATTGCTCGTAGAACCTGCTGCTCGAGTTGAAGCCCGCTTCGTAGATCGCGTCAGTCACTGTGCGCCTCCCATGTTCGTCTCGGTTGCTGATGAGCTCGCGCACGCGCCGCGCGCGCTGCGCCGCGAAGTACGCGCGCGGTGTCGTGCCCGTCGCCGCTTTGAACACGCGGTGAAAGTGGAACGCGCTCATGCGCGCGCTCTTCGCGAGGTCCGCCAACGCCGGCGCTTTCTCCGCGGCTTCGATGGCGCGACACGCGCGCGCGATGACGTCGGCGTGCGGCGCCTTCGTGTCGCGCGGCCGGCAGCGCTTGCACGCGCGAAAGCCCGCCGCTTCGGCGTCGTCGGGCGACGCGTGGAAGCGCACGTTCTTGCGATTCGCCGTGCGCGATGCGCACGAGGGCTTGCAATAGACGCCCGTGGTCTTCACCGAGTACCAGAAGGTGCCGTCGGCGCTCTTGTCGCGCTCGGTCACCTTGCGCCACTTCGTGTCGTCGTTCATGCCTGCATCATGCGCACACTCGCCGCGCGCGACACTCCGTTCCTTGCTCTCGAATCCGCTCGCACGCGGTGCTAAAGAATGGTCGGCACGCGCCCATAGCTCAGCTGGATAGAGCACCGGCCTTCTAAGCCGGGGGTCCCAGGTTCGAGTCCTGGTGGGCGCGCCATCCTCTCCGTGGGCCGCCACGGCGGCGCCGCGTCACAGGGCGCAGCCGTCCTCGATGAGGAGGTCGTCGAACGCGGCGCTCCCGCCGTCGAGCGTGCCGTCGTCGAAGCCGACTGAGACGTGGCTGCGTCCGAAGTCGTCGGCTTCGGCGGTGCGCACGACGTCGAGCGCGCCCAGCGGCCCGGCCTCCCACGTGATGACGCCGTCAGCATCGAGGCGGAGTGAGAGGACGGCGGGGAGCGCGAGCGCCACCACGACGTCGCCGCCGCCCGAATCGTCGCGCAGGGCCGCGGTGACGACGCCATCGCGGACGACGAGCGACGCGGCGCGATCGCTGGCGCCGTGCAACGACAGCGCGGCGGGTGCGGTCGCGTCGAGGACGACGACCGACGCGCGCACCGACGCGCCGTCCCACGCGTACTCGATGCGTCCCTCGGCCTCGTCGTCGTCGCCCAGCGCCGTCAGCCGGAACGCGCCGTCGAAGAGCGCCGACGCGTCGCCCTCGATGCGCAGCTCGAGGCCGTCGGCGAGCTCGCCGTCGTCGAAGCGCTCGATGACGGTGACGCACTCGTCGTCGCCTTCGCCTTCGCCTTCGTCGCCTTCGCCTTCGCCTTCGCCTTCGCCCTCGTCGCCCTCGCCTTCATCGCCCTCGCCTTCGTCGCCCTCGCCTTCGCCGTCGTCGTCGCAGCGCGCGAGGTCACCGGCGTCGACGACGACGACGTCGACGGCGCCGGCCGTCACGTCGAACGAAAATGTGCCGCAGCGATCGGGCTCGCCGCCCTGATCGTCGCGCACGATGACTACCGTGCCCTCGTGCACTCCCACGTCGAGCACGAAGTCGAGCTCGACGTTGCCGCGCTCTTCGCGCGGCTCGGAGCGACGCAGCTCGCCGGCGACGTCGACCGCGACGGAGCGCTGCTCGTCGACGTCGAGCACGATGAGCTTCGCGTTGACGTCGTCGAGCAGCAGCTCGGGCCCCGCGAGCAGGGGGCAGCCCGATGCGGTCGACATCGCGAGGAGCGCCGCGAGCCCTGGGAGGATGCGCGCGTTCACCATCGCAGCTCCAGGTCGCCGTCGGTGAGCTGCGTCGACCACAAATACAGGGCGCCGCTGCCGAGCGCGACCGCGCCAGCGGCGATCGTGAGGGCCGTCGCGGTGGTGCGCGACGCTTCGACGGTTGCGGTGGTGTCGGCGTCGAGCGCGCCCGTGCGCTCGAAGCCCTGCTGCAGCTCCACGAACGACGCTTGGTTCACGGCGACCGCGGTCACCGCGCCGGCGCCGAGCACGATGGCCGCCGCGCCGCCCCACAGCGCGAGCGCGTCGACGGGGACGCGCGCGGGCGGCTGCCCCGACGGCGCATACGCGGGCGCGAACGGCGCGCCGACGGGGAAAG
>JADMIO011413725.1_pt1 | contig 18971 bp, 17 predicted proteins | sample 8958161 | NCBI WGS metagenome assembly JADMIO01 (sample SAMN16585339, study PRJNA669376) | soil metagenome | isolation source: Crop rotation soil | place: USA: Cullars Rotation, Alabama | collected 2011 | reverse complement strand
TCGAATGGGGATCAGCCAGCCGGGCGGCTCGTCGTAATGTAATGCGTCCTCGAGTTTGATCGCCTCGCGCAATTCTGCTACTCCGGCGTCCAGTTTGTTTTCACGGACAAGAATCTCTCCTTCGACCATATGCTGGGCCAGAGTCATGAGCGCTTCCCCTGTATTGTTCCCCACTGTTTCTTCTTTCGGCACCAGTTTAATTTTCTCGAGGAAAATCGATTGCTCCTTTCGTGCGTTGGCTGCGTCATTTTTGGCGGCGTAAGCAATTGCGCGGGCGGCATGATGAAATGCCCGGGTTGCCGGCATGTACTCCGCGTAATTGTCCGGCTCGGCCAGGATTTCGTCCCAGCGTCCGAAGCGGACCATCACCTCCAATGGCATCGCGACGAAGCTCTCCGCTTGGAGCGCTTGTTCTTTGAGGAAGTCCGCTGGTAACTGCGCCACCATCGCGCGGATGTGGGTCATGGCCAGCTCGCGCTGCCCAGTCATCATCGCTGCATAGGCCAGCATGTGACGGTTGTGCGCGACGTAGATATTCAAAAATCCCTTTGGCGGACCAGCGACCTGCTGGTGTCGTTGGTCCGCTTCGACTGCCTTGATATTCGTGTCGACGGCCTGCTGCCAGCGGCCACATCGAATGTCGATGTGCGAGGGCATATGAACGTTGTGGGCCAGGCCGGGTTGCAGATTGATCAGCCGGGCGGCGGCTGCAGTCGCGCGTTCCGGGTGCGGAGATGCTTCAACCGCATGGATGTAAAGATGATTGGCGAAAGGATGATTCGGATCCAGTTTTAGGACGGCGTCCAGCGTTTTCAGAATTTCGTCAGTCCCGGGATTGGGTTGCCCTTCGGGTGTCCATTGATTCCACGGTCGCAAATCCATCATTGCTTCGGCGAAAAACACCCCGACGTCCGGGTCCTTTGGATATTTTTTCCAGACGTCTCGCATCGCATCGGCGTAGGCCTGATCCAGCGGAGCGCGATCTTCCGGTTGAGGATTAGCGTAACGATGGCTTAGCGCTTCGATGAGTGCTCGTTCTATTGGCGACGCTTTCGGCGCATATTTTTGGGCGAGCTCGAGTTCTTTCCAAGCCAGCTCAGCGGCGGGCGGGGGGACCAGCGGCAAATTAATGTGCGGTCCCGAGGCCAGGGCAATTCCCCAATGAGCCATGGCGCATTCGGGATCCAGCTCGGACGCCCGCTGGAATGAACGTATCGCTGCGCCGTGGTTGAATCCGAATACGAGTTTAAGTCCCTGATTGACGTATTCCGCGGCTTTCTCCGAGCCGGTCGTGACGCTGCGGTTGTAGGAACCGAGCCCCTCGTAAAGTGGTTCTTCAGCAATGCAAACCGCGTGATGAATCACGAGCAGCGCTACATACAAAATGCACCGGCAATAAAACGTCATCGTTCTCATATGCGGAACGAAAGCTATGCGCGGCGTTGCCCGCGGCAACTCGCGGCCAGCGCGTCCCACCCTTTTTGGAGAGACATTCCGGTCTGGCGAAGAGACCTTTTGGTATCTCAGTATCCGCGAAGGCAGCGGACGGCGGCAACGAGCATCCAGAAAATCTGGCAGGCCGACAAACTCGTTATCACTGCGAACAGCACTGCTTCACTGGCGTAATTCAGCGTGGCTTCACCGCCGGAGATGTAATTGGTGCTCAATTTCCAAAATCCGCCCAGTTTGGTGGTCTCGCGGTTGGTCGTGGCCGACGCGCGTGAGGCTTCGAGGGGAGATTGGTAATTGTAGTGGGTGAGCGGGATGTTTGGTTGAGTGTGTGGCTGGGAACTAATTGTTGGCTTCATAAAATTTTGTTGTGGGTTCTCCCGAAGTTCGGCTCAGGATTGGCCGCCCCGAAACTCGGGGGTGGTTCAGATCGACCACTGGGGTGCCCCGGATCGGGGTCTCCAACTTGGCGAGATCCAACGTGCCGTTATGCGGCCGCGTTGATCGCTTTTGTCTGCATACGGTATTTACAGCCGTTTACATGCCTGTCCAGCGTCCGGGGTGACCGCTCGATCATAAGTGTCTCTGCCAGTGGAAATAACGCGTCGAGGTTTATTTTTGGGCAGTAAATTGTGGGTCGCTCGGTTTTTGCGGATTCGCGTCGCTGAGAAAGTCCCTTATTGAGCCGTTCTTCGATGGCCGCCGGGTTCCGGATTCGACCCTGATCACAATAAAATCCAACCTCGCATTTCCGGTCTGCTAATCTAATTCTGAAGTTATGGCCGACGCTCTGACTCCTATGATGCAGCAGTATCGGCGGCTGCGGGGCAGCATTCCCGCGGATACGCTCCTGCTTTTTCGGTTGGGCGATTTTTACGAGCTCTTTTTTGAGGACGCGAAAGACGCTTCCTCGTTGCTGAATCTCGCGCTGACCAAGCGCAATGAAGTGCCGATGTGTGGCATGCCGTATCATGCCGCCCCTACCTACATCGCGAAGTTGATCAAAGCCGGGCGACGGGTGGCGATTTGCGATCAGACAAGCGACCCGCAGCCTGGGAAAATTGTCTCGCGCGATATCACCCAAATTATTAGCGCGGGTACGGTCAGCGATCTCGACCTGCTCGAGTCCAAGCGCGCCAATTATCTGGGGGCGGTTTACGCCAGTGACACAAAGTTCGGTTTCGCATATGCCGACTTGACCACGGGCGAGTTTCGTCTCGCCCAATTATCGGATCGGCAGGGATTTCTCGATCAGATGGCGCGAGTGGGTCCGGCAGAACTTCTGGTTAGCGACGAACAAAAGGAATTGTTCTCGAGCATTCCGGGCATTGTCAGTTACGACACCTACGCTTTTCTTCCGGAGCAGGCGGCGTTCACGCTGTGCGAGCACTTCAAGGTGAAGTCGCTCGATGGATTCGGTTGTGTCTCGATGACGCAAGCGGTAGCAGCGGCGGGTGCGATCGTGCATTATCTGAAGCATCAGCTTCGGCGTAACATCGATCATCTCAAATCCCTGCGCTGCGATGCCCCGGCGGACTATGTTGTTCTCGATGCGGCCACGCAGGCGAACCTCGAGCTGGTTGAATCGCGAAGCAGCCGGGACACCAGTCTGCTCGCGGTACTTGATCGCACGGTCACGCCGATGGGTGGGCGCAAGTTGCGAAGCTGGATTCTGCAGCCGCTTCGCACTCTATCCGAGCTGGAATGCCGGCAGCAAATAATCGGCGACTTGCTGCAGGAACCCGACCTGCTGGCGTCCATTCGCGGCGAATTAAAAGCGATTCGCGATATCGAGCGCGCCGCCGGCCGATTGAGCCAGGCCTCCGGCAATGCGCGTGATCTTGTCGCTTTGAAAACTTCGCTGGAAGGGATTCCAAAACTAAAAGGCGAAATTCAAAAATTGCTCGATCGACTCGGCTTCGGGGCCAATCGAACGAATGAGAAAGGCAATGTCGAATTATTGGCCCAACGTTTGCAGAATGAGATCCAGGAAATGCCATCGTTGGCCGAAAAGCTCACGCGAGCTGTGGTTGAAGACCCGCCGATGGCATTGAAGGAAGGCGGAATTTTCCGTGACGGTTATGATGCAGATCTTGATGCCCTGCGCAATGGTTCGCGCCAGGGAAAGGATTGGATCAGCCAATTGCAGGAACGTGAGATCAACGCGACCGGCATCAAGTCGCTCAAGGTCCGGTACAATTCGGTGTTCGGCTATTTCATCGAGATAACAAAATCGAATCTCGGAAGTGTGCCCGATCATTATACCCGGAAGCAAACGACAGTCGGCGGGGAGCGTTTCATCACGCCCGAGTTGAAGGAGATGGAGGCGAAGATCCTGGGAGCTGACGAACGGGCCCGGCAACTGGAGTATCAGTTGTTTCAAAAGTTGCGGGAGGAGACACTGCTCGAGCTGGGACCGATCCAGCAGACGGCGGCTGCCATTGCCACTTTTGATGTGGCTTGTTCGCTGGCGGAGACGGCCCGGCTTTACCGGTATTGCCGCCCGGCCCTAAACGAATCCAAGCGGCTCGTGATCAAAGACGGCCGACATCCGGTGCTGGATCAAAATCTGGTGGAAGAGAAATTCGTCCCTAACGACACAACTCTCGATGGTGAAAATGTAAGGCTGGCCATTATCACCGGGCCAAACATGGCCGGGAAATCCACTTACATTCGCCAGGTCGCGCTCCTCGCGTTGATGGCGCAGATCGGCAGTTTCGTTCCGGCAGAAACGGCTGAGATTGGTTTGGTGGACCGTATTTTCACGCGGGTCGGGGCGAATGACGACCTGGCCCGGGGCCAATCAACGTTCATGGTCGAAATGAACGAGACATCAAACATTGTAAACAATGCGACCGAACGCAGCCTGGTCATTCTGGATGAGATTGGACGCGGGACATCAACCTTCGACGGACTATCGATTGCCTGGAGCGTGGCGGAATTTCTGCACGACAAAATCCGGGCGCGGACCCTTTTCGCCACGCATTATCATGAGTTGACCAAGTTGGCGGAAGAGCGCAGCGGAGTATGCAATTTGAATGTGGCAGTTCGCGAATGGAACGAGCAGATCATTTTCCTGCGCAAGATCATTCCCGGCGGCGCCGACAAGAGTTACGGAATTCAGGTGGCGCGCCTGGCGGGGCTACCAAAAGAGATTTTGGATCGGGCCAAAGATATTCTTTCGCATCTGGAGAATCCGAATGGCACTGTTGAAGCGCCGCCTCAGGGCAAGAAACGGGCCCGAGCAAAAAAAGTCGTGCCGGAGAAGCCACAGATGGATTTATTATGATGACAGTGAGAGATCCTTCAGAGTTCGCTCCCGCCAGGGAAGTCTTCGACAGGATGACAAAGTATGCCGATAAAAACTGAGAAGGAGCTTAGCGAAATGCAGCGCAGCCATTGGCTGAAGGCGGTGGCGGCGATCGAGCTGCGTAATTTTGGTTACGCCATCTCGTTGTTGCAGGGAATTCTAAAACACGAACCCCAGTTTCTCACCGGCCGCCAGCTGTTGCGCCGGACGGAAGTGACCAAGAGCAAGGCGGCCAAGAAAAGCATGTTTAATATTTCGACGGCGCCAATTGCAGTCATGAAGGCGCAAAGAGAAGTGAAGAAAGACCCCAAGCGGGCCGTCGAGTTGATCGAGAAAGTACTGGAAGACGAACCGTATAATAAACAGGCGAACTTGGTTCTTAAGGAAGCGGCCGTGGCCGCGGGCTGGCCCGAGATTGGGATTTTCGCCTTGCAGACTTTGCTGGAAGAGAACCCTAAGGACGCGAAAATTCTGCACGAGCTTGCCCGTTTGCATCACGACGTGGGAGAGAGCGAGCAGGAAGTGGAGATTTACAATCGGATCACCGAAATCAATCCACTCGACGCGGAAGCGCTTCGACTGGGCAAGGACGCATCGGCCCGGGCGTCGATGAAAAGCGGCGGATGGACGCAGGCGGAAAGTTATCGCGACCTGATCAAGGACAAGGAGATGGCGGTTTCACTGGAGCAGCAGGGCCGGATGAAATTGACGGGCGAATCGCTCGATCAACAGATCGCCGAAACTTACGCCGCTCACCAGGCTCAGCCCGAAAACGTCGACTTGTCACGCCGTCTCGGCACCTTGAATGAAGAGAAGGGCGATCTGGAGTCTGCCATTGCCTGGTATCAGTACGCGGCGGACCTGACTAAAGGCGCCGACGCCGGATTGGTCCGAAAGGTTGCGGATCTGAAAATTAAAGCACTGGAAAGCGAAATCGCCGGTCACGAAGAATTTTTGTCGGCCAATCCTGCGGATCCCGAGTTGCAGGCAAAGAGACTGGAACAACTGCAAACCGCGAGAGAAAAACATGCGGGGGTCTTGATTGCAGATGCGCGGGAACGGGTGGAACGCAACCCGACTGATTTGCAATTGCGCTTCGAGCTGGGAGAACGGCTCGCCAATGCCGGTCAATTCCGAGACGCATTGCCGGAGTTGCAACGGGCCCGGCAAAATCCTAATGCGCGTTTAAAGGCGATGAACCTGCTGGGCCGCTGTTACAGCGAACTGGGGATGCTCGACCTGGCGATGAAGCAGTTCGAAGAAGCGTCGAAAGAAATCGGGTCAATGGACGCGATGAAAAAGGAGGTCGTTTACAACCTGGGGCTTGTTTACGACCGCATGGGGGAGACGGAAAAGTCGTTGAATTGCATGAAACAGATTTACGAGGCCGACTACGGTTACAAAGATGTGGCGGAACGCGTCGAGACCTCTTACAAGCAAAGCGCTGGCTAGTCGCCGCTCGCTCGGCATATTGCGGCACGTCCGATGGCCCATCCCGGTGCGATTTTTGAATGTTAACGCACAGGGAATGTCTCAGACATTGAATAACAAAAATATGAAAAACAAACTTAAGACACTTACACGGTTGGGAATTACCGGCCTTGCGGTCGGATTGCTTTGTGCAACGAGCATTGCTTTCGGGCAGGCGGAATCGAAAAAGAAGGATTCTTCCAGCAAAGCTGCCGCGGCTGATGCCAACGCAAAGAGCAGCGTCAGTGAAAAGGACAAGAAGTTCATCAAGAAGGCCGCCAAAGGCGGGATGATGGAAGTCGAAATGGGCAAGATGGCCACGGAGAACGCAAAAAACGACGATGTAAAATCGTTCGGGAAGCGGATGGTCGAGGACCACGGGAAAGCCGGGGACGAGCTCAAGTCAATCGCCGAGAAGAAAGGCGTTAAGATGCCAGGCAAGAAGAAAACGGAAGCGAGCTGGAAATCGGACAAGGATTACATCGATATGATGGTGAAGGATCACGAAAAGGACCTCGCTGAATTTCAAGAAGAAGCCAAGAGCGGGGACGATGCGGATGTGAAAGCATTCGCGGAAAAGACCGCCAAAATGGTCGAAGAACACTTGAACCTGGCCAAGGAAACGCAGGGCAAGCTTAAGTAAGATAACAAATCATTAACGAAGGCGCGGCGTGCTCGAAAGAGTCGCCGCGTTTTTTGTTTACTCACCAAGAACTGTCACGTTGAGCGAAGCGAAACATCTCTGAACATGGTCTTTCGCACCGGAACGCGGAAAAGGGTCGGAGATTCTTCGCTTCGCTCAGCATGACAGGTTATTAGCGGGCATTAGCAAAAGCGCCTTGGCTTTTGGCAGCTCAGCAACAATCCTTTAAATAGTGCGTAAGACGAAAATCATTTGCACGCTTGGTCCGGCTACGGAGCGCACCGAAGTCATTCGCCGATTAATCGAAAAAGGCGTGGACGTCTTTCGGTTGAACATGAGTCATGCGACACATGATTGGGTACGGGACATCGTCCCGCGGATTCGTGAGCTTTCAGAAAAAGTCGCCAAGCCTGTGGCAATTCTGCTCGATACCCAGGGACCGGCAATCAGGACCGGCGACGTGAAGACGAGTCTTCATCTCAAGCCGGGCGACATTATCGAGTTTACGGTGCGCAAAGCGAAAAAGAAGGAACGCTATTCGGTAGACGTAAATTACGAGGGCTTTGTAAAGGATGTGACCGAAGGGAATACCGTCCTGGTTGATAATGGCTTGATTAAGATGTTGGTCCTGGAAAAGGGAAAGGACCGGGTGCGATGCAAAGTTCTGACTCGGGCGGTTCTTGGTTCCCGCCGGCATATTAATCTCCCTGGCGTGCATGTGAACCTCCCGTCGTTGACCAGGAAAGACCGGGCGGATGTGGATCTTGGAGTGAAGTTGGGAGTGGATTTTATCGCGCTCAGTTTTGTCCGGGAGAAAAGCGATATCGAAGAACTGCGTAAATTGCTGGGCAAAAAGAAGAGCAAAGCCCAAATCGTAGCGAAGATTGAGGATCAGCTCGCGGTCCGGGCGATCGATAAGATGGTGGAGTGCGCGGACGTCATCATGGTCGCGCGTGGCGATCTTGGGATCGAATGGCCGATGGAAGAACTGCCGATCATTCAACGGCGGATCGTCAAAAGTTGCATCCATTTTGGGAAACCGGTGATTGTTGCCACTCAGTTGTTGGAATCGATGGTGAAAAATCCGCTGCCAACTCGAGCGGAGATTACCGACGTTGCCAACGCGGCTTACGAGCAGGCGGACGCGCTGATGTTAAGCGGTGAAACCACTGTTGGACGATACCCGGTCGAGTGCGTGGAAGTTCTCAAGCGCGTCGCGGTTCGAACCGAACGAAGCGGCGGAGCAGGCTATGCCGAGAGCGCGATCTTGGAGAACGATCGTCAGAAAACGGTCGCGTCTGCGGTGGTGTTGGCCAATTCGCTGCAGGAGTCCAAGCTGGTGGTTTTTACGCGTTATGGGCGAATGGCGCGTTACGTATCCAACTTGCGGCCGCATCGCGCCCCGATCTTTGCCTTCACCGAAAACGATGAAGTGTATCGGCAGCTGGCCATTTGTTGGGGGACTTTCCCAATTCGGATCGACTTTGCTGACGACGCCAATGGAACGATTGCGACGGCCGAAAAGGTTTTAAAGAAGAACAAGCTGGCAGCGCCGGGAAACCGGCTGGTCATCATCAGCGATATTAGCTGGGGCAAGGGCCTGGTTGATTGCGTCCAGCTGCGCATTGCGAAATAGGTGCAGAGGCGCTTGTACCAAGCGTCGTGTAAGAAAATCCGGCGTTTGACACAAAAGCCGCTACAACCGTGACAATCGCAGCACTAAGGCTGCTCCCACATTGGAATCGAATTACGCTTCGACCGGCAATTCAACGTCGACCGGGCGCTCTTTTTTGCTGAGCGCGCGGCGCAGCTTCGACAGGGCAATGTTCTGCAGCTGCCGAATACGCTCGCGGGTTACGCCGAATTTCTTGCCGACTTCTTCGAGCGTCTTTGGTTTGCCCCCATCCAGGCCGAAACGCTGGAAGATGATCTTCTTCTCGCGATCGTCGAGCACGTCGAGCAAACCACCGACTTCGTTGCGGAGATTTTTATCACGCAACAATTCAAACGGCGTTTGCGCGTCTTCGTCGCCGACAATTTCTCCGAATTCGGTCGAATCATCGTCGCTGATCGGAGCATCGAGCGAAGCCGGCCGGATCGAGACTGTCTTCAACTGCGAGACTTTGCCGGCAGCAATGCCGATTTCGTCGCCGAGCTCTTCATCGGTCGGTTCGCGGCCGAGTTCCTCGCTCATTTGGAGCGAGACGCGGCGCATCTTGGAGATTTTGTCGACCAGGTGAACAGGCAAACGGATCGTCTTGCTCTGGTTGGCCAGGGCGCGTTTGATCGATTGTTTGATCCACCATGCGGCGTAGGTGCTGAGCTTACCGCCTTTGGCGGGATCGAATCGCTCAACGGCCTTCATCAAGCCGATGTTTCCTTCCGAGATCAGGTCGAGCAACGGCAACCCCAGGTTGGCGTAGTCGTGCGCAATCTTCACGACCAGTCGAAGGTTCGACCGAATCATGAGCGCGCGCGCCTCGCGGTCGCCCTTTTTGATCTTGGCGGCGAGCTCGATCTCCTGGTCAGGAGTCAAAAGCGGGATTTGCCCGATCTCGCGCAGGTAAATCTTTATTCCGGTATCGCTATCTTCAGCGGCCATATAACTTCGTTTCATGAATGTTAGGGGGATTTGGGGGCACGGGGGTCAAGTTGCCGAGGTTCTTAGGCATCAACAGCTTGTAAAACACATTTATAAGCATCTACCAACTATTTAACAAGGTTAAATATTCGCATCTCTGACAGGCCCTGGTCGTATGTCGTTCAATCTTTTTGCTTTGGGCGATAACTTCCGAAATAAAACGCCCTGGCCGGCTCCAATGGCTGCAAATTTCTGCCCGGTTGCAGCGGAAATCACGCCACTCGCTTGCTTCTTTATCTCTTCTGGAATTGGCCCTTTTCCTCCCTAGCGATCTTTGACACCTTGAACCGCGTAATGTTAGCCAAATTTTATTCGGCCGCGGTTTATGGGGTGGACGCCTACGAGGTGGAAATCGAGGTAAACGGAGCAGGCGGCAATCCGGCGATCGTTGTGGTCGGCCTTCCCGACGCTGCCGTAAAAGAAAGCAAGGATCGGGTCACAACTGCCGTGCAAAACAGTGGTTACCATTGGCCCAAGGGGCGTACGACGATCAATCTGGCTCCGGCTGACGTGAAAAAAGAAGGGCCGAGCTTCGATCTGCCCATCGCCCTGGGAATGATCGCGGTAAAGGAGGAAATCAGTACAGCCGCTTTTGAGAATTTTAGTTTTGTCGGCGAGCTGGCCCTGGACGGCGCCGTGCGTCCGGTCAAAGGCGTTCTACCGGTCGCACTCGAGGCTCGCCGCCGCGGCAAGCGCGCCCTCTTTGTTCCGGAAGCGAATGCGCGCGAGGCGGCCATGGTGGACAAGATCGATATCTATGGCGTGCAGAATTTGCGGCAAACATTCCAATTTCTGCGGGGTGAAATTCCGCTGCTGCCGACCCGGGGGGATTTGACGGAGTTTTTTGCCTCGCATCAGAGTTACGATGTCGATTTTAGCGATGTAAAAGGCCAGGCCCACGTGAAGCGGGCAATCGAGGTCGCTGTCGCCGGCGGTCACCACAATCATTCCGCCAATGACAATTGAAGAGGCGATCGAGACGACGAAGATCCACAGCGTTGCCGGTCTATTGCATGGCGAAGCATCGTTCGTTGCCACCCGTCCGTTTCGTCCGCCGCATCATACCATTTCCGATGTTGGGTTGTTAGGCGGCTCGGCCTCGCCGGCCCCGGGAGAAGTCAGCCTGGCTCACAACGGCGTTTTGTTTCTGGACGAGCTTCCGGAATTTAAGAGATCCGCTCTTGAAGTCATGCGCCAGCCAATCGAGGACGGAAAAGTCACCATTTCCCGGGCCGCCGGCAGTGTGACATTTCCGTGCGAATTCATTTTGGTCGCTGCGATGAATCCGTGCCCGTGCGGATATTTCGGCGATCGGAAGCGCGAATGCCGGTGCGGTCCGGTACAGGTGCAGCGTTATCGGCAACGGGTTTCCGGCCCGCTCCTGGATCGCATCGATCTGCACATTGAAGTCCCGCCCGTTGGATATCGCGATGTTTCCAGTGACCGGCCGGAAGAGAGTTCAGCGGCAATCCGCGAACGCGTGAACCGGGCTCGAGACCTGCAGCAGAGCCGGTTCCAGAAAGATCGCAAAACGAGTTGCAACGCTCGTATGGCGGCGCGTCAGCTCAAACACAACTGCAAGTTAAACCCCGATTCACAGGAATTGATACGCGTGGCGATGACTGAGTTGAATCTCAGTGCCCGGGCTTACGACCGGATCCTGAAAGTTTCGCGGACTATTGCTGATCTCGACGAAAAACCGAATATTCTGCCTGAGCATGTGAGCGAGGCGATCCAGTATCGGACGTTCGATCGAACACTCTGGGTATGAGGCCGAACGACTCGTGCCGGGAGTAGAACAAGATCGATCGGCATATGGGAGAACAACGCGGGGCAATTCTGGTGGTGGAAGACGATCCGCGAATCGCGGAGGTAGTTGATTACGCGCTAAAAACCGACGGCTACGCGGTAGAGGTCACAAGCCGCGGCCGGGCGGCCATCGATCTTTGTCAGAAATGCGCGCCAGAAGCGGTGGTGCTCGATATTGGTTTGCCCGATATCGACGGCTTCGAAGTTTGCCGCGAGATACGAAAATTCTCCGATGTGCCTATCTTGTTTCTTACGTCGCGCAGCGATGAAATAAACCGCGTGGTTGGTCTTGAGATTGGCGGTGACGATTATGTCGTGAAACCGTTCAGCACGCGCGAGCTCTTGGCCCGGATCAAAGCCATTCACCGCCGGCGGCATCCGCCTGGTGAAATGGGGCCGCCTGAATCAAAGACGATTTCCTACGGGCCGATAGAGCTGAATAAGCAGATGTTTCGAGTTCGATTTCGAAAGTCGGAGATCCGTCTGACCGCGCAGGAATTTCGTTTGCTCGAGCTGCTGGTAAAATCACCGGGGCGCGTATTTACCCGGGAACAGGTGCTCAATCGGGCCTGGGGCGATGAGGTCTTTGTGGCCGATCGAACGATTGACGTGCACATCAAGACGCTCAGGCAAAAATTCGCCGGCTATGATTTCATTGAAACGGTTCGCGGTGTTGGTTATCGAGCAAAAGAGTTGTAACTCAAGGTAATCATGGCGCGTTTGTTAGGATTCCGGATTCCCGGCCTGCACAGCATTCATTGGAAGGTTTTTGTTTTTCACATGGCGGTACTCATCGCGCCGATGATTTACATCGCCCACAAGGTGGAACGAAGCATTGAGACCAGTTATCTCCATTCGACCGAAGAAGGAATGATCGATACCGCGGTGGCGGTGAGCGAACTCTACCGGAGGATTGAGAAAGACGGAGGCGATGCTGCCCGGGTGAGAACGGAGTTCGAGAAAGTCTTCACCAATTTGCAGGAAACACTTCCGTTGAAGGCGCGATTGTTTGGATATACCAAGAACGAAGTTGATGTGCGTTTGCTGGCTTACGATCAAAGCGGCAAGGTCATTTTCGATACGGAAAGCGAAAGCGCGAACGGCCAGGATTTTTCGCAGTGGCGGGACGTGAAAGCGGCGCTGGCGGGACAATACGGTTCCCGCTGGGAGTTGGATAAGGCGCGACAACGGGTAAACCTTTACAGCACCCTGCCCGTGGTGCTCGATGAGCGGATCGTGGGCGCGGTTAGCGTGGCAAAGCCGACCAATCGCATTCGAAACTTTGTCTCGCGCTCGTTGAAGGAATTTCTGATTCCCGGAGCCATTGCGCTGGCTCTGGCGTCGGCTTTGGCCTACGCACTGTCCGCTTACATCACCCGGATTGTGGGGTCCCTCGCTTCTCAAGCGGAGCGTGTCGCTGCCGGCGAACCGAATGTCCGTTTGGAAACGTGGACTCGAAGTGAGCTGGGGATGCTGGCCCGGGCGGTCGAGAAGATGCGGGAAAAGCTGGAAGGAAAAGCCTACGTCGAAGAAATGGTGAGTAATTTTTCACATGAACTCAAGACGCCGCTGGCCGCGATTCGCGGTTCGGCCGAATTATTGGAAGGAAGTGCGATTAACGATCCGCCGGCACGCACGCGGTTTCTTTCAAACATTCGCGCCGAAGTGGAACGGCTTGATCGGGTAGTCACGAATTTTCTGAAGCTTTCAAGAATCGAATCGCGTCAAACGGCAATCCCAGCGGAGCCAGTAGACCTCGCCGAAGAGTGCCGCGGTAATGTGCAGCCTTACATTGAGCGGGGACGAAGATTGGGTGTCGAAGTCCTGGTCTCATTGCCTGATGCCCCGGTACGCGTCCGGATTGGACGGACCGAGATCAAACAGATCATAACGAACCTGATGGATAACGCGTTGCAATTCACGATGGCCGGAGGCGAAATTGCTTTTTCGCTGACCATTGAAGTCAATGAAGCGGTCCTGCGAATTCGTGACCAGGGAACAGGAATTGAACCGGACTTGGTGCCGAAGATATTCGATCGCTTCTTTACGACGGAAAATCCTCGCACCGGTGAACGCGGCACAGGTTTGGGTTTGGTCATCGTGAAGTCTCTGGTGGAGGCGAATCAGGGTTCGATTACGGTTACGACTCAGGTTCAGGCCGGAAGCGAATTTACACTGCGACTCCCACTCGTTTCCTAATTGTCATTCTGAGCCAGGGCGAAGGCCGAGTCGGACTGGCCTATTCGCTCAGAATGAAAAAAAAGAATTCACTGAAACTTCACATCCACTTCATCAAGGCTTCACATGGCCGAACGATACTAGGTGGATGTTTGATAAAGCCATTTTGCAGCTCGGGCTGGGCGCGCTCATTCTGTGCAATGCGTTCGGCGAAGAGGCGGATCTACCTGATGTCGCCAATGCCAGGATCACGATTCCATATTCGGAATTAAAGGCGCTGTGGGTTGCAGCGCAGCAGGATAAGCGTGCGGCGGCGCCAAAGGCGCCCGTAACCGGCGCGATCACCAGTGTTCGTTATGAAATCGAGCTCCGTGGAGAAAACGCGGTGGGAATCGTTGAATTCGATACCCAGACCTTCACCGATGATTGGACAATCCTGCCGCTGATCAGCTCGGACACGCCGGTAGAAAGAATCGAACCAGCCGATGCAAGTATTATTGTGCGAGACAACAATTTCGCGTTGTTAACGAACCGCGCTTCCAAGCAGCACATCAAAATGCATTTTGGGGCGAATCTCCTGCAGGAAGGAGAAGGCAGCCGGCTAAAAGTTGGAAGCTCACCTGCGCTGGCGAAGCTGGTCACAATCCGGGGAGTGCCAGCCGACAAGGTTGTTCGAATCCAGCATGCGACACAAGTTTCGCTGAGCAAAGAGGCGTCCGTTTTTCGATTGGCCCCGCAGGAATCGCTGGAGATTCAGCTAGTGCCAGTTCCCACGACGAAGGCCAGTCCCAGCCAATGGCAAATTTCTGTTCAATGCCTGGCGAAATTCAGCGATGACGTTTTGCAGTATCAGGCGCTGGTGACGGCCGCGGCCACAGGGGGTTCAGCGACCGATCTGAGTCTGACTCTGCCGAGCAACGCGCGAATCTCTTCAATCACCGGTGAAGATCTGGCGTCGTGGCGCTCGGATGAAAGTTCCTCAAACACGCGCACAATTGCCGTGCGATGGCGGTCACCGGGTATAACAAATCGGAAGATCGACATCGTTTACGAGTTGCCGCAGAACGCCGAAGGGGAATGGACGTTGCATGCCCCCCAAGCGGGGGAGGGCAAAACACTACGGCCGATCTTTGGTGTTAGCGCAAATTCGGAGATCGAACTGACCGTCTCCAATCAAGCGGATGCGATGCCCCCGCCGCAATGGCTTTCGGATCATCTTTCCGGGCTGGCCAATGTCGTAGTCACGCGCGGCGACAAGATCCTGGCGAAACTGCTTCCAGTTGTTGATACCGCCCCCGCCATTGTCGAGAAAGCGGAATTCAACACGCGGGTGGTTTCCGACGGTTCGCTAATCAACGAACAAACCTACACGATTCGCACGCAGGCGCCTTTGGCGTGGATGCTGGAATTGCCTAACGATTGTGAGCTTCTTTCCTGTTCTGTAGACGACCGGCGAATCAGCCCGATCAATCGCGGTAACGCGACCCTGCAAATCCCCATCGGTCCGTGTCCCCAAGGTAAGCCGGCCCAGGTGAAGCTGGCTTATACCGCGCGGGTGCCGCGATTTGCGCCGGTGTCGGGCCATATCAAGATCGAGCTTCCGAAAACCAATCTGCTCATCAACCTGCTCCAGTGGGAACTGGCAATTCCTGCGGAATACGACGTCGCCGCGTTTGATGGCAACGTTGCTCCGGCAGTGGGAAACAAGGACCGGGAAGGTTCCACGGTGGTTCACTTCAAGAAGGAGCTCTGCCGAAATGAACGCCCGGAAATCGAGCTCTTTTATCAACGGCCGGAGGCAAAGAAGTGAGGCTCGAGCACATCGAAGATCTTCTGGCCGAACTCCTGTCCGGCAAACCTCGCCGTCGCCGACGGGCTCGCAAGCTGAGCCGACGCGCTCCCTCTCGGAATTCCTCATCAGAAAACCTCAAGAAAAAATAAAAACATGACTGTAAGACGCCTGATAGGTATCGCCTTCATACTGGTATGCACCGCCCTCGGTTGGGTCGTGCTCGGCACCAGCCTCGTTGTTCGTTCTGAGATTTCGTCCCAGGAAATGGGTCGAGCTGTCGGCAATGCCTGGGGTCCGCCGATGACTCAACTGCATCCGACGATCTTCTATAATTCGCCCTCGGCTCCGGACGGTCGCAAACAACTGCAGCCCTCCGCCGGCAATGTGGCGATCGATCTGCATTACGAACCGAAAAAAAAGGGCCTTCTTTGGTATCGGACTTATGTGGCAAATTTCGAAGGCAATTACAAAATCGAGAACCCGACGCCTGTGGCTCAGACGCTCTATGTGAGGTTCCAGTTCCCTTCCGAGCACGCCAGCTACACCGACTTTTCCTTCGCGTTGAATGGGAAGGTTTCCACCGACGCAACCCGGGCCAGCGAAGGCATCACCGACGCCGTGACGGTTGCGTCAGGCGAAACGGCCACTCTCACGGTGAAGTACAAAACGCGGGGCCTGGATCGGTGGACTTATTCTTTCGGCGACGCTCCCAGAATCCGAAATTTTCGTCTCGCGATGCATACCGACTTTGCCGAAATCAATTTTCCGGCCGGTACCGGTTCGGCGACTGATCGAAAACAGACGGGTGGCGCGTGGGACTTGAACTGGATTTATCCGGACGTCATCGGAGCGCAGACCATCGGGATGGACATGCCTTCGGTGATCAATCCCGGCCCGGTCGCGTCACGGATTTCCTTCTTCGCTCCGGTCTCGCTTCTGTTCTTTTTTTCTGTGCTGCTGATCGCCGCCACGGTAAAGGGCGTCAATCTGCATCCCATGAATTATTTTTTCCTCGCGGCCGGATGCTTCAGCTTTCAACTTCTCTTTACCTATCTGGTCGACCTGATCCCGTTGCACGTTGCCTTTGTCTTGTCGGCGAGTGTTTCGTTAGTCCTGGTCAGCGGCTATCTGAGCATGGCAGCCGGAGCGCGGTTTGGAAAACTCGCCGCGATCGCGCAGTTCACTTTCATGGTCCTTTTCAGCTATAGTTTCTTTTTCGAAGGGCTGACTGGCCTGACGATCACCATTGGCGCGATCGTGACCCTTGCCGTGTTGATGATAACCACCGCCCGAATCGACTGGGCGAACAAGTTCAACCCAGGTCCTCAGCGACTCGGCACGCCGGTGAACGCGTAACCTTGGAAGGCTATCGTCCCTCTGCCGCTTTCTGTTGCGCGGCGAGCTGGTCGATCTTTTGTCTGAGTTGAGCAGCTTTCGGGGCCCAGGCCGCTGAAGCTTGTATTGCCGCGGCCTTGGTTCGCTCGTTCATCGCTTCCGAGATCGCATCGCAGACGTTGAGGCCGAGCTGAAATTTTTGGCGATCGGCCAGGGATGCTTTGCTGAAAGCTTTGGCGAACCCGTCACGGATTTGGGCGAGTTGCGCTCGGGGCATGTCTACCTTCGGACCGATCGGCCCGAGAATCGTATCAAGATGCGCGGACATAAAACTGGAGAGCTCGGCGGACGAGGCAGCGGGAGTAGCGCTTGCTACTGGCGGGGGGGTACCTTTCTTTTTGCCTTTTGGCGGCTTGGTTGCGGCATCGGCGCTGGCAACGAGTGAGAAAACAATCGATATCGAAAGGAGGCAATGAATGATCGGCTTCATCTTTCGATTGAATCAAGTTTTGTGCGGGTTGTCACGCGCGCGAGCTCGCAGGGTAAGCAACAGCGGGTTTCTCCCCTTTAATATCTTAATATATATATGGCGCGGGGAGCTGGAACGCGTTCTTGATTACTTCGATCCGGGGCTTTGCTTCTTCTGACAGAAACACTTCCACCACGTCGAATCGGAAGAGAATATCGGGATTATCGAGCATTCGCAGCCAGGCCAGGCCGCCCCGGGCTATTCGTTTCTGTTGTGGCCGATGGACTGCTTCCCGCGGCCGGCCAAATTCCTCACTGGTGCGCGTCTTCACTTCGATGAATACAAGGGTGTCTCCGTCGCGACACACCACATCGATCTGGCCGCCGCCGTGCCCGTGAAAATCGCGGTAGAGAACCTTGTAACCGTTACGCCTGAGGTATCGGCAGGCTAATTTTTCCCCCTTCGATCCGCGTTGGGCCGTATCCACGTCCGACAATCCCTTCGAGCGCGAGAAGCGGTTGCGCCACCGGTTCGAAAGACCGGCGATGGATCGGGCAAGGACCGAATTCATGGAGCTTCAGCAGATGGAGTTCAGTGCCATAACCTTTGTGCTGGCTGAAGCAATACTCGGGAAACTGTCCGCAAAAGTCACGCATCATCCGGTCCCGCGTCACCTTCGCGATAACGCTGGCTGCGGCGATGCTCAGGCTCTTGCAATCGCCATCAACGATCGCCGTTTGCGGTAACGGAAAAGGAACGACCGGCAGGCCGTCGATCAAAACATGATCCGGAGGAGCGGTCAGGGCTTCAATGGCCAGGCGCATGGCACGGTGGCTGGCCCGCAGAATGTTGATCCGGTCGATCTCGATATGATCGACGACCCCAACCGTCCAGGTGATGTCGGGGTTGTTGGTCAGGTCGGCGTAAATTTCTTCGCGCCGATCCGGGGCAAGCTGCTTGGAATCATTCAAGCGGCGATGCTTGAATTTTTCCGGCAGAATCACAGCTGCGGCCACGACCGGGCCGGCCAGCGCTCCACGGCCCGCTTCATCGAGCCCCGCGATGCGAACAACGCCTGAATTGCGGCGCAGTTTTTTTTCGTGCCGGAATCCGCAACGACGGTAACTCATTTAGCGATTTAACGATTGAGCGAATCAACGATTGAATCAATCGCTAATTCACTAACTCTTTAAATCGTTAAATAACCGTCACTCTCTGACGGCGGTCGCTTCCTTGCCCTTGCGGTCGCGGAGATAATTCAGTTTGGCCCGGCGGGCTTTACCTTCTTTTTCGATTTCGACTTTGGCCACCCGAGGTGAGTGGACCGGGAAAACTCGCTCCACGCCTTCGCCGTAGGAGATCCGGCGCACGGTAAACGTCTGGTTCATGCCGCGGCCTTTGCGACCGATTACGATTCCGGAGAAGATCTGAATGCGCTCCTTGTCGCCCTCTACCACGCGGGTGTGGACATTGACGCTATCACCGACGGAAAACTTCGAGTCGGCTTTCTGCTGTTCTTTTTCAATGGTCTCGATGATGGGGTTCATAAAAATCTCCTTTGGGCGCGGCCGGCGAGGGCGCTGGCTCTTCGCCCCGATTCCCCGATATATGACAGGGGCGAGCGGGAGGAGACCCTTATTCGAACGCGACCATTTTGCAACTCGAATCGGGTATTTTGTAGGGCGAGCGCGCCGATTGCCATTCCCGGTATCGGCCGGCGAGGCGCCTGCCCTGCAATTTCGATGGACGTGAGTCTCTATCATAGAAATGAGGGAGAGTTGTAGAGGCCGATCTTGCGGTTATAATCGCGCCTCTGCTTACCACGCGCCCGTAGCTCAACTGGATAGAGCGTTGGCCTCCGGAGCCAAAGGTTGT
>JADMIO011227297.1_pt1 | contig 18971 bp, 14 predicted proteins | sample 8958161 | NCBI WGS metagenome assembly JADMIO01 (sample SAMN16585339, study PRJNA669376) | soil metagenome | isolation source: Crop rotation soil | place: USA: Cullars Rotation, Alabama | collected 2011 | reverse complement strand
GAACTCTTTGCTGGAAAGGTTGACGGTGACCGCCAGAGACGAATGCAGGCCAAACCTGTCTTGCCAGCGTTTTAGTTGCAGACAGGCCTGGCGAATGGCCCAAGTCCCTATTTTCAGAATCGAGCCTCTCTCTTCGGCAATTGAAATGAAATCAGCGGGTAATATCAGACCGCGTTGTGGGTGACGCCAGCGCACCAGGGCTTCGAAAGCGCAAAGCCTTCCGGTCTCCAGTGAAACGATCGGCTGGTAGTGCAGCACGAGCTCATCTCTTGCCACGGCTTCGTCGAGATCGTCTCCAAGATTCCTTGCGTCAGCCTGAGGCGCATGTTCTTTCGCGAAGAACTGATAACGGGCTTTCCCGGACGATTTGGCACGATACATGGCCATATCAGCGTCGCGCAGTATTTCTTCCGGCCGCTCATATCTCGGATTGCTGCACGTCACGCCAATACTCGCTGTGACCTGAATCTCGCTTGAACCGAGCTTAAAAGGCTGCGCCAACTCTTTCTGTAATCGGTCGACGATGCGCAGGGATTCCCGTTCGTCAGTCAGATCTTCGAGCAGCATCGTGAATTCATCTCCACCCAGTCGGGCGATGGTGTCCGTCGTGCGCAGGCAGGATTTCATGCGGCGTGAGATCTGGATTAAGAGTTGATCTCCCACAATATGGCCCAGGCTGTCGTTTATGGCTTTGAAACCATCGAGATCGAGAAAGAGCACTGCATAGATCTGATCTTTCCGGCGCCTTGCTCGTTCCGTTGCCAGTCTCAGGCGATCCATGAAAAGAGCGCGGTTCGGAAGTCCGGTGAGTGCGTCATGAAAAACATTGTGAACCAATCGTTCTTCTTCCGTTTTACGTTCACTGATGTCCTGAAATTGGAAGACTAGATGTGAGGCATGGCCCTGGTTATCGCGGATTGACGAAATATTAAGCAACATCCAAACAAAATGACCCAGCTTGTGAAGAAGTCTTTGTTCTGTTTGATAAGAAGTGGCGTTGCCTTCGAGCATTTTTTCTATCTGACTCAGTGTTCCGCTAGCTTCATCTGGATGCGTAAGATCCAGGAAGGATTTTTCAAGCAGCTCTTTATCGGGGTAACCGAGTGCGGCACACAATGCACGATTGACTCTTAGCCATTGTCCGTCTCGATCAACGAGTGCCATGCCTGCGGCGTGATCGAAGACGCTGCAAAACAATTGCTCGTCTACCGGATAGTCAGTGGTTGGCGTGTCGGATGTCTCAGGGTTTGCACGTTCGAAATCCCGAAGGACGACTTCTTGTTCCTCATAACCGTAAGTCAGGTACGCGACCGCAGCGAGCACGATCAAGATCAATGAACCGAATCGGCCCGCAGCCAAAGAGTCAAACAACTGCATGAACGAGACGGCACAAATGGAGCAGATAACGACCAACCATAAGCGGCGATAAGGCGGCCACAAACGCATCCTTAACTGACGCGTGGCCTGCGCAACCGAGGTGTTTGATGAGAAGGTACTAGAGTAAATCAACATCTGCCTCCACCAGAGAAAGATTGGGTTGGGAGTTCGTGCCGCCAGTCCCGAAAATTCAGAACGAACCTCCCAACCCCGGGGGCGGCGTGAGCCCATAATCATGCTCGCCCCGATACTGTTTTTACTGCGTTGCTGAAACCGGAGATATGAGGAAAAGAGTGAATGCCTGTCAGGGAATCACCTGCTGGAGGAGCTTTCCTCTACGCCTGGGCCAGCCGCGGAACGCCGGTGCGTTTTGTCCAAGATTTGATCAGCGCCTCCAAAGTGGCTTGCTCAAACGGCGACAGTTGCAGGAACTTTAAGCCAAAGCCTATCGTCGGCTGGTGATATCTCACTTCGCCGCGGAATTGCAGTGTCTTCTTGGACGGCAGGGCAAGGCTCAAATTAAGAACCTGGCCCACCTTTACCGAATTGAGCGATTCGACGTAGCAGCCACCTAGACTCAAATCGCTCGTGACGTCGGGACACCGGCTGGGCATGGTGCCCCATTCGACTTCAAGTCTAACCGGCACGCGAGTATCTCTTCTTCGCTGTTCCATAGCGGTTATTCCTTCCGGATTGGTGCTGGTTACCGATGTCATGCTGCACGGCACAGTTCGACTTCGGATGTTCTGTCGAGCGGCTGACCTACACCGAGCACAGTAATGAGCGCTGGCGTTGGAGCCGGCGTGTGATCCTCGTCAGCGGGTCTGAACTTTGCGAGGAGTTGCGCTTCGGCGCCACAAAAATCGCAAAGCGCGCAGTGCCGTGCAATTCTTTGCCTGGCAAGGGGCCGTAAGCCACCTTCAACGTAAGAAAGAATCGCGTGAGACGTCGGACAGTTAGAATGTTTTCCAAAGCTCTTCATTTCAAATCTCCTTTGCTTTTGTGGTACCGGCCGGGGCAAGAGTTGCTGGAACGGTACCGTCGGGGCAATAGGCCCATTCGAATTAAAGCCTGCCGCCCAAAAAACCTATGGAGATCATTAGAAGCCCTTTCCTCCGGCGCCTCTCAGCCGTGCTATCTAGCGATCTCCATAGTGTGCCTCGCTGCCACTGGAGAATGTAATTCAGGCCGCTTCTAACAGCCATCAGGACAATGGCAAGGTGCTGTGGGGAGCTTCCCTGACGTGTAGGGTTATGGGATTTGAAGGGAGATGACGAACCTGGTGAGGTGCAGATCTCAGGCCGCGGAGCTCAGACGCCGGTCGTCTGTTTTGATATGAAGTTTACGCCGTAGCGCACTCCATTGGCCCGATAGGAACTGTTCTTCGCAAAAGAGCTTTTGGAAATCGGCGACGGGTAGAGGTTTACTAAAGAGGTAGCCCTGAATTTCATCGCACCTCAACAAGTGGAGAAATCTCAGTTGTTCCTCAGTCTCGACTCCCTCCGCGACGACTCTCAGTCGCAGATTATGAGCGAGTGTGATGATCGCCATGACCAGAGCGGCGTCGTCCGGGTCTGTCGATGCATCGTGCACGAAGGAGCGATCGATCTTCAGAATGTCGATTGGAAGCCGTTTCAAGTATGCCAATGAAGAAAACCCTGTTCCGAAATCGTCAATCGAAATTCTTATGCCGGCGTCCCTTAAGGCATTGAGGGTCCTGACACCGGAATCGAGCGCAGTCATGAGGGAACTCTCGGTAAGCTCTAACTCGAGATTTCGAGGCTCGACGCCGGCTTTTTCCAGCATCGACATGACACTTAAAAAGAAATTCGGATCTTGAAACTGCCTGGCGGAAATGTTTGATGAGAGAATCAGGTTCGGTGCGCTGAAGGTCGATTCTTTCAAGTAGAGGCACAAACGATGAAGGACCCATTCGCCGATCGGAGCGATTAGACCGGTCTCCTCCGCCAGTGGAATAAACTCTAACGGGGAGGTCAGTCCGTTCTCCGGGTGATTCCATCGAATCAATGCCTCAGCGCCGGCGATTTGCCAGGTATTGATATCAACTTTCGGCTGGAAATGTAGAACAAATTCTTCACGATCAATAGCGCGACGCAGGCTGCTCTCGAGTGAGAAACGTCGCAGTGCCTTCGCATTCATCTCAGCAGTGTAGAACTGATAATTGTTTCCCCCCTGTTGTTTTGCCTGGGCCAAAGCCGCTGCGGCATTTTTCATCAGCGTGGTCTCATCCTGACCATTCAGCGGATGCAGCACTATGCCGATGCTGGCGGTGAGGTAAATCTCATCATCTGCCAAAGGGAATCCGGGCTGGAGTGTCGCTTGCAGGCGTTTACTGATATTTATTGCATCTTCATTTTTCTCTAACTGGTTAAATAGAAAGGCAAACTCATCGCTACCCCAATAGGCAAGTGTGTCGCCTTCACGCATGCTAATGGTAAGCCGTTCTGCGACGTCGCAAATCAGCTTATCGGCACTCTCAGATCCGAGCGTCTCACTGACAGACTTGAAACGATCGATCGAGAGCAGCAAAATGGCAATGCGTTGGTTCTCACGTTTTGCGGCAGAGAGCGCCTGGCCCAGTCGATCTTGAAAGAGCACTCGATTTGGGAGCTCCGTAAGCCGGTCATGGTAGGCGAGGTAGTTTAGTCGCTGTTCAGCTCGATTCCTTTCCGCAATCTCAGTTTCAAGTTGTATTGTTGTGGCTAGCAAGTCCGCTGTTCTTTCCTGGACCTCCTGCTCGAGACGCATTTCATATTGTCTCTTGCTTACGCAAAGCTGGTAGTGTTCTATTCCTCGCCGAGCGGCTGCTTCCACGAGCCGCAAATCAAAAGGCTTCATCAGGTAATCGAATGCTCCAACTCGAAGGGCCCCCACCGCGTTCTCCATCGCTTGTGCGCCACTCATGATGATGACGACGGTATCAGGAGCGACGGCGAGAATTTTGGGCACCATCTCGAGGCCGGTAATGCCCTTCATATTGATGTCACTGATGACCAGAGAAAACGAATTACTTTCCAAGGCCTCCAAGCCCTCCTCGGCCGATGCGGCCGTCAGGCAGTCGTAATTCGCTTTGAGAGTCTCAAGCAGAATATTGCGTATTTGGGGCTCATCATCAATGATCAATACCCGGGCTCGATTAGTCGTATCTGACATTCACACCTCTCAGTTCGCCACCGCACCGGAAAGTTCCATCCTGGTTGTCAAATCCGCCTGCGGCTCATCGCTATCGATTACCTCTCGAACTCGCCTGACCAGTGCGTCGAGCGTGAACGGTTTTTGGATAAACCGTGCTGCGCCATCCAGAATGCCGTGATTCACAACGGAATCGTTCGTGTAACCCGACATGAACAACACTTTGGCTGAAGGTTGAAGCGTGCTTACGCGCTCTGACAGCTCCCTTCCGCTCAACTTGGGCATCACCACGTCGGTCAAGATCAGATCTATTGGTCGTTGCAAGCTCTCGATGAGCTGAAGCGCTTCCAGTCCGTTAGAGGTGGACAGCACGTCGTAGCCGTGCTGTGCAAGGCATTCAATAGCGAGGCTACGAATCTGCGGTTCATCTTCGACGATCAAAATGGTTTCATTACCGCGTGGCAATTCGACTCGTTCCGGCGTCACCGCCGGTTGCACGCCGGTCAGCGCCGCCGGTAGGTAGACCTTAAATACGGTCCCCTGACCGGGTTCACTGTATAGCCAGATGTTACCGCCGCTCTGTTTGACTATCCCGTAAACCGTCGAAAGACCAAGACCGGTCCCTTTTCCCTGTTCCTTCGTCGTGAAGAACGGTTCAAAGATATGTTTTTGAGTCTCTGCATCAATTCCGCTACCAGTATCACTTACGGCCAGCATCACGTATGGTCCAGGCTGAACACTGAAGTGAGCGCCGGCATAAGCCGCATCAAAGTCAACTCGCGAAGTTTCTACGGTGAGTCGACCGCCCTGCGGCATTGCATCGCGTGCATTGACGACAAGATTCATCAGCACTTGTTCTATCTGACCGGGGTCCGCATTGATCGGCGCCTCTGGCCCGATGACTGTGGTCATCTCGATGTTTTCGCCAATCAGCCTCCGCAGCATCTTGCTCATGTCAGTCACGAGGTGGTTGAGATCGAAAAGCTTTGGCTGGAGCACCTGCTTGCGACTGAATGCAAGCAATTGATGCGTCAACGTTGAAGCTCGCTCAGCGGCGCGCTTTATCTCTTCAACCTTTGGCCGAATATCATCGTTGTCGTTCAGCCGGTTTAGTACCAACTCGCTGTAGCCGCGAATTACAGTTAAGAGATTGTTGAAGTCATGAGCTACACCTCCTGCTAATTGGCCCACGGCTTCTAATTTCTGCGACATCCGGAGCTGCTCTTCGCTCTGTCGCAATTTCTCCTGGCTTTCCACCAATTTCTTTTCCGCGCGTTTACGCTCCGTGATATCGCGAGAGATCCAAATGCCTTGCTGGGGATTGCCGGCCGAATCGTAGATCCAGTTACCCAGAGTTTCGAACGTCTTCCAATCACCGTTTTTATGTCGCAGCCTTATCTCACGGTTGTCAGCTCCCGGGAGCGCAGCGGAATTCAACAGGTCCGTTTGCGGATCCGACACATCGTCCGGATGAGAAAGATCAAAACAGCTTTGCCCTAATAACGATTCGGGTAGATAACCGAGAACGTCATGATGTGACGGACTCACGTAGGTAAACCTTCCGGAGATGTCGATCACGCAAATGAGGTCTTTGGTGTTCTCAGCAATGAGACGATATTGCTCTTCGCTTTTACGCAACGCCGCTTCGGCGCGTGTCTTTTCCCCGATTGTTTTTACTCTTTCCAAAGCACTTTGAACTGCTGAAGGGAGACGCGTTAGGTTTGTTTTCAGAATATAGTCATGCGCCCCGTCCTTCATGCATGAGACAGCGACTTCTTCCGTCAAAGAGCCCGTGACCAGGATGAATGGCGTCGAACTTCCCATTTCCTTTAGCAAACGAAGCGCTTCCCGGCCACTAAACTGCGGGAGGTTATAGTCAGACAGCACGATCGCCGGCTGAAAATCACGCAGGGCCCTTGCAAAAGCTTCCTTCGTGTCAACATGAAGTGAAGTAAATGTGATGTTAGCCTTCGACAGCTCACGTTCTATCAGCTCGGCGTCTGCAACGAGATCTTCAACTATCAGGATTTTGATTTGTTCGTTCATATTCTCTTGTCCGAAGCGGGCCTATCTGGGGGTCTCATTCAGAAACAGCCAATAGAAGCCGAGCTCACTTACCGCTCGCGAAAAATCTTCAAATTCAACCGGCTTTACCACGTAACCGTTTACGCCGCGCTCGTAGCAGGTGGCGAGATCTTTGTCTTCACGTGACGAGGTCATAACTACTACCGGAATCTTCCTGGTACGGTCGTCCGACTTGATACGTTTAAGCACTTCGAGCCCATCAACTTTGGGAAGTTTTAGATCCAGCAGCACGACTTTTGGTCCGTTCTCGATCTTCCGCTGCACGAACGGACCCTGCGCGAATAAAAAATCCAGTGCCTCAGCGCCGTCCTTGGCGTGAAACAACTTGTTCGCTAAGTTCCGTTTCCTGAGCGCTCGCATCGTTAGCTCGGCGTCGCTCGGATTGTCTTCAACCAGGAGAACTTCGACCTCATTCAACTGTTGCAGATTGTCCATCGTCTTTATTTTTCCTTTGGAAGACTGAAGTAAAACGTCGCGCCTTCATCAACCTTGCCCTCTGCCCAGACGCGTCCACCGTGCCGGTGAACGATCCGCTGCACAATCGCCAGCCCGACACCGGTGCCTTCGAACTCTTCGACACTGTGTAGCCTTTGAAAAACCCCGAAGAGCTTTTGGGAATAAGTCATATCGAACCCGACGCCGTTGTCTTTCACGTAGTAGATGCAGTCGCCATTCTCAGCCCGAGCATTCACTTCGATTACTGTCTCCGCGCGGGGTTTCGAGTACTTGGCGGCATTGGACAGCAGATTTACGAAGACTTGCCGGATGAGCGCCGGATCTCCGGTGGTCGCGGGGAGCGGCGCAAGCTTGAACTGAATCTTCTGGTCAGTCAGCCCGAACTTGAGTTGTTGAAAAACATCGTCGGCGAGGTCGCGCATGTTGATGGGAGAGGCTTCAATTTGCTTGCGACCGAGTCGTGAGAAGGCAAGCAGATCGTCAATCAACCGGCCCATGTTTTGGGTGTTGCTACGGATTACGTCCAGCACACGCTTACCGTCCGCATCAAGTTTCGTGGCGTAGTCCTCAAGTAGTATTCGTGAAAAGCCGTCGATCGCGCGGAGTGGCGCTCTCAAATCGTGCGAGACGGAATAGCTAAATGACTCGAGTTCCTTGTTTGCTTCGGCCAGTTTGCGAGTTCGCTCTTGTACGCGCTCCTCTAATTCAGAATTGAGACAGCGAAGCTCTTCCTGGGTGTAACGCAGTGCGCGATCTCCGTCATGGATCCGGTCAAGCATCTGATTGAAGGCGCCGGTCAGCACCACGAACTCGCCATCTCCCGTCATGGGAGCGCGGACTGAATAGTCACCACGGACTGCTACTGCAATAGCAGTGTTAGTCAGATCCAAAACGGGCTGCGTGATCTGTCGCTGTAATCGACGCGACAATCCGTAAGCGAGTAAGAAGGAAGCGACGGCTACCGCCGCGACTATGCAGCCATAGAGCGCGAACCGGTCGTACATCGCGTCCATATCGGACTTCAGGTAAAGCGTACCGATTCGCTTTGACTCGTACACCACCGGCTGAAACGAGATCAGAAACTCGCCATTGAAACGGTTGCCATCGACTTCCGGCTTGGCGGGCAGTGCTCCGGGCCGCAAGTCCAACGGATACTGGGCCAACAACTTTCCGTTTTCATCATAGAGGCCTGCTGCGCGTATGTGCGGGTTGGCCTGCAGTGCCGCAAGAATTTCTGCTGCATCTTCAGGGTTGGCAAACGTCAAAGCAGCCGTGCTGTTACTCGCCAGTATCGAACCCACCATCGTCAGATTCGCAATGGTGCTTTGCCTGAACGTAAAAAATTCGTAGGCAGAGAATGATGCGCAAGTCAGCAACGACACTGCCCCGCAAATCAGCAGGATAATCGCCATCAACCGTCGGCTAATTGGTGCATCTCTTAGGAACATGACTCATCGTTTGACGGCGTAGCAGATCAGCCCAGCCGCATTAGCTTGGAACTTATGGTTAAGTTGGCAGCCTTCGCCGCGTCAGCGTCGATCTTGAATCGAACTCTGTTGCCTTCCGTGACGAAGCGAATGACTACACCGCCTTTGCCGCCTTCTGCGTCGGTAACAATGAGCAGCGTGCGGTTCTTCAACGTAGCTACAATCTGATCCAGTCGGTCAGACTCGGATCGACTTATGAATAGAACATGGCAGTTGTTAATCTCCGCGGTGCTGTTGTAGCGCCGAACAACTAGCTGCCGATTGTCAATACGTTCCCCTCGCACAATGTCGTCCAAATACGAGCCAAACGGATCTCGGCCCAACACTCCAATGACAAGCGGCGTATTTGCGTTCGGAAACGCATGCGACGGCCAGCCCACGAACTTGGCGAAATTAAAAAGAAAGGCTGCCTTTACCTGATATTCACCGGCGGGTCCGGCGTGTGCCGGTAAAAGAGACGAGGATGCTGCCAAAACAAGTAAGCAGGCCGCGGCAAGTACTCTCATCCGGTGAGTCGCCCGGCTGCGAATTAGTGTTCCAGGAAACGCCATACAACCTTTCCGTAAACACTCCGTGCAATTTGCTGGCGACTGGTTGGCGAACCAAACTCAGCGTGCCTGTCATGCAGAAGGTTTTGACCGGTGATGGAGAACTCTAAAGAGCGCTTGGGCTGCCAGGCCAATCGCAAATCCAACTCGGCATAACCAGGCAGTCGCTGATTAGTGATTTCACTCACATAACGAAACGTGGAGTCGATCTGAAGACTGGAGATCGGTTCAAGAGAGGACCGCAGGATGAAGTGACGATTTGGATCGTGTGACTCACCACTGCCGTTGCTGCGGTCGGTGCTTGTAGCCTGTGGTTGAATGTGGATTCGCATTTCAGTGAGGCCGCCGCGAACCTGCCACCAACTCCTGGCCTGAAAATCGGCAGTCAATTCCACTCCGTACGACGTGCCTTCCAAACCATTACCAATCATGATCGGGAAAGGACTGGGTGGGTTGGCTTGTTCGAGACTGCGAAGATTGGTGAAATCGGTGTAAAAAGTCGACGCTGAAAACGATACCCTGTCGTGCAGGTGAGTCCGGTAGCCTATTTCATAACTCAAGGCGCGCTCAGATTCGAAGTCAGAATTCCCGACGAGTAAAAAGGGCGGTTGCGCGGGGATGAAAAGTTCGGTGTCGATGCGCGATGGCGTCCGCAGCGCTCGCGAAATTGCGCCCCACACCATTTGTCGCCGATCTATCTTGAATGCGGCTCTCAAGCTGGGCTGAAGTTCGTAGCCGGTGTAATCGTTGTGTTCAAGCTTGGTACCAGCCGTCACGCTGAGTCGGTCTCTGATCAGTTGAATTTCGTCCTGGATAAATGCGTTGTAGCGGCGGCGTGTGACTTGCGCAGGAAGAAAAGCAAGGACGTTAATGTTGCGGAGATCGTCGTGGATCTGCCGGTACCCGAGTCCCCAAATGAGATCGTTGCGATCTCCCAGTTGCAGCCGGTGTTGGAAATCGATGTCGTAGGTGGTGAGGTCTTCCGCCAAACTCTTTTGAATGCTTCTACGCGTCCGGTCGTAATAGAGTTGCAGACTCATGTCCGAGTGATCTGAAAGTACACGGGACCATCGAGCGAGTACGTTCCCGCCCTTTAGATCGGCTTCTTGATCGTTGGGATCGCTTAACTCGCCGTCATAAAAATCACCCTGCAGAGTAAATGTGTTGACTCGCGCTTTCTGCCAATCAAGTCGGAAACCACCCTGGCCCATGTGCCAGCGATTGTCGGCGGCGCGTCCGTTGGATAACACGGAACGATCACGGCCGAATGCTTTTCCAAATATTCGGTAGTGACCAGTGGACCCAAATTGCCCTCCATAGCGGACATTCAGAAAGCTTCTGGGCTGACTGCCACCACCAGTCTCAATCAGAAATCCATGAGTGTCTTGCGCACGTTTCGTGGTGATGCTAATGATTCCGTTAACGGCATTGGCGCCCCAGAGGGTCGCGCCTGACCCGCTGATTACTTCGATGCGCTCAACGTCTTCCAACAGAAGGTCCTGGACGTCCCAATAAACTCCCGCGTGCAGCGGTGTGTAAACTGAGCGACCATCGATGAGGACCAGCATCTTGTTGGCGAGGGTATTGTTGAAGCCGCGAGAGCTGATGGCCCATTGATGGGAATCAACCTGCGCAACGTGCAGGTTAGACGCCAGGCGCAAGGCTTCCGGAAGAGTGGTCGCGCCGGAACGGCGAATATCTTCGCTCGTAATGACCTGGATCGCTGCTGCCGTTTCTGAAAGCTTTTCCGGCCGGCGAGAAACTGACGTGACCTCGAGTTCCATCAACTCTTCAATAGTCAGCTTCTTCAACGACTGCGGCGCCGGCGCTGCAGCGGGCGCAACGGCCTGGGCAAAAGCAGAGTTCAGTCCGAAGACGACACAGAGGACCAACTCCACGAATCCGCGAAGCCCGCGTTTGCTCACCATCAAATCAAGATCAATTCTTAAGTCTTCGAACATGCTTACTCCGTGCCGTCCGTCGAATCGCTGGCCACTGCCGATCTACGTTTATCGTTTTCAGAGAGCGTCAGCCATCGGGGAACACCAGCGCTGACAGGGAATTCCACTACAAGATTGGTTGCTGATCGACGTGAAAGAAGGAAAATAACCCGAAAGGATCAGCCGTCCTGGAGCCAGCCTTGTCGCACGGCGTACCGCACGATTTCGGTCCTGCTCGTCAATTGCAGCTTTTCGGAGAGTCTTGCTTTATACGTCTCGACAGTCTTGACGCTGATATCCAGTTGAACCGCGATCTCCTTGTTGCCAAAGCCCCACGCGGTTAACCGCAGGACCTCAGCTTCCCGTTCACTGAGCTCGTTTCCTTCAGTCGTCGCTTTTGAGACGGGACGCATAAAGTTACTCAGCACCTTACCGGCAAATGTTGGATCAATGTAGCGGTCCCCGGTGGCGACGACATGTATCGCCTGGATGAGTTGATCGGCGGCCGCTCGCTTCAGCAGGAAACCCGAGGCGCCGGCTTCCAACATGTGTCGCAAATAGGAGCTGTCTTCGTGGGCGGTCAACGCAAGTACTTTCATCGTGGGAAAAGACTCTTTCAACCGGCGGGTCGCTTGCGCTCCGTTCATGTCCGGCATCGAGATGTCCATCAAAACGATATCAGGCTTGAATTGTTTCGCTATCTCCAGTACCGATCTTCCGTTCTCCGCCTCGCCGACAACTTCCATATCCGGCTCGGCGTTAACCAACGCTTTGAGCCCATCTCGCAATAACGTGTGATCATCAGCGATGAGAATTTTCAATTTATTCATTGCCCATTTCTCCGTTTTCTTTAACTGAGATCGGAATTCGCACGTGAAGAGTAGTGCCGCGACCCGGCGCAGACTCGATCGAGAGGCTGCCACCGACCAGGGCAACTCGTTCTTTCATTCCCAACAACCCGAGTCGATGCTCCGTTTCGGCGTTCTTCATTGCGGCGTGAACATCGAAGCCAGAACCGTTGTCGCTAATAATCAGGATGAGACGATGATCGGCGCGCTCGATCGCGATACTCACGCTGGTAGCTCGCGCATGACGGACGATGTTGGTCAGGGCTTCCCTGGCAATTCGATAAATCGTTGTTTCCAGGTGCAACGCTAATCTTTGGCTCAGCAAACCTACGCTGTGAAAATTGGCGCGGATGTTCCAACGGCTGGACCATGCTTCGACGTGATTCGAAAGCGCCACTTCGAGTCCGAGATCGTCAAGCGCAGTCGGTCGCAGTTCCAAAGCCAGCGAATGGACATCCCTGGCCAAGTCACCTGCAAGTGTTTGCAGTTGCTCAAAATGAGATCGAGTGTGTTCTGTTGCGTAAGCTTGCGCCAGCGATTTCAGGCCCAACATTAGCGCTGCAATGGATTGCCCGGTTTGGTCGTGAAGTTCGCGGGCGATGCAATGTCGTTCCTGCTCTTGCGCAGCAATAAGTTTTAGCCGCAACTCGGCATTGGCCTGTTCGCTTCGCTGGCGTTCCATCGCATAATGGATTGCCTTCACTAACAAATAACTTTCAACTCTCGATTTGATTAGATAGTCCTGGGCGCCATCCCGCACCATTCTCAATCCGAGTACTTCGTCATCTACTCCGGTGAGAACGATTATGGGAACGCCGCACGCATGTTCACTAACCAGGAAGAAACTGTCTTCGTGACTCTTGCTGTCAGGCAGGGAAAGATCGAGCAGGATAACGTCGAAGGACTCCGCAGCGAGCATCGCTTTCGCGTCGGATAGCCGTCCGGCAGTACGGATATCGAAAATGGATTCGTTGAGTTTCCAGTTACGCGGGCCAGCCAGCGCTGTATGCACGAGGAGGGCATCGCTTTCGTTGTCCTCAACGAGCAGAACCCTGGTGACTCCGCTGTTGTCAGCTGAGGGAGTGGTAGCTCCAAGTGACCGGGCCTTTACGCGGGGGATCGACATTTGTACTCCTGGCTCGCCAGGGAGGACTGCCTCGGCGAGCCGCCTACCATAATCGTTTTGCGCTTAAGAGTTGGCTATAAGGGAAATGACGGGGCGTGGTTTAGGTGAAATCCCTGTAATCCAGCAGTTGGGTGGGGCAAGTTGGGCCACAAAAATAGGTTCGTAGGGAAATCCCTGATGTTCGAATCAGGGGCAAACAAGTAAAGTCTCTATGGTGGTCCATCATTCGGACGATGAACAGATGTTCCGCCCTCCTGCGACGCAGTCTAAATCTGCGCAATCTAACGTTCGCCCAGCCGGAATTATCGGATGCCCCAAAATAGGAACAGTTCGAAAGGGTTGGTGCGCAAGTTCAACTTCGGTGCAAAAGTTAATGAAAGCTTGCCCGCAATCAGCGATGGGAAATTTGCCGCCACTCTCTTGCAAAAAGGAAACCGCATGTCACCGATCCTCGTGGTCGCAGGCGCAGAGTCTCGCAGTCGCCTGGCAGGTATTCTTCGCCAGGCTGGTTACGTTGTAGCTGAAGCGGATTCAGGAGAGAGCGCGATGATCACTGCGCGCACTGTTTCTCCGGAACTTATCCTGATGGCCATTGTCATGCCTGATATCAACGGTTTGGAGGTTGCGGCCAAGCTGAGACAGCATCTGAATTCGGAGATGCCGCCCATCATCCTGCTGGGCTCGATCACACCTATTGGAATGGACGATGAACCTTTGGTCTCACTAGTCGACGGATATTTGGACATTGCCGCTTCGCCTGATGACTTGCTCGCCATCGTTCGGTCGCACCTCACAACTAACAACTCGCAAATCCATTGAGGATCTTCTCGGTCACTTAGTTACATCCGAAACCCGACCTGCGATGATAATGAGCAAACCACGCCTGCTTGTGGTCGACGACTCTGACGATTTGCGCAGAGTTTTCTGTACGTTGCTTGGTCGGGCCGGGTATGAAGTGCTAAGCGCCAAGACGGGCGACGAGTGTCTGCGCATTGTCAGGGAACAGCTACCCGATCTTGTTTTATTGGATGTGGTGCTGCCTGACATGAGCGGGATTGAAGTCTGCAAGCAGATCAAGTCTGATGAACGGACCAGCGGGTCGTTAGTGCTGGGCATCTCCGGCACGCTGACGTCAGGCATGAACCAGGCGGAGAGTCTTGATGGCGGCGCCGATGCCTACATAACCAAGCCAATTGATGGTCCTGCTCTCCTCGCGCACGTCAATGCTTTGTTGCGCACAAAAAAAGCGGAACAGGCTATTCAGGAATTAAATGAGCAACTTGAGAGTAGAGTCTCACAGCGAACCGCCGAATTGATGGCCGCCAATGCGTTTCTAAAACAAGAGATTGCCGATCGAAAGCGATTTGAAGAGGCGCTGCTTGTTGCGACGGCGGAATGGGAACAAACCTTTGATTCAATCACGGACGAGGTCTGTATCATGGACCTGAATGGGACAATCCTTCGGGTTAACAAAGCCATGAGAGATCGGTTCGAACCGATCTACGGGGAACTCGTCGGATTGAGCTACAACATCTGTTATTGCGGTACCTCAACTCCCGATCCGCCGCCGCCCTGGACCGCTACGCTGTCTGAAGCGACGCGCGTCATGCTGGAAACAAAGTTTCGCAGCGTAGAGGGTTGGTACCAGGTGGCGTGCTATCCCCTCTTCGACGCGAAAGGTACACAGTGGGGCGCCGTTTCTGCCGTGCGAGATATCACTGAGCGCCGGCGTGTGCAGGAAGCCTTACGTGAGATCGACAATGAGCAACGGCGCATGCAGGCGGCCCTTAAACAAGCGGAAGAAAAATACCGCAGTATTTTTGAGAATGCTATTGAGGGAATATTCCAGTCGTCTCCAGACGGTAGGTTTATTTCGGCCAATCCGGCAATGGCCCGGATGTTTGGCTACGATTCCGCCGAGGATCTGATTAATGACCGAAAGGATATCGAGTTCCAACATTACGTTGAACCCGAACTCCGCCGCATTTTCGAGAATCTAATCAGCGAAAAAGGCATGGTCCAGGGTTTCGAATTGCAGGCCTATCGAAAGGATGGGAGCACGATTTGGACCTCTGAGAACGTCCGGGCGGTTCGCGATGAGAATGGCGCCCTGTTGTATTACGAAGGGATCGTTGAAGACATTACTCAACGCAAGCAAGTCGAGGAGGAACGGATTGAGTTACTGAGGCGACTAATGAATGCGCAGGAAGATGTGCAACGACGTATTTCGCGTGAGTTGCACGATCAGATGGGTCAGTCCCTGGCCGCTCTCCTGCTCGGATTGAAGACGTTAATGCCGGCCGTACGAGAAGAGTCGGCAACAGAGACGATTCAGCGACTACAGGAAATTACAAACGGAATGGCCGATGAGATGCACAATCTCATACGCGAGCTGCGACCTACTGCGCTCGACGATCTGGGTCTACAAACGGCCCTCGCAAACTATTTCGAAGAATGGACACAACGATCCAGTGTAGCGATCGATTTTCATTCTAACGGTTTGCTGGAACAGCGACTCGGCACTCTACTGGAGAGCAACATTTATCGCATCGTCCAAGAGGCCCTTAACAATGTCATAAAACATGCGAGTGCTAAAAATGTCAGCATTATTCTGGAGAAACGCGGAAACAGAGTCCTGCTGATCATCGAAGACGATGGCGCAGGTTTCGACGCCGAAGCCCTGCTGAAGACGCCGACCAGAAATCGACGCTTCGGACTCCTTGGAATGCAAGAGCGGGCAGCCCTGGTCGGCGGCTCACTCAGCATAGAATCCACACCGGGAATAGGAACGACGGTGCTGGTCCATATTGATATCTCGGGTAACAAGTTGGAGACCGAAGTGGATGAAGAAACTGCGAGTTCTTATCGCTGACGATCATGCCGTGCTCCGAGATGGCTTGAAGGCGCTGGTAAGCGCACAACCGGACATGGAGATCGTCGGCGAAGCCGAGAATGGTCGAGCCACGTACGAAAGAGCGAAAGAGCTGATGCCGGACGTGGTCCTGATGGACATCTCAATGCCTGAACTGAATGGCGTACAAGCGACTGAATTACTTAAACGCGACTGCCCGCATACCAAAATATTGGTTTTGACAGCATACAAAGACAAAGGTTACCTGGATCGTTTGTTAAAGGTTGGGGCCTCAGGATTCATTCTCAAATTATCCGCCGCTGAGGAACTAATTGGGGCGATTCGTCTCGTCGCCGAAGGGAAAACCTATCTTGATCCGCAGATGGTTGATCGCATTGCGGAGGGATATATTCGGTCAAAGACGCTCAAAGGTGAAGTGCGTCAACGGGAACTTACGGCGCGCGAGGAAGAAGTACTGCGGCTGATTGCGCAGGGCTACAGTAACAAAGAGATATCGACCCAGTTGAAGATCGCGGTGAAAACGGTCGAGTCTCACAAAGCCAATCTGATGCAGAAGCTGGAACTGCGTAGTCGCACAGAGATTGTTCGCTACGCCGTTCGTCAGGGCTGGCTTCAGGAAACGTAAGCCACTGCCCAAAAGACTCCAAATAGTTACGACTCCAAAACGTCCTGACGTGTCAGGGAATGTCCTGATGTAAAAGCAAGTTTTCCCTTTGTTAGGCTCTGACCAACCCTCGCTTCGTGCGAGGTTTTGGGATTGCCCTCGAATCCTCAACTCATTATCAAATCTGGCGGTGCGGCCCAGAAGTGAAACTGGTTCAAAGTTTCCGGGAGTACCAGATGAAACGTATTTCCTGCCTTCTTGTCGTAATCCTTATTGCCTCGCTCGTTCTTGGCTCAGTCTTACTGTCTGAGAAACGGGCAGAGGCCCAACCACTTGTAAACCAGCAACTGGTAAAGAAGATCTCGCCGGACATTCTCGAGAAGGTCCTGGCAGGCAGGCTCTCCGACCGAGTTCCCGTCGTTATCCAATCGACCGGAAACTCCTTGTCCGATCTCGTGCTCGAGTGGTTAGGTGTCAGCGATTTGCGCAAGCTCAACAATCTTGGGATGCGCGCCGGCACTCTGGAAATCCAGGACGTGCTCACACTCATATTGCGACCGGATGTGACGTACGTTTCGCTGGACCGCGACGCCCAACCTATGGGCCACCTGTCACTCACAACAGGCGCTGATCAGATCAGGAGCAGTGGTGGTGGGAACGATAACAGCTCCCTGGATGGCACCGGGGTTGGGATCGCTATTCTTGATTCCGGAATCGATACCGGACACCACTCGTTCCTAAACCGATCAAATGGTGTTCGTGTGGTTTACAGCAAGGACTTCACCAACGAGGGACGTACTGACGATCCCTATGGACACGGAACCCATGTTGCCTCGTTGGCCGCAGGCAACGGGCGAATCGCCAACGGTCAATATGTTGGGATAGCGCCTAACGCGAAGTTGATCAACCTGCGCGTGTTGAATGCAAGCGGCAGCGGGAACACTTCTTCAGTGCTGAGTGCCCTTGATTGGATCGTTGCTAATCGAACAACTTACAACATTCGTATCGTTAACATGAGTCTCGGAATGCCGGCAGTCGATTCGTATCGCGATGATCCGGTTTGTCGCGCGGTGCGAATGTTAGTGGATGCCGGCATAGTTGTTTTTGCGGCCGCCGGGAACAACGGCAAAGACAGTGATGGTAATAAGGTCTACGGTCGTATCCATTCTCCCGGTAACGAACCATCAGTGATTACCGTAGGAGCGGCCAACACGTTCGGCACAGATGAGCGCACCGATGATGTTGTTGCGTCATTTAGCTCGCGCGGACCGACGCGAAGCTTCGTAACGGATGACGATGGTGTCAGGCGTTACGATAATGTCATCAAACCGGACCTCGTAGCTCCAGGCAACAAACTGATTGAGGCAGAGGCCGATAATAATTACCTGGTTGGGCAAACTCCTTCATTAGACGCAGGAGTCAGTAACGCGGCCAACCGTAGAATGATGTACCTGAGCGGCACATCGATGGCCACTCCTGTCGCGGCCGGCGCCGCGGCATTAATGTTACAGGCAAATCCAAACCTCACGCCGAATGTCATCAAAGTTCTGATGATGTACTCCGCGCAACCACTTGCGGGATTCAACCTGTTCGAGCAGGGGGCCGGCCAGCTAAATGTCGCCGGCGCGGTGCAATTGGCGCGGCTGGTTCGCACGGATTTGAGCGCTCCAATAAATGTCGGTTCGAGCTTGCTGGTCGATGCGCCGCCGGCGCCCGTAACCACGATTGCAAACCATACCTTCACCTGGTCTCGTGGCATCATTCTCAACTACACGTACGCCACCGGCACCGATCTGATCACGAAATATCAACTTGGCTATGGCCGGGGAAAGATACTCGATAGTGGTGTCATTATCGGCGACGGCGTCTTGATGCTCGATGAATCATTCTTCTCAGACGGCGTCATCATAGGCGACCACATTATGACCGGTTATGGAGTAATAATCGGAGATGGCGTTCCATTTCTAGCGAACTACCTGCTGTTTCAGAACCAGTTGGCCGAAGGCAGTTTTGTTAGTGACGGCGTAATCATCGGCGATGGAGTCATCATCGGTGATGGGGTGATTATCGGCGATGTGACAACGGCACAATCGGCGATGCGCAATGGCGATAGTGGCTCAATGATGATCGCGTTATCGGACAGTGGCGTCGATTTCATGGATTACTAAAACATGAGTGCGGCACAACTAAATGTTAACGGGCGTCAGTTTGGATCACTATACATGTGGTCCCTCGTGACTTCCGGCACAGCGATCGTACTTATTTCACTCTACGAATTGCCGTTCGGTGATCTTGACGAGCGCTTCCTGTTTCTCTGCCTGATGGTATCGGCGAGTTCGCTGGTTGCGATCAGGATCCCCAGTGTAAGCGGCCGCATAACCGTGGCTGATACCCTCATCTTTCTGGCATTACTTCTGTATGGCAGTTCAGCCGCGATTTTGGTTTCTGCGCTCGAGGGCATCGCAGCAACATTGA
>JADMIO010809383.1_pt1 | contig 18971 bp, 14 predicted proteins | sample 8958161 | NCBI WGS metagenome assembly JADMIO01 (sample SAMN16585339, study PRJNA669376) | soil metagenome | isolation source: Crop rotation soil | place: USA: Cullars Rotation, Alabama | collected 2011 | reverse complement strand
GGCGTAGGCGGGCAGTTGCGGCGCCGGCGCCTCGCGCGCCGGTTGCGGCGGGCGCACCGCTTTCTCCGCGGCTTTGGGCGCCGCCGGCTTCGAGGACAGCTTTGCCTGCGCCGCCGCGGGACTCATAACGCGGGCAGCTGCCGTCCCATCTTGCGGAACTCCACGTCGAGACCCGCGATCACGTCGTCCCACTCGACCGTGCGGCCGTAGCGGCCGGCGTGGATGGCGGCGGACAGGACGGCCGCGCGAATCTGGCCGCCGGACAGTTCCGCCGCCGCGGCGACGGCGTTGACGCGCGCGGGAGACAGCGCGTGATGCGTGCCGAGGTGGGCGAGCCACAAGGCGCGGCGCTCCTCGGGGCCCGGCGCCGGGAACTCGATCACCAGATCGAGCCGGCGTGCGAATGCCTGGTCGAAGCGCGCCCGGCTGTTCGACGTCAGCAGCACGATGCCGTCGTAGCTCTCGAGGCGCTGCAGCAGGAAATTGGTTTGCGCGTTCGCGAACCGATCGTGCGCATCGCGCACCTCGGTTCGCTTGCCGAACATCGAATCGGCTTCGTCGAACAGCAGCACCATCTCGTTGTCTTCGGCGCGGCTGAGCAGCTGGCTGATGTTCTTCTCCGTGTCGCCGATGTACTTCGAGGTGACGGCGGAGAGATCGACGCGGAACAACGGCAAGCCGAGCCGCGCGGCTACCCAGCCGGCGGCGAGGGTCTTTCCGGTGCCGCTCGGGCCGACGAACAACGCGCGTACCGCCGGCCGGTAACGCGAGCGCAGCGCCGGGCCGAAATCGTCCACGAGACCGTCGCGCATGCGGCAGCGGCGGACGAGATCGTCGAGGTCGCGTTGGATGTCCGGCGTGACGACGAGCGCGCTCTCGGGGACGTCGTCGTCGACGAGCTCGGCCATCGCACCCACCCCGCTGACGGTCCGGCGTGCGGCGTCACGCACGTGCGCCGGCGTGATGTCCGCTTGTCCGCTCACGGGCGCCAGTTCGCGGCCAAGCATCGCGATGCGCACGGCGGAATGGCGATGTTCATCGGCGAGCGTGCGCGCCAGTGCCGCCGGCACGTGTGCCTGCCACAGCTCGAATCGTTCGTCGCGGTCGGGAATCGGGATGCGCCATTCGGTGACGCGCCGGCCTTCGTTCTCGAACTCGCCGTCCGTCCCGGTGATGACCACCGTCGGGCCGGGGAAGTTCGGGACGTGCGGCGCCTGCCGGCGATCGCCGGGGGCCAGCTGCAGCTGAAACACCGGTACGGCGCGATGGACGAAGAGCCACGGTGCAATGTCGCCGAGGTTCTCCGTTTCAATCAGGATCGGCGGACTCTGGACGTATGCGCACAGTTGTTCCGCCGCCGCGCGCGCTTCGATCGGCTCGCTCGCACGGATGACCAGCACCTGCGGGGCGTCGCCGCGCGAGAGCTGCGTCGCGAACCGCTCGAGAACGCGGTCCGTGGCGCGGCCGAGCGGAACCTCCATCCCGGCGCGCAACCGCTGCGTGCCGGGCCATGTGGCGAGCACGCCTTGCAGCGCCAGCGACGTTGGCAGCGGTACCGAAACCTGCCGTTCCGCCAGCGGCACGTCGTCCGCGCTGAGGTGCAGGATGCCGCTGCGCACGGCTTCGCCATGTCCGATCACCTGCACCGCACGGGCGCCCAGCGTGTCGCCGAAACAGTGGGCGAGCAGGCCGACCGTGGGGCGATGTGTCGTCAGCGGCGACTGCAGCTGGGCGATGGCATGACCGATCGCGACGTCCTCCTCGGCCGCCATCGTCAGCCGGACGCAGAGAATCTCGACCAGGGTGATCGAGAACTGGCGCGCGAGGTCGATCAGGGCCTCGTCCTGTTCGTGCGGGTGCTCGAGTGACGCCTTGAAGCGGGCGAGCAGCGATGCCGGCGGACCACCGGATTCGCCGGCGCGCTTCAGCCCTGCGAGCGCGAACGAAAGGACATCGCCCGTCTCTTTGTCTACGGCAACGGCCACGCTACTCCTCGACCTGATAGTGAAAGTGCACGACGCGTCCGAACCACGGCACGTATCCGGGATCGATGTCGAGTCCGCACCGGCGGATGCGAACGTCCACGGCCGCCAGCGGCATCGTGACGTCGATGCTGGTGGCCGTGGTCAGCACGCGGCCGGGCCGCGTGACAATCCCGCCGAGCGTCATCTTCGCGTTGCGCCAGCACCACATGCGGATGGCGCGCGCCCAGAGTTCCTCGGCGCCCGTACACGTCGACGCGCGCACGAGCCCTCGAGCCTCGGCACGCACGTCGAGGTCCTCGAACAGCGCGTCGAGAATCGGATCGTCGTCCGCCACCCCGGCGCGCAACGACAGGTTCAACAACACGCGGGCGACGAAATGTTCGCGGCCGGTCTGCGGGTGCTCACGCAGCCACTCGGCGACGCCCAGCCTGCGGAGTGGCTGCAGCACGTAATACAAGCCCGCGCACGGCGTGCGGCGCTCTGGACTGACCCAGCTCTCTGCCTCGATGGGAGATGTGCGCCTCGCGGGATCGGCTTCTCCGGCGATGGAGGTGCTTACTGCCGGCTGGCGCTCCGGTAAGGCCTTCACTGCGTTGTCACCATCGGACGCGCCGCGATGCTGAGTCGCATCGGCCGCGGGTTTGCCCCGACCGATCGACGGTTGTTGCAACAGCCGAACCGCATTCCGCGGCACATCCGCATCGTGAGGTGTCGCGGGAGCGGCTTCGAGGACGGCGAGCATCGCCAGGAATACAAGTCGAGAATCGCCGTCGCTCACCGATCGGCGCATAGCTTCGAGCAGTCGTGCCGTTCGCTCGCGAACTTCCGGCGCGCGAGACGAATCGGCGCTGGTGCCGTGGCGAGTGAATTGGGCAATCCACCGTTCGACGGAGTCCCGTGGCAGCAGTGCCACACACGTGCGGGCGCGTTCGACGTGGAGCGCGGGCAGCAGCTCGCGCGCGACGATGGACCAGTCGCCGGACTGCGCAACCCATTGCTCGAGTACCTGCGCCAGGCGGATCGCGGGCGGCAAGTGACGCGGCACCGCCGTCACCTCGGGCCAGAACCAGTCGTCGGCACCGAATCCGTCGAGGAGCTGTATCGCCAGGTCCCTCCACGGTTCCTGCGGCGATGAAAAGAAGACCGTGTCGGCTGCCGCCGCACGCGGATCGGCCGCATGCACGGCGTCGCGGCCGACGGCAAGGAGGTGGCTGGCACACCTCGCCAACCACGCGCGCGACGACACATCACGGGTGCCGATTGCCGGCAGGCGCAGGCGCCGGAAGACATAGAGGCGTCCCTGGTCCTCGCCCGGCAGCGTCGTCAGGCGCAGCGCTTCCTCGACGGCCGACTGCACGCGCAGGCGGACGGTCGTATCGTGCGCGCGGACCCGCAGCCGTGCCACGGTCCGCGACGTGCGATCGACGGCGAGCGGGTGATCCTGTGCACGCATTGGCTTACCGGCCCGCGCGCACCGCCGCCTTCACGGTCAACGTATTCTGCGGCTCGTTGTTGAGGAAATGCGCGTGCGCGCTTTCGGTCAGCTCGACACCCGGCTTGTAGACGTTGGTGACCTTCACCGTCACGTGCTGCGCGTCGAGATCGTCCACGACCGCGCGCGCCGCGAGGTCGGCGCCGTCGTAGAGCAGCACCGGCATCCCGTGCGCCACGCGCGGCGACACCGACGTGAGCGGAATGCGCGTGCCGATCTCCGGCTTCGTTCGCGCCGCGACTTCGCCGGCGAGCACGTCGTCCACGGGTGCATGGCTCGCCAGGAGGATGGCGGTGCGAACCATGTCGCTCATGTAGGCGACCGCGTCGGGGATGGTGACGTCGATCTGCGTGAACAGCCAATCGACGAGCATCTGCATCTGCTGCCGCTCGATGTAATCCGTCTCGTTCCACTCGGGCAACAGCGACAGCGACCGCACGTTCACGTGCCGGCCGTCGCCGCGCAGGTACTCGGCCCACGCGAGCCGCTCCGCTGGCGTAATGGAAGAGACGCGCAGGTAGAGCGCGGTCGCCACCTTCGACACGTGGTCGATGATGGCGGTGACGGCGGTGGCGATTTCGAGATGCACCGCATCGGAGGCAATCAGGTCGTTGATCGCGGCGACGTGGAACAGCGTGTCCTTCTGCGCCGACCAGCTCATCGCCGCCAGCTGCGTGTGATCGAAGGCGGCACGCTGCTGCATCAGCGCACCGACCACCGCCTGATGGGTGTTGAACATGTCCGCGATGGGCGCGCCGAATGGGCCGGGGTGGCTCGGCGCCGACGACGGGGCCGGCGGAACCTGGACGCGCGCGAACGCACGGACGCGCATCTGCAGCGCCAGGTCCGTGAAGTGCTGCGGCCGTTCCAGTTTGGCGAGGAGCGGCTCGATGGCCGGCAGCCACGCCGGCGGCGCTTCGCGCAGGATCGACGCGAACTCGCGCAGCTCGGGGGGAATGACCGCGGTGGATTGCAGCGCCGCGGGTACCGGGCTGGCGACGTTGGCCGGAAACAGCTGCTGCGACGGCACCGTGCCCTCGGCCGGAAGCGTGCCGCGCCGCGCCAGGACAATGAACGGGACGCGCTTCAGGACCGCGACGCGCTGCGCATTGACCTGCTGCACGCGTGCCTGCTCGTCTTTCAGCAGGCCGAGGACCAACGACAGGTTGCCGCGCGCGTCGGCGAGATCGTTGTCCAGCCTCTTCAGCGCCGCGTTCATTCGCGCGAGCGACGCATCGACGTTGTCCTGGGCGCGATCGACCAGCGCGAGGAACTGCCGGTAGAGCGCGATGCGCGCTTCCACCGCGCGCAGCAGCAGCGTGTGGTGATCGAGCGTGGTGATGCCGCCCGAGAAGACGGCCGGTTCGTCGGCGTTCGCCGCCAGGCCGGCCATCTGCACGCTGGTGAACGCCGACGAGCGCTTCGCCGCGTCGGTGCGCAGCTGGCCGATCGAATACTTGACGAGATTGAACTTCGTCTTGTCCTGCGCGTCCTGCTCCTGCACCAGGATTTCCAGATCGTCCACGCTGATGCCGAAGTCGGCGGCGAGCACCGCGTCGAGAAACGCGCTGCGCGCGGAGATCGCATAGAGCAGCGCCTCGTGCGACGGCGACGTCTTCAGCCGTTCCGCGATGTTCAGCGTGCGCAGGTTGAACGGCACGCCCGCGACCGGCAGTTGCGCGGTGACGTCGGCCGCCGTCGCCACCCCCGCCTGCGAGGGCATCGCGCCGAGGGCCACCGTTGTCGCCGCCGTCGAGCCGGTGACGGCGGCGTCGAGGACGGCGGAGGAGAACTTCGCGCTCAGCTCCGCGGCGGTCGTATCGGCAACGTGCGTGACCGCGACGCCGCCCAGATTGGCGACGGACCGCGTCGTCGAGACGTTCACCGTCGCCGCGGTTTTCGAGACCGTCGTCAGCGGAGTGAGGAGCCGGCTGCTGATGTTCAACGGCGCGCGCACGAGGGTCGGTGACGAGGTCGGCGGCGGTTCGGGCGCCGCCGGCGCCGCGGACGCGGGCGTGGCGGGTGTGCCCGAGATCGACGTCAGGTAGGCGTTGAGATCCTGCGCCGTCGCGACGGCGCTCTCGCGTTCGGCGATGTTGGCGATGATCGGCGAGGTGACGAGACGCGCCGCGTCCGTCGCCTTGAGGACGTTCGTGCGATAGCGATAGATGTTCGTGTGCGTCTGCAGGAAGCTCAGATTGAGGGCGTCCTCCACCTTGTTGACGCGGGCGTTGATGCGATCGGTGAACGCCTGCAGGCCGTTGTCCCGCAGTACGTTCTGATCGTCCGCCGTGAACAGCGGAATGGTCGTGTCGCCCTTCTGGATGGTGAACGGCGCCGCCGCGGCCTTGTCGAGCAGCCCCTTCACTTCCGCCGCCACGAATGGGTGCGGCGCGTTCGCGGCGTCGTCTTTCAACGTGTCGAACGCGTCGGAACCATCTTGCGCCGGCACATACGGCGCCGCGTCGCGTCCCTGCTTTTCGTCCGCCGACAATCCCGCATCGACGTCGAGGTCGGGGTCTCCCTCCGCGCGCAGCAGGGCGCTCGCCTCGAGTTGCAGGTACTTCCGCCGCTGCAGCACGGCGTTGCGTGCCGCGACCGCTTTCAGGCGTTCTTCCTCGAACGCGGGATCGACCGTCTCGTGCACCAGCACTTTCGGGTCGTAGACGTCGTCCGGCAGCGGCACCAGGATGTCGCCCTCCTCGACGGCCGTCAGGTCGAAGGGCGCGGCGAACATCCGCGTGCGCAGCACCGTGTCGACTTCTTCCGTGTGGATCGGCGCGCCGTGCAGCGTCCAGTTGTTCGGGAACCAGCGCTTCTTCATGTTGCGCAGGTCCACCGCCGCCACCGGCAGGATCGATGCGGGGGGAAGCATCCGGTAGGCCGTGAGATCCGCCTGCTGGCGGATCTGCGCGTTCTCTTCGAGCAGCTGCAGCAGCCGCGCTTCGGCGGCCGCAATTGGTAACGCCACGAAGTCGCCGGGCATTCCCGGGTTGGCGTGGCCAAGCTGGACGTGTCGCCCGCGGCCGCCGCTGCGGACGACGGCGTTGCGGTCCAGGAACAGCGGCTTCCAGGCCGTGTCGAAGGCGATGAGCCCGAGCGCGACGCCAAGCGTCTCCCACGGCAACGGCGTACCGCCGGACGCGAACTCGGCGTCGAAAATCGTGAACGCGAGCCGGTTGCGCCACGTCGCCGCCGGGTCGGCGGGCGGCAGCGCCAGCGCGTTGGCGGGATTGGGCCACGCCGCGAGCGCCAGCTGGGCGCCGTCGACAATCTCCCAGTCTTCGAACGCGTATTGATCCGGGTCGCGCCGGCAGGAGGCGGACAGATCGCCGGTGACCTCGATCGGCGCGGCGCCGGTGTTGATTTCCGCTCCGGTCGCCTTGCCGCTGACCGGCAGCAGAACGAGGACGAACACGCCGCCGCGGGTGGCGCTTTCGTCGGCTTTCAGATCGTGCAGGCTGCGCACCGGCTCGCCGGTGATGCCATCGACGACCTGCAGCGCATCGAGGGTGGTGACCAGTTCGCGCGCCACCGTGACGTCGTCGCCCGTGGCGACGAGGCCGAATCCTGGCGCAACGCGAACCGTACCGTCGTCCGCGAGCGTGACGTCGAGTCCCGCCGCGACGCCTGGAGTGACTGCCTGCCCCAGCAGCGCAAGACGTCCCGATCGATAGAGCTGCTCGGCTTCGAGCGACGTCTCGGTCAGCGCGCGGCCGGTGTAGAGCGACATCCGGTGCCGCCAGCCCGGATCCACGCGCTGCAGCAGCTCGGGCTCGATGCCGACGAGCGTTTCACCGGGCGCCGGGTTGGGAACGCGTTCGGTACTCATGACAGTTCACCCGCAGCAGGCACGTGGACGCTTACGTTCGACGAGTGGTGAAGTTGACGTACTGCGGCGCGCTCGGGCGCCGCACGTAGAAGCCGAACGTGTTCTGGCCGACCGCCTTCTTCCAGCCGCTGTCCGTCGTCGGCACCGGCGGCGCGGGCACGATGTCGCCGCGATACAAGTGCAGCAGGTCGATCGGCCGGCGGAAGCTGATGATTTGCGGCGCCGCCGGCTGCAGCGCGCGTGGCGTCAGCGCCTGCACGAGCGAGGGAAACACCGCGCGCGGCACCGGAATGAGCGCGAACACCGACAGCTGCGAGAAGTCGTCGGCGGGCAGCATGAGGTCGATCGGCGGCAGGTTCATGCTGCCGTCGATGAGCGCGGGAATCTCGTCGCTCGGAATGATGCTCAGGCGCACGTCGAGGTGCTCGGGAAAGAACGACTGCGTGAACGCCGTCACGTCCACCGTCTTGAGCGGGAATCGCCCGGCCGGCGGCAGGAGGCGGAAGTACTGCGACGCCCGGAAATTCGCGTCGAGGCCGCGCGTCGTGCGGTCGGCCACGAGCTGCTGCACCTGCGTGTCGTACTGCATGAAGAACGCAGCCTGGCTCGCGCGATCGGTGAGGCCGAACTGCTGTCCCGCATAGTCCCCCGGCAACTCGCGCCGAACGAGCCATTGGTCCACCCACTCGACGCCGCCGCGCTGCAGGCTGACGATCGCCAGCGGCAGCAGCGCGTCGTTCAGGCGCGACCGCGATGCCTGGCCGCTGAAGATCTGCGCGGCGAGCGCCGAGCGCCGCTGATCGGGCTCGAAGTTCGAGACCGGATCGGGGAACGGCACGAGCGCAATCGCCGTCGCCTCGACGATGTCGCCGTCGTGCGTCTGCCGCGTTCCCTGGATGGAAGTCGGATACGACGTGATCGGATTGGCGGTGAACTCCACCGGCCGCAGCGCGAGCACGAACAGCCCGGTGCGCGTGCGCCGCGGCGGCGACGGCAGGACGCCGAGGCCGAAGTTCACGTCCAGCTTCTGCTCCTCGGCAAGGTCGGACAGGCGGATGTCGATGTCCTCCGGCAACAGCACCAGTTCGCCGCTCGGCGTGACGCCATGGCCCGCCGCGATGCGCACGCCGTCGCTCGTCACCTGCTGCCCTTGCGTCACGCGGCTGACCTGCAGCCCGCGCACGACGCCGAACCCCGCCGTCCGTCCGAGATCGGCCTGTCGCTCGAGGAAGTAGTCCTGCTCGCGCGCCAGATCGCGCGCCGCGAGGAAGCGGCCGTCGAAGTACAGCGGTCGCCGGCGGCGGCTGTCGAGGACGAGCGCCCCGGCGCTCGATATCTCCTGCACCTGTTTCGTGGAGAGCGCGGTGCGTTTCGATCCGGCGGTGAATGCGGTCGCCATGGCCTAGCTCTCTCCTGTGGTAAGTCCCGCGTGCCGCGCGACGATCGCGCCGGGATAGACGAACAAGCGGGAGGCATTGTCGATGTGAATCGGCTGCGACAGGTCGTAGGCCGGCGGCGCCGCGGCGTCGGACTGCGTCGCCGGGATGCGGACGCGCGCCAGGAAGACGGCGGTCCGGTCGAAGCCGGGATCCCTCGGATACTCGACCAGCGGCGCGGCGCCCGCGGCGTCGGCGTCGAGCAGGTGCTGCTTCACCTCGTCGAGCGTGGGCGTGGCACCGAGCACACGCCACGGATCCTGCGGCAGCCGCGGGTTGTCCTCGCCACGCAGCACGAGCAGCATGGCGAAGGAATCGAGCAGGCGGTTGGCGGCGAACGCATCCGTCGCGTCGTAGTCGTCCATCGTCGCAAACGACGGCGTCTTGCCGCGATCGCAGGCGACGAAGCTGACGAACACGTCGGCGACGATCGCATCGGTGTCGAACGCGTTGATGACGTCTTCCGGCGCGTCCTGCAGGTGCTGATCGAGGTAGCGCTTGACGCGGATGCACACCGTGTACGGCACTTCGACGATGCGTCCCGCGCGGTCGATCGCCACGCCGGGCGTGACCTGCAGCTCGACGTCCTCCGGCGTGTCAGCCTCTGGACTCTGCACCTTCAGGCCGCCAATGGTGCCGGTGCCGACGGCGAGCGCCAGCATCCGGGCGAGCCGCCCGCGATGGTAGGTCTGCTCCGCCTGGAAGTCCTCGACGCCGAGCATGCGTCCGGTCGCGTAGGACACGCGCAGCGGATCGCCCGGCTTGGAAATCGGATCCTCAAACATGACGTCTCCTCACGTCAGCAGCCGAACCGTGACGATGAACTGCTTGCTCACCGCGGTCAGTCCGGCATCGTCGCGGACGGCCACGGTGAACACGTAGACGCCGCCGGCGCGCATCGGCGCCACGTTGACAGCCGGGTCCGTCGTCGTCACCGGCGGACCGCCGGGGACAAGGACGATGTCAACCAAGCTTCACGCTCCAGACGAACGTCTTGATGACGCCGCTCGTGCTGACCTTCGCCGCGAGCGGAATCGGCTGCCCGAACGCCACGACACTCGGGCCGCTGATATCGACCGATGGCGGGTTGCGCACTTCGACGACCCAGTCCTGCGCCTGCGCCTTCTGGCCGAGATCGTCGACGACGACGAGGGAGAAGACGTACTTGCCGGGCTTCAGCGGCGCGGTGTCGGGGACGACGTTGAGCAGTGGATCGCCCGCTTCGACGGCGGCACCGGTGAGAATCTGACTCGATTTAACGTCCATAGTCGCTGTCCATTCGTTAGTCGGGTGTGTTGACGATCGTCCAGTGATAGCTCGTGATGTGGCGCTCGATCGGCGTGGACGAGGCGCTGCCGTCGAGCGTGAACGGCGTGTCGGCGGGCACCGCGTGCGGCCCGGCGATGCGCGCAATCGGGTCGTCGAAGTGCGCGGTGAATGCCGCGTTGTCGAGTCCCGGATAGAGCGAGGGCAGCTGCGCGATGAACGCATGGCGTCCGATCGTGCTGCGATCGACGGAGGCGATCTCCCGCGGCGGCCCGGGCGTGAGATACGTGTTGACGCCGAGCAGCGACGCCATGCCGACGAGAAACGGCTGCGAGGCGCGGAGATACGACACGGCGACGTGCGCGGGCTTTTCGCGCTCGACGATACGGCGCACCAGCTGGACGTCGACGACTTCGACCTGGTCGTGGATGAAGATCGTCATCCGGTTCGCCAGCTGGTCGAAGAAGGCGTCAACCTGCGCCTGTTCCTGCGCGGTCCGGATCGCGTCGGCGAAAAGCGACAGGAATTCCTTGCGGTGCTCGTCGCCGAGAAAGAGCGTGTTGCCGACGAACGAGTTCGAGCTCTGCCACGAGCCGGGCAGGAGGGGATCGTCGGTAATTTCGAGGTCCGCCCCGAGGATGGTCGCGAAGGTGTGGCGCAGCCGGTAGTCCTCGAGCACGATCACCGCCCCGCGGCGGCAGAGGCCGGCGGTGGCGACGTCGATGGCGTCGGTGACCCCCTGCACGGTTCCACGCTCGCGGTAGAGCGTCGGCGTCTTGCGCAGCCGGGCGCGTGTCCGGTCGGGTGACAGCGGCTCGGGATCGATGCCGATCCACGAGCCGAGCCAGTCGAGGTTCTCGTCCGGCGCCGAGTCCGGATGCGTGAGCAGGTACGAGGAGGCGACGCGATCCTCGAGCTGCGTGAGCGGCGCCTCGAACAGATCGACGAACCGTTCGAAGAAGTCGGCGCGCGTGCCCGCCCCGGGTGCGTCCGCGTCCGGACCGAACGTGTTTTCGCGATACAGCTCCGGCAGATAGCGGTCCACGTAGGAGAAGCGCGGGGCGTAGGCGCGCGCCGCGGCAATCTCCGGTGTCGTCCGGCCGTCGCCGTGCAGTTCGACGCGCACGCCGAGATACCGTCCCCGCAGCGCGCGAACGGCGACACCGGCGCGCTGGACGAGCACCATGAACAGTCCGCATCGATCCCGCTGCGGCGTCTCGCCGAGCAGTCCCGGATGAAACGGCACTTCGCTCGCGATGCGCTGCCACACGGCACGAGGCGCGTCGGGGAAGTCCGCGGGCGCGGCGACGTCGCCGAGCAGATGCGGATACCACGTCGTCTCCGCAGCCTCCAGCGCCGCTGCGTCGTCAGCGGCGGCCAGCCAGACCACGGCGCCGCCGCGCTCTGGCACGGCTGCCTCGATGAACAGGCGATGCCATACGGTGCGGCTCTGCCCGCTGTCGAGCGGCTGCCGCGCGCGTGCGCCGCCATCACGCGCCAGCGAGTTCAGCGACAACGGGACGAGCGGATAAATCTCGGCGCCCGCGTTGTAGTGCGGCGGCTGCGCGAATCCATGCGCGAACGGACCGGGATTGACGGTTGCGAGGACGTAGCTGTCGCCGGTTGGCGCGAGCGTGGTGCCGGCATCGTCGAGCGAATAGACAAACGCCTTGGCGTTCTGTGAGGCGATGAGTGCAACCTGGTTCGCGTCGAGCCAGGCGAGCGAATACGGAAAGGTGAGGCCGGCCAGCGTCACGTCGCGCTCGAACGATGCGCCGCGAAGCGTCCGCAGATGGACGGCGCCGTTGTCGTCGGCGTTGCGGTCCCACGACAGAAGCGCGATCCGGCCGGTGCCGTCGTCGGCAACGGCGGCGTGGAATTCGGCGGCGGGCAACGGCCACGTTGCCGTGATGCGCGGCGGGTTCGCGTTCTCCTCGACGGGTCGCATCACGTCGGTCGCGTAGGGGAGCGGCGGCGCGTCGGGCAGCGGCAGCCCCTCGACACGAAGCAACTGCTGGTTGTCGCGATCGAGGATCCAGACGCCGCCGTCCGGGTGCGCGGCGAGGCGCCACGCCTTGAAGCCGGTGCCGGAGCCGGGCATCGTGAAGTCGGGCCACCGGCCGCGGCGATCGATGAACACCAGTTGTCCGCCGACGGCCGCATAGAGCACGCCGTCATAGCCGAGGGCCAGGTCCGTGACCTGGGTCGCGGGCGGCGGGGTGTAAATCGGGACTTCCTCTAGGCCGGGCGCCGCGGCGAGGATGTGCCCCGAGCCGAAATGCGCGAAGGTGCCGAACTGATCGAGCGCGAACGGCACGGCATCGAGTCGCGATGCCGCCTGCGTCCTGTTCTCCGGCACCGGCGGCGCATCAGGCGTGCTGCGGAGGTGCAGCCGCCTGCGGCGTTGGCAGTAGGCTGCGCCCTCGGCGAGCGACCAGTCGCCTTCGGCCGCGAGCATCCAGAAGCGCAGTCCGTTGGCGTCCATCAGCAGACCTTCGGCACCACGGGCACCGACACGCCTTCGCCAGGTTCCGGTTCGGGTTCGAGCGTCGTCGCGGCGCTGACGCCAGACCCATCGGGACCGGCGGAGACCTTGACGGCGAGCAGCTCGGGCAGCTGGTAACTTTCGAGCGGCACCTCTTCCTGGCCGTTCGCCGCGCGCGACACCGGCGTATAGGTCCTGTTTGCCTGCGCGCGAAAGAGCTGGATGCCGTTGACCTCGACCACACCCGCCACCTGGCTGACGATGACTTCCAGCTCGAGACTGCGCGCCGTGCGGCCAAGCGGCCATCCAGTCTGCGACGAGCCTCCGGGTGCGAGCGGCCACAGATAGCGTCGCAGCGCATCTTCGACCTGCTGCGAGACGACGCGGAGATCGAAACCGGCGCGCACTTCGACGGCGACCGAGACGCCAAGGCCGATGTACTCGGTGCCGATGACATACAGCTCCGCGGCGACGGGCTTACGCGGTTCGAGCGCCGCGAACGCGGTTTCGAGCAGCGGGCGATCGGCGCGCGGACACGGCGGCTGGAACCCCGGTTTCGCGGGGATGACCATCACCGACACCACGCCGGGCACATCGGGTGTTCGGGTCTGCGGCTTGAAGAGCGGCAGCACCTCGACGCGGCCGATGCCGGCGCCGGGGATGCTCTCCGCGAGGTTCCGGTAGTCGTCGGCCGTCACCGCCCGGTCGCGATGGCGCAGCCACGCGGGAATTCGACGCTGCGCCGAGTCGAGTGATTCCGGATCGCTGCCGCCCGTGGTCGCGATTGGCTGGGTCACCGTGATCTTCTGCGTCACCGGCTGGTTCGCCTGGTTGCGCGCGGCGATCGCTTTCAGCGTGCCGGGAGGCAGGTTGCCGGCGGCGCCGCCGCCGCTGCGCAGGCGTCCGACGCGGACGCGGCGCCCCTGCGGCGGAATCATGCCGTGGAGGTTGTCCCCGAAGGTGACGAGCCCCGCCTCGGCATCGAGCAGGAATTTCGGCGACGCCGCCTGGACGGTCGCGAGATCGTCAGCGCGTTCCCAGCGCTGCGGACCGAGACCGGGCATGTCCACTTCGAGCTCGAACGTGGCGGCATCCACCTGCCCGGTCGGCAGGGCCATCTGCTGGTTCGGTGTGCCGTCACTGATGCCGAGGGTGATCGCCTGCCGCGTGCCGCGCTGGTCGATTTCGACGGCGTTGATGCCGAGCCAGCTGACCCGCAGCGCGCCGGAGACCTGCAGGCGAACCCAGGCGACGAGACGCTGCTGCGTGTCCGCATCGTCGAGGCGCGGCGGCTTCGGTCCGACGCCGGCCTGGGCGTCGCGCGCGACGTCGTTCGCGGGCGCGCCGATGACGTCGGCCGGTGGCAGCGCGAGCCGCACGACGCCGGGCCACGTGAGTCCGCTCGTCGTGTCGTCGAAAACCTTCAGCTCCTCGAATCGAGGCTTGCCGTTGACGGTGCCCGTCGTGCTGATCTGCCAGGTGTGCGGCACCGCGGCGCGCGGGCCGACGTCGGCGAACGGATCCGGCAGATCGAGCGCCGGGACGAAGCCGACGTTGAGGACGCGCGTTACCGCATTCTTGCCGCCGAGCGCGTCGACGATGGTGTCGTTGTCGCCAGGTTTCGGCGCGAGCAGCGCGATCCAGAGCGAACGATCGAGCGTGTCGGCGGTGATGTCGACGCCGGCGGGGTCGGCGACGTCGTTGCCAAAGAGCTGACGCGTGAAGTACCCGGTCGGCCGCGATCCCAGTTTGTAGAGCGATTGCAGCCCGGTGAGCAGCGGCAGCGCGTCGGCCTGCTCGGCTTTGCTCAGCGGCGCCTTGCGAAACACCTGGCCGACGACCGGCAGCAGGTCGAGTCCGGCGAGCGTCTCGAACGCCACCGGCCCGTTCACGGTCGCCCCAGGCGCGAGCGAAATCACCGCGGTGATCGCTGGATCCGGGACGAGCGCGATCAGCCCGTGCGCCGCCGTTGCCGGCTGCATCGGGATGCCGAGCAGCTTGAGGAAGGTGAGCCGCTGTTTTTCGGGAATGAGGTTGGCGCGATAGAGCAGCGCGTCGCCGAGCCACGCGAACAGCTCGAGCAGCGTGCGTCCGGGGTCGCCCTGTTGCGGCGACGTCCATTCCGGCGTGTGCGCCGGAATGCTCGCCAGCAGGTCCTGGAGCAGTTCGTCGTACGAACGATCGTCGAGAGCAGGTGGCAGCAGCGGCATCAGGACACCTGCATCGTCAAGCCGGTCTGCTGCGAGACGCCCGTGCGCAGAATGCGATAGAAGATGCGCACGTGCACCTGACCGGGCGCGTTGTCCACCGGATCGACGTCGATGCGATCGAAGGCGGCGCGCGATTCGTACGCCGTGAGGTTCTGCCGGATCGCCGCCTCGATGCGCCGCCGCGTCGCCACGGTGTTGCCCTCCTCGAGGAAGTTCTGCAGCCCGGCGCCGAACTGCGGACGCAGCAGCTGCTCGCCGGGACGCGTCGTCAGAATGATGCGAATGGCGTCACGCACGCTCTGCTCGAGCGTGGGGTAGCCAAGCCGTCCGTCGATCGGACGCGGCAGAAACGGCCAGCTCACCGGATCGCGCAGCGGGGCGCTCACGATTCGCCTCCTACCTTCGGGACGAGCGCCGCCGGAATCGGGATGCAGATCTTCACGAACGGCAGCCAGAAGAACACGAGGTTCAGCAGCGTCAGAAAGATGTTCAGGACGAAGAACGCGCAGATGGTGATGATCGGGATGTTGAACCCGCAGATCCACGTGATGTCGAGCGCGCCGCCGGCGCTTTGGCTCTTCAGCGACGAGCTCTCCATCGCATTCATCAACGAATCCGGGACGACGAACGACACATTCGGCTTCGCATTCTTGAGAAACGCCATCGTGGGCTTCGGCAGCGGCACCGGCGGGCCGATGTGTCCCGCCGCCTCGTACCACGGCGCAATCTCGAACGGGTCGCTGTAGTCGCTCCAGATCGTCTCCGGCGGACAGGTCCCGTGGCCGGCGACGCGCAGGAAGACGCGCAGCTTGTAGAGGCGGGTGTGATCCTGGAAACGCCCTTCGGGCGCGATCACCGCCGCGGCGCGAATCTGCAACGCGGTCTGCGCGGCCGACAGCACGGCACGCTCGTCGTCGGCCGTTGACGAATCCCAGTCCGTCGGCAGCTCGAGGAGCTGGCCGCGATGGCTGTCGTCGAGGAGGTAACTGTTCGCCCGCGCGAGGAAATCGCCGACGCGCATGCGCGACTTGTCGCGGAAGGTGACGGAGCGGCGGTTCAGCGCGGCGAGCAGCGCGGTCGCCTGCGGCGTGCCCGAGAAGGCGTCGAGCTGCACCGCCACCACCTGCAGCAGCTTGGCGAAAATGAGGAAGTCGTCCGCGCCGTGATCGCGCGCGAAGTCGGCGGACATGTACTGGTTCGTCACCGTCTTGCCGGGATACGGGGCGCGATGCGCGCCGCTCAGCAGCAGCGGCGGCAGTTGTTTCTTCAACGATCCATCCGCGTAGTCGAGGGCGGGCGGCGCCTGATCCGCCACGTCGCTGCTCGCCGTCTGGATGACGCCGAAGACGATGGTCTTCGCCAGCCGCTCGCAGATATCGGGCGGCGCGACGAAAGCAGGTCCGAACGACTCGGTCAACGCCGATTGCCGCTGGTGCGCCGTGAGCAGCCGATCGAGCTCCGCGCTGCCAGACTGCAACGCCGGACGGCGCGCCGGATCGGGATCGAGCTCCTCGTCGGTCTTCTTCAGCCGCACCCAGGCGAACTTGCCGTCCGCCGTCTGCATCCACGCTTCGGGCGTCTGGTCGTGCCGATTTCTGTCGCTCCCTGCATCAATCGCGATGCGGCGGATGACGATGCCCGCACTCTCGATGCGCGTCGGATCGACGCGAGGAAGGCCGACGGTCTGGCAGGTCACGTTCACGAGCGCCACCTGCACCGTGCGCTGCACCGGTTGCAGCAGGTGGGCGTATCCATTGGCGCCGCGGGACACGTCCGATGCCGCCGACGTGCGCGCGGCGGGACTCTTTCCGAGGTCCCCGAAGAAGCGGACCGGGAAATCCGTGTCGGGCATGCCGACCAGGACGGGCCGTGCGGCTGGCGCACCCGCGAGCGTGATGCCGCCGATGGCGATCTCGTGCGTCACCATATGTTGCCGGCCCCCGGCGTATACGTGCTCGCAATGACCGTCGTCGCCTGCAGCACGTCGCACTTGACCATGCCGCTGAACTTGCTCATCGCGGCGTTGACGTTCACCTGCGCGGCGGTGACCTCGACCTGGCTTGCCGCCTGCACCGTGACCTTGCCGCTCGGCGCGTTGATCGAGATCCCCTGCGTGTCGATCTTGATGGTGCTGCCGCCCGACTGGGCGAGCTCGATCTTTCCGCCGGCTTCGTCGGTGAGCGTGCCCTTCTGGCCGCCCGGCGTCGAGAACCTGATGGTCTCTTGTCCGCTCCGCTCCTCGACGATGGCGATCTTCGTTCCGTTCTTGCCGGTGAAGGTCCAGCGATCGACGGCATCGCCGGAGCCGCCGAACTGGTCCGGCGCCGTGTCGCTGCCGTTCCACAGCCCGCCGATGACGACGGGAAAGCGCGTATCACCAGAGAGGAAGACGACGAGCACTTCGTCGCCCGTGTCGGGAAACAGGAAGGCGCCTTTGTTGCCGCCCGCGAACGGCACGGCGACGCGTGCCCAGACGGGGGCGTCCTCGTCCGTGTTGCCGTCGCAGTTGTAGATGCGCACCTGGACGCGATTGAGGTTGTCCGGGTCTTTGACGCTGACAACCGTCGCGAGATACGCGGCCGGACCGATCAGCGGCAGCGTCTGTTCACGCAGCAGCAGGCTCATGACGCCGCCCCCAGGTAGGCGCACTCGGCGGTGAAATCGGTTTCGTAGCCGCGCGTCTGGTCGTAGCGATGTGTGGCCGCGACGACGGCGTAGGTGTTGTCGAAGCGGGTGCCGAGGCGGTTCACCTTGACATGCGAGCCGACGCGAAGATCCGGTGTGCCGACGGTTGTCGCGTGCAGCGTGACGAAGCGGCGGCTGCGCTGCTCCCATTCGGCGTCGACGACCGCTTGCGCTTCGCTGCTGTCACGGACCGAGACGTGCGCGAGTTGTTCCGCGCGATCGCCGAACGCATCCTTCAACAGGTCGCTGCCGGCGCGGCCGGTGCCGGGTCCTGGCGGGTTCGCATCGCGCGAGCTGGCGGCGACCTGGCCCTGCGCGAAGTCCCAGCCGGAGTACTCGATCTTGGTCACCTGATGCGCGAGATCGGCGATGACGCGAACGGCGCGCAGGTGTTCGTCGAGCGTCAGCTCGATCTGGTTGCGCTGGATCTGCGTGCGCGGCGCGGCGTGCAGTTCGTCGCCGACGACCTGCAGGTCGGCGTCGTAGCGGGCGAGGATGCGGCGGACGAAGGCGAGGTCCGATTCGTTCAGCTGCACGTGCGTGCCGGCGTTCGCCGACAGACCGTCGGTGCGCGGCGTCAAGCCGACCGACTGCGCGAGATTGGACACGAGATCCGCGAGCGTCAGGTTCTCGTGCACCTTGCTGCGCCGTTTCATGCGCGCCGCCTGCAGCGCGTCTTCGGCGAGGACGACGAGCTCGGGCGCGTTGGGCGACCCGTAGCGGCCTTCGAGTGCCGAAATCCTGCCCTTGAAGAGCGAGGTCGGCGACGTCTGGTCGCCGGCGAACACTTCCACCTGTGCGCCGAGCTTCAACACCGCGTCGTCTTCGAAGACGTACCCCGCCTCGCCGCCGGTGAAGCTGCCGAAGTTCGAGAACCGCAGCTCCATCGACGTCAGGCCGCCGACGCTTTCGATCATCTCCATCGCCAGCAGCATGCGATCGACCGTGGCGCGCGACTGGCTGTCCACCTTCAGCGTCGGCGCCGCCGAATAGATCGCGAAGTTGCCGGCGGTGATCGGGGTATCGCCCACGTCAGTCCGCCTTCAGCCGTTCGCGCCGTTCGCGCACGCGCTCCAGCGCCGTCGCCAGATCGACGCGCTGCTGCGACGATCCGGGCGCCTGCTGCGGGCGCTCCTCCGGCCGCTCGTTGGCGACCTCGACTTCGACCGTGTCTATCTTCACTGCCATCGTTTAGTCCTCGTCGAACTGCAGCAGATCCTTCCAGTTCGCCTTCGCGCCGACGTCGGCGCTGAGGCCCGCTCCCGCGCTCATCTGCGCGCTGCCGCCGACCGTGAAACTGGCGCCCGCGCGTGCCGAGACGTCCGCGCCGATGCCGCCCGCCGTCAGCCCGGATGCGTTGAGTCCGGCCGTGATCGAAAACCCCGAGCTGCCGCTCGTGGACAAGCCCGCGAACGCACCGGAGGTTGCCGACACACCCGCCGAATTGCGGGCGTTGAACAGGCCGCCCGCGCCGCTGGCGTTCCAGCTGGCCGACGCATCGCTTGAGGCTCCGCCGGCAAACCCCACGGATGCGCGCGCCGATGCCGCGCCGCCGATTTCCAGCGTCGCTCCGGGGAAAG